>Ga0247727_10000345_pt1 | contig 112752 bp, 85 predicted proteins | sample WisWelCaveWW1625_FD_202498 | JGI IMG/M metagenome (GOLD analysis project Ga0247727, IMG submission 202498) | Biofilm microbial communities from Wishing Well Cave, Virginia, United States - WW16-25 | ecosystem: Environmental > Aquatic > Deep subsurface > Groundwater > Cave microbial mat... | reverse complement strand
TCGCTGAGCCCAGCGCCGTCACTCTCCCCGCAGCGCTCCTCTCGTAACCACGCCCCACAACCCTCTCTCTCCTCGCCAAAAGTGCGGGCTCAGGCGACGGGGTTCGGCGAGTAGTTACGATCATCCGGGATGGAAGGAGCCGCGTATCGGGGCACGGCTGCGTGTCGGAATGCTCTCCTCGATCAGTCGCGAGGCGCTCGCGTCGGTGTTGCTCAAGGAAGCGATCGACCCGACCCGCCACCGGGAACGCGTATTCGTCGCAGGTTGACGAGCGCTCCACCCCGCCCCCCTCGTCGAGGTCCGGGGGATGCGAGGGGATGCGAGCGGAGGGACGACGTGATATCTGCGCGTCGGACACGCCGACCACCGAGCGCGTGTCGGTCGCTCTGGATACACGCCAGTCTGAACGGGCATGGCCGGACGCATCATCCTCGTTGACGATGCTCGGGGGCACCGGTACCCTCCCGGCCGTTGAGTGCCGCCCGTCCTCCTGATAGCCCGATGAACCAGGTCATCTCACGTCGCTTCCTCTTCGCTCGCTGGGGGCTTGAAGAGACCGTCGAGCACACGCTCACCCTGACTCCGTTCTTGCTGCTGCACGAGATCGCATCGCGCCGCTCATCGGACGAGACAGGCAGGAGGGCGAAGCGACGTTGGGCCTGGGAGGAAAGTGCGGCCGTCGAAGCGTGCCTCACCCTGGCGTGGCAGATGGCGGGGCGGTGGCAAGCACGCCGAGCGGTTACCGTGTCGCGCCAGAGGTTTGACGCTGTTGTGCTCCGCGTGGTGCCATGGCTCGCAAGACGCCTGAATCTCCTCGGCGTCCATTCACTCCGTGACGTGTCAAGATTGTCGAGGGGTCACTACACGTCTGCGGTCACAGCTGTCCACGTGGCGGTCAGAGAAATCTCCGCGATCCGCCGCACGAAGACAATCGAACCGGTACTTGGGTCGAAGGTCCTCCACCATTTCTTCCCGAGCATCGTGCCTGCTTTCGACAGAAGGTGGATAAGGAATGAGGTCCTATCCCTCGACTCGTGCCGGCAGTATCTCGGGAGCGGAGGTCGTGGACGCCGGCTCTGGCAGACAGATGTCGAGGCACAAGGGGCAAGCCTCCTAGCATTCCACGAGTACTTCGTCCTCTGCGTATCGCATGTCGGCGAGGCAACCCGGACGGAACTACAGGCCGTGAGGATGCGATTCTCGAAGGCCTTCCAAGACTTGGCGCCCGCCGCATTCGTGAAGGCGAAGGGGTCACTCCTGTTCAGGCTCGACGCGAAGATTGCGGAGTACTGCCTTCTGGGTTGGGCGCGCCGGTCCAAGCGGTAGGGCCGGCGACAAGGGCACCCGCTACCTCTCCCCCCGCCGCCGGCGCCTCGCGGGGGTTCGAGTTACGTTATCCACCAGAAAAGGAGTCCGATCCACAAGACCTGTGGCGGCGCTCGAACGATCATTGGCGTGCGTGGCGTGCCCGCGATCCTGTGGCCGATGCGCGCGGCGTGGACGGCCGCGTCGCAAGAGTTGAAAACTTGCTCCGAGAAAACTCTTGCGCCCGGTCCGCCTCGAGGAGTACAGTCTCGGCCGTCAGATCAGCGCTGCCCCCGGGCGCTCCCACCTCGCTCGACATCCCGCAGCACCCTCCGACGGCGCTGCCCATCCGACACCAGGAGGGTTCAGATGGGCCTCGGGAACCGTACGATTGACGCTCTGGGAGCGGCCGTGGTACCCTGGTATTGTTCTGGGAGGCGAGCGCCGCATCTCAAATCCCCGGTCGCTCCGGCGTCCAGCGCGTTGGCGACACATCAGCCTCCCATCTCGGGCGTCGGGCAATCCCGAATGCCTGGAGGCGGCTCGATGAAACCCCTGGCCTCACTCGTTCTTGCTTCGATCCTGCTGTCAATTCCGGCAAGGCCGGCCCAGGCACTAGACGCTCCCATCGCCCTCAAGGAATCGATCGGTAGCCCCCCGGCCGGCGCGCCTCCTCCCTGCGGCCCGATCGGGAGTGTTCTGGACGGGAACTGTGCCAACTACCGATGGTATAACGTTTGCTCTGGATACATCTGGGTTTATGCACCAATTGCTTTGTACTCATACAGTACAATATTCAGATCGGATGAGCTTCCTTGCATCGCCGCTGGACATCAGGTCCGACGCGGCATTACCTACTTCAGAAACGTCTCCCCGGGCTACAATCAATCAGTAGACGTACTCCTCGAGTCCGACCCCAATGGGGATGGGTGTCCCCCGTTTGTGACCCTCGCTTCTGATTTGAAGTTGGACCCGGGCCTTCGATGGAATTGCTCCCCTTTCGGGACCGTCCTTCCGGCCACAGTGACGAGCTTGATCGTTCGAGTCATTCAACGGGGCTATTACGCTCCCAATTGGGCTACCGATGGGCCATTCACCGAAGTGTGCGACCCGGATGGCAATGACCATTCGTTCTACTACGACGCGGTAGGCGGCTGTGTCCCTTGGCGCCAGCTGAGTCCGAGGGGACGCGGCGACAACTTCCTGACATGGCTGGTACTGGATGATGAACCAGAAAGCGCGACGGAATCCGCGAGTTGGGGCCAAATCAAGAGCCTATATCGCTAGAAGCTCCGTGCGGCTGTCGCATCAGGAGGCTTGGCCACTCGTTTTCGTGAAGACTTCTCGTCAGCAATCGACAAAGCGCTCGGCAACCATTCGACCTCCTTGACAGCTCGTGCCTAGAACAGAGAGGAGCGCTGGAAGTTGGAACGGAAGGATGGGCACCGCGACGAACATTCCTTGGCCCTCAATCCGCGGGGTCGAAAGAAGGCCATCTGGCGACCCATGCAATCCTGTTTCGTTCGGGTTCTTGGACTCCTTTTATCGTTATCCTTGAGCAGCGCTCTATACGAGCCGAATTATCTGAATGGCTCGGGGGTCCTTGTCTCAAGAGCGGACGCCGACACCCACTTCGTGTGGAAGCAAAGTCCGGGGCCGCAGTACCCGTACACATCGTGGGCTACCGCGGCGGACACACTCCAGCGCGCCATCTGGGCGGCCGTATCCGGTGACATGGTATTCGTAAGGGGCAGTCCAGCCGATAGCTTCTCTGAAACGACAGACACGTGCCTGGTGTACGATCCCGACTTCGGATGTGTCGTTCGGAGTAGGGCGGTCGCCAGGCTAAGGTCTGGCATCACTTTGAAGAGCGAGCTGGGACCAGCCTCGACTATCATCACGGGTCGCGATACAACCCGCTGTGTGCTCCTTACAGATGGGGTGAATAATGTCACAGTAGATGGCTTTAGTATTGTCCGAGGTAAGCCGGACACAGCACCGTATCTTGGAGGCGGCGTCGAGATTCTTGGAAGTCACAACGGCACGGTGGTTTTCAGGAACAACGTGCTTCGTCTAAACAGGGGCGGTCCGGGCTGGACTAGTGGCAGTGCTGTTGGCCTGGATTATCAGGGACCTTCAGCGACATCCGTAATCTTCGAATGGAATGTGTTCGAAGCTAACGGCGACGCATTCGAAGGAGCGGGGTTCAAAGTCCGAGGACAGGGCTCGTGCATTGTCCGGAACAATATTTTCAGAAACAACGTAGTCCGGAGCCGCGGGGGTGCTATCCTTGTTGAAGGGAATAACATATTAATCGAGGGGAATCTCTTCGAACGCAACCGGGCTCCAAATCAAGGAGGCGGGGCAGTCTACGCTGATTACGGCAGTCCAATTCGAATCCGCCGGAATGTCTTCCGCGATAATGCCGCGGGCGACGGCGGTGCGATTTTCATCACCCCAGCCATCGACAGCGCAACGATCGAGTGGAACGTGTTCCGGAGGGATTCTGCATTGACCAGTCCGACTAATCCTGATTCGTTTCCTGGTCTTGGGGGAGGGGTTCGGATAGCGGAGCGGCCAGAGCACGACCGTGATGTCTGGATCCGGAACAACACATTCGACAGTTGCTATGCCGCTTCACAGGGTTCAGCAATCGACATTGCGGGAACCAGCGACAGCGGGAACAAGCTCGACATCGTTCGGAACATTCTCATCGGAGGGAATCCAGGTCGCTTTGCAATTGATTGTGCGGCGTCCGGGACAACCATCATCGACAGTCTCTACTGCAATAACTTCTGGCGTCCGAATGACGTCTTCACCTGGGACACGACGGCGTGTATTCCCGCGTTCGATTCGCTGAATCAGATCGACGACCCGGTGTTCTGCCTCATAGACTCGCTTGATTCGCTTCATTGGAGTTCGCCCTGCCGGGTAGGATACTCCCCTTGTGGGATGCTGATCGGGGCGAGCGATGTCAAGACGTCCTGTGGGACAGGCGGAGGATGTCCCTATGTGGCGAGCTGGGATGGGAGAGTGTATCGACTGGGCAACAACATTCTCCCTGGATCGGAGCGAAGCGCCGACTCGCTGCCCTACGTGTCCGATGTTTACCCTCTCAGCACTCCACCAGCAGCACCGGACGGGCTGCTGCGCCTGCGCATCGCCGAGTTCGAGAACGAGCTGTCGTACCTCGACGAGGTGCGGCTGCTCTACGTCGACCTTCCCGAGGGGGTGAGCGTGGCCACTTCGGGTGAGAATCAGCTCGCCTTTGTTCGCGAGGTCTCCGCTCCCGTCACAGCGCGAGACGAGATCGGCACGAACCTGGCCTCTCTCCTCGTGCAGGCTGATTCCGCCGCGGTCCCGTTCGACTCTGGCGGGCAGGTCACCGTGACGTTCGCGGTGCAGGGCGCGTTCGCGAAGGCCACGGACGGCGGTGGGGGCGGGGTCACGAACGGCTCGCAGCAGAAGGGCAAGGAAGGCGGTGGGAAACGGTCTCTCGCCGGGGATCCCGGCCGGGGCAAGTGGGCCGCGTCAACCGGTATGACCCAGGCGGAGTTCTATGGGATCGCCGCGGGCATCGAGGTCGCCGTGCTCGACACGGCGCTCTCAGGGGGCCGTGCCGCTATCGACACCTTGTGGCCACGCGAGTTCTGGAGCAACCAGTACGTCGACATCATGTCGCATATCAACCCGGCGGCGGATTCGGTCCGCCTCCAGCTCACGTGGCTCGGGGATCACGCGCTCGACCGGTGCTTCCTCTCCTTGCCCGTCGCGGCGCCTCCCCTCGACACGCTTCCCCTGGTCGCGGCGACGCACTCCGTGACGGGCAGCGTTGTGGGCCTCGTGGCCGACGCGGACTCGAGCTGTGCCACCCTCGACGTCGGAGAGACGATCGACCTCGTGTTTGGAGCACCGACCGAGCCGGCGATGGGGACCCGCCAGTACATCTTCGTCTCGAAGGGCTACTACTTCCTGTACGCGGGCAAGTCCGGCGGCGCGAGCCGGGATTTCCGGAACGGGCTGCCGGCCGCGATGCGACTCTCTCCGGCCTCGCCCAATCCGGGGGCCGGATGGACCATGATCCGTTACGAGCTGCCCCGCCCCACCCAAGTCTCCGTCCGCATCTACGACGTGACGGGGCGCGTCGTGAAGACGGTCTTCCAGGGACGAAAGGAGCCCGGCTATCATGCGGTGACGTGGAACGGCCAAACGGATCGCGGGGGCCGCGCAAGTGCCGGAATCTACTTCGTGAGGATGGAAGCGGAGGGCGAGCCTCAGACCCAGAAGTTCGTGCTGTTAAGATAGCGGAGGCAGTCTTCGGCAGTTTCTGGCTGAGTGGTCCCGTCACGGCTGCCGGAGAAGTCTGATGCACGCCAGTAGACTCCGCCGGGGACTCTTCCTCGGCGGGGTTCTGTTTTCGCTCGCGCTCCTGTTTGCGCACGCCTGGCTCTACCGGTTCCTCACGGACGATGCTTTCATCTCCTTCCGGTACGCCCGGAACCTGTCGCTCGGCCACGGGCTCGTCTTCAACCCGGGCTACGAGCGAGTTGAAGGCTACACGAACTTTCTCTGGGTCGTCCTGCTGGCAGGGTTCGATCGTCTTGGGATCGCGCCGGAACGGATCGCGAATCTCCTCTCGGCCCTCTGCGGCCTGGCGATCTGGTATCTTGTGCTACGGGCCTCGATCCGCCCTGGCCGCCCGGTCTGGCTCGCCCTCAGTCCCGTTCTCCTTCTTGCCGCGACGCGTTCCTTCGCCGTCTGGTGCACGAGCGGGCTCGAGACGAAGCTCTTCGAGCTCCTCGCTTTCGCCGGTGCGCTCCGGGCAGTCTCGGAGGTCGCTGCCGCCCGATCAGGCAAGCGCGAGACATGGGTCGGCACTTCGCTTCTTCTTGGACTCGCGAGCCTCACTCGTCCAGACGGCGTGGTAGTCGCGGGTGGCCTCTTCGCGGCCCGCTGGCTGATCGAGCAACCGCGGGGAGCGGCGCGATTAGACGCTGTCGCCCGCGGGGTCGTGCTCTTCGCCGCGATCCTCGGGGCCCACCTCGCCTTCCGGCTCGCGTACTATGGCGAGTGGCTTCCGAATACGTACTACGCGAAGGTAGGCGGCCGAACGTGGTGGTCGATGGGGTTGGCGTACGTGGCCGCCTTCGCCATCGAATACGGGCTGGTCATCTGGCTGCCGTTGCTCGCGGCGGCTTGGTTCGGGAAAGACGAGACCGGGGCGCCGCCTGCCCGCGCCGCCCTACTGATGGGCGCCATCGCGCCCTTCGTCCTTTACGTGGTCGCGATCGGCGGCGACCACTTCGAGTATCGGCCGCTCGATCTCATGTTTCCCTTCGTGTACGTGTTGATGGCGGATGGAGCGGAGCGCCTCCGTGCGGCCAGCGCGATGACCCGAAGGATTGCGCCCGGCCTCGTGGCATTCGCTCTCCTGGGCGTCATCACCGTCCCCGCGATGACACATCTCGCGTTCCCCTCGGATTACCGCGCGGGTTTTCCCGGCGCCTCCTCACGGGCAGATGGGACGAGAGACCTCGTGTCGGAGCAGCGATTGCATGTCCTGTTCGAGGTTCCAGGTCTGGGCGCGATCCTCCGCGGGTATAACTCGCTGCTGGCTCACATGACCCTCCATGGCGTGGGCATTCGGCAGGAGGAGCACCGTAAGTTTCTGGATTTGGTGGCGGCCCCGAACGGGAGGTTCCTGGGGGCTCTCGTCAAAGAAGGGGCGTTGCCCGCGGACACGTACATCGCCATCGGGTCCGTCGGGGCGATCCCGTACTACTCGGGCCTCCGAACGTTGGATCGTCTCGGCCTCACCGACCGTGTCGTCGCGCAGGGCCCGAATCGCCCTCCGGCCAAGCGGGTCATGGCGCATGACAAGATTGCCTCGATCGAGTACGCGATCGAACGTGGCGTCGATCTCTGGGACCCGGAGGGGAGTCACTTCTTCTTCCGGCCCGACTACCCTGGGATCAGCGCCTTCGCCGACCGCGAGAGAGAACTGGGCGTCCCGCTACTGGCCGCTCCTCTCGGTGAGGAATCCGTTCTCCTGGCATTCGCCCCGCAAGGCGTCGACCGAATCGTGGCCCGGATCCCGATCCTCGAGGACGCGGCTCAGTACTTCGCACGCGTCGCATCCAAGCCCGACCCTCCGTGGTGGGCTTCCGCTTACCTCGGCGATCTGCTCGCCGCCCGTAGTGATCCAGAGGGAGCCTACACGGCATACCTCGAAGCACTGCGCCTGAACCCGGGGGCCGGCCACGTTGAATTCCGACTGGGCCTTCTTCTCTTCAGGGCAGGAGAGACCGACGAGGCCATCCCGCATTTCGCACGCGCCCTGGAGATCAGGCAGACCCCAGACGCGCTCTCGTATCTCGGCTTGGCTCTCTACAGGCAGGGGCTGTATCGCGAGTCCTTCGAACTGATCCGTTCGGCAGCCGAGGAAAGCCCCGAGCATGTTCCAGTGGGGGTTCTCTACGCGCGATTCCTGATCTTCTCGGAGGATCCGTCCCTTCGGGATCACAAGAAGGCCCTGAGGATCGCCGAGAGCCTCCGTCGGTTGACACGCGGCCGGGACGTCCCGGTTCTCGATACTCTCGCCGCCGCATACGCCGCCGCAGGCCGGTTCGACGATGCACGCCGCGAAGCAGAACGGGCAGTCGAGGTCGCGCGCTCGTTGGGGGACAACCGGGCCATCGAGAAGATCCGGGGGCGCGCAGACGCCTACGCCATCGGGCGGGCGTGGTTCTGAGCGAGGCGTGGGTAGCAGCCCATGTGGAACCCCTGGCCGGCCTTCAGGTTGGGGCTCCTTTCGGGCGAGGGGCGGGGGTCGTGGTCTCCACTATATGAGAGTAATCGAGTTCGATTTTCCAGACATCCGTGGATCTGTCATGCTCTCTAATGACCGGATCAGGTTCGCGATGTCGACGTGGGGCTACGCCCGGTGGTGGGATCGATGGGAGGGGCGTGCGGCAGAGCCCCTGGCCCGGCGTCACGGCCGGGCTGCTTCGCCGCGAGGTGCGGGAGCGGGCGAGTTGCCTATAGGACAGGAATTATCGGTTCTAAGTTTCCGAAACCGGGGAGCCAGACATTCCCTAGATCGAACTCATAGCGCGCGCGCCCCTGGCCGGAGTGGCCGGGGGCTTCGCGTATCTGACGGGCACGTCCGTAGTTAGGCCGGCCGCGACCCTAGGCGAACCGCTCCCCACCGGCCCAACACCGCCCGGCCACCCCGTGACGACGCCCTGAGAGCGGGCGAAGGTCTCGGCATCTCTTGGCCGTGCCGAAGCCCGGGACCGCGCGCCGGTCCGACCGCCGAACCGCGGCGCCGTGGTAGAATTGCCCTGCGCCTCAAGTCCCCCCCTCCCGGAGCCAGGAGACGACCACGATGTTGAAGGCTCGGGATCTCGCCACGCGCGCCCTGCCCGCGATTCTGTTCTCAGTATGTCTGGCCGTTCTCTGCACGATGGGCCTGGTCTCGGGTGCCATCGCCCAGAACTATCTCCCGCTCACGATTGGCAACATCTGGCACTACGAGAGTCTCGCGGGTTACAGCGAGGACCGGGTCGTTACAGGCACGAACACGATCCGAGGAACGACGACGTACGTGATCGATTACCAGAACAGTACCTCGAATACTGGCTTGGAGAACTACTGGACGACTGGGAGTGAGGGCGATGTGTTGCTCTGGGGATGGTGGTTGGAGTTCGATGGTTTCGGGATTCTATGGGACCCGGCCATCCTCTACCTCGATGCACCGCTCTTTCTGGGCAAGACATGGAACGTCACGACAACGGGCTATGAATTGCCGGACACGACCTTCTTCGCGTCCTTCGACATTACGTTTCAAGTCGTCGGGGAAGGCATGATCTCCGTCCCGGCGGGTGACTTCTTCTCCTTTGCCATCACGTACACGGTCAGCGCGGCTGCTCCGGGAGGCGACGCCCGGGCGCTCTACGGAGCCAGGATTGCAGCGGCTTTCTCAGGCGGTCCGACTGACTGGTACAGCGATGGGATCGGGCAGGTCCAATACGACACCGACGATCTTTATCAGCTTGTCTCGTTCAACGTGCCGACGGCCACCCAGCCGACCACCTGGGGCGGGATCAAGGGGCTGTATCGATGAGACGGAGATGGCGCGCCATCGGAGGGGGCCTATGAAGCGTGCCGACGGAACCGATCGCAATCCGCTGTCTCCAGGAAGTCGCCTCGTAGGGCTGCTTATCCTCGCCAGCGCCTGCACGGCATCCCGAACGCTAGCAATCGAGCCGGCGCTTCTTAAGGAGAGTCAGGGCAACAACGACCAGGACCTGCTTCCAGGCTGTCCCATCGCGAGCAACCTGAACGGAAGCTGCGGCAACTTCCGATGGTACAACATCTGTACCGGCTACATCTGGATCCAGAGGGAACTGCAGGCCGGAGAAGCCGTTGGCGTTCGCTTCGACGATTCCTGTGTGGTCGGTGGGGGTCGGGTCAAGCGAACGATCACCTACTTCAGAAACGTCGACCCCGGCTACAATCAGACGGTCGACGTTCATCTCGATGTAGACACAAACAATGACGGCTGTCCCGATTACACATTGGCGAGCGCCTTCAACATGGATCCAGGCCTCCGCTGGAATTGCTCTACGTTCAACGCAACGATACCGGTCGGGGCCCAGGCCTTGATCGTTCGCCAGGTGCACGACGGCGGGCTCTCTCCGACATTCGCGACGGACGGTCCGTTCACAGAGTCTTGTGATCCGACCGGGAGCCCGCACTCCTACTACTACGGGATCAACGGCTCGGCGTGTTTGCCATGGACGGGGCCGACAAGCCGAAATGATAACTTCCTCACTTGGCTGATCGTGGATAGGCCTTGTGTTCCGATGATCGCGGACTTCGAGGCCGCAGACACGGTTGGGCCCGCACCCTTGTCGGTGCAATTCTCGGATCGCTCAACTTGCGATCCGACTGCTTGGGAATGGGATTTCGACAACAATGGAAGCATCGACGCAGACGTAAAGAACCCGGTGCACACCTACACCAAGCAGGGAACGTACTCAGTGATGCTTCGCGTCGCGAACGCGGTTGCGGCTGATACGGTTCTGAAGCCCTCTTACATCTCGGTCCTCCCAGCTGGGACTGCCGTGGAGACTGGAGCCACTCCGAGCATGGGAGTCCGGCTCCACCCGAATGATCCGAATCCCTTCGGCCTTCGGACAAGTATTGCCTACGACCTCGGAGACAAGGCGGTCGTCACTCTTCGGATCTACGACCCCTCCGGTCGCTTGGTCAGAAACCTCGTAAGCGGCGTGGTGCAGGGGCCGGGACGATTCCTGGCGTCTTGGGATGGTCGTGATGAAGGCGGCACACGTGCGGGTCCGGGCGTTTACATCTACCGGTTAGAGGCGGGCCAGTGGGTGGAATCACGATCTATGGTCCTGCTCAAGTAGATAGATGACTTGCGGCCGCCTGCCTCCCGCCACCCCGCCCGGGCGACGGTTGGCGGGGGGTGGGAGAGAACAACCATGCGGGCATAGGATCAGGCACTTGAGGTGATGCCGGAACGCGCTATGGAATCGTCCAGTGATGCTCAGACGCGCCAGTGGCCGGGGCGACAGGCTCACCGTTCTAGGATCGGCCAGTGGACAACTTGGTGCGCGCCCGTGGCCATCATGATGCTTCTGGCCTGCGAAGGCCGGGAGCCCTGTGGCGACGACGCCATCATCATCGATAGAGTCCTAGCCGAGAGCGGGCAGACCGTCAGCGACTCGTCGGGTGCAAGAGAGATCTTTCAAAGTTACGTCGAGGTCACGATCGCTGCCGCCGACACGTTTCCGGACGGAGCGAGTCGCTGGGTCTACGTGGAATCGACCCGACTCTCCCTCGGAGGCACGACTGTCTGGGAAATCGAATACTCCCGCGACCCGGAGGGTGAGAGATTCGAAGGCCTCGCCGTTGACACGATGGGCAGGCTCGTGCTGACGATCATCGCTGTGCACGCTCCGTGTTAGACTGCTCGCCCCACGCCTTCCGCCCCGGCGAGGACCGGACGGCGGGGGGGGATGGGCGGCGGGCGGTCGGGAGGCATCCCCTCGTTCCGTGATACAATAGGTCCTCATCAATCATCATCTCACGGACCCACTGGGAAAAGGAGCCACCTATGCTGACCGGAAAGTCCTCGATGAAGTCACTTGCCCTGGCCGCGCTGATCCTGATTCTTGGCGGAGTCGTCGTCACGCCGACGAGCCTCGCAAAGATCGCCAGCAATACTATCGATCCGATCGCCACCGTGGCCGAGAACGGCCGCCGGATTGTGGTGACCGGCCCGATCTCGAACGACCAGACTCAGGTCGACGATCTGCGCGTGACGATCACGCAGCGTGCGACGGGCGCAGTTGCTGAGGGCCGCGCCCGGATCGAGGGAACGACCAGCGTTCAGCAATGGACCGTGACCGCGACGGTCCAGGGGAACAAGAACTTCGAGCCGGGCCCCGCGACTGCGGTGGCCCTGGCCACATCGTCGCTTCACGGCCAAGTCGACGACGCGCACCAGTGGCTGGTGGAGATTACGCTCGTCGGCGAATGACGCGTCCAGCCTTCCCCCCGGCGAGGACCGGACGGCGGGGGGGGGCGGGCGATCCGTAGGGAAGCGATGATAGGGAGGCACCACAGTTTCGCGGAATGGGCCTGGATGATGGCCCTGGTCACGTGGCCGTCACTCGCGGCGGTGGTCAACGCGACTGAGCGGGCTCCTGCCAGCGAGGCGACAGCCACCGATCCGTATCTCAAGGCGGCCGGGGCGTCGTCTGCGCCTCTTCGCTTCGTGGCGGCACCGGGTTCACCGGTCCGGGTGGGCGGCAGTCCGAATGACATCGTCACCGCCGATCTGAACGGGGATGGGATGCCGGACCTCGTCGCGCCCAACGGCGGGACGAGCGCTGTGTCGGTCCTTCTCGGCGACGGTCATGGTGGCTTCTCCCTCGGCCCGGGATCGCCGCTTCTGGTTTTGTTTCCGCCTCACCTAGCCGTGGTCGGCGACGTCGACAACGACGGCAAGCCCGACCTGATTGTGTCGGGCCATGACAGTCACGGCGTCTCCATGTGGCTGGGCGACGGCACGGGTCGATTCCAGAGTGTGGCTGGCTCGCCGTTTCCCGCTCTGTCAGGCGGCAGACCGCACAACCATGGCCTCGCGCTCGGGAATCTCGACGGCGACGGCGATCTCGACGTTGCCACGACGGACGACCAGGCGCACGTGGTCGCGGTGCTGTTGGGGGATGGGAAAGGCGGGCTCCACCCGGCACCCCGCTCGCCCTTCGCTGTCGGTCGCCAGCCCTATCCGCTCGCGCTCGGCGACGTCAATGGGGACGCCCGGCTCGATCTCATGACGCCGAACGTCGAAAGCGGCAACCTCTCGATTCTCCTGGGAGATGGGCGAGGCGCCTTCACTCCAGCGAAGGGAACGCCCATTCGCGTGCTCGCCCGGCCCTACTTTGTCGCGCTCGGCGACCTCGACGGCGACGGGAAACTCGACGCCGTCACAAGCCACGACGACGACACGCGGGTGACGGTTCTCCTGGGCGACGGGCGCGGCGGCTTTCGGCCCGCCGCCGGATCGCCGCTCGACATCGGCCGACGGTCATGGAAGGTCGTGCTGCACGACATGGACCGGGATGGAACCACGGACCTCGTCCTCGCGGCCGGTGGCGTCGTGGCCGTGATGCTTGGAGACGGCCGGGGAAGGTTTGCTCCCGCGCCTGGCTCGCCGTTCCCGGTCGGTCGCGGGGCCTGGAGCGTGGCTGTGCGCGATTTCGACGGCGACGGCAGGACCGATTTCGCGACGGCCGACCTCGAATCCGGGACGATCAGCGCCCTCCTGCAGGACTGAGGACGGCATCCGCGACCGGCACCATGCGGGCCCCCCGGCCCTCGGCCTCGCGGGCGGGGCGGGGGGCGAGTAGCGGGTGGGGCGCTTCCAACGATCTCGCGGCTGTGGTGCGGCCGGAGCGCCCTCCGAGCGCGAGCCATTACTCGGTTGGGTGCGGGCTCCGCATCTGGAGACGCGATTTTGCCCGATTCGTCTCAATCGTCTCGACCACCAGAGCGACGTACCGCTCGAGGGTGCGCATGCTGTCTTCGATGTCAGGCGAGGAGACTGGTCGGTCGGTTGCTTTTGGATACTGGTCTTCACCCGCTTCTTCGCACACTAGGTTAAGATCGGTTCGCCGGTTCTCGTAATCGACTGCGTCGATCCTGCCCACGTCTGGGTATCTGGTCGACGGCCACGGCCTAGGATTCCCGCCAAGCGAGCCCTGACCGCCCACGTTCATTCGCCTGACTAGAACTCCTGCTCGAGCGAGACGTGGACGCGGGCGGAGGAGAGGCCTTCGCCCTCGGGGATGCCGACGCCGAGGCCGAGGACGCCGAGGCGCGACTCGGCTTGGAGGCCGCCGCCCCAGCCGAGGGGATCGCCCGCGACGCGCTCGATGGAGCCGTCGCCGCGGTCGCGCTCGAGACGGAAATAGCCCTGATCGACGAACAGGAACACGCGCGCGCGGCTCGCGAGGCGGAAGCGGTACTCGAGCGTGGCGACGCCGATGCGCTCGCCGAGGAAGCGGTCCTCGTCGTAGCCGCGGAGCGAGCGCGCGCCGCCGAGGAAGAACAACTCGTACTCGGGGACGGGGCGCTCGTCGCTCCACACGCCGTCGGCGCGCGCGCGGAGCGCGACGAGGTGCGGGCCGCCGAGCGGAACGAACAGATCGAGCGCGCCGTGGCCGATCCGCTCGGCGAAACGCACGGTCTCGGAGACGCCGCTCGCGCCGCCCCCGCCGCTCCCACTCCCCGCGGTCGTCTCGACGCGCTTCGACCCGTACTCGCCGGCCAGCGCGAGGTTCACGCCGCGCGACGGGTTCGGCGGGTAGTCGGTCCCCTCGAAGCGGAACCCGAACCCCCCGCGCGAGCGCCGGCTCGACGGGACGATCGCGGGCGTCCGGTCCCCTGGGCTCCATGAGTCGGTCGCGCCGCGCGCCGAGAGCGTGAGCGCCGCGCTCACCGGCACGTCGAGCGCGCCCTCGACCTCGGTGCGGACGTACGTCGAGTCGCGAAACGTACGGCGCAAGTCGACGCCGACTCCAACCGGGACGAGCGGGAGCCACGGCTCGCGGTACCCGAGGCGGATCTCGCGCGCGTCGCGCCCGCGCCGCTCCCAGCGCGCCGCGACGCGGCGCCCCACGCCGCCGAGGTTCCTGAACAGGACGTCCAGGTATCCGGAGAAGAAGCCGTCCTCGGCGGGCCCGCCGCGGTTCCATCCGAAGACGCCCTCGATGCGGTTCGCGGGCGCCTCCTCGACCGCGAGCCCCACGCGCACGCCGCCGGCCGCTTCGTCGACGAGCGGGAACGGCTCGCCCACGGACTGGAAGAGCCCCGTGCGGAGGAGGCGGCCGCGGCCGCGCTCGAGCGCGCGCCGGTTCCAGGGCTTCCCTCTCTCGAAGCGCATCTCGCGCGCAATGTACGTCTCGCGCGTGCCCTTGTTGCCGGTGGCGGCGAGCCCGAGGACGCGCGCGAGCCGGCCCTCCTCGACGAGCACGCGGAAGGTGAGCGTCGCGCCGAGCGCGAAGTCGCGCGGGGTGATGCGCGCGAACGGGTGTCCCTCGGTCTCGTAGCGATCGAGGAGCTCGTCGACGCCTTCCGCGAATCGCCCCGGCTGGAACGGGACGCGCGCGCCGAGCGCGAGCGCGCGGCGCGCCTCGCCCTCCCCGATCGCGCTCGCGCCCTCGATCGCGACGTCGCCGAGCACGACTTCTTCCCCTTCCTCGATCGTGACGCGGAGCGCGACCGAGTCGCCGCCGGCCGGCTCGAATCGGAGGCGGCAGAGCGTGTCGAAGCGCCCGGCCGCGGCGTAGCGCGCGAGCGTGCGGTCGGCGGCCGCGGCGAGTCGCGAGGGGTCCGCGGGCGCGCCGATCGCGCCGGCCCAATCGCGGCGCAACTCGGCGGGCGCGAAGAGCGTCGCGCCGTCGAAGCGCACGTCCACGACGCGCGGCCAGACGGCGGGCGCAGGGATCGGCGCAGACAAGCCGGCGGGCGACGTCGCCGAGTCCGAAGGCGACTGGGCGCGGAGCGCCTCCGGCGCGGCGCCGAAAACCGCGAGAAGCGCGAAGCGAGCGATGAGCACGCGAGCCGCTCGCATCAGAAGAACGCCCTCGCTTCCACTCGCAAGAGATGAGTCGTCCCGCGGGAGCGCCGGTTGTCGCCCGAGTAGAAGAGCGAGGCGCCGAGGTAGCGCGACAAGTCGTAGTCCGCCGAGAGCCGCCAGTCCTCGCCCTCGAACCTCGTGGTGAGGGGCGATGCGCCGCCGCCGGCGCGCTCGTCGGCGAGGAACCGGAGCGTGGCCGCGCGCCCGCTCACGCGTCCCCGCCGCAACACCGTCGCGGTCACGGTCGCCGCCACCTCGAACGAATCGAGCCGCTCGTCGAGGCGCGGCTCGCGCTCGAGCCCGAGGCGCCCCGAGAGAGAGATCGCGGTCTGCGGCCGCGGCTGATACGTCCCCTCGCCGAGGAAGAAGTCGGAGTGGAGACGCGACGACTCGGCGCCGCTCCGGCGTTGGACCGATCGGCGCGGCTCCCACTCGGCCTCGGCGATGACGCGCGACGAGAGACTCCCCCGCACGCGCAGGAGCCCGTCGTGCCGGATCTCGTCACGCGGCGCGCCGTCCACGGTGTTGTCCTCGACGTCGGCGCGGCTGTAGCGGCCGCGGACCGACGCGCGCCCGCTCGCCGCGGTCCACGTCGCCTCTTCGCGCACGAGCGTCTCCCCGCGGATCGTCGTGTCGTCGCGCTGGAACTCCGACGGGTGCAGAAGAAGGAGACGACCCTTGCGCGGCGTCGTCGAGCGCTCGCTCACGCTCACGAGGGTCTCGAGGCGGAGGCCGCGGGCGAAGCGTGCGAGCGCGCTCGCGCCGCGGGTCCCTTCGGCGTCCGATTCCCCGTCGCCGCGGCCCGCGCGCCGCGCCTGCCCCGGCTCCACGACGAACCGCGCGTTCGCCGCGATCTCCGTCGTCGGCACCGCGGGGAGCTCGATCTCTCGCGAGCGGAACCGCCCCTGACCGGGGTAGAAGTTGCCGAGGCTGTCGAAGTCGCCGACCTCTCCCTCCGGGACCTCGATGAGGACGCGCTGCTTGCGCGCCGCGCGGAACGTCGTCGCATCGTAGTTCCACTCGCCGGTGAGGAGGCCGTCCCACGATCGGTGGCGCACCTCGAGCCGTCCGAGGTGCGTCATGGCATCGGGAGTCGAGACGAGCGACGTGTAATCGACGTGCCGCCTGCGGTAGCGCGACACGACGGAGAAGGGCGCGCTCGGCGTGAGGTTGGCGGAGAGCTCCTCCTCGTTCGCGTGGAACCAGTCGCGGAGCGCGCCGGAGGCGCTATCGGCGAGGTCGGCGGCCTCGAGCACGAATTCCGTCCCGAGGCGAAGCGCGGGAACCGGCGTGATCGTCGTGCCGAAGACGCCGCGGTCGCGGCGCGAGCCGGACAGCGAGTCGGGCCTCCCGCGGCGCCGCTCCTCGCGGGAGAGCGCGACCTCCGGCGCGACGACGCCGAGCCGCGCGCCGGCGAACGCGGAGAGGCGCTCCGTGCGGCCGGGCCCGTCGGCGCCGTCGCTCCGGATCCGCTCCGCGCGCGCGCCCGCGCGCCCGAGCCGCGCGCTCTCCGCCTCGAGCCGTACCGCGCCGCGGTCCGAGTCGAGCGCATCGCCCCGCGAGAGCGCGCCGACCTCGACGCCCGCGCGCACGCCGGCCAGCGGCCGGTAATCGACGTTCGCCTCGAGGAGGTCCTCGCGAAACGGGAGGACCGTCTCCTCGAACGCGCCGAGCCGGTCGTCGGGGACGGAGTCCGGCGAGAACGCCTGCTCGAAGCCGGCGGTGTTCCAGCGCTCGTCGAAGTGGACCGAGTCGACGCGCGAGAACGGGGAGAAGCCCTCGCCGAGGCGACGCGCGCGCGCGGCCACGGTGAGCGCGCCGAGCCCGCGCCCGCCGAGCGCGATGCGATCCGCCCGCCACTCCCCCGCAAGACGGAGCGCGCCGCCCCGGTTGTCGTCGTCGTCGCGCTCGGAGAGCGTGTTCTCGTCGAGCCACGAGCCGGCGCCCTCGGCCGCGAGCGAGAGCCCCGGCAGCGGCTCGCCGCGCGCGTCGAGCGCGAGGACGCGGTGCGAGCGCGGCCGCGGGAGTCGTCGCACCGGCTCGTAGAATGCGCTCATGTCCGCGGGGTCGAAGATGAAGATCCGGTCGCCGCTCACGGAGTCGAGGGCCGCCCTGTAGTTTCCGAGCCCTTCGCCGAGGAACGTGAACGCGACTTGGAATGCCCCCGAGTCCCTGCCGGCGAACACGAAGTGGCCATCCGTCGTGTCGTAGTCGCCGCCCGTGCCGACGAAGGTCGCGCCGGAGACGAAGGGGTCCTCGTCGCCCGCGAGCGCGAGGCTGTCGCGGTCCGCGTCCGAGAGGAGGATCCCGACCGGGTCCTCGTCGTCGTCCGCTTCGGAGAGGAGCGTGACGCCGATCGTCGCGCCGCCAGCGCCGGGCGCGCTGGGCGCGCGGGCCCCGCTTCCGCCGCCAGGGCCGCCGCCCGCCCCCGCGGGCGACAGCCGCCCGCGCGCCGACGCCGTCGCGAAGCTCCGCTTGTAGTCCTCGCCGCTCACCTGGAAGTCGACCGCGATCCGCGCGCCGGTCCGCACCAGGCGCTTCGACGTGAAGCGGACCTCGCCCCGCGCGTAGTCGATCGCGTAGTCGTTGTCCTCGCCGCGCGCGAGGCGCGCGCCGTCGAAGTAGACTTCCTCGCTCCCCGCGACGACCGTCTCCCCCTCGCGGGAGACGATCCGGTACGGACCTTGCCGACCTTCCTCGCCGCGCAGCTCGACCGAGACGAACCGCCCGCGCGAAACGCCGGCCGATGCGCTCGCCGCGACGCGCGGGTAGTCGGCCCGCGCGAGCGCGCCCTTGAGGACGCGCCGGTACGTCGAGAACTCCCCCTCGCGGAAATCGATCTCGTAGTCGCCGAGCGTTGCGCCGAGGCGAGGCGAGCGCACCTCGACGAAGACCTTGTCGAGCTCCTCGAGACGCGCGCTGGAGCCTTCGGGCGTGAAGGGGAGGTTCTCGTCGCTGAGTCGCGCGACGACGGAGACCTCGCGCGTGAGGGCCCCCTCGACGCTCACACGGAGCGCCTGCTCGAGCGTGAGGTCCTTGTCGGAGCCGAGGACGAGCGCGAGGCTCTTCGTGCCGCCCACGCGGAGGCCGCCCGGCTCGAAGAGGCTCTTGCCGTAGTACGTCGCCGCGGGGCGCGCCGCGACACTCTCCGCGGGCGTCCCGACGGGGCGCGGGAGCCACCGCGCGTAGGAGGGCTCGAGCGCGAACGGGAGCCGCCGGTACCGCACCACGACCGATTCCTCGGGGGAGATCGCGCGCGTGAAGAGGATGCTGCCGCGGTTCGCGTCGAGCGTGTAGTCGGCGCCGCGCGCCGCCGCGGCGCCCGCGACCCAGACCGACTCGGAACCCGCGAAGAGGAACGCGCCGCCGAGCGCGTACGGGCCCGCCGTGCCGTTGCCGAGGAAGCGCGCGCCGCCCGCGCCGACGCGGCGCTCGGCGACCGAGTCCGGCAGCGCGGGCGGCGTCGACGCGGGCGCCTCCGCGGATGCGGCCGCGCGCGTGGGCGCGATGCAGAGAAGCGCGACGACCGGAGCGACGAGCGGGGCGATGAGGAGCGCGGGGCGGCCGCTACTCTCCCCGAGCCGCATCCGTGTGCACCACGCGGAAGGGGAAGATCGCGTTGGCGTCGGCGTCGGAGACGTAGAGCGTCCCCTCGCCGTCGTAGACGATCCCGGTCGGGGCGCGCATTCCCTCGCGCGGCAGCTCGCCGACGTAGGCCCCCGCCGCATCGAGCACGACGACGCGGTGCTCCGCCGGGTCGGTGACGAAGAGGAACCCGCGCGGGTCGCACGCGATCCCCGACGGGCGGCGGAGGGGGCGGCTCCCGCGCCCTGAACCGTCCGACGCGAAGAGGAAGTTCCCGAGGCGGTCGAAGACCTGGATCCTGCCGTTCCCCGCGTCCGCGACGAGGATGCGCCGGTCCGAGTCGATCGCGACGTCGGCGGGGTCGATGAAGCGCGCCTCCGCCGAGCCGAAGCCTCCGATCTCCTCGTCGAGCGAGCCGCTGAACGCGTCGAGAATCCAGACCTTGTCTTCCTCGGTGTCCGTGATGTAGAGGCGCCCCTCGTCGTCCACCTCGATGCCGCGCGGGCCGCCGAACCCGCCGCCGAGCCCGCCGCGCGTCGCGACGACCTCGACGAACGAGCGGAAGCGGTCGAACTTCTGCACCCGTTCGTTCTCGGAATCGGCGACGTAGAAGAAGAAACCCTCGCGCGCGGCCACGTCGGTCGGCGTCAGGAACTGCCCGTCGCCGTCGCCGAAGCGGCCAAATTCCGCTTCGTACGAGCCGCCCGGCGCGAGGACGACCACGCGGTTGTTCCCGGAGTCCGCGACGAAGAGGCGCTGGAGATGATCGAGCGAGAGGCCGAGGGGCTCGCGGAAGAAGAGGCGCCCGCCGGCGCTCGGCCCGATGACCGGGAGCGGCTCGAAGCGGACGCCGTCCGCTGGGCGCGCGGCGGCGGCGGGGTCGGGCGCTCGCCCGGCGGAGTCCGCGCGCCCGGCGGCGGTCGTCGTGTCGGAGGCGCGCGGCGTCGCGCCCGGGGTCGTCGCGCAGCCGATCGCGACGAGCGCGAGCAGCGCGAGCGGGGCGCCGCTAGAACGCGCGCGAGTAGCCGACGGCAAAGCCCGGCTCCCCCGAAGGGAACGCGGGGCTCAACGAGAGACCGCCCCCCGCGAGCCGACGGTTCGCCGCCCCGGTCTCGAGCGCGGCGTCGATCGCCGAGACGAGCCGCAGGAGGACGAGGCCGCCGAGCGTCCAGTTCGCGTGCCGGTCCGAATCGAGCGCGCGGTGCCGGATGACGCGGAACTGGTTGCGCGTGTCGTTGCTCGTCCACGCCCACGCGTCGTCGCCGCCGATCGAGTTGTCCGCGATGAAGGCGAGTTGGGCGTCCCGGTCGTCCGGGTGGATCAGGCGCGCGACGAGCTTCACCTCGAGGTTGTACTCGTCGCTCGACAGATACCTCGAGATCGTCTGGAAGTACTCCTCGTCGCGGCTGTACCCGTCGAGGCGGGCGCTCGCGAACGTCTCCGCCCACTCCTTGAAGTCCTCCTCGCGCTTGTCGCCCTGGATCTTGAAAATCACGAACGACGACCAGAGGGCGCCTTCGCCGATGTAGCACGCGAGCGCCTTCTTGCGATCGCCGATGTAGCGCTGCCCGAGACCCGGGAGAAGCATGGAGAGGAAGAACGCCTTGACCGGCGAGCGGAGCTCGACGTCGCCGGTCGCGGCCGCCCCGGCCTCGTCGCCGGCGGCCGGCGCGGGGACGCTGGCTAGCGCGACGCGCGCCGCCTCGTCGATCGTGCGCGGCGGCGACGCGGCGGCCCCTTCGCGGTCGGCCGCTTCGTCGGCCCACGCGAGGGCGCCGGCGGGCGCGCCCGCGAGAAGGAGCGCGGCGACGACGAGGGCCCGCGCGCGCCGCGACGTCCTGGCGACCGCGCTCATCTCAGAATCTCCTCGACACGACGCACATGAGACCGTCCTTGTCGCGCGTCTGCTTGATCTTGATCTTGTAGCCCGAGAGCTCGCGACTCACGTTCTTGTTATACCACTGAACGAGTTTGAAGGCGTGGAACGCGCTCACGACGTGGTTCACGAAGATCCCGATCGAGATGTTGCGGGCGTTCCGGATGTCCGCGTTGCCGTCGTTGCGGAGGTTCTTGTAGGACTCGCGGCGGTCGCTCAGGCCTGGGACCTGCTGCCCGGTGAACGGATCGATCGCCGGCGCGTGGTCGTCCCATCCCCAGATCAACTCGTTCAACTTCGAGATGTCCTCGTAGTACTCGACGTCGTCGTTGTACGGCAATTCGCGGTTGGGCAGCGCGATCGGGTCCTCGTCCTTCTTGATGTTGTAGTCCACCGAGTCGTAGTGCACGTCGGCGAACGCGCGCGCGTCGCGGCGCTTATCGAAGCCGTTGGTCCGGAGGATCGAATAGCCGGTCCACCCGGCCGCCTCGACGCCGAGGTACGCGAGGCCGATCGTCGTGTGGCCGCCGTAGATCTGCCCGAGACCCGGAACGAACGCGGAGAGGAGCATCGCCTTCGCGGGCGACTTGAGGCGCGACTCCCCGGCCGCGCCGGCCCCCATCCTCTCGATCGCGCCGGACGCCGTGCGCCGCGCGGGGACCGTCTCGATCGCGACGCGGAACGCGGAGTCGATGCAGAGCGGAGGCGCGCACCGCGACGCGCGGTCTGGTTCGATCGCAGCGCGCCCCTCGCGCGGGAGGGCGAGCGCGCACGCGCACCCGAGTCCGAGAGCGCCGAGCAGCGCGGCCCGCCTCATCGCGACACCGCGATCTTGACGAGGGCGGACGACGTCTCCTGCGCGTCGGCGACCTCGAGCCGGCACAGGTACACGCCGCTCGCGACGCCGTCCAGGTCCCAGCGGTACTCGTTGTCGCCGGCGGGGCGGTCGCTCGCCGGGATCTCGCGCACGACTTCGCCCGAGAGGTCGAAGATTCTCATTGCGACGCGACCCGGGCGGCCGAGCCGGAATCGGATCACCGTGTCGTTCCCCTTGGCGGGGTTCGGATACGCGAACGTCTTGGAGGACGCGAGGAGCGGGCCGGACGGCGGCTGCGGCGACGCGAGCCCCGCGGCGGGGAACCCGAACGCGTTCGCTCCGTCGCGGCCGAGCGCGCCCCACTGGATCGTCGTCTCGAGGGTGAAATCGCCGAGTCGGAAACCGTACAGGAAGCCGTCGAAGGGAGCGGTGAGGAGCGCGATCGCGGGCAGCTCCCCGACGCCCGGCGCGACGAGCGTCGCGACCGGCGAGTAGAGGTAGGGCTCGCCCGCGCCGTACGGCCACGACGGGACCGCCGCGCCGCCCGCGTCGTACGCCATGATGCGCCCGTCGCGGATCCCGACGATCACCTCGGCGCCCGCGCGCGGATCGAAGTCGACGACGAGCGGCGTCTCGGCGGGGATCTGCGCGCCGTCGATCCGCGGCGGGAGCGTCACCGGCCAGCCGGTGCGCCGCGCTCCGTTCCACTGGAGGACGTGGATCCGCCCGTCCTCTCCGGAGATGAGGATCTCGAGTCGGCCGTCGCCGTCGATGTCGCCGAGCGACGGGTACGTGAACACCTCCGTCCCGATGTCGACGGGCCAGCCGGGGAGGCGCGACGGCGTCCCGGTGACGCCCGTGAAGTACGCGGCGGTGACCTGCCCGTCGCTCGTGACGCCCACCCACTCGTTCCCCGACCGGCCGCGGTCGAGATCGCCCCACGCGAGGAACGCGATCTCCGACGCCAATTCCGGGTAGGCCGTCGAGTACGTGCCCCCGACGTTGATGTCCACGATGTGGCTGATCAACCGACCGTCTTTGGTCAGATAGAAGAGGAAGTTTCCTTGGCCGGGAACGAAGATCGGATTGGACGCGACGGCCGCGCGCGGCGGCGGCGGGGCGACGACGATCGACGGATCCAGGCAGATCGCGTAGGCCGCGCTGTCCGAGACAATCCCGATAATTCCCGTTGGCGTGGGCGAGAGGACCTGGACCTCGCCGACCGTCGGCGCGAAGAGGAACCGCCCCGGGAGATCGACGATGAGCCCCGTCGTGTCGGCGCCCGGGAACGTCGCGCCGTCCGCCCCGAACACGTAGACCCCGCCCGAGTCGCCGAGGACGATCACCTCGTCGCCCGCCGCGCCGCCGACGTCCGACACCGCGCACGGGATCGACACGGACTCGGGGAGCGCGCGGTCCCACTCGGCCGCGGACCCGAGCGGGAGCGGGACGCCGAACACGCGGCCCGACGCGCGCACGCTGTCGGGGAAGAAGTCGCTCCCGACAATCGCCGCGAGCGTCGCTTCGCCGCCGGCGCCGGCGCCGACCGTCGGTCCCACGAGGAGCGACCTCCGCTCGTCGAGCGAGTCGCCCAGCACGACCGGGAACCCTGGCAGGCGCGGCGCGAGATCGACAACGAGCGACATCGTCACCCCGGGCACGCTGATCTCCGTCACCGAGATCCCGGTCTCGAGGTCGTCGTTCGAGCGCGAGTTCGGGTCGGACGTCGGGTCGAGGCGGTCGTTGTTCCCCTCGTAGAACGGGTCGAACGGGCTCCCGCGGAAGTAGATCGAGTTCGGGTTGCCGAGGTCCTGGATGCCGTCCGCCTCCTCGAGGCGGAGCCCCCGCCTGAAGAAGTTCGCGTTGACCGCGTTCACCTCGATCGTCTCGTCGTTCAGCGCGCGCTCGTCGACGTGCCAGATCAGCGCGCCGTAGCCCGGCAGCGGGAAATCGTACTCGAAGTTCTCGACCTCGATCGTGTCGACGCCCACGATCTCGAGCCGCGCCGGCCCGAGCACCACGCCGGTCGCGCTGTCCGCGTCGACGACCGGCAAGAGGTCGCCGTCCAATTCGCCGATGCGGTTCTCTATGAGGTAGTACTCGCGCGGCGTGATCGGGACGAGGATCGATTTCGGCCGCGTCTCCGTCCCCGCGAAATCGGGGAGCGTCGACGCGAGGAGGCTGTCGACGCCGAGCGCGCCCTCGACGACCACGGGGCTCTCGAACCCGAGGAAGAATCTGGTCCACGCCGAGATCCCGCCGGGGATGAGACCGCTCACCTCTTGGTCGAGGCCGATGTCGAGCGATTGGCTGTCCCCCGAGTCCATGAGGTCCCACACGCCGATCGACGGGAAGAAGAACGCCGTGTTGTAGAGATCCGGGAGCCCGAGTTGGTGCCCGAACTCGTGCGCGATCGTCCCGTTCAAGGCGCCGATGAAGAAGTCCTGCGAGATCGTCTCCGGGAGCACCCACGCGTTGTCGATGAAGAGCGACTCGGCGCCGTCATGGACGAAGATCGAGTCGACGTCGCAGACGGTGTCGGGGAACGCGAACGTGATGTTGAAGGACGGGATGTCGCCGGGCGTGTCGGCGTTGACGTCCCCTTGCAGGTCCGGCCCGGCGTGGATGAAGAGGTAGGAGTCGTAATCGCCGAAGTGGAAGGCGGTGTCGGCGGAATCGACGTACGCGATCCAGTCGCGCACGAGGCGCGTGATGCCGCAGCCGCGCGACTCGAACGTCCACGAGGCGGGATCTCCCTCGGGGAGGTAGTCCCGCGTGTCGCGCAAGCGGAACGCGGCCGAGTCGCCCGGCGGGAAGAGCGTGGCCTCGACGTGGACGTTCCCGTTCGAGGCGGCGCGCCAGTAGCGGCGGAGCGCCTCGAAGTGTGCCTCGAAGTAGGCGCGGTCGTGCGGCGGCGGGTCGATGACGTCGTCGGGCCCCGGCTGCGACAGATCGAAGCGGCCCTCGCCGGTCGTCACGACGCCGGCGCTGTCCGTGTCGAACTCGAATCGGAACGCCGCGATGCGGATCGTGTCGAGGGGGCCAGGCGGTCCGGACGCGGCCTTGAGGAGCTCGCGCCACTCGGAGGAGCGGCGGCGCGCCGCGCTCTCGAGGAGCGGGCGGCGCGGGACGTCGTGGCGGAAGAGCGGCCCCCAGCGATTGGCGATCCGCTTCCGCGCCTCGGCGAGACGCGCGCGCTCGGCGGCGAGCGCCTCGGCGCGGCGCGCGTCCTCCGGAGACGAGAACGACTTCGCGGACGCGCCGCCCGCGGCGCCGGCCGCGATCGGCGGGTGGCGGCGCACGACGACGTGGTCCGCGTACGCCGCGCAGACCCCCGCGTCGAGGGCGACGGCGAGGGGCGCGGCGAGGAGGAGTCCGGCGAGCGGCCGGACGCACCGAAACCCCATCAGAAGTCGTACGAGAGGGCGAAGCGCTTCACGCGGTCGAGGTCGGTCGCCTGTGGGAAGCTCGCGAAGTCGAACCGCAGCCCGACCTTCGAGACCCGCTTGAGCGAGAAGCCGGCCCCGTACGTGTAGTCGGTGATGTCCCCGTCATCGTCCTGGATCCAGCCGCCGCGCAGCGAGACGAAGTCGTAGAGCGTGTACTCGCCGCCGCCTTTCCAGATCGGCTGGTCGTCGGCATTCACCAGCGGCTTCGTCAATTCGGCCGTGAGGAGGAGTTTGTGGAGCACGAGCCCATCCTCCTCCCGGGGCGCGCTGAGCGTCGGCTCCCACGCCACGCCGAGGCGGAGCATGCGCGGGAGCGATTCCGCCTGGTCCTCGTCGTTGTACGCGATGTTCGGGCCGATGTTCTGGAAGATCGCGCCGAGCCGCGTCTCGCCGATCGGGGACTCGGCGCTCGTGAGCGTGTACAGCACCCCGACGTCCCCCGCGATCGACTTCCCGATGCCGTCGGAGATGTTCAATTCGGGGATCGGGTCGGAGAGCTTCGAGTAGACGAACTTGAACGAGAACCCGAGCGCGAGGCGGTCCGTGAGCCGGTTCCCGTAGGAGATCTGCGGGACGAAGTCGAACGACGTGAAGGTGGCGCCCCCCACCCCCTGCTCGTCGACGAAAACGCTCTCGCCGAATGACAGGAAGATCACGGAGGCGGCGAGCGTCCCCCCCCAGCCGGGGCGCGCGTACGCGAAGTGGTAGTACGCGATGTCGTCGGCCAGATCGGGCACGAGCTTCGAGTACATGAACGCGACCGACGCCCGATTCTGATAACCGAGGGCCGCCGGGTTCCAGTACGACGCCGTGGCATCGTCCGCGACCGCGACGAAGGCCTGCGCCATCCCGGCGCCGCGCGCGCTCGGCGTGAGAAGTGGCTGGAGCGCCGCGGGCGCCCCTTCCGATACCGCCGATGCCTCGCCGCCGGCGAGCGCGATCAAGGCGACGGTGAAAAGCAATCGCTTCATTTCGTCAGTCCTCCTCCTCATATGTGCCATCCGAAAGCGATTCGATGCATCGAGCTTCGAGCGCGGACGCGGCGTCGCGCCGCGCCCGGGCTACCGTTTCATCACGAGGGCCTTTCCGACGGCCTCGCTTTCCTGATTCGAATCGACCGATTTCGCCAGGACCTTGAAAAAGTAGACGCCGTTGGCGACCTCGTCCCCTTCGTGGTCCCGCCCATCCCAGGTCAACAGCGGGTCGGAGCAATCGGTCGTGCCGGTCTGGCTCGCTATGTTCTTGATCTCGCGGACCAGCCGGCCGTTGACCGTGAAGATCCGGATGGTGACCTCCGCGTTCTGCGACAGAGAGTACTGGATGCACGTCCGGTCTGAAAAGGGGTTGGGGAAGTTGAGGGGATTCGACACCTTGAAGGTCGGCTCCGCCCCCACCAGGATCACGTCGGCCGCGAGCTCCGTCCGGTTGTTCAGGTTGTCGCTCGCACGGATGAGGAGCGTGTGCGGGCCGAGGGGCACGGAGGTCGAGAAGATCTGCGAGAACGGGACCGCCAACTCCCCCTCGTCGTACCGGCCGAAGTCGTACTGGAACGAGGATGTGAGGTTCGCGGTGCGCTCGGTCGCGAGCCCCTCGTCGATCGTCACCGCGATCGCGAAGAAGTCGTCGTCCCCCTGGAGGTTGATTCCGTGCGGGTCCGAGATCCGCAGGGCCATGAGCGCCGACTCGAGGAGCGTGATCCCCGGGCGGTACGCGCGGCCGTCGAACGCCGCCGCGATCACGGGTCCGTCCACGTCGCTCGAGTCGGTGACCGAGCGGCGGGTCGTGAGGATCGAATCCGCCACGCCGAGGCCGTCGGTCACGCCGTTCGTCACGTACGCGCGCACGCGGCCGCGGTTCCCCTGGCGGAGGTCGCTCGGGACGTAGAACGTCGCCGTCCAGCGGCCGTTCACGACCGGCACGTCGCCGCGGTAGAGCGTCCCGCCGATCAACTCGTACCGCGCGCGGCGCCGCAGGCCGAGCGGCGGCGGGAAATACGTGTACCCGCTCGTGTCCGCCGACCCGGAGACGAGGACGCTCGCCGTCCCGGTGAACCACGTCGCGACGCTGTCGGCGTCGATCACGGAGCCGCTCACCGAGTCGAGCGCCGCGGAGAAGAAGCCCGGGTGCGGGTCGACCCGGACTTCCTTCTCCGGGATGCCGATCCGGAGCGCCGGGTCTCCGAGGTGCATGTACTTCTCGTTGTTCGTGAGGGCCGAGATGGTCGCCAACGTCCTTTTCGCGAGAAGGATCGCCTCGCCGATTCGCGGCGCGGCCCCGGAGGCGGGAGGGACCATCGCGTTCGTCGTGAACTCGACGGCGAGCTCTCTGCTCGGCCCGGAGAACGCGGGCGCGGCCGAGGCGAACGACGCGATCGACCCGCCCCCCGGCGACCGCATCAGGAGCTCCGCGATGCTCGATTGCGCGGTGAGGTCGAACGTCCCGATGGAGCAGGAGTACGCGGTGAAGATGAAGTATCGGCGCCCGTTCTGGATCTTCGTCGCGTCGGCGTCGCTCTGGAAGAAGACGTTCTCGTCGGCCATCTTGTCGAAGCCGCCGTGCCCCGCGTAGTGGGAGATGAGGCCGCCCTTCTTGAGCTCCGTGAGGTACGCCTGCTTGGCGGCCGGCTTCTCGGCGGCGTTCCCGAACGGGAACTCCATCAGGTAGACCTTCACGTGGTCGAACGCCTCGGAGACGAGCGCCGCGGACGCCTCGACGTCTTCGAGGTGCTGCTGCAGGAAGAAACGGTCCCAGCAGATCGAGAGGATCTCCCGGTCGGGGCACCCCTTCATCTCGTCGTCCGCGACGAAGATGACGCGGCTCCGCCACTCCCCCAGTTCGGGGTTGGTCTCGTAATCGAGGATCTTCGAGACGATCGTCTGGACCTGGCTCGCGTTCTGCGTGGGGAAGCGGCCGACCGCGATGTCGGCGAGCGAGTCGCCGTCGAGGTACGCGTACCAGTCGTCCGTCGCGAAGGTGTCGTTCTGGAACCCCTGCTGGTCGATGCGGTAGTACGCGGGGAAGATGTTCCGGTTCGGCGATTGGCGGAGCCCGCGGTAGTCCTTCGTCGCGTCGCCCACGAAGAGCGCGAAATCGGGGACGACGCCGACGCCCGGCCCCTGGCCCCCGTCCCAGTTGTTCACGGCGTAGCGGAGGAAGTCGCGCACCGCCGCCGGCTGCGAGATGCCCCATCCGAACTGCGCGAACACCTGCGAGAGCGGGACGGAGCGCGCGTCGAACTCGCGCGCCCGATGCGTCAGGAGAGGGCCCGACGCCGAAAGGAACTCGTCCGCGGCGATCAGGACGTAGTCCGCGGTGAGCGACGGATCGCGGAGGTCCTGGATCGGGAAGAGGCTCACGCTCGCCGGGGCGAGCGCCGCGGCATCGTCCCAGAGCGCGTAACGGCGCCGCGTCGATTCGCGCACCTCGAACGAGAGCGTGTTCGCCTGGAGGTCCCATCCGGTGACGAGCCGCGCCCCGAACAGGTCCGTCACGTCGATCAGGTGAGGAGCCGAGCCGGAGAACCCGGCGATGTCGTAGTGGACGAGCCCGGTATCGGACGGGCTCGTGAAGAGGAACGTCCCCTGGCCGAGCGCGTCGTAGCGTCTCTGGTACGCGAGCTCGAACCATGCGAGGTAGACGTCGCGGCGGAACGTGTCGAGGATCCGGATCTGCAGCGTGTCGGCCCCGCCGGACGCGAAGAGCCCCGTGTGCTGGAAATCGAAGGGCGCCTTCACGCCACCGGTGTTCCCGAGCTGGTCGTCCCAGCGGAAGTTCGTGTCGCCGACCGCGACCGAGTTCCACGTCGCGTTCCCGGAGTAAGTCCCACCGTTCGCGACGTCCGTCTGGAAGTGTCCGTAGAGGCGGATTTTCAACGTCGCTGAATCCGCGGTCACGGCGCCCGGGCTCGAGGAGATGAACCGGCGCTCCGCGCTCCCGCCGCGGAAGTCGGCCCAGAAGAGGCCGTCCTCTCCGAAGCGCGTGAAGTCCTCGACGATGTCCTGCTCTTCGTGCGTCCGGTGGAGGAACTTCGTCGCGACGGTCGCTCCGCTCCCTGGGACCACGGTGCCGTCGATCGGCTGCGCGGTGAGACGGGTGGCGGGTTCCGCGAATGTCCCGCCCCACGTGAGCCAATACACGTTGTCGTCCGCGAAGCGGCTCGCGAAGTGGACGTCCGACGGCAGGCTCGGATCGAACTCGTCGAGGAATCCGGCGAGCCCGATCGCGTAGAAGAGGATCGCGTCCCCCGGCTCGAAGAGGCCCTGGACGCCGCCGTCCTGGACGAGGATCGGGATCTGCTTCATCCAGTCCGGCCGCGGATCGAGCGGATACTCGGGGAGATCGATGCCGCCGCCGTTGTAGAGGCGGAGCGTCGCGGTGGAGCCCATCGCCTGGCCGGGATCGGGGACGCCGGCGCTCACGAGATCCTCGTACCTCACGCGGTGGAGCCCCTTCGTCCGCGTCGTCACGCGGACCCACGTGTCGGACGAGGCGAAGGAGTCGGCGGGGCCGCGGGCCGCCGTCCCCCCCGCCTTCGCCGCGGGGCGCGGGACGACGAAGGCGCGCGCGGTCTCGAAGTTCACGAGCGCCGAGCGGAGGAGCGCCTCGGTCCGCTCGCGGAGCGCGGGCGCCGCCGGCGCGCGTCCCGCCGAGGGCGACGCCGGGAAATCGACGCGCGCGCGGAGCCGCGTGACCGACTCGAGCTCACGCGTGCGCGGGTTCCACCGAACGGGCGAGAGGGTGAGCGCCGCCGCGCGGACCGGGCCCATCGCGTGCGCCGCGCCGAGCGCGGCCGCGGCGCGCGGGAACGGGAGGTCGCTAGCGTAGACGCGCGCGTCGGGGACGAAATCGACGCGCGTGGGCGCTTCGGCGCCCGCGACCGCTGGGGCCGGCGCGACCACGGCGCGCCCGAGCGGCGCGTACGCGACGGACTCGATCGTGAGCCGCGGCTCGCCGGCGGGCGGAACGCCGAAGAGCACGGACGTCGTCGGCAGGTCCGGCTCGCCCGGGGCCGCGAGCGACCGGTGGCCCTCGACCACGACGCGGACGCCGCCCGTCGGGTCCTCCGTGGCCGCGAGCGACGGCGCCGGCGGCGCGTACTCGAGGACGATCCCGGTCGCATCCTCTCGAATGATCGTGACGCCCGGCGCGAGAGACGCCGCCGGCTCGGCGGCCACCGCGCTCGCGCCGACGAGAACCGCGGCGAGAGCGCGGAGGGCCATGCCGGCGCTGACCGGCCGTTGACGCGTGTCGCTCATCGACCCGCGCTAGGGGGCTTGCTCGGAGTCCGGGACGCCGCCGGCCTCGAGCGGGAGAGCGTCTTCACGGAGGAGGACCGGGATCCCTTCCCGGATCGGGAAGGCGAGCCGGCAGGCGGGGCAAACGAGACGCTCGCTCGACGGCTCGTGGCGCAACTCCCCCACGCAGACCGGGCACGCGAGCATCTCCAGTAATTCGCGATCGATCATCTGGCGCTGGCTCCTCCACACTCCGACCTCGAATTCGGTTCGAGAAGCCGGGCGGTAAACTTGCTATCGACACGCAAGGCGCATGCCACGCCGCGACTTGCCGGCCCTCGGCGCGGCGTGCGCGGCTGAGTGAGAAAATCGCCTGGATCTTCCGTCATTCCAGGGCCTTGGTCAAGCCGCGACACGGGGGACCGGGGCCCCGCGACCGGCGCCGAGCCGCCCGGCCGTCAGGCCGTCCTCCCCGGGGGAGCCCTGTCGCAAAAAGGGGATCGCGGGGGCCCTCAGCCCCCCTCGAAGACGCCCATGCGGAGGTACTTCTCGATGCGCCTCTCCACGAGGATCCGCTCCGGGACGGCCCGGAGCGCGGCCAGGTGGGACTGGATGGCGCCCTTGACCTGATCGGCGGCCATGGCCGGGTCGCGGTGCGCGCCCCCGACCGGCTCGGTGATGATCCCGTCGATGAGGCCGTACTCGGCGAGGTCTTGCGCCGTGAGGCGAAGCGCCGACGCGGCCGTCTCCGTCTTCGTGCGGTCCCCCCATAGGATCGCGGCGCACCCCTCGGGGGAGATCACGGAGTAGATCGCGTTCTCCATCATGAGGACGACGTCCCCCATCCCGAGCGCGAGCGCTCCTCCGCTCCCGCCCTCGCCGATCACGACCGCGATGAAGGGGACGGCGAGGCGCGCCATCTCGAACAGGTTCCGGGCGATGGCGACCGACTGCCCGCGCTCCTCGGCCTGGATCCCCGGGTACGCGCCCGGCGTGTCGATGAACGTGATGACCGGATGTCCGAAGCGCGCCGCGAGCTCCATGAGGCGGAGCGCCTTCCGGTAGCCCTCGGGGTGCGCCATCCCGAAGTTCCTCTCGAGGTTCTCCTTTGTGTTGCGCCCCTTCTGCTGGCCGATCACGACGACGGGCGTCCCCTCGAACCACGCGAGCCCGCCGACGATGGCGCGGTCGTCGCCGAAGAGGCGGTCGCCGTGGAGCTCGGTGAAGCCGGTGAAGATCCGGTGTACGTAGTCGAGGGTGTAGGGCCGCCGCGGGTGGCGCGCCAACTGCACGCGCTGCCACGGCGTGAGGCGCGAGTAGATCTCGTGCGTGATCCGCTGCGTCTTGCGCTCGAGGCGGCGCAGCTCCTCGGACAACTCGATCTTGTCCTCGCGCGCGAACTGCTTGAGGTCCTCGATCTGCCGCTCGAGCTTGACGATCGGTTGCTCGAAGTCGAGCCACCCGTCGTAGATCATCGCGCGCGCTCCATCAGAAGAACTCCATCACGCGGATGCGGACCTCGCGGTTCCAGTCGGAGAGCGACGCATCGGTCTCGCCGTTCTCCGAGAGGTTCCGGAACTGGAGGTCGAGGGCGAACCGCTCGTTCACCGTCCACGTGAGGCCCGTGTTCAGGAAGCCGCCCCCTTCGCCGTAGACGCCGTTCTCCTTGTTGTCGTTGAGGCCGAGGTCGTATTCGACGACGAAGAGGACCGCGTCGCCGAGGCTCTTCTCGATCCCGCCGAAGAGGGTCGGTCCCTTCTCGCCGTCCCCGTCCTCGAGGGAGATCGAGGCGCCGCCGTGCAGCCCGAGGTATCCGAAGAAGGCCAGGCTCCTGTCGACGGCGGCGTAGAAGCCGCGCGACTTCATTTCGTAGCGGTCGAGGCCGTCGTCGAACGGGCCGAATCCCTGCGAGTCGAAGCCGATCGCGAGGCCGGGATAGGTTCCCTCGCGCGCGACGCGGAGCTTCGCGTAGAACTCGATCCGGGGGTTCCAGTCGGGGTCGCCGCCGCCGAGTATGCGCGCGCCGCCGTAGCTCACGCCGAACGTGAAGATGTCGAACATGCCGACGCGCGCGCCGAAAAGCGCGTCGCCGCCGGCGAGGAGGCGCATCCAGATGTCGTAGCCGCCGCGCGGGAGGACCTGCGCGGTCGGCGTGTCGACGAGCTCGAGGCGGAGCGGGGCCGCGACGATCCCGACCTGAGCCTCGTCCGTCCGCTCGTAGGACGCTTCGTCCTGAGCGACCGAGGGCGACGACGCGAGCGGGAGAATGGCGAGAGCGGCGAGGAGCCCTTGGAAGCTCCGGCGGGTCGGCCTTCGGGGGCGCCCGTCGCCGGGGTGCTGCGCGATCGATCGATCGAGAGAGCCGAGGGACGAGCGCACGCCGCGTGCACCTCCGGATGGGGAGCCGATGCGGATCCCCCGGAGCGCGAATCTAGCAGCGAGGTCGCAGGGTGTCAACGCGGAGGTCGAGTCGGGAGCCGGGGGAACCAACGTCCCCTTGCTCGCGGGCGGCGCGCCGGGGTATCGTGAGCGGCATGGCCGACCTCGACGAGCGAATGGAACGGATCGAGCAGGCGCTCGACGAGGGGGAATACGAGGAGGCGCTCGCGCTCGCGGATGAGGCGATCCGCGCGCACCCGGCGACCGGGTGGCTCCACGCCTATCGCGGCGAGGCGATGGCCGCGCTCGGCGACCTGGCCGCGGCGATCGACTCCTACCGCGAGGCGACGCGGCGCGCCCCCGATCTCGCCGAGTTCCCCGACGCGCTCGCCGATCTCCTCTTTCGCGCGGGCCGCTTCCCGGAGGCGCGCGGCGCGGCGGACCGCGCGCTCGCGCTCGACTCCGAGATGGTTGGCGCGCTCGACGTCCTCGCCCGCCTCGCCGAGCGCGCCGGCAAGATCCAGGAAGCCGACGCGCTGATCGCGCGGGCGCGCAACGCGGAGCCCGGGATCCCGGCGCCGGTCCGCTTCAGCGAGACGGAGTTCCGCGAGGCGGTGACGGAGGCGCTCGAGCGGCTGCCGGGCGAGTTCTCGAAGGCGCTCAAGGAAAACCTCGCGATCGTCGTTCAGCCGGTGCCGAGCGAGGAGCTGATCAAGAGCGTCGATCCCTCGCTCGATCCGACGATCCTCGGCTACTACGTCGGCGTCCCGCTCCCCGAGCGAGAGCCGAACCAGGCCCCCCCCGCGCTCCCCGACGTCATCTATCTCTTCCAGCGAAACCTCGAGCACGAGTGCGGGAACCGCGAGGACCTCCTCGAGGAGATCGCGACGACGGCGTACCATGAGGTCGCGCACTTCCTCGGCTTCGACGAGGAGGAGATGGAAGAGCTCGGGCTCGAGTAGCGGGAAGGCGCCGAGCCGCGCGGCCGCGGTAGGAAAGGCTCTACTCGCGATCTTGCGGCGAGCCGCTCTTCTCCGGGTAGATCCAGAGCGTCTCTTCGGCGATCGTTCGGGAGAAACGCGTCCCCTCGCGCTGGAGACGGTCCCACTCTTCCTGACTGTAGACGAGGATCTCAGCCGGGACGGGCAGTCTTTCCGTGCGCCACGACACTCCGCGACGTTCGAAGGAAACGTCGACCTCGTGAAGGATCGCCACGAGATCGAGGTCGCTGCCGACGCCCCAATCACCCCGCGAGTAAGAACCGAACACTCCGAGCCGCACGAGACCCGGATGTCGTCGTGCCTCCTCACGGGCCCAGCCCCACAGCGCGCTGGCGACGTGCTTCCGGTCAGGCCAGACGAGCACGGACGAAATCAAGGATCTCAGTGGCATAACGGATCGCCTCGCCGCTCTGCAGCGGCCCGTAGTGTTCGAAGGGAGCGCCCTCCGGATGGCCGTTCGGGTAGCGGCTGGGTACATAGAAATTGTCGAGCACCTTCCCCTTCTCGATCATCACGGGGTCAGTCGGTGCCGGGAGCTCGGCGACGAGGCGAGCGACCATGTGCCCCCATGCCTCCTGCCCAAGATGCAGGTGAAGCGACTTCAGGGCCTTTTCCGCGGATTGCTGGGCCGCGAAGCACGCCCATTCGTGGCGGCCCTGCGCGCTGGACGCCGCCGCCTGCTCGAGGTCACGCTCCGCCTGGCTGAACCAGTCTCGAACTCGGTTGCCCATGAGGCCCTCCTCATCTCTGTCCGGTTCAGTCTACGCCGTCGCGTTCTGTTCATCAACGCATCAGGAAGACGCGCCCCTCGCCGAGGATCTCGCGCAGGCGCGCGAGGAGGCCGCGCTCGGGCTCGACCGCGCGGCTGCGCGCTCGGAGGTCGACCGCGTCGCCGCCCGGCGCCGCGACGCGGACGTGCACCGGGCACTTGCCCGGGAACTCGGCGAGCGCCGCGTCGATCCGCTCCAGGAGCGCCGGCTCGACCTCCTCGGGCGCGAGATCGAGACGCAGCCCCTTCACGAGCCGTGTCCGCGCCTCCGCGAGCGGGAACGCCTCGTTCGCGACGAGCCGCGGGGCGTCTTCGTCGCGCGTCGAGAGCGTGCCGCGGACGAAGAGGGCCGTCTCCGCGTCGAGGTACGCCTTGCACTGGTCGTAGACGCGCGAAAAGAAGAGGACTTCCGTCGAGCCGCTGAAGTCCTCGAGCGTGACGAACGCCATCATGTTCCCCTTCTTGTCGAGGATGCGGCGCGCGGCGAGAACGATCCCGGCGATCGCGATCTCCTCCTGGCCCTTCGCCTCCGCGAGGCCCGTGCAGCGCGCCGTCGTGAAGGCCGCGATCTCGTCGCGGTACTCGCCGAGCGGGTGCCCGGACACGTAGAACCCCAGGACCTCCTTCTCGCGGGCCAGGCGTTCGCGGCCGGTCCACGGCGGCGCGGCCGGGAGCGGCGGCTCGTCGAGGGCCGCCGACGCCGGGCGACCGCCGCCGAAATCGAGGCCGAGTGCCCCGGGGAGGACCGCGCCGCCCGGCGCGCCGCCCGAGCCCCCCACTCCGCCCGCGTCCCCGAAGAGGAGCATCTGGCCGCGGTCGCGCTCGGCCTTCCGGCGCGCCGCGACGTCGAGCGCCCTCTCGGCCGCGGCGAAAAGGCGCGCGCGGTCGGCCTCGATCGAGTCGAACGCGCCCGCCTGGATCAGGCTCTCGAGCACGCGCTTGTTCACCAATCGGAGATCGAGCCGCTCGCAGAACGACCAGATCGATCGGAACCCGCCCAGGTCGCGCCGCGCCGCGACGATCGAGTCGATCGCCGCGCCTCCGACGTTCTTGATCCCCGCGAGCCCGAACCGGAGGCCGCCTTGCTCCACCGTGAACCCGGCGTCGGAGGCGTTCACGTCCGGCGGGAGGACTGGGATCCCCATCCGCGCGCACTCGCCGATCAGGACGACGATGCGGTCGGAGTCGCCGACCTCGGACGTGAGGCTCGCCGCCATGAACTCGCGCGGATCGTGCGCCTTGAGGTACGCGGTCCGGTACGAGAGGACCGCGTATGCCGCCGAGTGGCTCTTGTTGAACCCGTAGCCGGCGAACTTCGCCATGAGGTCGAAGATCCGCTCGGCGGCCCTGCCGTCGGTCCCCCGCTCGATCGCGCGCACGATGAATCCCGCCTTCTGCCGCGCCATCACCTCGTGGTCCTTCTTCCCCATCGCACGCCGCAGGAGGTCCGCCTCGCCGAGCGAGTAGCCGGCGAGGACGTTCGCGATCTGCATGACCTGCTCTTGGTAGAGGATGACCCCGTACGTCTCCCTGAGGATCGGCGTCACGTCCGGGTGGAGCACGACCATCGGCCGCCGCGCGTGCTTCGTCTCGATGAAGTCGGCGATCATGTCGCTCCCGAGCGGGCCGGGGCGGAAGAGCGCGTTCACCGCGATGATGTCCTCGAAGCATGTCGGCTCGAGCCGCACGAGGAGGTCGCGCATCCCCGACGACTCGAGCTGGAAGATCCCGACGGTCTGCGCCGCTTGCAAGAGCCGGTAGACCGCCGGATCGTCGAGCGGGATCGCGCCCCAATCGATCGCCTCGCCGCGCGCCGCGCGGATCATCTCCTCCGTGTCGTGGATCACCGTGAGCGTGCGGAGCCCGAGGAAGTCCATCTTGAGGAGCCCGATCTTCTCGACGGACTTCATGTCGTACTGCGTCGTCTTCTCGTCTTTGTTCGTCTTGTAGAGCGGCACGTAGTCGATGAGGTCGCCGGGCGCGATGATCACGCCGGCCGCGTGGATCGAGGCGTGGCGCGACAACCCCTCGAGCGTCTTCGCGTGGCGGAACAGCTCGGCGTACGTGGGGTCTTGTTGCATCTCGCGGATCTCTTTGACGCGCTCCTCGGCCTCGTCGAGCGTGATGCCGAGATCGGTCGGGATGAGCTTCGCGATGCGGTCGACCTCCGAGTACGTGAGCCCGAGGACGCGGCCCACGTCGCGGATCACGCCGCGCGCCATCATCGTGCCGAACGTGATGATCTGGCAGACGGAGTCCTTGCCGTACTTGTCGATCACGTACTGGAGGACCTCGCCGCGGCGCTCGTAGCAGAAGTCGATGTCGATGTCGGGCATCGAGACGCGCTCCGGGTTCAGGAAGCGCTCGAAGAGGAGGTTGAAGCGCGTCGGCTCGACGTCGGTGATGCCGAGCGCGTAGGAGACGAGGCTTCCGGCGGCGGAGCCGCGGCCCGGGCCGACAGGGATGCCGCGCGCCTTCGCCGCCTCGATGAGGTCGCGGATGATGAGGAAGTAGCCCGCGAACCCCGTATCGTGGATCACGCGGAGCTCGTACTCGAGGCGCTCGCGCAGCGCGTCCGTCACGGCGTCGTAGCGGCGCGCGAGCCCCTCGCGCGCGAGCGACTCGAGATACGCCCCCGGCGACTCGTACCCCGCTGGGATCGGGAAGCGTGGCAAGAGCAACTTCCCCATCGGGAGGTCGAGCCGGCACTTCTCCGCGACCGCGAGCGTGTTGCGGAGCGCGTCCGGCACGTCGCCGAAGAGCGCCGCCATCTCGTCGGCGCTCTTCACGTAGATCTCCTCGGTGCCGAACTTCCAGCGGCCCGCGTCCGACATCGTCTTCCCCGTCTGGATGCAGAGCAGGACTTCGTGCGAGAGCGCGTTTTCGCGCTTGAGGTAATGGCAGTCGTTCGTCGCGACGAGCGGCGTCTCGAGCGCGCGCGCGAGCGCGACGAGCCGGTCCGCGACGGTCCGCTCCTCGGGGATGCCGTGGTCCTGGATCTCGAGGTAGAAGTCCTCGCGGAAGAGGTCGCGGAAGAAGCCGGCGGCGGCGCGGAGGCGCGCGTCGTCGTCGTCGAGGGCGGCGCGCGAGACCTCCGAGTTGAGGCAGCCGGAGAGGCAGACGAGGCCGGCCGCGTGCTGCGCGAGGAGTTCCTTGTCGATGCGCGGCTTGTAGTAGAAGCCCTCGAGGTAGCCGAGCGACGAGAGGCGCACGAGGTTTCGGTAGCCGGTCTCGTCCTTCGCGAGGAGCGTGAGGTGGTGGAAGCCCTCGATCCCCTTGCGGTCGACCTTGCGGTCGAAGCGGCTCCCCTTCGCGACGTACACCTCGCAGCCCACGATCGGCGCGACGCCGGCCTTCTTCGCGGCCTCGTAGAAGTGGATCGCGCCGAAGAGGTTTCCGTGGTCGGTGAGCGCGACGGCCGGCATGCCCAATTCGGCGGCGCGGCGCACGAGGTCCTCGATCCGGCACGCCCCGTCGAGGAGGCTCATGTCGGAGTGGTTGTGGAGATGGACGAAGGGAGCGCCCTTCGGCGCGTTCTCGGGAGTCACGGTGTCCTCAGTCGCGTCTCGCGGCGCGAGTGCCCACGAAGCATCTCGGCGATCCGGTTCTCACGATTCACTTCGATTCGTTTCAACTCACTTGCTCCGTTTGCCCGTTACGGTGAACCGCCACGCGGTCGTCGCTTCGTTCCCCGCCTTGTCCGAGAGCCGGACGTCGACGCGGTGCGCGCCGCGCGCGAGCGGGCGCTTCGGGCGCGCGACGATGTGGCCCGCGTCCGGGTCGTACTCCGGGATCAGCCGCTCGCCATCGATCGTGAAGCGGACGCCCTCGTCGTCGAGCCCCTCGCCGGTCTCCGCGACGCGGACGAGGAGGCGCGGGCGCGCGTTCGTGGTCGTCGCGCCGTCCGCGGGCCGCGGCCGCGAGAGGCGCGGCGGGCTCGCGTCTTCGAGGAGAACGAACGTCCCGAGCGCGCGCGTCAGCGCGACGATCTCGCCCGTCTCCGCGTCGAATGCGCCGCCGAGGCACTCCACGCTCCCGTCCGGTTCGACCGAGTATACCGCGAGGCGGGTCGCGGCGGCGCGCAGCGTGTCGGGCACCGCGAAGCGCACCTCGACCTTCTCGCGCAGCAGGAGGTCCGCCGGATCGAAGCGCGCGGGCTCGGCGCGCGTGACGAGTCCGCCTGGAATCCGCGGATTCCGTGGCGTCGCCGACCCTGTCAACAGCGCGTCCCCGAAGAGGCCGTTCTCCGAGATCACAAGGCGCGCGCCTGGAGTTAGACTCTCGAGGTCATCTCCGATCCACCGACTCACGACTTCGGTCCGCGTTCCGGCGACGCCCCTCTCGAACGGCCCCAGCGACAGGTACACGTTCATCGCCTTGCGCTCGCGTTCACTCCGGTTTACTGAGAAGATGACCAGCGTGTATCCCAGTTTGCGTTCCAGCGCTGACATGGGCTCGTCGACGAGCAAATCCTCCTTCGGAATGGTCCACCAGCATGGCTCCGCGGTGGCCGATGCGACCGGGATCCATTGGGGACGAGGACCCGAGAAGTGCGTAACGCCAGGGATGACCCAGGCTCGGGCCACGTCGGGTCCAGAAGACGCTCCTGGAGAGGCGCGGTTCATTCGGGCAATGAGACCCTCGCTGGTGAGCCTCCAGATGATGCGACCAACGCCCTCGCCTCGCCGGTCGATCATGCTGATCCCCGGGTTTTCCGATTCCGAGAAGAACACGAGAGCAAGCTCTTCGCACTCCTCGGGGGAGGGCGGTTTCGTTGCGACTGGCTCGCCCGAGGGTCCAAGAGCCTCCCGTCCCTCGAAGTCGTCGAAGGACATCGCTCTCGCGGCCGCGATGCCCGGGCCCTCCCTCCTGACGAAGACCTCGGCACGACTGAGATTCCCCGCCGCGTCAGAGATCCCAACGTCGAGGCGAGATTCGCCTCGCACGGTGTCCATGAGCGCGCCGGCCCACCCGACCGGCTCGTAGAGGCGCGCGAAGTTGCCGAGGCCCTCCGCGCGCGCGGCCGCGTCGTACCGCACGTCGACCTCGTCCCAATCGGTCAAATACGAGACCAACTGGAACTCCGTCTCGAAGAGCACGCTGTTGTCTAGCGCGAGCGACGCGCCGAAGATCGCGCGCGAATCCTCGCATCGGCCAGCGCGGTCCGCGGCGAGGACCTGCACGCCGACCGGCCCGCTCACCGTGTGCTCGCGCGGCGCCCGGTACACGCCGTCTTTCGCGGACCGCGCCACGCGCACCACAACCGGGTCGAGCCCTCCGTCCACTCGCCCCTCGAGCCCGAGCGGCACGAGCCGGAGCGCGCGGATCACCGGCGCAGCGCCGTCCTCCGCCTCCCACCCGTGCGTGAGCGGGTTGATCGGGTCCGTGTCCCCCTTGCGCACCTCGAAATGCAGGTGCGGGCCGCCGCCCCCCGAGTCGCCCGTGTACGCGACGACCTCCCCCGCCGCGACGCGCGTCGACTCCGGCACCGCGAAATCGACGGTGTACTTGCCGAGCCGCTCCTGCTCGGCCTCGACGAGCGCTTGCCAACGCGGAGCGAACCCCGACAGGTGCGCGAAGACGACTTGCCGCCCGCCGTCGATGTCGATGTAGATCGCGCGCCCGTAGCCGTACGGCGACCCGCGCAGCCGCACGACGCGCCCCGCGGCGACCGCGCGCACCGGAAGCCCGATCCGCCCCCCGGTCGAAAGATCGATCCCCGCGTGGAAGTGCCCCGTGCGGTACTCGCCGAACGTGCCGCTCACGCACGTCTTATCGGCCAGTGGCCATAACGGAGACTCCGCCCGCGCCGGTGAGACGAGAGCCAACGCGAGCACGATTGGGAGCGAGCGCGAAGCGATGGAGCGGAGGAACACGGCTCCCCGCAATCTAGCACGCGCGCGCCCGATCGGCTACACTCGCCCCATGAGCGACGCCCCGCGCAACGACTACGACGACGGCCATCTCCTCGTCGCCGCGGTGCGCGTCCTCACGCACCGCGAGGGACGTCCCCCGTCGGTGGAGGAAGCCGCGACGCTCATCGGCCTCTCGCGCGAAGTCGGCTACCACCTCGTGCGCCGCCTCGCCGCGCTCGGTATCGTCCGGCTCGTCGAGACGCCGTTCGAGGCTCGGCTCATCGTCGAGGACCACACGCGGCTCGAGCAGGTCCCGCGCGGTCCGTCGGGCCCGCCGATCGCCTCCGAGTTCGAGACGTTCAAGGCGAAGCACGATGAGAAGCAGCGGGCACTCGACCGACTCTTCGGCGAAGGGGTGATGGACAAGAAGCGAAAGGACCGCGTGACCAGCCTCGAGGAGCAGTTCAAGCGATTCCGCGAGAGCCGGCGCTACCGCCCGCCGACCGAAACGGGCGGCGCGGGCGCGACGGGCGGCGAAGAGGACGACGAGAGCCCCGAGGAGCCGGCTTGACACGCTCCGGGGTCCGCGATACAAGGGATGGCCGCGGCGCCGACACGTCACGCGCCCACACCATCATAAGATGAGAGTCAGAACCGCCGGGAGCGAAGAGCGATGCTGAAAGTCTTGCGCGAAAAATCGAAGATCTTTCTCTGGATCGTGGCCGTCGCCTTCATTGGCTTCATGGTGGCCGTGTGGGGCATGGACCTCCGCTCGAGCGAAAGCATGGTGACGGCGGGCACGGTCGGCGAGGTGAACGGTCAAGCGATCGACGCGCGCGCTTATCAGGACGCCCTCCGCCTCCTCCTCGACAACTACCGCCAGCAGAACCAGGATCGCGACGCGACGGACGACGCGCAACGGGAGTTGGCCGATCAGGCGTGGCAGAACATCGTGCAGCGGACGGTCCTCATGCAGGAGGCGCGTCGACGCGGGATCAAGGTGACGGACGACGAGATCGTCACGTACATCCGCCGCAACCCGCTCGAGCAGTTCCTCCAGAACCCGGCCCTCATGACCGACGGGCGGTTCGACATGCAGAAGTATCAGCAGTTCCTGAACGATCCGCGCTACGACCTGACGGCGCTCGAAGACTACGTCCGCTCGCTCCTCCCTCTCGAGAAACTGCGGCAGGAGGTCGCCGCGGCGATCTCGGTCACCGACGCGGAGGTCCGCGAGCGGTTCCTCGCCGACGAGGAGAAGGTGCAGGCGACGTACCTCGTGGTCACCACGCGCGCGTTCCGCGACACGACGGTCGCCGTCTCGGACGACGAGATCCAGGCCCACTACACGGCCCACGGCGACGACTTCGAGCGGCCCGAGCAGGCGGTCCTCTCGTACGTCCTCTTCGAGAAGAAACCCTCCGAACAGGACGACCAGGAGACGAAGGCGCGCGCCGAGGAGATCTTCGACGAGGCGAAGGGCGGGGCCGACTTCGCCGAGCTCGCCCAGTTCTCGTCGGAGGACGTCGGGACCGCGCCGAAGGGGGGCGACCTCGGGTTCTTCGGTCGCGGCGCGATGGTGAAGGAGTTCGAGGAGGCCGCGTTCTCGGCGGAGCCAGGCCAAACCGTCGGTCCCGTGAAGACCCAATTCGGTTACCACGTGATCAAGGTGGAGGAGAAGCGCCGGAACGAGGCGGGCGAGGAGGAGGTCCGCGCGCGCCACGTCCTCCTCAAGGTGGAGACGAGCGGCGAGACGATGTCGTCGATCCGAGACGCGGCGGAGGAGTTCTCGCGCGCGGCGTCGAAGGAGGGTTTCGCGAAGGCCGCCGCGGCCGCCGGGCTCACGCCGACCACGACGACCGCCTTCACGAAGGGCGACTTCGTGTCGGGGATCGGGATTTTCCGCCGGGCGAACGCGTTCTCGTTCTCCTCGCCGAAGGGCGCGACGAGCCCCACGCTCGACGGGCCGCGCGGGTACTACGTGATCGCGATCGAGGAGCGCATCCCGGCCGGCGTGCCGTCCCTCGAGGAGATTCGGGACCTCGTCCGGCAGCAAGTCTTCACCGCGCGCGCCCGTGACGCGGCGCTCGCGCGCGCGAACGAGGCCCTCGCCGCCGTCCGCTCCGGCGCGACGTTCGACGAGGCGGTCTCGCGCTTCGGCGCGGAGAAGCGAGAGACGGGGATCGTCGCGCGAACCGCGACGATCCCCGGGATCGGCCGCGAGACGCCCTTTATCCACGCGGCGTTCGCGCTCGGCCCGGGCGAGGTCGCGGGGGTCGTCGAGCAGAACGCCGGGTTCTACATCGTGCGCGTCGACCAAAAGATCCCGGCGGACGAGAGCCTCCTCGCCACGCGAAAGGACGAACTCCGGAACGCCATCTTCCAGGAGAAGATGACCGCCCGCTTCTCGGAGTTCGTCCAGGACCTCGTGGAGACCGCAAAGATCGAGGACCGACGCGGCTGGCAGGCCGAGACGTAGCGGGCGGCCGAGGTGCCGCTCGCCATCATCGCGGTCGTGTGCATCGCCGCCTTCATGACGGCGTTCCGTCTCTACGGGCGCTTCGTCGCGGCGCGCTACGCGCTCGACGACTCGCGTCCTACCCCCGCGGTCGAGCGGAGCGACGGCGTCGACTTCGTCCCGACGCGCCCGCCGGTCCTCCTCGCGCAACACTTCGCGTCGATCGCGGCCGCCGGCCCGGTCGTCGGGCCGATCACGGCCGCGCTCGCCTTCGGCTGGGCGCCCTCACTCCTTTGGATCGTGCTCGGCTCGATCTTCATCGGCGCCTGCCACGACTTCTCTTCGCTCGTCGCGTCGGTGCGGCACGGCGCGAGGAGCATTCCGGAGACGGTGAAGGAGCACCTCGGGCCGCGCGCCTACGGTCTCTCGCTCCTCTTCATCTGGCTCTCGCTCCTCTACGTCATCATCGCCTTCACCGACGTCACGGCGCATCAGTTCCTCGCGGTCGAGGAGTGGGACGGGGCAGCGCGCGCCATCGGCGGCGGTGTCGCGACCTCGAGCTTCCTCTACCTCGGGCTCTCGGTCCTCATGGGATTCGCGCTGCACCGCTTCCGCGCTCCGCTCTGGCTCTGCACGCTGATCTTCATCCCCGCGCTCTTCGCGATCATCGTCCTCGGCCAGTCGGTTCCGATCCGGCTCCCCTTCGCGAACCCGGCGATCGCGTGGGGCGTGATCATCCTCGTCTACTGCGGGATCGCCTCCGTGCTCCCGCTCTGGATCCTCCTTCAACCGCGCGGCTATCTCGGCGGTTACTTCCTCTACATCACGCTCGCGATCGGCTTTCTCGGGCTCCTCTTCGGCGGCTTCCGCGCCGAGTACCCGGCGCTCACGCAGTGGACGGCGCCCAAGCTCGGCCCGCTCTACCCGTTCCTCTTCGTGACGATCGCGTGCGGCGCCTGCTCGGGGTTCCACGGGCTCGTCTGCTCCGGAACGACGTGCAAGCAGGTGATGAAGGAGTCTCACACCAAGGTCATCGGGTACGGCGGGATGCTCCTCGAGGGCGTCGTCGCGGTGATGGCTCTCGCGACGGTCATGATGTGGGCGAAGGGGGCGCCGGAGCTCGCCGCGCCGCCGAGCGTGATCTACGCGCGCGGGATCGCGCACTTCACCCACGCGATCCTCGGCGTCCCGATCCATTGGGGGCTCACGTTCGGCCTGCTCGCCTTCGCGACGTTCGTCTACGACACGCTCGACGTCGCGACGCGGCTCGGCCGCTACCTCCTCGAGGAGCTCCTCGGACTCCGCGGGACGCGCGGCCGGATCCTCGCGACCGTCCTCACGCTCGCCGTTCCGCTCCTCTACCTGACGAACACGCCCGGGACGGTCCTCGTGGACGGCAAGCCGCAGCCGACGTGGCTCGTCGTGTGGACGATCTTCGGCGCGTCGAACCAACTGCTCGCGGCCCTCACGCTCCTCCTCCTCGCCGCGTGGGTCGCGAAGCGCGCCTCCACCGGCGGGCGGTTCCTGCGGATCCCCGCGTTCTTCATGCTCGTGACAACCGTGAGCGCCCTCGCGCTCGAGCTGCGAGACAACGCGCGGTCCGCGCTGGCCGGCGCAGGGCTCCTCTCCGGCGCGGGGATCAACGCGCTCCTCGCGCTCGTTCTCATGACGATCGCCCTCGTGTTCGCGTACGAATGGTGGAAGAGAATCCGCGCCCTCGGTAGCGGGCAACCCCTGGGGAGGCCACTTGGAGCAGATCCACGCGCTCGTTGACGTCTTCCTTCACCTGGAAGAGCACCTGAACGCCATCCTCGCGCAGTACGGAAGTTGGACCTATCTCATCCTCTTCCTGATCATCTTCTGCGAGACGGGGCTCGTCGTGACGCCTTTCCTCCCCGGCGACTCGCTCCTCTTCGCGACCGGAGCGCTCGCGGCGGGCGGGCCGCTCGACGTGCGCGTGCTCGTCGTCCTCCTCTCCGTCGCCGCCATCGCGGGCGACACGGTGAACTACTGGATCGGCTCGATCGTCGGGCCGCGCGTTTTCACGGACAAGGTGCGCTTCCTCAAGCGCGAGCACCTCGAGAAGACGCACCGCTTCTACGAGAAGCACGGCGGCAAGACGATCGTCCTCGCCCGCTTCATGCCGATCATCCGCACGTTCGCGCCGTTCGTGGCGGGGATCGGGCGGATGACGTACTGGCGATTCGCCTCGTACAACGTCGTCGGAGGGATCGTCTGGGTCGGGCTCTTCCTTCTCGGCGGCTACTACTTCGGAAATCTCCCCTTCGTGGAGAAGAACTTCAGCCTCGTCATCCTCGCGATCATCGTCGTGTCGGTCCTGCCGGGGGTCGTGGAATACATGCGCGAACGGCGCCGGGCGGCGAGCGGCGCCTGACGGCGTCGTCCGCACCAGGAGCGCCCGTCGTCGACTCCGCGGTGCGGATCGACGCTTGACTCAATTCCGTGTTGACGCTCCCGGCGCGTCCCTGTAGTATGCCTGGCCTTATCCTGCGAAGCCGTTGTTCGTCCTGAATTCATAATCCGTAACGTCCACTACCTGGAGGCCGTGATGACGATCGATGCCGTACTTCCCCTTGTGCTCGGGATCAGTCTCTTCTCGCTCGCGGTCGCGGCGTATCTCGCGCGGCACGTGCTGAGCGCCGACACCGGCAAACCCGAGATGCGCGCGATCTCGGACGCGATCCGCGAGGGCGCCGAGGCGTTCCTCGCGCGTCAGTACAAGACCATCGGGGTCCTCGCCGTTCTCGCCGCCGCGCTGATCTTCGGATTCTATTTCGTGAACCGCGACGTCAAGAACATCGCGGAGATGGGCCAGGGGACCGCCTGGAAGGTCACGATCTCCTTCATCACGGGCGCGCTTTGCTCGGCGGTCGCGGGCTACATCGGGATGTTCGTCGCGGTCCGAACGAACATCCGCGCGGCGACGGCCGCGATGACGAGCCTGAACCGCGCGCTCCAGATCGCGCTCCGCGGCGGCGCGGTGAGCGGCCTCTCCGTCGTGGCGATGAGCCTCCTCGGCGTCGGCGGCCTCTTCCTCATGTTCGGCGGGATGAGGGACTACGAGCACGTGCCGCTCCAGATCGTCGGCTTCGGGTTCGGCGCCTCGTTCGTCGCGCTCTTCGCGCAACTCGGCGGCGGCATCTACACCAAGGCGGCGGACGTCGGCGCGGACCTCGTCGGGAAGGTCGAGGCGGGGATCCCCGAGGACGACCCGCGGAACCCCGCCGTCATCGCGGACCTCGTGGGCGACAACGTCGGCGACTGCGCGGGCCGTGGCGCCGACCTCTTCGAGTCGACCGCGGCCGAGAACGTGGGGGCGATGATCCTCGGGATCGCCCTCTACCCGGTCTTCGGCCTCGGCGGGATCCTCTTCCCGCTCCTGGCGCGCGCCTTCGGGCTCATCGCGACGATGATCGGGATCTTCTCCGTGAAGTGCCGCGAGGACGAGGACCCGATGAACGCGCTGAACCGCGGCTACCTCGTGACGACGATCTTCGCGATGATCGGCTTCGGCGCCGCGGTCTTCATGCTCCTCAAGCCAGCCGCCGGCGCGGCGCAGCCGGTCAACCAGGGCTTCCTGCTCGCCGCCGGGATCATCGGCATCCTCACCGCGTACGCCTTCGTTTGGATCACGCAGTACTACACCGAGTACCGCTACCGCCCGGTCCGCTCGATCGCCGAGGCGTCGCGCACCGGCCCCGCGACGAACATCGTGAGCGGGATCGCCGTGGCGTTCGAGTGCACAGGGATCCCCGTGCTCGTCATCTCGGCGGCGCTACTCGCGGCCTACAAGTGCGGCGAGCTCGCCCTCGGCGGGGTGGCGGGCTCCGGCCTCTACGGCACCGCGATCGCGACGATGGGGATGCTCGCGCCGTGCGCCTACATCCTCGCGATGGACACCTTCGGCCCGATCACCGACAACGCGGGCGGGATCATCGAGATGTCGAAGCAGCCGGAGGCGGTGCGCGCGAAGACGGACCGGCTCGACGCGGTCGGCAACACGACGAAGGCGCTCACGAAGGGCTACGCGATCGGGTCGGCGGCCCTCGCGGCGTTCCTCCTCTTCAGCGCGTACACCGACGAGGTGAAGAAGATCACCGGCCACCACCTGTCGGTCGATCTGACGAAGGTCCCCGTGTTCATCGGCGGCCTCCTCGGCGCGACGCTCGTGTTCGTGTTCAGCGCGTTCGCGATCCGCGCGGTCGGCCAGGCGGCGCAGGTCGTCATCGGCGAGGTGCGGCGCCAGTTCCGCGAGAACCCCGGCATCATGGCCGGGACCTCGAAGCCCGACTACAAGACCTGCGTCGACATCGTGACGCGCAGCGCGCTCCGCGAGATGGTGCTCCCGGGTCTCCTCGCCGTCCTCACGCCGGTCGCGGTCGGTTTCACCTTCAAGTACTTCTCCTCGACCGACCAGCTCGGCGCCGAGTCGGTCGCCGCGCTCCTCATGGTGGGGACGATCGCCGGGATCCTCATGGCGACGATGATGAACAACGGCGGCGGCGCGTGGGACAACGCGAAGAAGTACATCGAGTCGGGCGAGTTCAAGGTGGACGGTGTGGTCGTGGGGAAGGGGTCGGAGCCGCACAAGGCGGCAGTCGTGGGCGACACGGTCGGCGACCCGTTCAAGGACACCGCGGGCCCGTCGCTCCACGTGCTCATCAAGTTGCTCTCGACGATCACGCTGGTGCTCGCGCCGCTCTTCATCGCGTAGCAGACTGGCAAGCGCGCGGTTGGATTCGGCGCGGTGCCGGCCCGCGCGCGGGGGGATGGTTCCCGAAGGCCGAATCAGCGCAGACGAGCCGTGGCGATTTCGGCGCGGACTCGGGGAGGCGCTCTCGCGAGTCGAGCCATCGGCCGAAGGGAAGCCATCCCCCCGCGAGAGCGCGGGCCTGCCCGGATCGCTCAGCCGATCGAGGGCGGCTTCGGCGGCTCGGTGCCGGTCGACTTTCCCTTCGGCGGCTCCGGCTCCGCGTCCGACTGCACGTCCTTCATTGATTTCTTGAACTCCTTGATCGCGCCGCCGAACGAGCGGCCGATCTCCGGCAGGCGCTTCGCGCCGAAGAGAACGAGCGCGAGGAGGAGAAGGAGCAGGATCTCGGTCGCGCCGATGTTGTTGAACACTCGGAAACCCCCTTTCGGGTTGGAGGGGAATCGCCCTCCATTCTAGGCCCGAACCGCGCCGATCGCTACGTCTCAATCCGGCAAGACGACGAGCCGCTCGATGTCCTTCCCGATGTAAACCGTCACGTCCACGAGCTGCTCCGGGTCCTTGTCGGAGCGCACGATCGTGCAGTTCAGGCCGCGGGCGATGCGCGCGCCCTTGTCCATGTCGTCGCCGCGGACGACGACCTCGGTCTCGACCAGCCCGACTCGGCTCCCGTTCCCCGTCTCCACGACGTCGAAGCCGCGCTCGCGCAGGAAGCGCGTAACGCGGAGCGCCATCCCGGGGAGCCCGCTCTCGTTCAGCACCTGAACCTCGACGTCCGACGAAGGGATCTCGAGCGCGAGCGGCGCGCTCGGCGGCGGGGGCTTCTCGACCCGCCAGAGCGAGCCGGCGTAGAGGAGCGCGACGAGGGCCACGAGCAGGAGGAGGACCCTCACGGGAGAGACCAGGCGCGCTCGCGGCACGCGGTCACCTCCCCGCGCCGCGCGCCCCGAACGCCTCGCGGAGCTTTCGGTACGTCTCGGAGAGCCCCTCGGGGATCACCTTCGTCTCGCCGATCACCGGCATGAAGTTCGTGTCGCCGTCCCAGCGCGGAACGAGGTGGACGTGCAGGTGTCCGATGATCCCCGCGCCGGCGGCGCGTCCGAGGTTCACGCCGACGTTCGCGCCCTGCGGCCGCATCGTTTTCTCGATCACGTCGTGCGCGAGCGCGAGGAGGTCCATGATCTCGAGGCGCTCCTCGCGAGAGAGGTCGGTGAAACTCCCGACGTGGCGGAAGGGGCTCACCATGACGTGGCCGGGGTTGTACGGGAATGCGTTCAGGATGACGAACGCCGCGGCGCCGCGATGGAGGATCAGGTTGCCGGCGCCGTCCGTCTCCTTCGGTTTCTCGCAGAAGATGCACCCGATCTCGTGCGCGCGCTCGATGTACGCCATGCGCCACGAGGACCAGAGGCTCTCGGGCCAGGAGGGCGAGAGGGAGAGATCGCGCGCTGGGGTCCGGCGGTCCCTGCCGCTCGCCACCTTGCCGGGCCGGCGGTCCCTGTCGCTCGCCACCTTGCCGGTCCCGCGGGGCGACGTTTCCCGAGAGCCCTTCCGTTTCCGCGTCACGCGCCGCGCCCCCCCACGGCCTTTCGTCGCGCGCGAAGGAGCGCCTCGGCTTCCGCGAGACCCTCGCGCGTGTTCACGCCGATCGTTTCGCGATGGTCCTCGGCCACGAGCGCATCGACCCGCCGTCCATCGCCGATGAGGATCCCGATCGTGTCGGTCAGGTAGTACTCCCCCTTCGCGTTGTCGGCCCGGAGCCCGCCGAGCGCGCGGAGGAGATCGGGCGCGCGAAACGCGTAAGTCCCCGTGTTGATCTCCGTGATCGCGTACTCCGCCTCCGTCGCGTCGAGCTCCTCGACGATCCGGAGCACGCGCCCGTCGGCGCCGCGCACGATCCGCCCGTAGCCCGCGGGGTCCGGGAATCGCGCCGAGAGGATCGTCGCCGACGCGCCGCGCTCCCGGTGCGCCGCGAGGAGCGCGCGGAGCGTCTCCGCCGTGAGGAGCGGCGTGTCCCCGGCGAGGACGAGGAGCGTCCCCGCGAACCCGTCGAGGTGAGGGCGCGCCTCCATCACGGCGTGCCCGGTGCCGAGCCGCTCGCGCTGGAGCACGAACGCGACGTCCGGCGCCGCGACCGCGGCCTCGACCTCGCTCGCGCCGAACCCGACCACGACGACGTGCCGCGCGACGCCCGCCGCGCGCGCCGCGTCGAGCACCCACGAGAGCATCGGCCGCCCGTCGACGGCGTGGAGCACCTTCGGGAGAGGCGAGTGCATCCGCGTCCCCTCCCCCGCCGCGAGGATCAGCGAGCGGTCTTCGCCCGCCTTCACGCCCCTCCCCCCCGCACTCAGCCGCTCCCCACCCGCACGCGGACGTTGTCGATGAGGCGCGTGCTCCCGACCCACCCGGCGACGAGCACGAGGACCTCGCCGCGCAGCGTCGGAAGGAAGGCGAACGTCTCCGGGTCGACGATCGCGATGTAGTCGACGCGCACCGCCTCGTCGCGCCCGAGGGTCTCCGTCATGATCTCGCGCACGACCATCGGGCTCCGCTCGCCGCGCGCGACCGCGTCCCACGCGGCCTGGAGCGCGGCCGGGATCCGCCGGGCCGCGGCGCGCTCCCCGTCCGAGAGGTACGCGTTGCGGCTGCTCAGCGCGATCCGGTCCGCGTCCCGCACGGTCGGCATCGGGACGATCTCGACCGGCACGTCGAGGTCCTTCACCATCCGCCGCACGACCGCGAGCTGCTGCGCGTCCTTCTCGCCGAAGTACGCGCGCGTCGGGCGCACGATGTTGAGCAGTTTGAGGACGACCGTCGCGACCCCTTTGAAGTGCCCCGGCCGCGACGCGCCCTCGAGGAGGGCCGAGATCCCACCCACTTCCACCGTCGTGGTGAAGCCGGGCGGGTAGATCTCGTCGTCGCGCGGCGCGAAGAGGTAGTCGCACCCGGCGCCCGCCGCCAGCTCGCCGTCGCGCTCGATGTCGCGCGGGTAGCGCGCGAGGTCCTCCGCCGCCCCGAACTGCCTCGGGTTCACGTAGACGCTCACGACGGCGAGATCGTTCTGCGCCGCCGCGGCGCGCACGAGCGAGAGGTGCCCCTCGTGGAGGGCGCCCATGGTCGGGACGAAGCCGATCGTCTTCCCCTCGGCGCGCGCCCGTTCGAGGATCGGCACGAGGTCGCCGACCTGGCGGACTGTCTTCACCGCGCCTTCGTCTCCTCGCGGCGCTTCGACTGGACGGGGCGCGCGCCCTCCTCGCGGCCGTACGAGTGCGCGGCGTCGGGGAAGGTCCCGGCGCGCACCTCGCGCGCGAACGCCGCCGTCGCGGCCGTGAGCGCCGCGCCCACCTCGCCGAACCGCTTCACGAAGCGGGGCGTGAACTCCTCGAAGAGGCCGGCGAGGTCGTGGAGGACGAGCACCTGCCCGTCGCACGCGGGCCCCGCGCCGATCCCGATCGTCGGGACGCCGAGCTTCGCGGTGATCTCCGCCGACACGTCCGGCGGCACCGCCTCGAGCACGAGCGCGAAGACGCCCGCGTCCTCCAGCGCGCGCGCGTCGGCGAGGAGCCGCTCGGCGCCCTTCGGCGAGCGCCCGATCACGCGCGGCCCGCCGAAGCGGAGGATCGACTGCGGCGTGTACCCGAGGTGGCCCATGACCGGGATCCCGGCGCGCACGATCCCCTCGACCGCGGAGAGCACATCGTGCCCGCCCTCGAGCTTCACCGCGGGGACGCCGCCGCGCTGGACGAACCGCCCGGCGTTCCGGATCGCCGAGGGGACGTCCGCCTGGTACGAGAGGAACGGCATGTCGCCGACCACGAGCGCGCGTGGGCGCGCTCGCGCGACCGCGGCCGAGTGGTGGATCATGTCCGCCATCGTCACGCGGAGCGTGTCCTCGTACCCGAGGACGACGACGCCGAGCGAGTCGCCGACGAGGATCACGTCGACGCCGGCCGCGTCGACCGCCTTCGCCATCGCGAAGTCGTACGCCGTCACCATCACGATCCGCTCCCCCGCCTTCTTCATGCGGCGAAGGTCGTGGACGCCCAAGCGCCCCTCGCGCGTCACGACGAGGCCCCCTCCTGCGGCGCGCCCCCCGACGGGCCGACGCCCGACGAGAACTGCGCGGTGCCGCCCCGCAGCGCGTCGATCTCGGCGATCAGCCGCTCGACCTCCGCCGGCCGGTGGAGGAAGTCCGTCTCCATGCGGTTCACGATGAGGAGCGGCGTGTCGTCGTAGTGCGCGAAGAAGTAGTTGTACGCCTGGTTCAGCACGTCGATGTAGTCGCGCGGCATGTGCTTCTCGTACGGCCGCGCGCGGTTCCGGATCCGATCGAGGAGGAAGTCGGTGCTCGCCTTCAGGTAGATCACGACGTCCGGCTTCGGGATCTCGCGCTCGAGCAGCCGCACGAGGCGGTCGTACAGCGACAGTTCCTTGTCCGAAAGGTTGAGGTGCGCGAAGATCTTGTCCTTCGCGAAGATGTAATCCGAGACGACGCGCGACGAGAAGAGGTCGCGCTGCACGAGCTCCTGCTGCTGACGGAAGCGCGACAGGAGGAAGAAGATCTGCGTCTGGAAGGCGTAGCCGCGCATGTCGCCGTAAAAGTCCTCGAGGAACGGGTTCTCCTCGACCTCCTCGAGGTTCAGGCGGGCGCCGAGCCGCTCGGAGAGGAGCGTGGCGAGGCTCGTCTTGCCGACGCCGATCACGCCCTCGACGGCGATGTAGCCCTTGATGCCTCCCGCCCCGGCGGTCATGGCCCTGCCTTCCGCGTTCTCTTCGAACTCATTCGGTCGCTCCGGCGGTCGATCCGACTACGTCGATCCCGGCTGGTAGCGTAGCACACGCAGGGAATCTTGGAGAGCGGCCAAATGCTCCGTCACCGTGCGCCCCGTGCCGGGGACGGCGAGCTCCGGAGCGAGGTCGGCGAGCGGCACGAGCACGAAGCGCCGGCGCGTGAGCCCCGCGTGGGGAAGCGTGAGGTCGGGATCGTCAAGCACCAAATCGTCGAAGAGGAGGATGTCGACGTCGATCTCGCGCGTGTCCCAGCGCGAGCGCGAGGGCGCGCGCCCGAGACGCGTCTCCGTGTCCTTGAGCGCGGCGAGGAGCGCGTGCGGGTCGAGCGTCGTCGTCACCTCGGCGACCTGGTTCAAGTACCACGGCGGCGGGCCGGACGGGAACGCGGCGTCGTCGGGGAGGAGCGGCTCGGTCTCGTAAAGCGGCGAGAGGTGCTGGACGCGGACCGCGCCGAGCGCGCTCAAGTCGGCGAGCGCGGCGGCGAGCGCGGCGGCGCGGTCGCCGAGGTTCGCGCCGAGGCTGAGGAAGACGCGCGCGGTGCGCCCGGGCACGGCGGCTCAGGCGGGCGCGGCGGGCGGCCGCCGCCGGGCGCGGACGAGTTGCCGGCGCAGGCGGAGCTTCCGGGGCGCCAGTTCCTCGAGGCGACCGAGCGCGCGGAAGAGAACGGTGGGCGGCGGCGCGAGCGAGAACGCGACGAAATGCTCGCCCGACTCGCCGAAGTCGGTGCCGGGGCGCACGAGGATCCCGGCGCGGCGGAGGAGCATGCGCGCGAACGGGAGGCCTCGGTAGCCGCGCGGCGCCGCGACCCAGAGCGCGAGCCCCGCGGTCGGGCTCGTCGCGCGGAAGCCGAGACGCTGGAGACCGTCGACGAGAACGTCGCGGCGGGCGCGGAGATTGGCGCGCGCGGCGTCGAGCGCGCGGTCGAGCGCCGCGAGGGTCGGCGCGACGGCCCGCGCCGCGGGCGCCCCGAACGGCATCCCCATCGCCTCCGTGAGGCGACGGACCCCGAGGACGAGGTCGCGGTTCCCGAAGAGGAGCGCGAACGGCGCGTTGCCCGCGCCGAACAACGCGTCGAGCGTGACGATCCCGACACCCACGTCGAGCGCGCGCGGGTGGTGGAAGAGATGGGTGATCGCGGGCGGCGAACCCGTCTCGCCGCGCGTTCCCGCGGCGGGGCCGCCCAGATCGAGCAGGAGCGCGGAAAGATCCGCCGCGAGGATTCGGCTCTGCGCGAGCCCCGCGTTCACCGCGACGTCGAGATCCGCCGGCGGTTCCGGTTGCCCGGTGGGCGGCGCGCACGGTGCGAGAAAGCGGATCCGCGCCCCGCGGCTCGTCGCCCGCGCCGGCGCGCCCGCGAGGTCCTGCGCCCCGGGCGGTCCCGTCGCGTGCCCCTCCCGCGGCCACGGCGCGGGCGTCGCGTCGGCGAGGAGCGCGGCGGTGCGGAAGACCGGCGGGGCTGGATCGGGCACGAGGACCTCGTCGCCCGGGTTCACGAACGCGAGGGCGAGGAGGTGATGCGGCGGGATCGGCCCGCGGAGGAGGAGGATTTCGCCGAGCGAGTCGGCGGCGATGTCGAGCCTCGCGGCCAGCCAGCGCGCCACTTCTCCCTCGCCACCCGTCCCGAGCGAAGAGAGCGGCGGCGGGGCGAGGCGCAGGTCTTCCGCGTCGAGGCGGAGGAGCTCGCGGCGCCCGCGCGCGCTCCGCTCGGCGAGCGCCGCCAGTTCACCGGGCGCGGGCGGCGCGAGCCGCCGCACCCTCTCGGCCAGTTCGACGATGATCCGCCTCGGCATGCCCCGCGAGAGTATCAGGGGGAGGCGATCGGCGCCACAGCGAGGCGAAGGGCCGGGACCATGGCCCTAGGAGAGCGCTACATCACTCGTCGAAGTCGTCCATCCCACCCATCCCGCCCATGCCACCCATCCCCCCCATGCCACCCATTCCCGGCCCGCCCATCCCGTGGTGGTGGTGCCCGTGGCCCGCGGCCGGCTTCTTCTCTTCCCTCTTCTCGGTGATGAGCGCCTCGGTCGTGATGAGGAGCCCCGCGACCGACGCGGCGTTCTGGAGCGCCGCGCGCGTGACCTTCGCCGGATCGACGATCCCGGCCGCGAGGAGGTCCTCGTGCTCGCCGGTCGCCGCGTTGAAGCCGAGCGCGCCCTTGCTCGCGCGGATCTTCTGCACGACGAGCGAGCCCTCGACGCCCGCGTTGTTCGCGATCAGCCGCGCCGGCTCCTCGAGCGAGCGCGCGACGATCATCGCGCCGACCTTCTCGTCGCCGTGCAGCTCGAGCCGCTCCACCGCCGGGATCGCGCGGATCAGCGCGACGCCGCCGCCCGGCACGATCCCCTCCTCGACGGCCGCGCGCGTCGCCGAGAGAGCGTCCTCGACGCGCGCCTTCCGCTCCTTCAATTCGGTCTCCGTCGCCGCGCCGACCGAGATCACCGCGACGCCGCCCGCCAACTTCGCGAGCCGCTCCTCGAGCTTCTCCTTGTCGTACGAGGAGGTCGCCTTCTCGATCTCCTTCCGGAGCTGGGCGATCCGCTTGTCGATCTCCGCCTTCTTGCCGGCGCCCTTGATGATGGTCGTCGCCTCGCGGCCGACGACGATCTTCTGCGCGCGCCCGAGATCGCTCGTCACCGCGTTCTCGAGCCGCAGCCCGGCGTCCTCCGAGAGGAGCCGGCCGCCGGTCACGATCGCGATGTCGTCGAGCATCGCCCGCCGCCGGTCCCCGAACCCCGGCGCCTTCGCCGCGCACACGGCGAGCACGCCGCGCAGCTTGTTCACCACGAGGGTGGCGAGCGCCTCCCCCTCGACGTCCTCGGCGATCACGAGGAGCGGCTTCCCGAGCGCCACGACCTTCTCGAGGATCGGGAGGAGGTCCTTCATCGACGAGATCTTCTTCTCGTGGATGAGGACGAACGCGTTCTCGAAGACCGCCTCCATCCGCTCGGCGTTCGTCACCATGTAGGGCGAGAGGTAGCCGCGGTCGAACTGCATCCCGTCGACGACCTCCATCTTCGTCTCGAGCGCCTTCGCCTCCTCGACCGTGATGACGCCGTCTTTCGTGACCTTCTCCATCGCGTCAGCGATGAGCGTCCCGATCGTGGGGTCGTTGTTCGCGCTGATCGTGGCGACCTGCGCCATCTCCTCGCGCGTCTTGATCGGCCGCGAGAGGCGCTTCAGTTCGCCGACGACCGTCGCGACCGCCTTCTCCATCCCGCGCTTGAGGTCCATCGGGTTCGCGCCCGCGGTCACGTTGCGCATCCCGTGGTGCACCATCGCCCGCGCGAGGATCGTCGCCGTCGTCGTCCCGTCGCCGGACATCTCCTGCGTCTTCGTCGCGACCTCGCGCAGCATCTGCGCGCCCATGTTCGCGAACGGATCGTCCAACTCGATCTCCTTTGCGATCGTGACGCCGTCGTTCGTGATGATCGGGGAGCCCCACTTCTTGTCGAGGACGACGTTCCGGCCTCTCGGCCCCAGCGTCACCTTGACCGTGTTCGCCAGCTTGTCGACGCCGGCCTTGAGGCGGCCTCGCGCCGCCGAATCGAACTCGAGATCCTTCGCCATCGCGTCTTCCTTTCGGTGTGGGCCTCGTGGTGGGACGCGCTCCCGCTCGGGCGCCGGCGGCGCCCGCCCGGATCAGAGCGTCGCCAGGAGGTCCGCCTCCCGCATGATGAGGTACTTCTCTTCGGCGATCGTGACCTCGGAGCCCGAGTACTTCCCGAAGAGCACGCGATCGCCCTTCTTCACGCTCGGCGCCACGAGCTTCCCGTCCTCGAGCGTCCGGCCGGGCCCCGTCGAGATGACCTCGCCCTCCTGGGGCTTCTCCTTGGCGGTGTCGGGGATGATGATCCCTCCGCGCTTCTGCTCCTTCTCCTCGAGGGGACGGATGAGGACCCGATCGCTCAGCGGCCGGAGCTTCACGGCAGTGGACGGCATGATCGATACCCCCTTCGTGGGACGTCGGCGACGTCCCGGAATGTTTTTGGATGCGTCGTGCGCGGCGCCCCGAGAGGCGGGACCCCGGTCGGCCGGCGCGCGAGGGCCGCGCGCTCGATCGCCAGCCCCCAGATTAAGAAACGCGGCGAGGCCGATCAAGGGGAAAAATGGCGGATGGACGGCGGCGCGTCGAGATGGTCGGCGGAGGGCGTGCGCGGGTACAATCACGCGCGTGAGGAGGGAGAGGAACGGCATGGCCTCTCGGGACGGCGGCGGTTTCCGCGTGAAGAGGATCGACCACGTCGAGGTGATGGTCCGGGACATCGCTCGGGCCGAGCGGTGGTACCGCGAGGTGCTCGGCCTTCGGCGGATCACCGCGTGGGATCCCGAGCCGGTGATGATCGGGCGCGGCGGCACGAAGTTGGCGCTCTTCCGCCGCGCGGGGCCGGCCCGCGCGCTCGGGGCGCCCGGTGGGCGGCGCGCATCGACGCGGCTCGGCTTGCGGCGCGTCGCGTTCCTCACGGACGCGCGCGGGTTCCGCGCGGCGCGCGCGCGGCTCAAGCAACGCCGGGTCGCCTACCGCGGGCCGGTCGACCACGGCTCCTGGCTCTCGATCTACTTCCGCGATCCGGACGGCATCCTGCTCGAGGTCACGCGCCCCGCCGCGGCACGGAGCGTTCGCTGAGCGCGGTGCGCGCGGCTTCGCCGGTGCGACCCCGGGGCGGCGCGCGCGCGGCGGGCGCGGCGCTGGCCGCGGCCGCGGCGGTCGCCGCGCTCCTCGCTCCGCCCGCCGCGCCGAGCGCCGCCGCCGAGGAGCGCGCCCTCCCGGGCGCGGACCTCTACGCGACCAACGAGATCTTCCTCCCCGACCTCTACTCGCTGAAACGCAAAGTGCAGTGGGAGGGGGGCGGCGGACACAAGATCGTCCGGACCGAGCACTTCGAGGTCGTCGTGCGCGAGGGTGAGGAAGAACTCGGCCTCCGCGTCGCGGGGATCGCGGAGCCGTGGTACGACGAGTTGACCGCGCGCCTCGGCGTCGCGCGCGACTCCGCCTTCGGCGCCCGGAACGACAAGCGGATCCCCCTCATCGCCTACACGTCGCTCCCGCGCTTCCAGGAGACGAACACGACGCCCGGCTTCCTTCCCGAGGGCGTGCAAGGTTTCTTCGAGTTCATCAAGGGGCGCATCGTCCTCCCGCACACGGGATCGAACACGCTCCTCGAGCACGTGACGCGTCACGAGATCGTGCACGCCTGCGTGTTCCGCATCGCGGCGGAGACGTATCAAACGTACCGGGACACGCGTCGGCTGGTCCGCGAGCGGCGCGGCGATTGGAACCGTCTCTCCTTCCACGCTCGGCGGATCGTGCGCGGCGCGCCCGCTGGAACGTTTCCGCGCTACTGGCGCAGCGCGCTCCACCCGAAGGAGATGGAGATCGGGCTACCGAACCGCGAGGCGGCCGACGCCGCGGCGGAGGGACGCGCGCTCCTCGCGCCGCGCGTCTACGTGGGGATCCCGCCGGGCGAGACGGGCGTCCTCGACGACGCGCCGCTCACGGTCTCGGTCCAGGTCGTGGGGGACGCGCGCCTCGGCGCGCTCCTCGAGCCGGCCGCGTTCGACACGCTCGCGGCCGCGCTCCTCCGCGCGCCCGATTCCGCGCGCCTCGTGATCCGGAGGATCGAGCGCGCGCGCCGCTGGGACCCGGTCCCAGACGTGGTCACGCTCCTCGACCTCCGCGCCGGCGACGCGGCCGCGGAGAGCGCCGCGGTCCGCGCCGCGATCGCGCGCGCGCTCGAGCCCGCGACCGGCCGGTGGGGCGCGCGCCGCCCCGAGTTGGCGATCCTCGCCCCGCCCGCCGCGAGCCCGGGCGCGCTCGTCACGACGACCGCGCCCCTCCTCGCCGCGTACCGCGCGCTCTCGGCGATCGCGCTCTCCGAGGCGCCCACCGCCTGGCCTCCTCCCGAGGAGGCGTACGGCGCGGCCGAGGACTCGCTCTTCCGTTGGGCGCCGCCGAGTCTCAAGCCGCGACTCCTCCCGCTGGCGCTCAACGAGGGAGCGGCGGAATACTACGGCTCCGATTGGGACGCTCTCGAGGAGATGGTCCTCCGCGACGCGCTCTACTCGGGTCGCCTCGTTCCGATCCAGCGTCTCGGGCCCCAGCACGGCTATCTCGTCTACGTCGAGGGCGAGTCGTTCCTCCGCTTCCTCTCGCGCACGCACGGCGAGGAGGCGGTCTCGCTCCTCGCCCGCTCACTCTACCTCGGCGCGACGCTCTCGGACGTGACGCGCGCGCTCGTGGGGAAAGATCTCGCGACGCTCTCGCGCGACTGGGAGGAGGACCTCCGGCGGCGGCTCTTCCCGCGCTACGCGGACGACCTCTCGACGGAGGGGTGGGCGAAGCGCCTCACGGAGGGCGCGTTCGACACCGCGCCGCGGGCGTCCGGCGCGCGCACGCTCTTCAAGCGCGCGCGGCGCGGGCGCACGGAGATCGCGCTGCGCGAGGAGGGCGCGGGCGAGAACGCGCCGCCCGGGGTCGCGTCCGAGCGGATCCTCGCGCGCGACCGACGGCCCGGCTCCGAATCGCTCCACCTCCTGCAGGCCGGGCTCGACATCCGCGGCGACCGCGTCGCGTTCGGCGTCCAGCGCAAGGGGCGCGACGTCCTGCGCGTGCTCGACCTCCCGAGCGCGCGGACGGCGCGCGAACACTCCTGGGACGACGTCCTCTCGATCACCGGCGTCTCGATCGCGACGGACGGCCGCCGCGCCGCGCTCACCGCGCTCGACCCGCGCGGCCACACCGACCTCTTCCTCGTCTCGCTCGAGACCGGCGCCCTCACGCGCGTCACCGAGGACGTCTTCGAGGACGCGTCGCCGGATTGGGGCGAGGGAGGGATCCTCTTCTCATCGGATCGCGAGTCGCGCGGCAGTCACGACCTCTTTCGATTCGATCCCGACCGGCCCGGGACGGGGATCGAGCGGCTGACCGAGACCGCGTGGAACGAGACCGAGCCGGGCTGGCTCCCGGGCGGCGGCTCGTTCCTCGCGCTCGACGACCGGGAGGGCGTGCCGAACGTCCTCCGCTTCGACGTGGCGACGGGCGCGTCGCGCTTTGTCACGCGCGACCGGAACGGGATCGCGCACGCGGCGGTCGGAGAAGACCGCCTCGTCTGCGCGGCGTTCGGCGGGCTCCGCATGCGAGTCTACGAGGCGCCGCTCGATAGCCTGCTCTCGGTCCCCGAGCGCTCGGAAGATTCGACGGCCGCGGCGGCGGCGACAGACGCGCCGGACGCGACGACAGACTCGCCGGCGACCGATTCGCTCCCGCTCGCGGCGTGGACCCTCCCGCCCCCGCCCCCGCATGACGTCGTCCCGTACCGCCCGCGCTACGGCGCGGACATCCTCTTCCTCAACGCGACGTCGCTCACGAGCGGCGGCTACCTCGGCTTCTCCGACCTCCTCGGCAACCGCCAGATCGCGCTCGTCCTCGGATCGAACGCCGGCAACTCGGAGAGCTTCGTCAAGTTCCTGAACATCGGGGTGGTCTATCACAACCTCGAGGGGCGGAACGACTGGCGCGCCGGCTTCCTTCGGACCGGGAACGAGTTCCTCACCGAGGAAGAGGGCTTCTTCTTCGAGCGCGACACGGGGATCCTCTTCGGGATGACGCACCCGCTCGACCGGTTCCGGAGCGTGTCGTGGAACCTCATCGCCTCCGCGGTGACCCGCGAGACCCCCGGCGAGGAGGACGACCGCACGGCCGAGGTGGCGCTCCAGACGGTCCTCGGGCACGACACGGCGGTCCCCGACGACTACGGCTACGGCTACGGAAGCGGCCTCCTGACGAGCCTCCTCCTTTCGCTCGACTACCGCATCACGCAACCGACCGGCTGGCGGAGCGCGACCGCGATCTACGACCTCCGCCACTACCTCCCGATCGCGGGACGGACGTTCCTCGCCGCCCGCGCGTCGTACGGGCTCTCGTCGGGCCGGGTCCCGGACCGGATCCGGCTCGGCGGCTCATGGACCCTTCGCGGCTTCCGCTTCAACGACCTCCAGGGCGACCGGTTCGCCCTCGGGAACCTGGAGCTCCGATTCCCCGTCCCGGTCGTCGTGAGCGTCGGCTCCTTCCCGATCATCCGGGCGGTCCAGGGGGCGATCTTCGGTGACGTCGGCGACGCCTGGTTCGAGAGCCAAGGGATCCGCGTCAAGGGGAGCGTCGGGGTCGGATTCCGGATGGGAGTGGCCGGAACCGTGGTCCGCTACGACATCTCCAAGCGCTACGACGAGCGCAAGGGAGGCTTCCAGAGCGGCACCCGCGGGGACCTCTTCGTTGGCTACAATTTTTAGGCGAGCCTAAAAAGACCCAAAAAACCGGGTTGACAGGTTTCGGCGCGCCGGGGTACGCTCGGGGCCATTCGGGATGTGGGTCGGCGGTGGGTTCGGTGAAGAGACCCTGATGGCGCTGACTCTAAGTCCTTCTCCGAACTTGCATTAAGCCGTTGCCTACTGAGGCCGGCCGGTCGTGGCGGGTCTCACCGCTTCTCGGGTTGTCGATTCGATCCCCCGAACGGAAACGAGGAACGAAGAGGATGAAGCCATACCTCGAAAATGTTTGGTCGGCCTCGGCCGTGTACGCCCATGAGGTCGGTGTGGTGGGGCTCTCGGGGGTTCGGCGGGCCCGGGTCGCGCTGATCCGGCGGCCCTCCCTCTGGGTCCTCCTCTTCGGGCTCGTGATGGCGCCTCTCTCGCCGTGGCACACGCCGCTCGAGGCGCTCCCGGCGCTCGAGGTCGCCGCGCCGCTCCTCTTCGCGCCGGACCCGGCGCTCGAGCCGCTCGAGGGAGTCGTCTCGTACCGGCTGGCGGCGATCCTCCGCCCGTCGCCGGAGCCTCTCCACGAGGGGATCCCGGTGACGGTGACCGCGTACACGAGCGATGTCGCCTGGACCGACGACGAGCCGCTCGTCACGGCGACCGGCAGGTGGGTGCAGAGGGGGATCATCGCGTTGTCCCGCGATCTGCTCAGAACCTACACACCTGGGGCCCCGTTCGATTACGGCGACCGCATCCGGCTGTCGGGCTTCGGGGAGTTCCTCGTCGAGGACACGCTCAACCGCCGTTGGACGCGGCGGGTCGACATCTGGGTCCCCTCGGCCGAAGAGGCGCGGCGGCTCGGCCGCCGGCAGGAGCGGCTCTTCGAGGTCCCCGAGCGGGACGTGATCGACGTGGGCCTTCTGGTCGCAGCGCTCGCCCCCCCGCCGCCCCCCTGGGTCGACCGCGAGAGCCCGCTCGCGCGGGTCCCCTAGGCCGCGCTCCCCCGAAGCGTCGTGTCGCTCTGGGGCCCGATGGTCGGCCCTCTCCGCGAGTTTTCCCTCTAAAGATTCCGGCTCCGGTGCCGAAAATCGGCTCGAGGAATCCCCCTCGAAGAACGAATGGCGCTCGGAAAGTTTTCCATGGAGAACCTCGACGTGAGCCGCGGCCTCTTCATCGTCTCCACCGAGATCGGAACACGGTTCGTCGCGAGCGGCCCGGATCCGGCGAGCCCCGCCGCCGCCCGGCCCGCGAAAGTCGCGCCGCGCCCCGACGATCGGAACGAGGAGAGCGAAGGGCTCCCCCTCGAGCTGTCACGCGCCTAGGCGCGCGCGGCCGCCCGCTCGAAGATCAGCCGAAGCCCCTGGAGCGTGAGGTCCGGGACGACGCGCTCGATCCGCGCGCAGCGTGAGGCGACGAGCCCCGCCAGCCCGCCCGTCGCGAGCACGCGGAAGTCCCTCCCCCACTCGGCGCGAATCCGGTCGAGGATCCCCTCCACCTGTCCGACCGTTCCGTGGAGGATGCCGGAGCGGAGGCTTTCGGACGTGTTCCTCCCGATCGCGCGTTCGGGAAACGTGAGATCGACCGTGGCGAGGCGGGCCGCCCGCCGGAAGAGTTCCTCGGACGAGGTGCCGATGCCGGGCGCGATCGCGCCGCCGAGGTAGTCGCCCTCGGCGGACACGACGTCGAACGTCGTCGCGGTGCCGAAGTCGACGACGACCGCGGGGCCGCCGAAGAGCCGGTGCGCGGCGACGGCGTTCGCGATGCGGTCCGCGCCGACCTCGCGCGGGTGATCGACCGCGACGCGGATCCCCGAGTCGGTCTCGCCGGTCACGATGAGGCACGGCGCCGCGAGGCGCGCCTCCGCCGCGTCGCGAAGCGCGGCGGTGATCGCGGGGACCACGGAGCCGATCGAGACCCCCGCGACCGATTCGGTCGCGATCCGCGCCTCCCGCGCGAGCGAGGCGAGAAGGAACCACCACTCGTCCGCCGTGCGGTTCCGCTCCGAGGCGAGCCGCCATGAGCCGATCAGTTTCTCGCCCGCGAAGATCCCGACGACAGTCTCGGTGTTGCCGACGTCGACGGCGAGGAGGTGGCGGGCGGCCCCGGTCACGGTCGCGGCCGTCTTCTTGCGCGAATTCTCCCTTCGCGGCATGTCACGCGTCCTCCTGGATGTGGGCGTCCCCGGCGACGACGCGCTCGAGGCCCCCCGCGTCGGCCGCGACAACGAGCGCGCCCGCCGCGTCGAGGTCGCGCGCGACGCCGGTGACGACGCGCCCGCCGGTCGCGACGGAGACGCGCCGGCCGATGAGCGGCGAGAGGACGCGCAGTTCGGGCAAGAGCGGCGCGAGCCCGTCGGTCTCGACCGTCGCGAGGAGCGGACCGAGGGCGCGAAGAAGCGCCGCGAGGAGGTCCTCGCGCGCGACGGGACGGCCGGCGAGCGCGGTGAGGGAGGTCGCGCGCGTCGCGACGCCGGACGGCGCGGTCTCGGGGAGCGGCCCGACGTTCAGCCCCATTCCGATCACTGCGAAATCGAGCCGCCCTCCGGTCGTCCGCCCCTCGGAGAGGATCCCGCCGACCTTGAGCCACTCGCCGGACGCGGCGCCGGGGGCGGGGCGCGCGACGAGGTCGTTCGGCCACTTCACGAGGAGTGAGAGGTCGGCGACGTCGCGCGCGGCGCGCGACGCGGCGAGCGCCGCGGCCGGCGTGAGCAGGTGCACGGCGTCCGCGGCGACGCGCGGGCGCAGGAGGATCGAGCACCAGAGGCCGACGCCGGGCGGCGAGATCCAGGCGCGGCCCGCGCGCCCGCGCCCGCGCGTCTGCGTCTCCGCGACGACGACCGCGCCGTCCGACTCGCCCGCCTCGCCGAGCGCGACCGCGACGTCGTTCGTCGAGGTGACCGCGGCGAGGCAGAGCGCGCGTCCGAAGCGGCGCGTGCCGGCGGCCGCGCGCTCGACGCGCGCCGGGTCGAGCGGCGGGAGCGAGGCCACGAGACGGTAACCGCGGCCCGGCATCGTCTCGAAGGAGACGCCCTCCTCGCCGAGCCCGGCGAGGAGCCGCGCGAGGCGAAGCGGCTCGACGCCGACGCGCTCGGCGAGCGCGGCGTGGGCGACGTGGCCGCCGCGCGCCTCGATCAGCGCGGCAAGGAGCCGCTCGCGCGGGCCGTCCGTGTACGGCGCGAGATCGATCACGAGCCTGCCCCGAAGCCCGGGCGCCCGCGAGCGCTCACGTCAGGACCTCGAGCGAGAAGTCGATCGATCGCGCCGCTCGCGTAAGCGCGCCCACCGAGATCGCGTCGACGCCGGTCTCGGCGATCGCGCGCACCGTCTCGAGCGTGACGCCGCCCGACGCCTCGAGGAAGACGCGATGTCCGCTCCCGCGCGCGGCCGCCACGGCCCGCCGGAGCGTCGGCGGCGACATGTTGTCGAGAAGGATGCGGGCCGCGCCGGCCTCGACGAGCTCGCACACGTCGGCGAGGTCGTCCGCCTCGATCTCGACGGGGAGATCCGCGCGAGCGCGAGCGCCCGCCGCGTCGAGACGCGCGAGGCACGCGCGGGCGCCGCCGAGGAGCGCGCGGTGGTTGTCCTTCACGAGGATCATCGCGGAAGCGTCGGCGCGGTGGTTCACGCCGCCGCCCGCGCGCACCGCCCCCTTCTCGAGCGAGCGCCACCCCGGGGTCGTCTTGCGCGTGTCGAGGATCCGGACGCCGGTCCCCGAGACCGCTTCGACAAACGCGCGCGTGATCGTCGCGACGCCCGACAGACGGCCGAGGAAGTTGAGCGCCGTGCGCTCGGCGGCGAGGATGCCGCGCGCGGGACCCTCGATCGCGAGGACCTGATCGCCCGCCGCGACGCGGTCGCCGTCCGCCACGCGCGAGCCGTCCGCGCGCGCCGCCCGCGCGGCGAGGCGCGGCTCGACCTCCGCGAAGACGGCGCGCGCGACGTCGAGCCCGGCGACGACGGCCGGCTCGCGCGCGACCACCGCCGCGCGCGCGAGGAGATCCGCGGGGACGATCGCCTCGCTCGTCGCGTCGCCCGAGGGGAGATCCTCGGCGATCGCGAGCCGGACGAGCGCCCGCTCCGCCTCGCTCAGGACGTCCGCCGCGCTCATCGCCGCCTCCCCGGCGCGCCGCGCCGCGCCGGCTCTCCGCGCGCCGGCGGCTCCCGACCAGCCTCCCGCGCGTCCGTGTCGCGCCGCGGCCCGCCGCGCCCGCCCGCTTTCATCTCCAGGCGCATCTCGAAGATCTTGTCGCGGATCGTCGCGGCGATCTCGAACTCGAGTCGGCCCGCCGCCTCCTTCATCTCGCGCTCGAGCGCGGCGAGCATCTCCTTCGGCGCCATCTCGCGGTACGCGTCGATCGACACCTTGGGCGCCTCCTCGCGCCGCGCGTCGGCCACCGCGGTCGCCTGCAGCACCTCTTCGAGAGTCTTCACGATCGACTGAGGCTCGATCCCGTGCTCGGCGTTGTAGGCCTCCTGGAGCCGCCGCCGCCGGCTCGTCTCCTCAATCGCGCGCGCCATCGAGCCGGTCACCTCCTCCGCGTAGAGGACGACCTTGCCGCGAACGTTCCGCGCCGCGCGCCCCGACGTCTGGATGAGCGACGTCTCGCTCCGCAGGAACCCTTCCTTGTCGGCGTCGAGGATCGCCACCAGCGAGACCTCGGGAAGATCGAGCCCCTCGCGGAGGAGGTTCACGCCCACGAGGACGTCGAACGCCCCGGTGCGCAGGCCGCGCAAGATCTCCACGCGCCGGATCGCGTCGATGTCCGAGTGAAGGTATTCGACGCGGATCGCCGCGTTCTTCAAGTACTCGGTGAGGTCCTCGCTCATCCGTTTCGTGAGCGTGGTCACGAGCGCCCTTTCGCCGCGCGCGACGCACGTCCGGATCTCGGCGATCAGGTCGTCGACCTGCCCCTTCACCGGGCGGATCTGGATCTCGGGGTCGACGAGCCCCGTCGGGCGGATGATCTGCTCGACGACGACGCCCTCCGACTTCCTGATCTCGTACTCGGCCGGCGTCGCCGACACGAAGAGGAACCGCGGGACGAGCGTCTCGAATTCCTCGAAGCGGAGCGGGCGGTTGTCGAGCGCGGACGGGAGGCGAAACCCGTACTCGACGAGCTTCTCTTTCCGCGACCGGTCGCCGTTGAACATGCCGCCGACCTGCGGCGCCGTGACGTGGCTCTCGTCCACGATGCAGAGGAAATCCTTCGGGAAGTAATCGATGAGGCAGGAGGGGCGCTCGCCCGGCGCGCGGCCGGCGAGGTGGCGTGAGTAGTTCTCGATCCCCTGGCAGTAGCCGATCTCGCGGAGCATCTCGAGGTCGAAGCGCGTGCGCTGCTCGATCCGCTGCGCCTCGAGCGCCTTCCCCTGGGCCTTGAACCACGCGACCCGCTCCACCAACTCCTCCTCGATCCCGGCGAGCGCCCGCTCGATCCGGCTCTCCGTCGTCACGAAGTGCTTCGCCGGGTAGATCGCCACCGACTCGCGCGTGCGGAGCGTCCGCCCCGTCACCGGCTCGATCTCGGAGATCTTCTCGATCTCGTCGCCGAAGAGTTCGATCCGGATCCCCTTCTCGTCGTAGGCGGGCCACACCTCGAGCGTGTCGCCGCGGACGCGAAAGGTCCCGCGCTCGAGGACGAGTTCGTTCCGCTTGTACTGGATCTCGACGAGGCGGCGGAGGTACGACTTCCGCGGAGCGCTCTCCCCCACGCGGAAGAAGACCAGAAGGTTCGAGAACTCCGCCGGCGAGCCGAGGGTGTAGATGCAGGAGACGCTCGCCACGATCAGGACGTCGCGCCGCTCGAAGAGCGATTTCGTCGCTCGGAGGCGGAGGCGGTCGAGCTCCTCGTTGATGTCGGCGTCCTTCTCGATGTACGTGTCGGTCTGCGGGATGTACGCCTCGGGCTGGTAGTAGTCGTAGTACGAGACGAAGTACTCGACGGCGCTCTCCGGGAAGAAGAGCTTGAACTCGCCGTAGAGCTGCGCGGCGAGAGTCTTGTTGTGGGAGACGACGAGCGCGGGGAGGCCGAGCCGCGCGACGACGTTCGCCATCGTGAAGGTCTTGCCGCTCCCGGTGACGCCGAGGAGGGTCTGCGCGCGGAGGCCGCGGCGGTAGCCGTCGACGAGCTCCTCGATCGCCCGCGGCTGATCGCCGCGCGGCTGGAACTGCGAGGAGAGCGCCCAGTCCATCGCCTCAGCCCGCGAGGACCTGCCAGACGAAGTAGAGCGCGATCCCGAGGGCGAGCGCGATCGCGAGCCCCAGCAGGATCCAGACGACGATGCCCGGCTTCTTCGCCACCGTCGCCGCCTCCGCGGATTCCTCCCAGAGCGTCTCCTGACGCGCCGGCGCCTCGCCGGTCATCGCGAGGTAGCGCTCGAGGACCTCGCGCGGGGAGAGCCCGACCGCGCGCGCATACGCCCGAAGGAAGATCTGCGAGTACGGCGGGGGCGGGAGGTCCGTGAAGCGCTCCTCCTCGATCGCCTCGATGTAGTGCGTCTGGATGCGCGTCGAGCGATTGAGGTCGTCGAGCGAGAGGCGCTTCGCCTCTCGCGCGGCGCGCAGCATGTCGCCCAGGCTGAGTCCCTCGAGCTCCCCTCGCTTGTCAGGGCTCACCGTGGCGCTCCTACCAACGGGTCCTCACGGTGTACGCGAGGACCGCCTCCTGGTCCGGCGCGACCGGCACCGTGAACTCGATCGTCTGCGCGTCCTTCCGCTTCGACGGAAACGTCGACCTCAAGACCTCCCAATCCCCCCAGACGCCCTCGCGCACGAGGACGTCGACCGAGTCCTTCTTGTGGTTGCGGAGCTTGATCTCGATCGAGTCTTCGCGCATGCGGTCAGAGATCTGGCGGCTCTCGCGGTGCGTCCTCTCGGCGACGATGTCGAACGCCTTGCCGACGACGACCTCGACCTCCTCGTCCTTGGGCGTGTGCTCAACGCGGTCCTCGCCGAGGAGGCCCACGCCGCCGTCCCCGTCGTCCTTGTAGAGGCGGATCACGCCGGCGGGGAGCGCGATCCCGAGCCCGGTCTCCTTCTTGTTCTTGAAGAGGACCGAGACCTGGCAGCGCTTGTCGTCGCGGCGCGCGTCGTAGGTGAAGCGCTTCTCGATCTTCGTGCGCGCGTTCGGGAAGAGCGAGAGTTGCTTCGTCTCGCGGTCGCGCACCGTGGTCTTCCGCTCCAGCGCGTACAATTTGTACTCGAAGAACTCGCGTGCCTCGAATTGCGGGGCCTCGGCGGCCATCGCCGCCTCGCGGCCCGCGTAGCGCCCGATCGGGAATTTCTCCTCCGCGCGGTGGATCGAGCCGGCGACGACGCGGAGCCGCGCGTCCGGGTACGTCCGCCCCGAACGGTTGTCGAGGGAGACCCACGCGGCGAGGTCGAGGCTCGCCTCGTCCTTGTCGAGGACGCCCGCGTACTCGGCGTGCCACGCGACGCCGCGCGTGAGGTACTCGAGCGCGATCTCCTGCTTCGCCGCGCCACCATTCCGCAGAAGCCAGACGAGGGTCGGCCTGGTGACGAGGCTCACGTCCTCGCCCGCCAGCATCACGCTCTCGACCTCCGGGCGCGAGACGAGCGTCATCCGCGATTCGCCCGGCTCGGCCACGACGATCGCCGACCCGTCGAACGACTTGAGCGTCCCCTTGAAGTTCCCACCCTGCTTCGTGAGGACCTGGACGCTCCGGTCGAGGTACTTTTCGAGGAGACGTTCGGCGTTCACGAGGTCGTACACGAAGTTCTGTTCGAGGACCGTGAGTTTGTCGGGCGCGGTGAGCGACGCGAGGTGGACGGACGTCGGGTCGATGAGCGCCGGGACGTCGGTGACCTCGACCGTGTTCACGCCGGCGGCGAGGTCGAACGCGCGCGTCTCGCGCACGAGCGCGAGGTCCTCGTTGTAGACGGTGAGCGTGATCTCCGCGGCGGCCTGCGGCGCGGCGAGCGCGAGCGCGCCGGCCGCGAGAACGGCCGCGACGACGGCGGCGGGCGTGCCCGCCCGGGCGATCCAGACGTCAGTCCGTGAGGTTTTCAAGGTTCTTCTCCAACGTGGAGAGTTTCTCGGCGAAGCGTTCCGCCTTCCCCCGCTCGCGCTCCACGACGTCGGCGGGGGCCTTCTCGAGGAACGCGGGGCTCGCGAGCTTCCCCTGGACGCTGGTGAGCTCCCGCGAGAGCCGATCGATCTCCTTGCCGAGGCGCGCGCGCTCCCGCGCGATGTCGACGAGCCCCTCGACCGGGAGGAAGACCTGGGCGCCAGGCACGACCAACGTCAGGGCTTTCTTGAGCGTCGCCTCCCGGAAATCGAGGTCGAGCCCGTCGACGCGGGCGAGCGCGCGGATCGTCTCGGCTTCGCGCGCGAGGATCGCGCGCTCGCGCGCCGATGCGGGCCGGACGCGCGCGGCGACGCGCGCGCCGGGCGCGACGCCGGCCTCGGAACGGAGCGTGCGGATCGCGGTTGTCACGCGCTGCGCGAGGCCGAACTCCTCCTCGGCCGCGGCGTCCGCGGGAAACTCGTCCGGCCGCGGCCAAGGGCCGCGCGCGAGCATCCGCCCGCCGCCGGGGAAATGGCTCGCCACCTCCTCCGTCACGAACGGCATGACGGGATGGAAGAGCGCGAGCGTCGCGCGGAACACGCGCACGAGGATCGTCGTGACGAGCGCGCCCTCCGCGCCCTCGCGCCGCGGTTTCGCGAGCTCCAGATACCAGTCACAGAGGTCGTGCCAAAAGTAGTCGTAGAGCGCGGACATCGCCTCGTTCGGGTGGAGGGCTTCGAACTCGCGCGTCACGGTTTCGATCGTGGCGCGCGTCCGCGAGAGGATCCAGCGGTCCTCGAGACGCATCGCGCCCGCGGGCGGCGGCCAAACGCCGGTCGACCCGGCCGCGACCGGCGCCGCGCCCTCGGTTTCCCCGCCGCCCTCCCCGATTCGCGCGAGGACGAGCCGCGCCGCGTTCCAGATCTTGTTCGCGAGGTGCTTCCCCATCTCGGTCGACTTCTCCGAGTAAAGGACGTCCTGGCCGGACGGCGTCGTGTACACGATCGAGAAGCGGAGCGCGTCCGTGCCGACGCGCTCCATCAGGTCGATCGGGTCGGGCGAGTTCCCGAGCGTCTTCGACATCTTGCGCCCCTTCTCGTCGCGCACGATCCCGTGGATGAGGACGCGCGAGAAGGGGACGTCAGCCATGAACGCGAGCGAGGCCATGATCATCCGTGCGATCCAGAAGAAGAGGATCTCGTGCGCGCTGACGAGGACCGTCGACGGGAAGAAACGCTCGAGGTCGCGCGTCTTCTCCGGCCAGCCGAGCGTGGAGAAGGGCCAGAGCCACGCCGAGAACCACGTGTCGAGCACGTCCTCGTCCTGTCGGAGGCGCGTCGAGCCGCAATGCGGGCACGCGGCGGGGGCCGTGCGCGCCACGATCGGCTCCTTGCAGGCGAGCGTGCAGCGGTCGTCCCCCTCGCAATACCACGCGGGGATGCGGTGGCCCCACCACAGTTGGCGCGACACGCACCAATCGCGGATGTTCTCCATCCAGTGGTTGTAGACCTTCGTCCAGCGCGCGGGCTCGAACGCGACGCGGCCGTCGCGCACCGCGGCGAGCGCGGGCTCGGCGAGCGACTTCATCCGCACGAACCACTGCGTCGAGAGAATCGGCTCGACGACCGTGCGGCAGCGGTAGCAGTGGCCGACCGCGCGGCGGTGCGGCTCGGTCTTCACGAGGAGGCCGAGCGCCGTGAGCTCCGCGACGATCGCCTTGCGCGCCGCGAAGCGGTCCATGCCGGCGAACTTTCCGCCCACGTCCGTCACGCGCCCCGCCTCGTCCATCATCTCGAGCGCCGGGAGCCCGTGCCGCCGCCCGATCTCGAAGTCGACCGGGTCGTGCCCCGGCGTCACCTTAAGCGCGCCGCTCCCGAACGCGCTGTCGACCGCGGCGTCGGCGATGATCGGGAGCGGACGGTCGAGGATCGGCAGGCGCGCCGTCTTCCCGACGAGCGCGCGGTAGCGCTCGTCGTCGGGGTGCACCGCGACCGCCGTGTCGCCGAGCATTGTCTCGGGGCGCGTCGTCGCGATCGTGATCGGCTCGCCGCCGTCGACGCGATACGCGACGTGGTACAAGTTGCCCGAGATCTCCTCGTGCTCCACTTCCTCGTCCGAGAGCGCGGTGCGGCACCCGGGGCACCAATTGATGAGGCGCTTGCCCCGATAGATGAGGCCGCGCTCGTGAAGCGTCACGAAGACCTCGACGACCGCCCGCGAGAGCCCCTCGTCCATCGTGAACCGGTAGCGGCTCCAGTCGCACGACTCGCCGAGTCGCTTCATCTGCTCGACGATCCGCGTCTCGCACCGGTCCTTCCACGCCCACGTCTCCGCGACGAACGCCTCGCGGCCGATCGCGCGACGGTCCTTCCCCTCCTTCGCGAGCTTCCGCTCAACCATGTTCTGCGTCGCGATCCCCGCGTGATCGGAGCCCGGAAGGAAGAGCGTGGGCACGCCCTCCATCCGCTTCCAGCGGACGAAGAGATCCTGGAGGGTGTGGTTGAGGACGTGCCCCATGTGGAGGACGCCCGTCACGTTCGGCGGAGGCAGCGTGATCACGAACGGCGCGCCGGGCGCGCCGGCGTCGGCGCGGAAGACGCCCGCCGCCTCCCAGCGGGCGTACCACGTCCGCTCGATCCCGGCGGGATCGTAGACGGGAGGAAGGTCCCAGGGCTTGGACTCGGTCGCCACGTCGATCACCGTTCGTTGGGGGTCACGGAAGCCGCTGATGGGCTGGGAGTTCTCGAATCCACCGCACGGTAGCACAGCGCGCGCGGCGGCGCCAGAGGGGAACGGCTGTCGGAGCGTCGCGCGCCGCGCTAGAATGGGGGCGATGCGTCCTCGCGGAGTGAAGGGTCGCCCGTCTTCGCTCGGCGCCGTTCGCGTGGCGTCGTTCGCGCTCGCGGCCGGAGTTGCCGCCGGCTTCCTGGCGCTCGACTCCGGTTGCGCGCCGCGCGCGAGGCCGCGAACGGGGGGGGCGCGCGCCGTCGTCGTCTACGAGGCGCCCCCGCCGCTCCGGAGCGGACCGATCCCGCCGCGCCCCTCGCCCGGGGCCGTCTGGATCGACGGCCATTGGGAATGGACCGGCCAGCGCTACGCTTGGGTCCCCGGACGATGGGAAACGAATCCGGCCGGCCGTGAGTGGGTGCCCGGCCACTGGAGAAAGACCGCGCGCGGCTGGAAGTGGGTTCGCGGCCGGTGGGTGCGGTAGGCGGCCCGAGGTGCGCTGCGTCGTCCAGCGAGTCGCCCACGCCCGCGTCACCGTCGACGGCCGCGTCGTCGGCGCGATCGCCGCGGGCGTTTGCGCGCTCGTCGGAGTCGCCGACGGCGACGCGCGCGACGACGCCGCGCTCATCGCGCGAAAGGTCGCGACGCTCCGGATCTTCGAGGGCGAGCGCGATCTCCTCGAGGTCGGAGGCGAGGCGCTCGTCGTGAGCCAGTTCACGCTCCTCGGAGACGCGCGGAAGGGCCGCCGCCCGTCGTGGATCGCCGCCGCGCGCCCCGAGGACGCGGAGCCGCTCGTCGCCGCCGTCGCGGAGGAGCTCGCGGCGCTCGGCGCGCGCGTCGCGAGCGGCGCGTTCGGCGCGCACATGCTCGTCGAGATCGCGAACGACGGTCCGGTCACCATCCTCCTCGACAGCAAGAAGGCGTTCTGATATAAGTCGGAGAGAATAGGAGAGGAGACTCCATGCCCTACGACCCAGCGCTCGTTCAGCCGATGCGGGACGAACTGACCCGAATCGGAGTCGCGGAGCTCGCGACCGCCGAGGACGTCGACGCGTTCCTCGCGGAGCGGCCCGGGATCTCGATGATCGTCGTGAACTCGGTGTGCGGGTGCGCGGCGGGGATGGCGCGCCCGGGGGTCCGTCTCGCGCTCGGACACTCTCTCCGCCCCGACCGCGTCGGCTCGGTCTTCGCCGGGCAAGACGTCGAGGCGACGGCGCGCGCGCGGGCGCGCTTCGCCGAGTACCCGCCGAGCAGCCCCTCCGTCGCTCTCTTCCGGGACGGGAAGATCGTCTGGTTCCTCCCGCGGCACCGCATCGAGGGGCGCACGCCCGAGGCGGTCGCGGCCGAGCTCACCAAGGCCTTCGAGGCGCACTGCGGCGCGCCGAAGTCCTAGAGAGGGGCGTCGCGCGGCCGCGCGAATTCCAGTGGGAACCTTCCATCAGGGGATGAGCGAGCTCCACGGCGTCACCGTCGTGGTCGACACCAAGGGGGCGCGCGTCTACGTGGGCCGCTGCCACGACATCGAGGCGGACCGGATCATCCTCCTCGACGCGGACGGCCACGCGGAGGGCGAGGGAGGCGTCTCGAAGGACGAGTTCGTGCGCCGCGCGGCGCGGGTCGGCGTCTGGGGACGCGAGGCGCGGGTCGCGATCCCGACCTCCGAGATCGCATCGATCCGCCGGCTCGGAGAGATCCCGGTCGAGTAGCGGGCCACGACCGCGCCGCTCAGCGGATCGATTCCTCGAGGCGCGCGAGCCCGCGCGCCGCGTCGCCGCCGACGCTTACGCGCAGGACGCGCCGGCCGCGCTCGCGCAGCGCGCGGAAGTCGCCGATCGCCTGAGCCCGCACGAACGATCCGAACGAGAAGTCCGATTCGGGGACCGACAGGTCCTCGCGCGGCTCGTCGACAACTTGCAAGAATAGGCCGGTGTTCGGGCCGCCCTTGTGGAGTTGCCCCGTCGAGTGGAGGAAGCGCGGGCCGAAGCCGAGGGTCGTCGCGAGGCGCGCGCGCCCGAGGAGCGCGGCCCGCACGCGGTCGAGCGCGCGGCGCGTCTCGATCGTGGGGGCGAGGTAGGCGTGGAGCGCGACGTAATCGCCGGCGCGCGCTCGCGCGATCCACGCTCCGATCGCCTCGCGGAGCGCGACGGGGTTCGTGGCGCTCACGGGACTCTCGGCATCGGCATCCGCGCCCGCGTCCTTCGCGCCCTCCTTCATCGCGCTCCGCGCGAGCGCCTTCGCGAGCTCCACGTCCGGCTGGTCGAACGGGTGGACGCCGAGCGCCGCGCCCGCCGCCGCGACCGCGATCTCCCACCGCACGATCTCCGCGCCAATATCGATCGGCTCGCTCAGGCGCGTCGTGATGACGGGATGGCCGGCGGCCGCGAGGAGCGCGACCCGGTCGTCGAGGTCGCGCGCCCCCTCGCCGCCGAGCCAGATCGCGACGAACACCCGGTCGCGGGAGTACGCGGCGGGCGGCGCGGGCGGCTCGTCCGCCACCGGCACGATCCCTTTCCCGTCCTTGCCGAGGCTCTCCGCGATGAGCTGCTCGAGCCACGCGGGGAACGAGTCCACCGCGGGCGAGGTGAGGAACGTCACCTTGTCGCGCCCGCGGAGAGCGAGCTCGCCGAGCGCGGCGCCGAGCTCGAGCCCCGGGTTGTCGGCGGCGGCCGCCGCGCCGCCGCACGCCGCGGCCATCGCCCGCGCGCGCGCCAGGAGGCCGCGCACGTCCGCCCCGATGAGCGCCGCCGGCACGAGCCCGAAGACGGAGAGCGCCGAGTAGCGCCCGCCGACGTCGGGCGGCCCCGCGAAGACGCGCCGGAACCCGCGTTCCGCGGCGAGCGCGGCGAGCGGCGTGCCGGGATCGGTGATCGCCACCATGCGCCGCCCCGGCGCCGCGCCCGCGCTCCCGCCCGCGCGCGCGAGCGCCGCCCACGCGGCGCGGAAGAACGCGAGCGTCTCGAGCGTCGTCCCCGACTTGCTTGAGACGATGAAGAGCGCGCGCCGCGCGTCGATCGCCGCGAGCGCCTCGCGCACCGCGTCGGGGTGCGTGCTGTCGATCAGCGAGAGCACGGGGAACCCCGCCGCGCTCCCGAGCACGCGCTGGAACACCTCCGGCGCGAGGCTCGAGCCCCCCATCCCGAGGAGCGCGACGTGGCGGATCCCTTCCGCGCGGACGTCCGCGGCGAACCGCTCGAGGTCGTCGACCGCCGCCGCCATCGACTCCGGGAGCGCGAGCCATCCGAGCCGGTCCGAGATCTCCGGCAGGGGCCGCTCGGACCAGAGCGTCGGATCCTTCCGCCAGAGGCGCTCCGCGAACCGGGCTTCGCGCCACGCGCGCAGGCGCGCGTCGACGGCGGCGCGGTCGCCGTCCGCGAGGAGGAACCGCGTCGAATCGTTGGTCACTTGATGAGCCTCCTTCGCATGAGCGCGATCGCGAGAGCGGCGCCCGCGAGGGTGAGCGCGACGAGGTACGCGAGGCTCCCGAGCCAGAGCGTCGGGGTCTCGCCGAGGCACGCGCCGCGCACGAGGAACGAGACGTGCGTCAGGGGAAGCGCGAGCGCGACGGTCATCCCCCACGCCGGCAGGATGTCGACGGGGAAAAACGTGCCGCTGAAGAGGAACATCGGGAAGATCACCACGAACGTCGTCACGTTGAACGAGTCGATCGTGGGGACGAGCGCCGTCGCGATGAGCCCGAGCGACGAGAAGAGGAGCCCGCCGAGAAGCGCGACCGGAACGACCAGGAGGGCGTGCGGCCACGCGATGAGCCCGAAGAGCCCGAGGACGCCGAGCATCACGGTGGCGGCCACGAGCGACTTCGTCGCGCCCCAAAGCCATTCGCCGACGATGACGTCCTCCACGAGGAGCGGCGTCGCGATGATCGCGTCGAAGGTCCTCTGGTAGTACATCCTCACGAACGACGCGTACGTCGTCTCGAAGAACGACCAGAACATGATCGCGACGGCGATCACGCCGGGCGCCATGAATCGGAGATACGGAATCTCGCGCCCCTGGTACGTGACGCTCCCGACGAGGCTCCCGAGACCGAATCCGAACGCGAAGACGTAGAGGACCGGCTCGAGGAGCGGCGGGAGGAGGTTCACGGCCCACGTCGAGCGAAAGACGTCCGCGTCCCTTTGCCAGACCCGGATCGCGCGTCTCGAGACGTTTCGGAACATCGTCAGGGAAGCCTCCATGCCTCGCCGCGCCGCCGCCTACTCGGCGAGCGCGCGACCGGCACGCCGCAGGAACACGTCCTCGAGCGACGCGCGCCGGATGAGCCGCTCTTGATGCGGGAATCGGCGTCCGATCTCGCTCACGACGTCTTCGCCGTCGCGCACGTAGATCGAGATCCGCTCCCCGACCTCCTCGTGCGTCCATCGCGCCGAGGAGACGAACTCGCGCACGGCGGGCGTCAGGTTCCACAACTCGACGACCTCGCGGCCGATCTCGCGCTCGATGAGCGACTCCGGCCTCCCCTCGAGGAGGATCCGCCCCTTGTCCATGAGGACGACGCGCTCGCAAAGTTGCGCCGCCTCCTCCATGTAGTGCGTCGTCAGGAGGACGGTCACGCCCTCCTTGCGGAGCCTCCGGATGCGATCCCAGATCGCGTGCCGCACCTGAGGGTCGAGCCCGGTCGTCGGCTCGTCGAGGACGAGGAGGCGCGGGCCGTTCATCAGGGCGCGCGCGAGGATGAGACGCCGCTTCATGCCGCCCGACAGCTCGCGCACGCCGGCGCGCGCCTTCTCGGTGAGCTGGAACAGGTCGAGGAGCTCGTCGGCGCGGCGCCGCGCGACCTCCTTGGAGAGGTCGAAGTAGCGGGCGTAGACGAGGAGATTCCTTCGAACATCGAAGTCCGAGTCGAGGTTGTCCTCTTGCGGACAGACGCCGAGGAGCGCCTTCACCTCGCGCGGCCGCGTCGCGACGTCCATCCCGAAGACCGACACGCTCCCGGACGTGATCGGCGTGAAGCCGGTCACCATCCGGATCGTCGTCGTCTTCCCCGCGCCGTTCGGCCCGAGGAACCCGACGCATTCGCCGGCCTCGACGCCGAAGTCGATCGCGTCGACGGCGGTGAACGCGCCGTACCGCTTCGTGAGACCGCGGGCCTCGACCGCGACGTTTGCTCCCATGGTCGGCGAGCGTATCAGGGTCGGAGCGCGCGCGACAAGCCGGCGGCGGACCGCCGGCCGGTCCGAGCACGTGATCGCCCTTCTGGCGCGCGCGCGGTTCGGCTATCCTCTTCGCGGCCGGGACCGATCGGAAGGAGGTGATCCGGTGGAGGAAGCGATCCTCAGGAAGTGGCTGATCGCGGGGGGTCTCACGCTCGGCGCGTGGGTCCTCGGCTGGGTCGTCCGAAAAATCTTCTTCCGGCGGCTCGCGTCCCACTTCGCGCGGACCGAGGGCCAGCTCGACGACCTCCTCTTCGAGGCCGTCCGGGGGCACGTCCCGTTCTGGTTCCTCCTCCTCGGCATCGTGAGCGGGGCGCGCGTCGCGCCGATCCCGGAACGGGCCCTCCTGATCGTCGACCGCGGAGCGACCGCGCTCTTCATCATCTCCGTCTCGCTCGTCGTCGCGCGCGTCGCCGTGCACGTCATCTCGTACATGACGGCCCGCCACGGCGAGGCGATCCCGACCACGGGCGTCACGCAAGGGATCATCAAGGGGATCGTCCTCCTCCTCGGGGGGCTCATGGTCCTCTCGAGCCTCGGCATCGCGATCGGCCCGCTGCTCGGCGCCCTCGGGATCGGATCGCTCGCCCTGGCGCTCGCGCTCCAGCCGACCCTCAGCAACCTCTTCGCGGGGGCGCTCATCACGGCGACGAAGCGCGTGCGGCCGGGCGACTACATCGAGCTCGAGACGGGGCACGCCGGCTTCGTGATCGACATCGGGTGGCGCGCGACGCAGATCCGCGAGCGCGAGAACAACCTCGTCCTCATCCCGAACTCGAAGCTCGCCGATTCGATCGTGAGGAACTACACGCTCCCCGAGGCGGAGCTCGTCGTCCCCGTCAAGGCCGCGGTGGCGTACGGGAGCGATCTCGTCAAGGTGGAGAGGGTCACGGTCGAGGTGGCGCGGCACGTCATGCAGGACGTCGCGGGGGGCGTCCCCGACTTCGAGCCGCTGGTCCGATACGGGGCGTTCGGCGAATCCGAGATCAGCTTTACGGTGATCCTGAAAGGGCGCCAGTTCGAAGACCGGGCCGCCATCACGCACGAGTTCATCAAGCGGCTCCACGCGCGCTACCGCGCGGAGGGGATCGAGATCCCGTTCCCGCAGCGCGACCTCCACTTTCGGACGCCGATGCCGAAATAGCGGAGTCGCGGCGCGCGGCGCGCCGCCGGCGCGGCGATCAGCGCGGCGACGCGGCGCGATCCAGCGAGTCGAGGAGCTCGCGGGCGCGCGCGACCTCGGCGAGATCGAAGAGCGAGGAGTCGGAGGCGGCGGACTCGAGGAGCACCAGCCCCTCGACGCGCGCGGCGGGATCGTCCCGCGCGAGGAGGACCTCGCCGAGGTGCGCGGACGCGGCGGCGCGCGCCGCGACGTCGCCCGCCGGGAGCGAGGCGAGCGCCGCGCGGAGGTCCGACTCCGCCTCGCGCGCGCGGCCCGAGTTGAAGAGCGCCCACCCGCGCGTGTCGAGGAGGTAGGGGTTTCCCGGGAAGCGCGCGAGCCCCTCCTCCGCGGCGCGCGCCGCGTCGGTGTGGCGCCGCTCGAGGACGAACGACCACGCGAGAGCGGTCGCGTACTCGAAGCGGGAGGGATCGCGCGACAACGCCTGCGCGTACGCGGCGCGCGCGCGATCGCCGTCCCCGGCCCGCGCGAATGCGCGCCCCGCCTGGAACGCGAAATGCCCCGCCGCGCGCTCCGCCTGCGCCGCGGCGGGCCCGCGGCGCGACCCCGCGACGCGCACGCCGCGCGCGAGCGCCCCCTCCGCGTCGTCGCCGCGCCCACGCCGCGACTCCGCCTCGACGCGATCGAGGAGGACCTCCTCCGACCGACCGCCTGGCATTCGCTCGGCGCGAGCGAGCGAGCGCGCCGCGCCCGCCGCGTCGCCCCCCGCGAGCAGGATCCTCCCCTCGAGCCACGGTAGGCGCCAGTCGCGCTGGCCGAGGCGTTCGCGCATCGCGGCGCGCAGGAGCGGGAGGTATCGCGCGGCCCGCGCGGCGCCCGCCGCGTCCGCGCCGGCGTCCGCGTCCGCGTCCGCGAGGGTCGCCGTCACCGCGCCGTAGAGCGCCGCGACGGAGCCCGGGTCGCCCGAGAGCGCGCGATCCATCGCGGCGAGGAAGCGCGCGCGACCCGCCGCGTCGCCCGGGATGCGCAGGTCCTCGGGATCCACCTCGGCGGGCGCGCCGTGCCGCGCGATCAGTTCCGCGTGCTCAGGGATCCTCCGAGCGTAGAGCATCGCCGTCTCGTCCCAGTAGACGAGCGCCCAGTCCGGGTGGGCGCGCAGCACCGACCCGATGCGGTCGCGCCGGCCGACCGACCCCGCCCGCAGGAGCGCGGCGTTCACGCGATACCGCGCGAGCACGTTTTCCCATCCGGGCCCGCATCCGAGCACGCGGAAGTAGACGTCGCGCCAGAATGCTTCCCCGTACACCTCGAGCCGCCCGTCGATGAAGAGCCGGTGGCGCGGCCAGCCGAAGAGCGCGACGGCGCCCGCCCAGACGTCGTTGTGGAAGAGGTTCGGCGCGAGGCGCTCCTCGCGGAGGAACCGCAGGCACGCGGGGCGTGGGTACGTGATGTACGAGAGGCCGGTCCCGAAGAGCGTGTCCGTCGCGGCGCGCGCGCCGCACGCGGCGAGGAGGCCCGCGGCCGCGACCCAGGGCGCCGCCGAGCGCGCGCGCGACCGGTGGGGATCGCGCGCGGCACCGCCCGCGCGCCCGCCCGCGAGCGCCCCCGCGAGCCGCGCCGCGTCCGCGCCGAGCAGCGCGAGCCCGCGCGCGAGCGCCGGCGCGGCCGCGATCGCGAAGAACAGGATGACGCGGTGCGTCCGCCACGCCTGGTACGCGATCGGGAGCGTCACGAGCCAGTCGGTGAGGTCGGGCGAGCGCCCGCGCCCGGGCGCGAGCGATCGCGCGAACCCGAGGACGAGGAGCGCTAGCATCACGAAGAAGAGCCAGTCGGGCGCGGCCGCGGGCGAGTACTCGCCGATGATGGAGAGGAAGAAGCCAGACCGGAGGAGGCCGAAGGGGAGGAGGGCCGTCGCGAACCCGCGCGGGTTCACGAGGCTCGCGCCCGCCACCGACAGCGCAATCGCGGCGGCGAAGACGATCGCGAGGCGCGCGATCCTCGCGCGCGGGAGCGCGGCCCCGAGCCGCCCGCCCGCGAGCGCCTTCCCCGCCTCGCCCGCGAGCGTCGCCGCGAAGAGGATCGCGCCAAAGACGAACCCGGCGTGGCAGTTCACCCACACGGCGAAGAGCGGCGGGAGGAGGAGGAGACGGTCGCGGCCGCGGCGGTACTCCTCGAGGACGAGCACCTCCGCCGCGAGGAAGAGGCACGAGAAGAGGAGCGGGCGCACGATGAAGAGGTTGTGCGGCGCGACGAGCGCGAGGAGGAGCGCGCTGAGCGCCGCGGGGAGCGGCGCGCGGGGCGCGCGCGGGTCGCCGCGCGCTGCGCGCGCGAGAAGCGCGTACGTCGCGACGAGCAGGACGACGCGGAGCCACGTGAGCCCGGCGATCCCCGCGCGCCCCTCGACCAGCGCGAACGCGACTTCGGGGATCCACTGGTTCACGAACCACGGCGCGCCGGGAACCGTGAACGAGAACGGGTCGGATTCGGGGATGCGCTTCGACGCGAGGATCTCGCGCCCCGCGAGGATGTGGACCGCGGTGTCGGTCGACTCGAAGCGCCGGTAACCGAACGTCGCGACGAGGAGGAGAAACGCGATCCAGAGCGTGGCCTCGCCCGCGGAGAGCCGGCCCCGCGGGCGGCTCACGGCCGTTTCCGCGCGAGCATATCGCGCGCGCGGAGCGCGAGGACGAACCAGGAGCCGCGCGCGAGCTCGCGCACGCCGAGCTTCGACCGGCCCCGCTCGCGGTCGACGAAGTGCACGGGAACCTCCGCGATCCGGCACCCCGCGCGCGCGGCGCGCAGCAGGACTTCGTGCACGATCGCCGGCCCCGTCGCCGTGAGGGACGCGGGGTCGATGCGCGCGAGCGCCTCGCGCCGGAACGCGCGGAAGCCCGAGTTCGGGTCCCGGACGCCGATGCCGAGGAGGGCGCGGACGTACGCGATCGAGACGCGCGTGACGAGGCGGCGGAGCGCCCCGCGGCTCCGCTGCGCGCCGCCCGTGACGAAGCGCGAGCCGATCGCGACGTCGGCCCCCTCGTCGAGACGCGCGAGGAGCGCCGGCACCGCGCGCGGCTCGTGGGAGAAGTCGGCGTCCATCTCGACGACGCGGTCCGCGCCGAGCGCGAGCGCACGCAGGAACCCCTCGCGCCCCGCGACGCCGCGGCCGCGCTCCCCCGCCCGCGCGAGGAGATGAACGCCGGGCCGCGCGGCCGCAATCGCGCGAACCACCTCCCCCGTCCCGTCGGGCGACGCGTCGTCGACGACGAGCACCTCGAGCCCCGGCACGCCGAGGTCGAGAAGCGCCGTCACCAAGTCGCCGATGTTCTCGCGCTCGTTGTAGGTCGGGACGACGACGACCGTCCTCATCTCGCGGGGAGGGCCTTCATCGCAACGCGGTCGCGCCCCCGCCCGCACCGAGGACCCGTCGGAGCGCCGACATCACCTCGTCGACGCCGATCGAGTCCATGCACGTCGCCGTCATGGGGCACTCGCGGAGATAGCACGGCGCGCACGGCACGCGCGGCAAGATCTTCTCGCCAAGTCCGTAGAGCGCGATCTCCCGCGGCGCGGTCGAGCCGAAGAGGAGGACGACCGGCCGGCCGACCGCGAGCGCGAGGTGAAGCCCGAGCGTGTCGCCCGTGACGACCGCGTCCATCTCGGCGAGTAGCGCCGCGAAGACGCGGACGGGGAGGAGCGCCGACGACAGGACGCGCGCGCCGGTCGCGCGTGCGATCGCCGCGTTCTTCTCGGCCTCGTCTTCCGCGCCGAGCAGGATGGCGCGCCGACTCATCCCGCTCTCGATTCGCTCCGCGAGCCGCGCGAACCCCGGCACCGTCCATCCCTTGTTCGCGAACGCCCGCCCGCCGCCGGTGTTGAGGCCGACCGCGCGCTCGCCCGGCCCGAGCCCGGCCGCCCGCAGCGCCTCGCGCGCCGCGCGCCGCTCGTCCGCGGTCGGAGCGTACACGTAGGGCTCGCCGCCGAACGCGAGCCCCGCGATCTCGAAGACGATCTCCTGGTACGACTTCTCGTTCACGGCGAACTTGAGGTGGTCGTCGATTCCGAGGTCGTACGCGTACCACGATTCGCGCGAGAGGGGCCGCGGCGCGCCCTCCGGACCGAGCCCGAAGCCGCGGCGCGCGCGCGCGCGCACGAGCGTCGCGAGGCCCGTGCCGCGCGGCTCCTTGTCGAGCGAGAGGACGAGATCGAACTCCTCGACGAGGAGCGGGACCAGATCCTCCCACACAAACGGGAGGATGCGGTCGATGAGCGAGTTCCCCGCGAGGAGGTCCGCGGAGGCGGGGTCCACGACCCACGTGACGTGGCAGCGCGGCTCCCGCGCCTTGAGCGCGGTGAGGAGCGGCGTCGTCCGCAACACGTCGCCGCGCGCGCCGAGCTTGATGATGAGAACTCGCATTCCGACCGGAGCGTACGATCCGCACCCTTCGCAACGCTCCTCGACGCCGCACGGCTTGTCGCCCCGGAAGTGCGCGCAGTCGAAGTGATAGAACGTCGGCTTCCGCGCCCCCCGCGCCGAGCGCGACGCCATTGCCTTCGCCTTCGCCTCTGCCTTCGACTGCGACTTCGCGCCGCGACCGCCCGCGACGCGCGCCTTCCTCGGGGCGCGACCCCGTCCCTTTCCCGTCACGGCGCCTCCTCCTTCCTGCGGAAGTACGCGAGGTACGACGTCCGCTGGGCGCCGGGCACGCGGATCTCCGCGACCTCGCCGCGGTACTCGCGGTCGAAGCGCTCGCTCGTGAGGAGCGCCGCGAGCCCCGGGTTCCAGTCCGTTTCGAATTGCCCCTTCGTGAAGACCGGCTCTGGAAGCAAGAAGGGATAGTGGATGAAGTACGTCGGCCGCCGCGAGAGGACGTAGTCCATGTCGTGCTTCTCGTGTCCCGCGATGCCGGAGCCGAACGCGGGCATCGCGCGGCGCGCGATGTGCCTGTCCGTGATGCCGAGCATGTCGATCGTCGTGATCCCCCCATAGTACGCGATCGCCCCCGCGACCGGCACCGCCGCCGTCTCGCCGGACCGCGCGTGCCCCGCGAGCCAGCGCCCGATCTCGCTCCAGTGAAGCCGCACGCGCGCGCGGTCGTCGAGCGCGAAGTCGCGGTACTGACCCGCGAACGAGTTCCGCGCGGGAAGCGCCGCCGCGAGCGCGAGGAGCGCGACCGCCGCCGGCGCGACCCGCCGCGCGGCGAGGGCGCGGGCCGCGCGCGCGGCGCCCTCCGCGGCGGCGAGCACGAGGGGGACGATGAGGAAGAGCCCGAATCGGAACATCACGAGGCCATCGCCGCCGATGGCGACCACGTAGATCGCGAAGGCCCCCGCGAGCGCGAGCGCCGCGCGCGCTCGCCGCGACCCCGCGCCCGCGAGCGCGAGCCCGACGAGGAGGACCTGCCCGTATCCGAGCAGCCAATCGGCGAGGTAGCGCCCGCCGCGCGCCCACGCCGCGGCGCCCACGCCGGCCTTCGCGTAGAACGTGTTGGGGAGCGGATCGCCGTAGTACGCGAGCCGAAACGCCAGATGCGGGAGGACGAGCGCCGCGAAGACGAGGAGCGCGCGGCCCGCGGAGCCGCGCGCGCGCGCGGCGATCCCGATCCCGGCGAGAGCGCCCATCAGGAGGACCCCCTCCGGCCGCGTGAGCGCGGCGAGCCCCGCCCAGAGCCCCGTCGCGCGCGGCAGCCGCGGCTCCTCCTCGAGCAGTGGGCGGAGGGCGAGGAACGCGAGGAGGAGGAAGAGCGGCGTCTCGAGCCCGGCGACCGACCAGAGTGCGAACGACGGGTCCGCGGAGAGGAGGAGCCCCGCGCCGAACGCCACGCCGCGTCCGGAGCGACGATCGATCTCACGAGCCACGAGGAGGAGGAGGATCGCCGAGCACGCGAGGCCGAGGAGCTTCGAGGCGACGACCGGATCGAGCCCGAGCGCGATCGGCGGCGCCATGAGGATCACCCAGAGGAAGTTCGTGTACCCCTCGACCCGTTCGTCCACGTTGTAGACGAGGCCGTTTCCCGCGCAGAGGTTCCTCGCGTAGCGGAACGAGATGAACGCGTCGTCGACGGTGTAGTTCCAGTGGAGGGCGTGCCACGCCAGGATCCCCACGAGGAGGACCGCTTCCGGTCGTCCCCACGAGAAGCGGACTCCGCTTCTCATCGTCGCGGCCCACCTCTCCGCCCTACCGCCTCCCCTTCCCTCGCCTCGCCTTGCTCTTGGCCTTGCCTCCGCCCCTCTGCGTTCTCGCCGCGCTCGCGGTCCGTTTCCGCTTCGGCTTCGCGGCCGCCTTCCGCGTGCGGCGCGGCTCTTCGACCGCCCCGAGCGGCTCGATGAGGAGGATCGGGTTCCCCTCGCAATCGCTGAACGACGCGGTCTTTCCGTAGAACGTCTCCTGCACCGGCCCGAGGAAGGAGACACCGCGCGCGCGCAGCCCGTCCACCACGCGGGCGATGTCGCTCACCTCGAACACCACCGAGGTCGTGCCGCCGCCGACGACGGTCCCGTCCCCGGCCGTCTCGATTCCCACGGTGAGCCCGGGCGCGCGCACCTCGGCCCAGAGGCTGCCGTGTCGGAACGAGAGCGCGAGCCCCAGGACCTCGGTGTAGAACGTGACGGCGCGCTCGAAGTCCCGCGCTTGAATCGAGACGAGCGCGCCCCGCGAGTTCGCGAGCATTGGGAGAACCCTCCTTCGCGTGCGCGGCGCCGGTCCGCGCCCATCCGTTCCTCATCGCGGTCCGCGCGCCAAGTCCGCTTCGGCGCGGAGTGTAGTCGACGGCCGTTCGCGCGGTCAATCTCGCACGCGCGTGTCGCGGAGAGCCGCTTGAACAGGCCCTCTCCGCGTGATAGACTCGAATTCCCGAGAGCGAGCGGAGAGAGGTTCATAAGGCTCTGAGTCTGTGAAAAAAGAGCGGATCGGCTACGACGCCCTCCTCGAAGACGTCCTGAGGCGCGGGCAGATTCCCCCGGACGTCGACGCCGAAGCCCGAAGGGCGCTCTCCGACGGCTCGCAACTCGAGAAATGGCGCGCCGTGATCCGTTCCCTCGAGGCGCTCCGAGAAAACGGCCTCTTGAGACGCCACGAGGAGCCCGGGCCCGCGGGATCGATTCGCTACATCGACCTCGAGCGCGCGCTCATCATCACGGTCGCTCCGCCTCCCGTCCCGGTCCGCGACCACACGATCTCCGTCGCTCCGCGCATCCCCGAATCGATCCGCGCCCGCGACCGCCTCGCGATGATCGACCCGATCCTCACCTCCGTCGCGACGTGCCAATCCGAGGCCGAGTTGGGCGGCGCGATCGAGAACATCGAGAGGTTTCTCCGCGAGGTCCTCCCGGGGCACGTCTCGACGGTGATCCCGTTCACCGCGCGCGAGAACGCGGGGCCGGAGGGCCCCGCCCGCCTCTCCACGGTCATCCGCGAGGGGAGCGAGCTCGCCGACTACGTACGCCGACTCGTGGTCGCCGAGGGCCGCGCGCTGCATTTCGCCGACCTCGCGGAGGAGGCGCATCTCGCTCCGCAACTCATCGACCCGTCGCTCCGCACGGCCGCCCTCTTCCCTCTCCGGACGGGGGGCGAGACGTTCGGCGTTCTCGAGGCGTGGCATCCGTCGCCGGGCGCGCTCAGCGAGGACGACCTCGGCTTCCTCGCGCTCCTCGCGACGATCGCCGGGGGCCTCGTGAAGAACGCGCGGCGCCTCGAGCACCTCCTCTTCATGGATCCCCTCACGGGCGTGCACACGCGCGGCTACTTCGAGGCGGAGTTCGATCGGGAGATCGAGCGTTCGAACCGGACCGGCCAGTCGCTCGCCCTGCTCATGATCGACGTGGACGACTTCAAGGGCGTGAACGACACTCACGGGCACGCGGCGGGCGACAGCGCCCTGAAGACCGTGGCGGAGATCCTGAAGGACCGGGTCCGGCAGGTCGACGTCGTCACGCGGTACGGGGGCGAGGAGTTCGCGGTCCTCCTGCCGGGCGCGACCGAGGAGGTGGCTCGGCGCGCCGCGGAGCGCCTCCGCGCGGTCGTCGAGGCGACTCGGATCACGGTGAGCGACTCGCGCCTCCTCCGGCTCACGATCTCGATCGGCGGCGCGCTCTACCCCGAGCACGCGAAGAGCCGCGACGAACTCCTCGATCTCGCGGACCGGATCGCGCTCCTCACGGCGAAGCGACAGGGGAAGAACCGCGTCGTCTTCTGGCATCCGGGGCTCGACGAGCGCCCGCACTAGCGCGTCGGTCCGCGGAGCATCGCGGCGAGCGCGCCGGCAACGGTCACCGCACAACGGTCACCGAATCCTTGACAGCGCGCGCTTGGCGCTCCTAAACTCGGGTGTTCCGGAGGGCGTGTTCCCACCCCGCCGCTCGTCCGCAGAGGGAAAGATGGTCGACTCGCCGCGCCGCTCCGTCGTGCTGGCTTCGCTGATCCTCTCGGGGCTCTCCGTCGTTTGGCTCCCCGGAGCCCCCGCGCCCCACGCCCGCGAATCCTCGGACCGAGCCGCCGCACGCGAGGTCTGCATCCTCCTCGAGAGCGATGCCGTCGAGGAGGCCTGGGCCGCCGTCGACCGGCTCGCGCGGGCGGGCTGCGCGGAGATCTCGCTCGAGGGGAGCGGCGTGCTCCAAGCAGCCGTCCCCGAGGAGAGGATCGCCGGCGCGCGGGCCACGCGCGGAGTCCGTCTGCTGCTGACGGGTCCGGCCGGCGAGGACCTCCTCCGCTCGGCCGGTGGCGCGACGCGCGCCGCCCTCGAGCGCTGGAACGGACGCCTCGCTCTCGAGAGCGCGAAGGCCGCCGCGCCGGGCGAGGCCGGCGCCGTCCCCGAGCCCGCCGCCAGCCTCGCCGACGGCGGATGCGTCCTGCTCCCTCCCCCAGAATTCCCCCGCGGCGCCGAGAAGACCGCGACCGGGGGCGAGGAGTTCCCGCGCTTCGCGAAGTACAACCGCGCGTGGGGCGCCGCCGACTTCCAGACGTCGGAGTTTCTCCTCGGCCGCGTCGCGGTGGCGATCGTCACGCCGCAGACGTTCCCGCGGCAGTGGACGCGCGACGAGATGCTCGCGGTCCACGCGGCGGCGCGCGGGGCGATGACCTACTGGCGCGCGCAGGCGAACAACGGCAAGATGCCCGTCTCTCTCGCCTACGAGTACCTCGACTCCCTCGCGAGCGAGTACTCGGTCCTCACGTCGGTGAGCGACACGCGTTGGGTCAACCCTCTCATGACATCGGCCCGCGCGCGCCTGGGGATCGCCGGCAAGGCGGCTTCCGGAAAGATCCCCGAGAACACATTCCCCGAGGTCTACCAGGTGCTGAACCACCTGAGGAGGAAATACAGCGCGGATTGGGCGGTCATGCTCATCGTGGGGCACGGGGACCGCTTCACCGAGGCGCCCGGCCTCGGCGCCTACGCGTATCTCGGCGGCCCGTTCCTCGTCGCGCCGAACGAGCCGATGCGCTGGGACCTGACCGGTCTTCTCGTTCATGAGTCGGGCCACCTCTTCTACGCGCTCGACGAGTACTGCGCGAGCGACGGGAACTGCGGCGGCACGAGCTCGCCGTGCACGGCGGCCTCGGGCTACCTCTTGGTCCCCAACAGGAATAGCCTCAACCGTTCCTCGGGAGGATGCGTCCAGACGCCGGTCCCGTGTGCGATGAACTCCCCGGGTCTCCGCTCGTGCACGTTCACGGAGGGGATGATGGGGATCAAGGACACCGACAACGACGGGGTCCTCGACATCCTCGATACGCAGCCGATCGTCCAGCTCTTCCTGCGCGATGGGCTGGCGCTCCTCGACTCGACCGGACGGCGCGTCCTCACCGACACGATCCGCACGCTCGCGCCCGTCTACGACGGCTTCGTCCGCGAAGCGCCGTTCCCGAACCGGATCGTCGCCTCCGGAACGGGGGCGGGAGCGTTCTCGCCCGGAACTCCCGGCGCTGAGGGCCTCGCCACCGCCCTCGCCGCGCGGCCCTCGATCTCGATGAACCTGCTCGAGGCGGCCGAGTACCGAGTCGACGAGGGCCCGTGGATCTGGCTCCGTCCGGACTCATCGGGCTACGATGCTCCGGTCGAGGATTTCCACTTCATCCCCGAGGGTCTCTCGGGGGGGAGCCACACGATCGAGATCCGCGGGACGAACAGCGCCGGCAACACGACGGAGCCGCGCGCGACGCTGAAGGAGCGCGTCGTGGTCCTCGCCGTGGCGCTCGACAGCCTCACGCTCTCGCAGCAGCGCGAGGGGGGGCTCGTGGTCGCGTGGCGCGTGCGCGGGAAAGCGTGGGACTCGATCGGACGGCTCTACCGCTCCGAGGACGGCGGCCCCGATAGCCTCCTCGTCTCGCTCCCTCTCGCCGACAACGGGTCCGCGAGCACGCGCGACACGATCGTGCGGCCAGGGCACCGATACCGCTACCGCGTGGAGGCGACGGCGTTCGGGAAAACGTTCGCGGTGGAGGTCGAGGGGATCGCGGCCGTGCCGATGCCGGACCCGGACGCGCGCCTCTCGAGCGCGAGCCCGAACCCGTTCACGGACGAGACGGTCCTCTCCTTCGCGGTGCCGCAAGGCGTGCTCGGCCTGCGGCGGCCGACGGACGGGGGGAACAAGCCGGGTCCACCACCGGTCCCGCCCGTGTATTCGCCGCTCGCGGATCTGTCGTCGCAGGCGGCCGCCGCGGACCTGACGCGCCTTCCCGTTTGGGCCACCGTCTCGATCCACGACGTCACGGGGCGCGCGGTGCGCCACCTCGTCGACGAGGCGCTCGACGGTGAGAAGATCTACACGTACCGATGGGACGGACGCGATGACCGGGGGGAGCGCGTCCCCACCGGCGTCTACTTTGCTCGGCTCTCCACGGGGACCTACCGCGACGCGAGCAAGATCATGCTGATTCGCTAGGTTTCCGCCGGCGCGCGCCGAGGACGGCGCCCACGGCAACGAGCACGACGAGCGCGACAATCGCCACCGTCGTCCGGCCCGCGCCGAGGCCCGCCGCGCCGCGCTTCTTCATCTTCACCGGTTGACCGCCGGGGCGGTCGAGCCAGTTGCGGTAGTCCACCATCCCGGCCGCCTTGTCCTGGTCCCACCCGTCGCAGACGGCGGTGATGTTGGCCGGGTAACCCAGCAGGTTCATCTCCTCGGTCGACTTGATCCCCCAGTAGTTGTACTGGGCGTTGATCGGCTTCCCACCGGTCGTGAAGACGTCGGAGTTGAAGCCGCCGTGGATCTCGTTCCCCATCCCGGGCTCGCCGCCGATGACTGGCGCGAAGCGCTTCCCGGTGACCACGATCCCCGTGTTGACGTTTTGGACGATGCGATTGCGCGTGATGCGGAGCGGCGAGCCGCGCATCGAGATCGCCGCGTCGGTCGCGCCGACGATGTCGTTCCGGTCGATCCAGATGGTCGACTGATCGCATCGGACGGCGGATTTCACGACGTCGAAGGAGTTCTCCACGATGATCCCCGATGAGCTGTCCGCCTTGATCGCGTAGCCGCCCGTGAAACGGTTCCCACGCACCGACATCACCGCGCTCCGGAAATAGAGCCCCGTCGCGAGTTGGTCGCTCGTGCAGTCGAACGTCACGTTTTCGACCCGGGTCGTGTCCGCTCCCGGCAGGATGACGAAGATCGGCGACTCCGGTCTTCCGGGAGTGAAGATCACCGCGTCGAGCGTGCTCTGGCCGCGGATCGTGATGCCGGAAGGGAGAGTCTCGTGGACGCGCCGCGCGCCGGGCGAGACGAGGAGCGTGTCGCCGGGCGCGAGGCTCGTCCTGATCTCGGACGGGAGCGAATCTCCGGGAGGGAAGTCGTGCGTCGTCGCGTCGGCGGGGCGGGCGAAGAGGGCCGCCTGCAGGACGGCCGCGAGGGTCCACGCTCGGAGAAGAGCGCGCGGGGCGTGGGGCGAGAGGCTTCGATTCGTCGCGCACAGCATCATGCTCGATTCAGTCCTTTCCGATCCGACGGGTTTCGACCCGATGCCGACGATCCGGGCCTCACCGATGCCCGGCCTCCGTCGCGGGTGGGGACGGGCTCTCTGTACCCGGATCGCCCGTTTCGGGTTCCGTTCCGGCGCGGCGCAACTCCTCGAGGCGAGCCCGCGCCTCCGGGTGATCGGGCATGAGCGAGAGGCTTCGCTCGAACGCCGCGCGCGCCTCCCCAGTCCGGCCGAGACCGGACAAGATGACGCCGCGATGATACCACGTGACCGCGTCCTCGCCGCGGAGCGACGTTCCGCGATCGAGTGCCTCGAGCGCGGCGAGGAAGTTTCCCTCCTCCACGCGGAGGAGCGCGAGGTTGAGCCACGCGTCGGCGGCGCTGGGATCGCGGACGATGGCGCGCTCGTACGCGCCGCGCGCCTCCGCGCGCCGTCCGAGGGCCGCGAGCGTGAGCCCGACGTTGTTCCACGTCCCGGCGTCGCCGCGCGCCGCGGCCACCGCGGAGAGCTCGACGAGCGCGGCGCCCGGATCGCCCCCCTCGCGGAGCGCGACCCCGAGGTCGTGCCGCGCGTCGAAGTTCCGCGGCTCCACTCCGAGCGCCTCCCGGAACGCCGCGGCCGCGTCGGCCCACCGCGCGCGCTCCATCTCGCGCCGCCCGATCTCCATGTAGGAGATCGCGAACGTCGGCTGCTGGACCGGCGCCAGCCCGGACGAGAGGAACAGGGTGAGCGCGGCGAGGAGGAGGAGGCGCCCGGCGAGGGCCCAGAAGGCGCGATGCCGCGCGAGGCGCGCCAATCCATCGAGAGCCCCGCCCGCGAGCACCGCGAGGAACGGCACCGTGGTAAGCCGGTAGCGGCTCGTGACGAAGAAGAGGACGAACGACGCCGCGTACGGTCCGACGAAGAGCACCAGAGGCAGCGCGCTCCGCCATGGGACGAAGAGCAATCCGAGGACCGCGAGCGGGACGAGATGGGCGTACCGGACCGGGAGGTGGCGGATGACGGAAAACCTTTCCTTCCAGAAGGCTAGGTCCTTGTTGTTCGAGAGCTCCTCGCTCCCGAACCAGAGGTACGTCTTCCGGGCGAGGTGCCCGAGCCACCAGCCGGGCTCGCGCGCGATCTCATCGAGCCCGCGGCGAGTCCAATAGCCGGACACCTCCGAGGCCTTGAGCGCCCGCCCCGCCTCTCGCTCCGGGATCCGGATCATGTCTTCGTACCCGCCCCACCAGTCGGGTCTGAGATCCGGCGCGACGGCGCTCCATCCGTTCGATCCCCGATGGTTCCCGATGTAGAAGTTCACGCCGGCCTGCGAGGCGATGAAGACGGGGTCGCCGCCGCGAACCCCGTTCACCGCGGTCACCGCGATCGGGAGAATGAGAGCGGATAGCGCGAACGCCGCGGCATCGCGGCGCGATCGCGAACGCGCGCCGATGAGAAGCGCGAGCCCGGGAACGACGGCGAGCGCGTTCGGCCGCGCCACGGCCATGAGCCCGAGGAGGGCGCCCGCCAGGACGGCGTCTCGCGCCCGGCGCTCGGACAGGAACGCCACGACCCGCTCCATAGCGAGGAGGGCGAGCAGGACGAGGACGGCCGGCAGGAGGAGCTCCCCCTCGTAGTAGGGCATGAGGTCGTACAGCGCGCCGAGCGAGAGGGCGAAGAGGGCGCCTCGGCGCCCGACAACCCGGCGCGCGAGCCGGTACATGATGAGAAGCGAGACGAGCCCCATCCCCATCTGCAAAGCCCGTGGGGCCCAAGGTCCTGGACCAAACAGCCGATACACTCCGGCGAGGAGGTGCGGGTAGAGGGGGGCCCGGAAGAAGACCTGGCTCACGAAGGGGCGTTCCTCCAGGATCGTACGGGCCCACAGATCGTGGAACTCAGCGTCCATGATCGGACGGTCGATAAACGGGTCGGCCCGGAGCTCGGAGAGGTGACCGAGTCGGATCGCCGCGGCGAGGGCGAGGAGGGCGGCGACCGCCAACCTCTCGAGGCGGCTGGACGGGAAAGGGAGGGCGCGGGATTTCACGGTAACCCCTTGCCGATCAAAGGGAAGGTGGCGGGCACGGTGGGGCGATTCTAGCCGGGTGTCGGGGTGCCGGCAAGCCGCAAGGTGTCGGTCCGGGGATGATCGCCCCGCTGCGGAGCGCCCTTGCGAGGAATCCGATTGACTCGGATGAAGCCTCCGTGCTATCGTCAGGCCTGTTCTGAGGGTTGCAGGTTCTTTGAAGGCTTCGCGAGCCTTAACTTTTCCGTTGACATGGCTTCGCGCGGCATGATACACTGCCACTTGTCTTGGAGACTGAATTCTCGGTCTGAGGAACCGTAACTGGAGTGTACTTAACAGTCTTGGGCGTTCCGAGGAGGTGATGGGATTCAGGATCCGGAAGCTCTCAGGTGTGGAAGTCGAGTTCATCTAACCCATCTCCTAGGAGGGAGAGCGCAATGAAGAAAAACCTTCTGATGTCCGTCCTGGCCGTCCTCGCGGTGGCGGCTCTCGCCGTCCCGGCCCTCGCGATCGATCACTTCCTGATCAAGGAATCGCAGGGTGACAATCCGGCTGGCGCGCCTCCGCCGTGCGGGCCGATCAGCGCCCAGCGCAACGGAAACTGCGCGAACTACCGGTGGTACAACGTCTGCTCTGGCTACATCTGGGTCTTCTCGGCGATCCCCAAGGATGATGGCTACGGCACGCTCTTCTGCAACACCGATGGCCTGCCGTGCGTGTACCCGGGCAACACGGTGAAGCGCGTGGTCACCTATTACCGCAACGTGGTTCCGAACTACGGGCAGACGGTCGACGTCTTCCTCCAGAGCGACGACGGCGACGGGTGCAAGGATGTCGGCAGCGATCTCGCGTCGGACCTCAACCTCGATCCCGGTCTTCGCTGGAACTGCTCCAACTTCGGCACGGTGATTCCGCCTGGCGTGAAGTGCCTCATCGTCAAGTCGACGCACGATGGTGGCTCGTCCCCGACGTGGGCGACCGATGGTCCCTTCACGGCCGTCTGCGACCCGAACGGTAACGACCACTCGTACTACTACAACTTCGCCTCGGGCGCCTGCCTCCCCTGGCGGCTCATTAGCCCGACGGGGCGCGGGGACAACTTCCTCACGCACCTGATCATCGACGGGACGCCGAATACATCGACCGAGCCCACGACGTGGGGGAACATCAAGGGTCTGTACCGGTAGCTCTCGAGCCTCACGAGAATGCAAAGGCCCCGGCACCCGCCGGGGCCTTTCTCGTTTCGCGTCGCAGGTTTCTGGGCCACGCGGTGGCTCGATCGGGCGGGGAGAACGGGCCCTCAAGCAAATGTCGGGCCCACCGAAAAGTAGTGGGAGCCGCCGCCTTTTCCCTTGCCGGGCGTCCACGCGCTGCCTAGCATGGGTGACCTCGCTCCGCGGGGAGCCGACAGGAAGGTCTCATGAGCCGAGCAGTCCGGCATCTCATCCCGATCGCATTCTGGTCGCTCGTTCTGGGCGGCTGCGGCGTCTCGCCGCCTTTTCGGAACGACCCGGTGCGCTCCGACGCACGGCCTTCCCCCCCGACGCCGCGAGCGAGTTGGGAGCAGGGCCTTGGGGAAGCGGAAGGTTCCTACCGCCTCGGCCTCGACGCCTACAACGTCCAGGATTTCGCGTCGGCCGAGGCCGCCTTCAGCGAAGGCCTCAACCGCTTGGATGCCGCGAGCGGGGAGCCGCCCGACGACCTCTCCTTCCGTCGGCGCGACCTCCTGCGAACCAAGATCTCCTACTTCCTACGACAGGCTCGAGAGCGCCGCGAGGCCGCCGAGGAGCTCGCCCGGCAGATCGAGGAGGAGGAGGTCGCCACCGAGGGACGCTTCTCGGACTACCCCCTCGAGATGAACCCACGTGTCGCCCGCCAGATCGAGTTCTTCCGCGCGCAGATCAACGGGCGCTTCCAACTGTACCTCAACCGCTCGGGCCGCTACTCCGGGATGATCCGTGAGGTCCTCCGGCAGCACGGCCTCCCCGAGGACCTCGTGTATCTCTCGCTGATCGAGAGCGGCTTCTCGCCCCACGCGTACTCGCGCGCCCACGCCGTCGGCCTCTGGCAGTTCATCCTGAGCACCGGGAAGCTCTACGATCTCCGGGCCGACAAATACGTCGACGAGCGCCGCGACCCCGAGAAGGCGACCGTCGCCGCGGTCCGGCACCTCAAGGACCTCTACACGTCGCTCGGCGACTGGCACCTGGCCCTGGCGGCGTACAACTGCGGCGAGCGGCGCGTCACGCGCGCGATCGAGCGCCAGGGGACCCGGAGTTTCTGGGAGCTAGATCTCCCCCAGCAGACCGAGGAGTACGTCCCGCGCTTCATAGCGGCCGTCTACATCGGCAAGGACCCCGAGGCGCACGGCTTCCACGTCGAGTACGATCCGCCGATCCAGAAGGAGACGGTGACCGTCCACCGTTCGATCCGACTCTCGCGTATCGCGGAGGTGTGCGGGACGTCCGTGCAGGAGATCCGGGACCTCAACCCCTCGATCCGGCGCGACGTGACCCCGCCGGCCCGCGGAGGCTTCGCGCTCCACGTGCCCGTGGGAAGGGGCGAGGTCCTGATGGCGCGGATGGACGAGCTGTCGCGCGAGCCCGAGCCCACGGTCTCGGTCGCCGCCGCCGGGGGGACGCACGTCGTGCGGCGCGGAGAGACCCTTTCGAAGATCGCGGCCCTCTACGGCTCGACTCCGCAGAAGATCGCTCAGGCGAACCGGATCCGGACCGGGAGCATCATCCGCACGGGGCAGCGTCTGCGGATCCCCGACGGAGACGGCCAGATCGCCTCGTCCTCGCGGTCGGAGCCGGCCGCCACGCGGAGCGCCTCGGCCGCGCGCCCGACGACCCCCAAGGGCTCGGCGGTCGCGGGGGCCGGCGCGGTCGTCGAGCGGTCGATCCACGTCGTGCGGCGCGGAGAGACCGTCGGCAAGATCGCCGATCGCTACGGAGTGAGAGTCTCGGAAGTCTTGCGGTGGAACGACCTCTCCGCCCGAGGCCGGATCTTCCCGGGACAGAGGATCGTGATCGAGGGCGGGGCGGGACGGAGCCCGGCGACGGGAACGGCCGCGAAGGGCGCCCCCGAGGAGCGGCACTACACGGTCCGGCGCGGCGACACGCTCACGAAGATCGCGCAACGATTCAGCACGACGATCTCCGAGATCCTCGCGCTGAACAGCCTCCAGCGGAACGCTGTGATCCGTCCCGGCGACAGGCTCCGCATCCCCGTCAGAGGCTGATTCCCCTCACGGCGCGACCGACGCGCGGCGATCGACGCGGAGCGTGACGGCGAGCCGCCCGCTCCACCCCGTGCCGTCCCCCTCATCGTCCTCGTAGGCGATGGACGCGTCGACGCGCCGCGTGACGCGCGGCCGCCACGAAGCGGAGACCTCCGCGCGCGCGCGCGTCCTGACCGGCGGCGTGGGGAAGCCGAGACCGCTCGGGTTCGCGGCGCTCTGAGGCGTGTCGGGGCGCTGCGCCCCGTGCCGCTCGCGCGCAAGCGCGACCGCCACGGTCGCGTCCTCCGAGACATCCCACGTCGCCCCCGCCTGGATCGCATCGCTGTCGGGGCCGAGCTGGTGGCCGAGCGTCACGCCCTCGTGCAGGACGCGGTTGCGCGGCTCGAAGTGCCCGTAGACGAAGCTCTCGATCCGCGTGACCTCGAGCGAGAGGAGGAGGCCGCGAGCGGCACGGCGCGGCGCCCACGCCCCGCGCGCGGTCCAGCCGATCTGGTGCGGCTCCGACTTCAGATCGTACTGGAAATCGTCGACGAGGAATTCACCTTCGAAGAGGAGGCCCGGGCGCGGCGCCCACGTCGCGTCGAGGCTCCAGAGGACGTTGTCGTTCCGGGAGCCGTTCCACTGCTCCGCGTAGTACGAGACGATCGGCAGGAGGTACGCGAGCTCGACGCCGCGATCGACGCCGCCGTACACGACCGTCTCCGTAACGCCGATCCCGAGCGCGGGCGGGAGCCGGAGCGAGAGGCGGTGCGCGGAGAAGCGCCGCCGCTCGGTCGCCGCGGGCGTGGGCGGGCCCGCGCCGGCCGCAGCCGCGTACGGGTCGAGCGACGATGCGAGCGACGTGAGACGCGCCGGGCCGAGGTCGAGCGTCACGCGCACGAGGTCGAGCGGCGGAGAGGTCGGGGCGAGTGCGAGCCCGCCCGGCTCGCCGGCGCCCCAGCGGCTCGCGGAGCGGCCGACGAGGACCGCCGCGCGCGTCGCGGCGAGCCGGATCCCCGCGCGGTCGACGCGACCCGTCAGTGCGTCGCGCCACTTGCGCCCGGCGAAGTCGGCGTCCCGATCGCCGTGCGTGTCGATCTCGAAGCTCTCGAAGAGCGCGAGGTGCCGGGTGAGGTCGGTCGCGGCCTCCGCGCGAAGCGTCTCGCGGAGCCGCGAGTGCCCGCCGCGGTCGACTTCGCCCCGCGAGCGGATGCCCAAGCGGCCGGTGAGGGGGACGCCCTCGGCCTCGTCACCGGGGCCCGCCTCGAGCGCGCACTCCTCGCGGATCTCGGCGCGGAGGCGCGCCGCCCACGCGGAGTCGGCGCCCGGCGCGGCGCCGCGTTCCGCCTCGGCGAGCGCGTCGAGCACTTCGCCGCGCGTGAGCGGCTCCGTGCGCGAGTGGAGAGGGAGAAGACCCGCCGCGACCTCGAGGCGCCGGAGGAGGGCGTAGATCGGGTGACCGGTCGGGATCTCCTCGCCGCGCGAGCCGGCGGCCGGCGCCGCGGTCCCGACCGACAGCCCGGCGAGGATCGCGGCGAGCGCGGCGAGCCGCACGGCCCGGAAGGCCCTAGCGGGGGTCGGTGGCGAGCGCCCAGCGAAGGAGGGCATTCGCCTCGCGAAACCTCGTCCCAGAGGAGGGCGCGCCCAGCACGACGACGGCGATGTCCCGCCCGGTCGTATGAAGACAGGTGGCGAGGCAGTACCCCGCCTCGACAATGAACCCGGTCTTCCCGACGGGCGACTCGTCGTTCTCGCGGATCAGGAGCCGGTTCGTCGAGTACGCGACCTTCACGCCGCGGCTCGTGCGGAACGCGTACTCCTTCCGCGTCATGACCTCCTTGAGGAACGGGTTCCGCGCCGACGCCTGGATCAGGGCGGCGCAGTCGAGCGCGGTCGAGACGTTCGACGGGTCGAGCCCGGTCGGCTCGGAGAAGCGCGTGTCGTCGAGCCCGAGGAGAATCGCCCGCCGGTTCATCCGAGCCACGTACTCGTCGCCGGGGAGGCCGGAGGCCCGCGCGAGCCCGCGCGCGGCGACGTTGTCCGATTTGAGCAGCGCGGCGTAGAGGAGGTCGCGGGCGCGCACGACCTCTCCCCTGCGAAAGAGGCTCCTGCCGGCGCCGGCGACGTCCTCGGGAGTGAGCGTGACGGACGAGTCGAGGCTCGCGCCGGAGTCGAAGTAGACGAGCGCGGTCATGAGCTTCGTGATCGAGGCGATCGGGCGCCTCTCGCGCTCGTTCTTCGTGTAGAGGATGCGGCCGGCGCGGGCGTCCATGACGACCGCCGCGGCGGCCCGGAGAGACGGGGCCCGGTACGACGCGGGAGCGCGACGCGGGGTGGCGGGCGCGCTCGAGCCGGCGCCCGCGGCCCGCGCGACGGGCGGCGAGAACGCGCCCAGCGCGAGGAGCGCGGCGAGCGCGGCGGCGTTCGCGGCTCGGTGCCGGATGGGAGGGATCATTCGGTTGCGGGACGCGGACGCCATCGAATCCGCTGAACCTATCATCGGCCGGAAAGGCCGTCAACAAAAGCGCGGCGGAAGGAGCGGGCCGCTCCGCCCTTCTTCGGGGCGACGCCTGCCCTTCGGCGACTGCCTCGCCTCGCGAGGGCCGTCCATCGCGATCGCGCGCAGATCGCTACGGCTCGGCTCCGGGCGATGTCGCCTGCGGGCAGTGTCGCCCCTGAGGGCAGAGCGGCCCGTTATGGCTGCGTCTCCAAGAGGAGGCGCATGATCTCCGGGTCCTCGGGGTCGAGGGACCGCGCGCGATCGAGATAAAGCCGCGCGGTCGCGAGGTCCTGGCCGGTCTCGATGAGTTTGCGCGCGTCGGCCGTCAGCTCGCGGGCGCGCAGGAAGGCGGGGACGTTCTTCGAAAACGCGTGGTAGACAAGGTACTCGCCCACCGGGTCGCACCGGTACGTGATGCCGCGCTGGGCGAGCGCCCCCTCCCAGAGCGCCCGTGAGCCGAGGAGCGAGGGGAGGACGAGCGACACGCGGAACGTCTCGTAGCCGAACCGCGCGTGCGTCACGATCGCCGCGGGCTCTCCCTGCCAGACCGCGCGGTCCACGGCATCGCGCTCGAAGTCCGGGTAGCGATACCAGTCCTCCTGCGGGAAGAACCACGTCGCCGCGAGCACCTCGCCGCGCCCCTCCCACAGGACCTTCCACTTGATCGGCGGGGTCGCGAACACGATCCGGATCTTCTCGCGGCGGAGGAATTCGAGGAGCCGTGCGGCGGAGTCGCCGCGCGAGACGACCGCGTACTCGCGCAGTTCCGCCGGGCGCGGGAGGAGCGCGGCGCGCGCGACGCCGATCCCCGCGAGCAGCGCGACAGCGAGCGCCGCGAGCGCGCGGAGGGGACGCGACCCTCCCGCGAGAAGGCGCGCGGCGCCGGCGGCGGCGAGGACCGCGATGAGCGGGTAGAGACCGAGGAGGTAGCGCGGCGTCTGGCCCGCGAAGCGCGACGCGACGTAGGCGGCGAGATAGATGGCGACGAAGACGAGCGGAACGAGCGCGGGCCCCGGCGCGGCGTGGGCGCGCGGATCGCGCGCGCGCCGCGCCCAGAGCGCCCAGTCGCCGCGCGTCGCGATCGCGTGCGCGAGGCAGAGGGCGGCGAGCGCGCCGGCGTAGACCCACGCATCGCCCGGAATCACCTGCACGAAGTCGTCGATCCACGGCGTGAAGAACGCGGGGAGATCGTGCGAGGCGAGCCCCGCGAAGTGGCGCAGGAAGCGCGCGGCGGCCTCGCCGAGCCCCGCGGTCGGCGCCGTCATCACCAGATGCCGGATGTTCACGAAGCCGTGGGCGACGTTGTCGTAGAGGATCGGCGCGGCGCCGAGAGCGAGCCCGGCGAGGGCGGGCGGGAGCGCGCGCCGGAGGCCGGGACGCGCCGCGACGGCGAACACGGCGACGGTCAGCGCGGCGGGGGCGATCAGCCCGAAGACGTAGAATCCGAACCCCGCGAGGAGGCCGATGAGGATCCAGCGCCGTCGCGCCATCGGCGCGCCCTCGAGCGCCGGGAGGACGAGAAGGACGAGGAGCGCGCTCGCGAGCATTGTCTCCACGTAGCCGCCGCGCGCGGCGAGGCTCCACTCGAGCGTGGGCGGCGCGGTCAGGAAGAGGAGGAGCGCGAGGCGGGCGCCGAGTGGGCCGGCGACGCGGCGCGCGACGGCGTACGTCGCGGGGATCGCGAGGAGCGAAAGGACGAGAGGGAGCGCCTTGAGAAGCACGGTCCTCTCGCCGAAGAGCGCGAAGAGAGCGGCCGCCGCGTACGCCTCGATCGCCCCCCCGCCACCGTAGTTCTGCCCGTAGAAGAAGAGCGGGCGCTCGCCCTTCTCGAGGATGTGCCGGGCCATCACCCCGACGATCGCCTCGTCGTAGTGCGCGTGCGCGTCGATCGTGGCGAGGAGGAGGACGCGGTACAGAAGCGCCGCCAGAAGCGCGACGCAAAGGAAGGGATCCCTCCAGATGCTTGTCGACGGGTTCGAGCCCGCGGCGCCGACGCTCTCCGAGGAAGCGGCGATTCCGTCCCGCGTCATCCGCGCGCGGCGGCGCCCGGCGTCGCCTCCCCCCCCGCGATCCCGCACACGGTTCTCTCCTCTCGGCGAGGCGGCGAGGCGGCCGGCGCGCGCCGCGCGCCCCGCCCGCCGCGCGCGAGCGGTCCTCGCGAGCCGCTACGCGCGGACGAGCGCGAGGACGTGGACGTCGCGCGCTCCGGCCGCCTCGAGCACTCCGACGCACTCGAGGACGGTCGCCCCGCTCGTCACCACATCGTCCACGAGAACGGCGCGCCCCGCAAGCGCTCCGTCGGGCGTGCCCCGGGCGATCCGGAACGCCCCCTGGACGTTTGTCAGGCGCGCGCCCGCCCCGAGCCGAGCCTGGGAGCGGGTGTCGCGGAGGCGCGCGAGGCGTCGCGCGTCGAGCCGCGCCCCGGCCGCGCGCGCCGCCGCGGCGGCGAGGATCTCGCTCTGGTTGTAGCCGCGCTCGCGCCGGCGGCCGTCGTGGAGCGGCACCGGCACGAAGAGGGCCGCGTCGCGGAGGGCCGGCTCGTGCGCGACGTGCTCCGCGAGGACGTCGCCGAGGCATCCCAGGAGCTCCCGCCGCCCGCGATACTTCGCTTCATGCAGGATCGCGAAGAGCGTGGGCCCGGCCGCGAGGGGCGCATGCACGCGGATACGCCCCGCGAGCGGGGGCGGGGGCCGCCGGCGCGGCCGAAGCGCCTCCGCCCAGCACCGCCCGCACACGAGCGCCTCGCCGCGCGGGAGCGAGGCGTCACAGACGAGGCACAGCGGCGGGTAGACGAAATCGAGGAGGCTCGAGGCGAGCCCCGCGAGCCGCGCTAGCCTCGCTCGCCGCGCGCCCCAAGACGCCGTCTCCACGCCGCCCGCACCTCCCGGTCCAACACGCCCCACGGCGGCGTGACCCCGAACCACCGCTCGAACGCGAGGCGGCCCTGGCCGACGAGGACGTCGAGGCCGTCCACGATCGGGACGCCGCGGGCGCGCGCGTCGCGCGCGAGGCGCGTCTCGCGGGCGCCGTAGGCGAGGTCCGCGACCGCGCCGGCGCGCGCGACCAGCGCCTCGGGAACGAGCGCCGCCCGCTCGCCCCGGAGTCCGACCGACGTGGCGTTCACGACGAGATCGAATCGCTCGCGCGCAGCGTCGCGCGCGAGCGCCCGCGCGAGGTCGAGGGGCCCGTGCGCGACGCGCGCGCGCGCCCCCCATGCCCGCGATGCGCGCGCAAGCGCGCGGGCGCGCGCCGGCGTCCGGTTGAGGACGAGCACCTCGCGCGCTCCGGCCTCGAGCATCGCGTGGAGGACGGCGCGCGCCGCCCCGCCGCCGCCGAAGAGGAGGACGCGCCGGCCGCGCGGCCGGATCCCCGCCCGCTCGCGGAGCGCATCGAGGAAGCCCTCGCCATCCGTGTTGTCGCCGCGGAAGCCCTCGCGGGCGCCCCCTCTTCCCCGACCGCTCCCGCCGCTCCCGCGCCGCCGGGCGCGCGCCCTTGCGAGCACGTTGACCGCCCCGATCGCCCGCGCCCGCGCCGTCGCGTCGTCGACGAGCGCGAGCGCGCGCTCCTTGTGGGGAACCGTCACGTTCCCCCCGACGAATCCGAGGCGCCCCAGCGCGTCCACGGCGGAGCGGACGTCGCGCGCTCCCACGCGGATCGGCACGTACGCGCCTCGGATCCCCGCCCACGCGAGCGCCCGCGCCTGCATCTCCGGCGAGAAGGAGTGATCGACGGGATCGCCGAGGAGGAAGAGAGCGGCGAACATCGCGTCGCTACGCGCGCCGTCCGGCGGCGCCCACGTCCACGCTCGCGCCCGACGCCGCTCCGCCCGCTCCCGTGTCGCTCGCGGCCCCGGAGCCCGGCCTCGCGCCGCGAATCCTCAGGAACCCGAGCACGCCGCCCGCCACCCCGACGAGGCTCACGATCTGGTTCACCGAGAGCGGCGCGCCGCCCACCGTGACGATCATCCCCTCCTCGTAGAAGCGCGCGAAGTCGAGCAGGAAGCGGAACGCTCCGTAGCCGACGAGCACGACGAGGATCGAGACCCCGTCGCGGGGCTTCGAATTCTCGATCAGATGGATCGTTCCGAGGAGCACGAACCCGAACGCCGACTCGAGGAGCTGCGTCGGGAGGACCGCCGCGCCCGGGAACGCGTCGCCCGCGACGGATCCCTCCGGGAAAACGATCCCCAAGGAGCCCGACGTCGGCCGGCCGTGGCAGCAGCCGTTCAGGAAGCAGCCGATGCGGGCGATGCCGAGGCCGAGCGCGAGCGGGACCGCCACCGAGTCGGCGACCTTCGCCCAGGGGAGGCGCTGGCGCCTCACGAACGCGTACGACGCGAGGACCGCGAGGATCACGCCGCCGTAGAGCGTGAGCCCGCCCTCCCAGATCCGGACGACCCCGAGCGGCTCGCCGGCGAAGTCCGGCCAGTGCGGGATCACGTAGAGGATGCGGGCGCCGATCAGCGAGCTCACGAGGACGACCAGCGCGAGATCGGTGATCTTCTCGCCGGGGATCCCGCGCGAGTCGGCGCGGCGCACCGCGAGCACGGTGCCGATCGCGAACGAAATCGCGATCATCACGCCGTACGAGTGGAACGTGAGCGGCCCCAATTTCAGGATGACCGGGTGCACGTCGCCTCCTGGCGCCTCCGCGCGCGGATCAGTAGTCCCTCCGGCGGAGGCCCACGTTCAGCACGAGGCCGATGCCGAAGAGCGTCGTCGAGAGGGACGTGCCGCCGTACGAGATCAGCGGGAGCGGAATCCCCGTGACCGGCAGCATCCCGAGCGTCATCCCGACGTTCACGACGACCTGGAACGCGAGGAGGGAGACGACCCCGATGACGAGCAGGCTCCCGAAGCGGTTGCGCGCCGTGGCCGCGATGTCGATCGCTCGCAAGAGGAGGATCGCGAAGAGGAGCAGGATGAGCCCGCAGCCGACGAAGCCGAACTCCTCCCCGACGACGGAGTAGATGAAGTCGGTGTGCTGCTCGGGAAGGAAGGAGAGTCCCTTCTGCGTCCCGTTGAGGTAGCCCTTCCCCGTGAGCCCCCCGGAGCCGATCGCCACCTTCGACTGGATGACTTGGTACGCGGCGCCGAGCCGGTCGTCGGGGTTCGCGAACGACGCAATGCGCGCCCTCTGGTACGGCTTGAGTTGGTTCCAGAGGATCGGGCGCGCGATCCCCGCGCCGAGGTTCAGGGCGAGCACGACCACGACCACGACGAGGTTCCGCTCGCGACCGAATCGGAGGAAGAGGCCGAGGGCCGCGATGTACGCGACGAAGAGCGCGAGGTGAAGCGACGACACGACCGCGAGGAGAGGCGAGCCGAGGAAAACGATGACGCGGAGCGGGACGCCGCTCCAGTAGAGGAGCGGCGCGAGGATCCCGAGGAGGACCAGCGCCGTGCCGAGGTCGGGCTCCTTGAGGATGAGGACGAGCGGCAGGAGCGTGATGAGGACCGGCGCGACGAGCTTCACCGCGCGGAAGCGCTCGCCCTTGAGTCCGGAGAGGTGGCGCGCGAGGACGAGGATCACGCCGAACTTGGCGACCTCGGAGGGCTGGAAGTTCACGGGACCGAGGAGGAGCCACCGCTCGCGCACGAAGGGCGTCCCCTGCAGCGCGAGGACGAGGAGCAGGAGGAGCACTCCGGCGAGATAGATCGGATAGGCGAGCGCGTCGAAGCTCCGGTACGGGATCGCCACCGCCGTGAAGAGCCCGATGAGCCCGACGACGCACCACACGAGCTGCTTCACGTGAAGTTGCGGCATCGCTCCTTCGCTCGTCCGGCCCGACGAGTAGGTCATGAGGACGCCGATCGCGACGAGCGCGATGGCGGAGAGGAAGACCGCCTTGTCGAAGTCGCGCGTGAAGACCCGGGTCAGCACGTCACGGCGCCTCCATTGCCACGAGCGTGCCGAAGTGCTCCTCGAGGACCCGCCGGACGAGCGGGGCCGCGACGGTCCCGCCGTGGCCGGCCTGCTCGACGATCATCGCGACGACGATCTCGGGCGCCTCGACGGGCGCGTACGCGACGAACCACGCGTGCTCGAGGCCGTGCGGGTTCTGCGCCGTGCCGGTCTTCCCGGCGACGCGGACCCCCTCGATGCGGCTCATGCGCGCCGTGCCGCGCTCGACCACGCCGGCGAGCGCCTCCGTGAGAACCCGCCACGCCCCGCGGTCGATCGGGACCGTCTCGGCGCGGTCGCGGAAGGCGTCGACCACGCGCCCCTCGAACGTCTCGACGCGGCGCAGGACATGCGGCGCGTGCAGCTCCCCGCCGAGGCCGAGCGCGCCGTAGAAGAGCGCGAGTTGCAGCGGCGTGACGAGCAATTCCCCCTGCCCGATCGCGAGGTTGAGTTGCACGCCCCGCGTCCAGCGCGAGCGCCCGAAGCGCTCGTCGTAGTACCCGGGGCCGGGGACGAGTCCCTTCACCTCCTGCGGCAGATCGATGCCGGTCTTCCGCCCGAACCCGAAGCGCTTCCCCTCCTCCTCGAAGCGGAGGAGGCTCATCCGCTCGCCCACCTGGTAGAAGAAGACGTCGCACGAGTGGACGATCGCGTCGGTGACGGCGAGCTGCCCGTGGCCCCCCGCCTCCCAGCAGCGGAAGAAGCGCCCGCCGTACGAGTAGCCGCCGCCGCATCCGCGGAAGAGCGTGCCCGGGCCGATGACGCGATCCTCGAGAGCGAGCGCGGCCGTGACGAGCTTGTACGTGGAGCCCGGCGGATACGCGCTCTGGACGGCGCGGTCGATCAGCGGGTGGCTCGGATCGGTGTTCAGGTCACGCCACGCCTGCGCGCCGATCCCGATCGCGAAGAGGTTCGGATCGAATCCGGGATGCGAGGCGAGCGCGAGGACGGAGCCGTCGCGCGGGTCGAGGGCGACGAGCGCGCCGGCACGGTGCTCGCCGAGGACCGAGTCCGCGATCTCCTGCATCCGCCAGTCGAGCGAGAGGACGAGGACGTTCCCAGGCGTCGGCGGCTCCTCCCCCACCTCGCGGATCTCGCGGCCGTGCGCGTCCTCGAGGAGGAAGCGCGTCCCGTCCTCGCCGCGCAGCACGTCCTCGTACCGCTTCTCGACGCCGCTCCGCCCCACGACGTCCCCCTGCCGGTAGCCCCGCCCCCGCAGCGCCTCGAGCTCGTCTTTGCGGATCTCGGCGATGTAGCCGAGCGCGTGGCAGCCGATCTCGCCGAACGGGTAGTCCCGCACCGGCTCCGCGATCACGACGACCCCCGGGAGATCGAGGCGGCGCTCCTCGATGCGCGAGACGGTCTGCATGTCGACGTCACGCCGCACGCGCACCTCGTCGTAGGGGTGAGTGCCCTCCAGGCGGACGGTCTCCGCGATCTCGGCCGCCGTCACGTCGAGGAGCGCCTCGAGCGCGTCGTAGACCTCCGGCTTCCCCTTCACCTGCGCGGGAACGACCCCGACGGAGAACGCGGGCCGGTTCGTCGCGAGCAGGACGCCGTTCCGGTCGCGGATGACTCCGCGGAACGCCTCGATCCGTTCCGGGCGGATCCGGTTCTCGATCGAGCGGCGCTCCCAGACCGCCCGGCCGAGGATCTGCAGGTGGACGAGCCTCCCCGCGAGGACGAGGAAGAGGAGGAGGAGCGCGGCGGAGAGCCGCTTCCCCATCTCCCGGCGGTCACTGTCGTGCGTGAACACGGAGGGTGGCTCCGAGGCGGAACCGCTCGAGGAGGTGGACGACGGTCGCGAAGAGGAGCGGGCCCGCGAGGGCCGTCGCGAGCGCCGAGGGGATGACGAGGAGCGGGATGCTCACGAGGAGGGCGCGCGAGAGGCCGACGTCCCCCGCGAGGAGGAACGCGTCGACCGCGAGGCCGAGCACGAGGAGGATGAGGAACTCCGTGGCGAAGCTCCGACGCATGATCGGACCCCACGCGACGCCGGCGAGCCAGCCGGCGGCGCCGTAGACGAGCGGGTAGGCGGGCGCGCCTTCGACCGGGGAGGCGAGCGCGACGAGGAAGCCCGCGAGCGCACCGGCGAGGAGCCCCCCCATCCGCCCGCGATAGAACCCCGCGTAGCCGACGAGCGCCAGGAACAGGTCCGGTAGGATCCCCGCGACCCGAACTCCCTCGAGGAACGCCGTCTTCACGACGAGGAGCGCCGCGGCGGCCAGGAAGACGACCCTCACCGGCTGCTCCGCCACGAGGGCCGCGGCCCCTGCATCTCGCGCTCGACGGCGCCCGTGATGATGAAGACCTCCTCGAGGCGGGAGAAATCGACGAAGGGCCGCACCTCGATCCGGCGGAAGAGGTGCCCCTCCTCGTAGGCCACGCGCTCCACGCGGCCGACGAGGATCCCCTTCGGAAAGATCTCACCGAGACCGGACGTCACGACCAAGTCACCCACCTCAACATCGGCATGGTGCGGCACGTCCAGGAGGCGCATCCCCTCGCCGGGACCCCAGCTGAGGATCCCGGGGACGCGCGTCCGCTGGACGAGCGCGCTCACGCGGCAGTCGGGGTCCGCGAGGATCTGCACGAAGCTCGCGCCCGCGTCGACCTCGATCACCTTGCCGACGAGCCCCTCGTGGTTCACGACCGGCATGTTCTCGCGGATCCCCGCCCCCCGTCCCCTCGACACCTTGACGCTCCGCCCGAACCGCCCGGCGTCGCGCGCGAGGACCGCCGCCGGCTGGAGGCGGAACCAGCTCGCGGCCTCGAAGTCGAGGAGCCGCCGGAGCCGCGCGTTCTCGACCTCCGCCTCGCGCAACCGGAAGTTCTCGAGCGCCAGCCCGACCGCGGCCTCGCGGAGCCGCGCGTTCTCGCCGGAGAGGCGGAGACCCGCCGTGAGCGAGCGGAGGAACGCCTGCGGAGGTGAGAGGACCGCCGCCGCCACGTCGCGCAGCGGGCCGAACCGCGCGAGCGCGCCGAGCGTGACGAGGAGCGCGACCGCGCCGACCGCGGCGCCGATCCGTCTCCCCGCGCTCCCGCGCCTCCCCCGCCGAACGACCCGCTTCCCCACCACGCCCGCCGGTCGCCTACTTCATCAAGACCTTCTCGAATAGCACCGGATCGTCCAGGATCTTCCCCGTTCCGAGCACGACGCAGGTGAGCGGGTCCTCGACGACGTTGATCGGCAATTGCGTTTCCTCGCGGAGAAGTTTGTCGAGCCCGCGCAGGAGCGAGCCTCCGCCCGACATGACGATCCCCCGATCCACGATGTCGGCCGCGAGCTCCGGCGGCGTCTCCTCGAGGGAGCGCTTCACGGCCTGCACGATCTGGTCGACCGGCTCCTTGAGCGCGTTCCGCACCTCGACCGAGTTGATGACGAGGGTCTTCGGGATCCCCGCGACGAGGTCGCGCCCCTTGATCTCCATCTCGAGCTCGCCGTTCTCGAACGGATAGGCGGAGCCGATCTTCATCTTGATGTTCTCCGCCGTCTGGTCGCCGATCAGCAGGTTGTACGTGCGCTTCACGAACTGGACGATCGCCTCGTCCATCTTGTCGCCGCCGACGCGGATCGACGTCGCCGTCACGATGCCGGAGAGGGCGATCACGGCGATCTCGGTCGTCCCGCCGCCGATGTCGATCACCATGTTCCCCGACGGCTTGTCGACGGGGAGCCCGACGCCGATCGCCGCGGCGACCGGCTCGGCGACGAGGAACACCTCGCGCGCCCCCGCGTTCTCCGCCGAGTCGCGCACGGCGCGCTTCTCGACCTCGGTGATGCCGGACGGAACGCAGATCATGATGCGCGGCCGCACGAAGAACTTCCGCTTCGAGACCTTCAGGATGAACTCGCGAAGGAGCGCCTCCGTCGTCTCGAAGTCGGCGATCACGCCGTCCTTCATCGGGCGCACCGCCTCGATGAGCCCCGGCGTGCGGCCGAGCATCGCCTTCGCCTCGTTGCCGACGGCGATCACCTTGCCGGTCGACTTGTCGATCGCCGCGACCGACGGCTCGTTCAGCACGATCCCCTTCCGCTTGACGTAGATCAGCGTGTTCGCCGTCCCCAGGTCGATCGAGATGTCGTTCGTGAACCAGCCAGCGATGTCGTCCAGAATCATTCAGGACCTCCCGAGAGCCCGGGCCCCGGTCACAGGACCCCCAGTTCTTTCAAACTCTGAAACCGCCCGTTCCCGATGATGACGTGATCCAGGACCTGGATGCCGACGATCTCCCCGGCCTTCACGAAGCGCTTCGTGATCGCGATGTCCTCCTGGCTGGGCGTGGGGACACCCGTGGGGTGATTGTGCACGAGGATGATGGCCGCCGCGCTCTTCATGATGGCGGGCTTGAGGCCCTCCCTCGGGTGGACGATCGACGCGTTCAGCGTCCCGACCGATATGGTCTCGATGGAGAGGACGCGGTTCTTCGAGTTCAGGAGGAGCTCGCGGAAGTGCTCGCGGTCGAGGGAGCGCATCTCCTCCATGAGGAGACGCGCCACGTCCTCGGGGGAGCGGATCGCCGGCATCGGGTCGGGCTGGTGGAGCACGATGCGCCGTCCCAGCTCGGCGGCCGCCTTCACGCGCACCGCCGTCACCGCGCCGACGCCCGCGGTCCACGCGAGCACCGTCGGCTCCGCCTCCGCCACGTCACGGAGGTTTCCGAATCGGCCCAGTAACTCCTCGGCCACTTCGAGCGCGCCGCGACCGCGAACACCGCTGCCGATCAGGATCGCCAGTAGCTCCGTACCCGATAGAACCTTCGCCCCGAACCGAAGGAGGCGCTCCCGCGGACGGTCCTCCGTCGGCAGCCTCCCCATGGGCGAGCGCCCCTCTTCCACCACCCCGCACCACCCCCGTAGTCCATTCCCGCGTGGCAACTTAGCAGAGGGGCGCCGGCTTGGCAAGCGGATTGTCTCGGGGAGCCGCGGGCGATCGAGAAATTCCGGCGGAGATCGGGGGGCGACACGCGCTTCTCCGGAAAAAGCAACTTGAGGGCACCAGCGGTCCGTCACTCCCACTTCCGCACCGGGACGTCCGTGTATTTCTTCGGCACCCAGTCGAAGCCGCGAGTGTGCGGGAGGCGCACCCCGTCCCGACGCGCCAGCGCCTTGAGGGATCGACCGCCGGGCATCTCGAAGGCGACGATCACGTACTCCTCCCACGTCGGCGAGAGCCTCATGATCTCCACTTCCGACCGGCGCGACGGATTGATCTTGTCGACCGCGTCGGTCGTGTCCACCCACACGTTTCCGATCAGAATGAGGTCCGGCTTCCGCGAGAGGACGTACGCCCCGTCCCCTTTCTCGTGGCCCGCCTTCCCGTAGCCCATCACGTCGATCGGTTTGTGCGCGATGTGCTCGTCGTTCAGGCCGAGCATGTCGATCGCGCGCCGCTCCGAGTAGTACGGGATCGCGCCGCTCGGGTTGAGGGCGATCGTCATCCATTCGGGCGTGCGTTCCTTGAGGAGCTTTCCGACCTCGACCATGAGCTCCGTGAAGCGTCGCACCCCGCGCTCCTCGGCCTCGATCGGGGCGCGGCTCCCGGCGAAGAGCGCCGCGGCCATCACCAGCGCAAGGGCGGGCGGCGCGGGGCCCGCCAACGCGCGCGGGAGCCGCTCCGCGAGCCGGCCGAACCCGGCGACGGTGAGGAGGCAGAGCGCCGGGAGAACGGGGACCACGAAGCGATACGCGCCGAACGCGTCGCCCCCGACGTAGACGATGCCGGCGCACGCGGCGGCCACCGCGACGGCGAGGAAGCGGTGCGGGCCGCGGCGGGTCGCCGCGAGGAGGGCGGCGAGGAAGAAGAGACTTTCCGGGCGGAAGAAGAACTTCGACAGGTAGTGGAGCCCGCGGAGGAATTGCTCCGTCCCCGCGCCGACCTTCGCGTAGTAGGTGTTGGGAAACGGGTAGCCGTAGTAGGCGAGGCGGAACGCGAAGTGCGGCGCGAGGAGGAGGACCGGAAGGAGGACCGCGAGGAGCCGCGCGGGGTCGCCGCGGCGGCGGGCGCGATCGACCACCGCGAGCCCGAGGAAGAGGAGGCCCTCCGGGCGCGTGAGCGCGGCGAGGGAGAGGAAGTGGATCCCGAGGAGCGCGCCGCGCGGCCCGCTCGCACCCTGCCCCGTGCCGCCCGCGCCCGCGTGCAGGAAGAGCCCGCCCGTCACGAGCAGCGTGAAGAGGGCCGTCTCGAGGCCCTTCGCCGACCAGTACGGCAGCGCGAGGTGCGCGGCGACCACGAGAGGGAGGAGCGCGCCGGCGGGCCCGGGGACGCGTAGCCGCTCGGGCGGGCTCGCGATGAAGACGATGAGCAGCGCGCCGGCGATCGCTCCGAACACCCACGCCGCGGCGGGGGTCGCGCCCGCGAGCGACAGGAGGATGACCCACAGGAAGTCCGTGTACCCCTCGACGGCCTCGCCGGGATTCCACACGAGACCCTGGCCGTGGGCGAGGTGGCGCGCGTAGCGGAGCGAGATGTACGCGTCGTCGATGAGCTCAGTCCGGTAGCGCGCGAACGCCACCGCGAAGAGCGCGAGGGCGGCCGCGAGCACGATCCATCGCAGAGAGGCGCGCATGGCGCGATCGTGAACGATCCTCCCCGTCAGGTAAAGCGGGCCGTTCGCCGTGATTCGCGGGGTTAGCCGGCGCGCCTTTCCCAGACCGGGCGGTCGTGGAGTTGCCAGGTGCTGGTCTGCATCCGGGGCTTGACGTAGTAGACGGGGCCCTCCGGGCGGCGCTCGAGGAAGCGCGCGTTCTCCTCCGGCCCGCGGTTCATCGCGAAGACGAGGTCCCCCGTCTCGTCGAAGCCGCTCGCGAAGAGAAGCGAGGCGGCGAGCGTCGTTTCCTCGGGCGACTCCACGAAGATCGTGCCCCGGACGACTCCCCTCCTTTCGAGGTCGCTCAGGAAGGAGTGCGTGCCGCGCCTCCAACGGGCGAGGGGGCCTTCCGCGAGGCGCGCGAGCGACGGGATCGTCCCCGCGGCGACGAGCGACGCGACGAGAACGAACGGGAGCGCCCCGGCGATCGCCGCGCCCCCGCGGCGAGCGGCCGCCACGCGCCGGCCCAGGTCCCGCAGCCCCGCGAGCCCGCGCGCCGTGAAGACCACGAGCGACGGGAGCGTGGTGAACAGGTATCGCGGGCCGAGCCCCTCGTCCGCGGCCGGGAAGAACCAGAGTGCGAAGATCCCGACGGTCGAGGTGAGAAGGACGAGGTGGGTCCTGTCCCACCGGTCCGGGCGGGTCTCGGCGTCGCGCGCCGCGTCCGGACGGGCGCGGAGACGGCGACGGCCGGCGGGCGCCGCGAGGAGGAACGCTAGATACGGCCCTGCGAACAGGAACGACGTGAGCGGCCACCCGAAGAGGATCCGGTTCATGAGGGCGAGCCTCTCCGCGGTGTTGCCGAGCGCCATCGCGGGCGTGTAGCCGCCCTCGCCGACCGATCCGCCGAACCCCGGCTTGTGCGCGACGTAGGTCGTGTTCACGAAGTAACCCGGCCTGAGCGGATCGCCCGTGGTGGCCCGGTTCACGGCGAGGAAGAGAAGGAGCCCCGCGACGGTCGGAACCGCGAAGGCCGCGACTTCGCGCACCGAGAGAGGGACGACGTGGCGGGCCGAGATCCCTCTCTCGAGAGCGACGAGGGCCATCGGCGCGGCCACGAACGGGGACACGTTGAGCGCGTAACCAGTCGCGGCGCCGGCGACCGCCGTCCAGCGACTCGGACAGCGCGAGCGTTCCCGCTTCTCCATCGCGAGGAGCGCGACGAGCGTGAGAAACAAGGTGAGGAGGTGATTGAAGAAGGTCGTGGCCTGGATGACGAAGAACGGCGAGAGCGCGAGGAGGATCGTCGCGACCCATGCGACCCACGGGCCGTCGAGGCGCCGGCAGAGACGGTGGAGCATCGCCAGCGAGAGGCCGCCGAGCAGCACGTTCAGCGCCCAGGGGGCACCGGCGGCGACCGCGGGCGCGAGAGCGGCGGGAAAGCCGATCGGGTAATGGCCGAACCGGCGCCCGTCGAGAATCGGCAGGAAGGAGACGCTGACGAACTCCGGGAAGGCGGGAGCGGGGCGCGTGAGCTGGCCCACCGCGAGCCACCGCGCCTGCCACAGGTATACGAGCTCGTCCATGATGACGGGCGTCGCCGAGTGGACCCGCGCGGCCCACAGGGCGAGGCCGCACGTCGCCGCGAGGACGAAGAGGAGCAGGGCGGCCGCCTCGCGCCCGATGGTCCTCCGCGCGTTGATCCCCACGCCCGACGGCTCCGACGTCATCCGGGGCTCTCCTCCGCCACCGATCGGGGACAACAATGGGTGAGGGCCGCTCGGCTTCCCGAGCGGCCCTCGAAGAACTCCGGCGGCGTCCTACTCTCCCACACGGTTACCCGAGCAGTACCATCGGCGCTGGAGGGCTTAACGACTCTGTTCGGAATGGGAAGAGGTGTGGCCCCTCCGCTATCGCCACCGGAAATCGGAAACTTGTGAAGACAACGAACAGGGAAGTCGGGGCGTCGGCCGAGCGCCGACGACAGCAAGAAAAAAATAAGACCAAGCCTCTCGGCTAATTAGTACCAGTCGGCTGAATGGCTTGCACCACTTACACCTCTGGCCTATCGACCTTGTAGTCTTCAAGGAGCCTTCTGGTGGGTTACCCCACGGGAGATCTCATCTTGGGGTGGGCTTCGCGCTTAGATGCTTTCAGCGCTTATCCCATCGAGACATAGCTACCCAGCGGTGCCCCTGGCGGGACAACTGGTACACTAGAGGTCTCTCCATCCCGGTCCTCTCGTACTAAGGATAGCTCCCCTCAAATCTCCTGCGCCCACGGCGGATAGGGACCGAACTGTCTCACGACGTTCTAAACCCAGCTCGCGTACCGCTTTAATTGGCGAACAGCCAAACCCTTGGGACCTGCTTCAGCCCCAGGATGCGATGAGCCGACATCGAGGTGCCAAACCTCCCCGTCGATGTGAACTCTCGGGGGAGATCAGCCTGTTATCCCCGGCGTACCTTTTGTCCGTTGAGCGACGGCCTTTCCACACAGAACCGCCGGATCACTAAGGCCTGCTTTCGCATCTGCTCGACTCGTTGGTCTCACAGTTAAGCTCCCTTATGCCTTTGCACTCCACGCGCGATTGCCGACCGCGCTGAGGGAACCTTTGCACGCCTCCGTTACAATTTGGGAGGCGACCGCCCCAGTCAAACCGCCCGCCTGACACTGTTCCCGAGCCGGTTAACGGCTCCGGGTTAGAATCTCAAGAAAACAAGGGTGGTATTTCAAGGTTGGCTCCATGGAAGCTAGCGCCCCCACTTCATAGCCTCCCACCTATCCTACACATGCCTGCCCAAGACCCAATATCAGGGTACAGTAAAGGTGCACGGGGTCTTTCCGTCCTGCCGCGGGTAAACGGTATCTTCGCCGCTACTGCAATTTCGCCGAGACCCTTGTTGAGACAGCGCCCAAGTCGTTACACCATTCGTGCAGGTCGGAACTTACCCGA
>Ga0247727_10000344_pt1 | contig 112894 bp, 94 predicted proteins | sample WisWelCaveWW1625_FD_202498 | JGI IMG/M metagenome (GOLD analysis project Ga0247727, IMG submission 202498) | Biofilm microbial communities from Wishing Well Cave, Virginia, United States - WW16-25 | ecosystem: Environmental > Aquatic > Deep subsurface > Groundwater > Cave microbial mat... | reverse complement strand
GCACTGTTCTTCACCCTGCTCAAGAATGGTTCCTGCTACGACCCCAACCGGCGCCAAGCCCTGAACCAACCGGAGGGTACCCCTCCTCAAAAATGCCTTGACTAATGATGGGGAGTCCCACAACGCTTACTCGAGGAAACCGAATTCGTTCGAGCCGAGCAGCGCTTGCGCCAGTTGCGCCAGCGGCGGCATCTTGCTTTCGCCCCCGGCGGCGGCTTCTTGCAGGAAGCGGATGCCGAGACGCACCTGGACTTCGGACGGCTCCCGCGCGTAGAGCAGCCGCCAGGCGCGGCGGAGCCGGGCCTCGTCGTTCGCCGGAGCCTCGACGGCAAGCCGCTCGGCCAGGCGCGCCGCCTGTTCCTGGATGAAGTCGCTGTTCAGGTAGAACAGCCGTTGCAGGGGAACCTGGGTGACGTTGCGCTTCTCGCTGGTGACCGCCGGGTGGGGGAAGTCGAACAGCGCCAGGGTGGCTTCGAGCCGGAATCGGCTCACCTTCCCATAGACGGTTCGCCGCGTGCGGTCCGCGGCCAGATCGACGGACGGCCCGCCCAGGCAGGCATCCAGGCTTCCGGACACCGCCAGGATGGCGTCGCGCAGCGACTCGACATCCAGCCTCCGTCGCTCGCGGCGTCCGGTCAACCCATCGGCCGATGTTTCGCCGCCCGCCGCGCCGCCGGCCGCCTGGTAGGTGGACGACAGCACGATCTCGCGGATAATCGCCTTCACCGATCCGCTTTCCACCAGGCGACGGGCGAGGTATTCGAGCAGCTCCGGATGCGAAGGACGGTCACCGAGCCGGCCGAAGTTGCCGGGCGTGCGCACGAGCCCCTGGCCGAACAGGTGCTGCCAGATGCGGTTGACCATGACACGCGCCGCCAGGGGATGGCCGGCGATCGCTTCGGCCAGCTCCAGCCTCCCGCTGCCTCGCTGAAACGGCGCCGCGCCGGTTCCGTGAAGCGCCGCCGGAAAAGCGCGCAGCGTCTCGTCGCCCAGGTCGTAGGGGCTGCCGCGGCGATGAATCCGCAGGTTCGCAGCCGCCGGCGCTTCGCCCACGAGGTGCAGAAACGGATACCGCGCCGGCAGCGCCTTGCGGCGGCGCTCCAGCTCCGCGCGCAGCTCACCCAGGTGCGCCTTCCAGGCGCCGTCCAGCCAGCGGTCGATCTGGGAGCCTTCGTAGACCAGAACACCGCCGCGGCGGCCTTTGCCCTCCGGATCGCGGCGCGGGCCGCTGCCGAAGACGTCGTTCCACAGCACGTACCGGTCGCGCGAGAGCGCCTTGACCTCCACCTGGCAGCCGGGGCAGAAGTCTTCGTAGCTGACAAAGCCGTTTGGCAGGGGCGTACCGGCGGGTCTCTTCTTTTTCCCCACGCCCAGGGTGATGCGGTTCTCCTCGTCGATTCGCTTCTTTTCCTCGACGATGGCCAGCAGCATGGCCTGGAAGCGCCCGGCAATGGCAGCCGCGTGCCCGTGTGCGCCGCCCGAGGCTGGCAGCGCGTCCCATTCGCTCAGGAACGGATGGTCGCGCTCGCGCCGGCCGAGATAGTCCACCCAGCGCTCGAGAGTCTCGCGGTCCAGGCGGCTCGCGGCGACGACGCGCGCCAGATCGAAACGATCCGGTCCCAGCACCTGCCACGCCGCCTCCAGGTAGCGGGCCGTGCCGGCAGCCAGAATCTGAGCAAGCCGCTCGCCGGACTCCTTCCCATATTCTTTGACCGCCTCTTCCTGCTCCTTGACCATTTGTTCCAGGCGGTGGTATTCGGCGACCACGCCGGGCTCGGCGAGGGGAAACTCACGGTATTCGGAGCTGGCGAAGACGCCGGCCAGCGCGTAGTAGTCGCGCATCGAGAACGGATCGAACTTGTGATCGTGGCAGCGGGCGCAGGCGACGGTCAGGCCGAGAAAGCCGCGCGTGAGGGCGTCCACGCGCTCGTGCCGCTCATCGGCGCGGGCGACGGCGGGCACGGCGATGTCGTAATACCAGGGACCGAGGCCGAAAAAGCCGAGCGCCGGCAGCAGGTCGCGCGAATCGCGCTCCGCCAGCAGGTCGCCGGCGATCTGCGCCTTGAGGAACAAGGGGAACGGCAGATCGTCGTTGAATGCGCGGATCACCCAGTCGCGGTAGCGCCAGGCGTTGGAATAGGTTTCCTGGGAGAGGCCGCGGATGTCGTCTTCGGCGTAGCGCGCCACGTCCAGCCAGTGACGGCCCCAGCGCTCCCCGAAGTGGGGCGAGGCCAGCAGCCGGTCGACCACTTTCCCATACGCCCGCGGCGAGGAATCGGCGAGGAAGGCATCGACTTTCTCCGGCTCGGGAGGCAACCCGATCAGGTCGAACGCGACGCGACGGATCAGCACTCCCCGGGAGGCGGCCGGGCCGGGTGCGCGGCCACGCGCTTCGAGGGGTGCGAGGACGAAATGGTCAACCGGTGCGGCGACCCAGCGCTTGTCGCGCACTTCGGGAAGCCGCGGGGAGCCAAGCGGGCGAAACGACCAGAAGGTCTCCTCCGCACCGCCGGCGGCCGCCGCCCAGGCGAGTCCCTGGAGCGCGAGCATCAGGCCGGCCGCGCGCAGCGTCCGAGTGCCAAGTTGCGAAAAACACCGCTCCCTGGCGGTCGCGGCTCGGTTTCGACGCACGGCTCTCACCCAGCACCGGTGAGGATCGACCGGACCACGACGCCGTCAACGTCGGTGAGGCGAAAGTGGCGGCCCTGGTACTTGAAGGTGAGCCGCGTGTGGTCGATGCCGAGGCAGTGGAGGATGGTGGCGTGCAGGTCGTGCACGTGAACCGGGTTGGCCGTGATGTTGTAGCAGAAGTCGTCTGTCTCGCCGTAGCTGAGACCGGCTTTCACACCGCCGCCCGTCATCCAGATTGTGAAGCAGCGGGGATGATGATCCCGCCCGTAATCGTCTGCGGTAAGCCGACCCTGGCAGTAGACCGTGCGTCCGAACTCGCCGCCCCAGACCACCAGCGTGTCGTCGAGCATGCCGCGCTCGCGCAGGTCGCGGACCAGGGCCGCCGAGGCCTGGTCGGTGTCGCGGCACTGGGCGGCAATCTGCTTGGGCAGCTTGGTGTGCTGGTCCCAGCCGCGATGGAACAACTGGATGAACCGCACGCCGCGCTCGGCCAGCCGGCGCGCGAGCAGGCAGTTGGCTGCGAAGCTGCCGGGCCGGCGCGACTCGGGGCCGTAGAGCTCGAAGACATGGTCGGGCTCGCGCGACAGATCGGTGAGCTCGGGCACCGAGCTCTGCATGCGGTAGGCCATCTCGTACTGCGCGATGCGGGTGGCGATTTCCGGATCGCCAAAATCGGCGAGCTTCATCTGATTGAGCCGCGCCAGGTCGTCCAGGTAGCGCCGGCGCGCGGCTGCGTTGAAGCCTTCCGGATTGGAAAGATACAGCACCGGGTCTCCCGCGGAGCGGAACTTTACGCCCTGGTAGCGGCCCGGAAGGAAGCCGCTGCCCCACAGGCGGTCGTAAAGAGGCTGATCGCCGGGATTTCCTGAACCCTGCGAAAGCAGGACGACGAACGCCGGAAAGTCGCGGTTCTCGCTGCCCAGTCCGTAGGAGAGCCAGGCGCCGATGCTCGGCCGGCCGGCGAGCTGGGCGCCAGTCTGAAAAAACGTGATCGCCGGATCGTGATTGATGGCCTCGGTGTGCATCGACCGCACGAAGCACAGCTCGTCCACGACGCCGGCGGTGTGTGGCAGCAGCTCGCTCACCCAGGCGCCCGAGCGGCCGTGCCGCGCGAAGCGGAACAGCGACGGCGCCACGGGAAAGCTGGACTGCGTGGCCGTCATCCCGGTCAGCCGCTGCCCCCGGCGCACCGAGTCGGGCAGCTCGCTCGCGCGGAGCCGCTCGAGCTGCGGCTTGTAGTCGAACAGGTCCATCTGCGACGGGGCCCCGGACTGGAACAGGTAGATGACCCGGCGCGCGCTCGGGGCGAAGTGGGGGAAACCCGCCAGGCCGCCGGCGGCATCGGCAGACTGGCCGCCCAGGTCGTCGGAGAGCAGCGTGGCCAGGGCCGCCGCCCCCACCCCGGCGCTGTGCAGTCCGAAGAAGTGGCGGCGCGTGATCAGGAGACGGTGTTCGCCGCGGGGATTCATGCGCTACTCCATTTCATGCGCTACTCCTTGGTGAGGGTCTCGTCCAGGTTGAGAATCAGGCTCGCCATCGCGGAATACGCCGCCAGCTCGCCGGCATCGAGATCCTCGGCGACCGGTGACTCGCCGTGGCGAACCAGCTTCCGCGCCGCCGCGGGGTCTCCGCGGAAACGGTCCAGATGATGGTGGTAGCCCTCCATCAGAACGGCGAGCTCCGCCGCGGTGGGCTCGCGGGAAGCCGCCACGCGGAACGCGAACCGCAGCCGTTCCTCGGGACTGCGCCCGCCCTGGCGCATCACGCGCGCGGCGAGCACGCGCGCCGCCTCCAGATAGGTGACGTCGTTCATCAGGTTGAGCGCCTGGAGCGGCGTGTTGGTGCGCGTCTCGCGGACCACGCACGTCTCGCGGCCGGCGGCATCGAAGGTCATCATCAGCGGCGGAGGCGCGGTGCGCTTCCAGAACGTGTACAGGCTGCGCCGGTACAGGTTCTCTCCATGTTCCTGGGAGTAGTCTTCCCCGCCCGAGAGCTCCTTCCACAGCCCGGCGGGCTGGTATGGTTTCACCGACGGCCCTCCGAGCTTCTCCACCAGCAGGCCCGACAGGGCCAGCGCCTGGTCGCGAACCACCTCCGCGGGCAGACGGAAGCGCGGGCCGCGGGCGAGCAGCCGGTTCTCGGGGTCCTTCCGCAACAGCTCCGGCGCAAGCCGCGAGGACTGGCGGTAGGTGGCGCTGGTGACGATGGTCTTCTGCAATGCCTTCACGTCCCAGCCGGAGCGGATGAACCCGGTGGCCAGCCAGTCGAGCAGTTCCGGATGCGTGGGCCGGGCGCCCTGCGCGCCGAAATCCTCGACTGTGCCGACCAGCCCGGCGCCGAAGTACATCTGCCAGAAGCGATTCACCGCCACCCGCGCGGTCAGCGGATTGGCGGGGTCCACCAGCCAGCGCGCGAAGCCGAGCCGGTTGTCGGGCGCGCCGGGCGCGAGCGGCGGGAGCGCCGCGGGCACGCCGGCGGCCACTTTCTCTCCCCGCTTGTCGTAAGCGCCGCGGATAAGCAGGAAGGTGTCGCGCGGCGTCTCGCGCTCCTGCATCACCATCACGGTGGGCAAGCTCTCGATCATCCTCGCGTGCTCGCGACCCAGTTCGATCACTTCCAGCCAGGCGCGCTTCATCGTTTCAGGCGCGGCCTGGTCGAGGAAACACCAGCGCATCTTGTCCGTCTGCGGGGACGTGCGTTGCTCTCTTGGAATCGTCCGAATCTCGCCGACGGTCGCCGCGGTCGCCAGCACGGCCACCTCGTCCTCGGAAAGCACCCGGTTGTAGACGCGGGCGTCGTCGATCGAGCCGCGGAAGCGATTCCCGGGCCCGCCGCCGGCGCCGATGCGCAGTGGCTCGTTGACCTGGAAGGACTGATTCAGCTCGTCGAGCAGAACGCGCAGCGGCTGGCGCCGCCCATCGACGTAAATCCGCACGCCGTCGGCGACGCGCGAGCCGTCGTAGGTCATGGCGACGTGCTGCCACTCCCCGAGACGCAGCGTTTGTTCGGTCTCGACACGCAGCGCGTCGTCGAGCCACCGCTTCACCAGGTTCACTTGAAGCTTGCCGTTGCGCAGGTGCAGGCCGAAGCCCTCGGGTTCCTCGTTGTCCTCGGCGCGCGCCAGCACGGCGCCGTCAGCGGAGGCGGGATTGATCCAGGCGGAGAGGGTGAACTTCTGATAGAAGCCGAAGTCGGCCGCATCGCCGGCGTCGATGTAGCGCCGGCCGTCCAGCAGCGCCGCCTGGCCGAGTCGGCCGGCGGTGAACCGCGGCTCTCCGTCGCGGAACCCGGCCGCCACGGTCTTGCCCGGCCGCGTCCCGGCCGGCGTGCCGGTCGTGTCGCCATCGAGCGCCCAGTGCGCGAGAATCCCGTCGCGCGGGGACCAGTCGAGCGACGAGGAGACCGCTCCCTCCGGCCGCGGCTCGGTTACGGCGCCGAGCGATCCTTCCCACGCGCCTTGCGCCGCCGCCACCTCCTGGTGGAGGCCGTCCCACCGCCTCCGCGCCACTTCGAGACGCCGGTCGAGTTCCGCCAGCGCGGCCTGCTGCGACGGAGTCGGCGCCGCGACGACAGGCGGGGAGTTGCCGTACTTGAACGCGCGGCCGTGCTCCGGCACGTTGTTGAAGTAGGCGAAGACCTGGTAGAACTCCTTCTGCGTGATGGGGTCGTACTTGTGGTTGTGGCAGCGCGCGCAGCCCATGGTCAGCCCGAGGAAAACCGTCGCCGTGGTCTCGACGCGGTCCACCACGTACTCGACGGCGTACTCCTCGGCGATGATGCCGCCCTCGCCGTTGCCGCGGTGGTTGCGGTTGAATCCGGTGGCGATTTTCTGATCGAGCGTGGCGCCCGGCAGCAGGTCGCCGGCGATCTGCTCGATGGTGAAACGGTCGAACGGCAGGTTGCGGTTGAAGGCGTCGATCACCCAGTCCCGCCAGCGCCACATGCTGCGCTCGGCGTCGGTCTGGTAACCGTTGGTGTCGGCGTAGCGGGCGGCGTCGAGCCAACGCGTGGCCATCCGCTCGCCGAATCGCGGCGAGGCGAGCAGGCCCTCGACGGCTTTCTCGTAAGCGTCCGCGGAGCGATCGGCGAGAAACGCGTCCACCTCGCCCACGGTGGGCGGCAGTCCGGTGAGGTCGAGCGTCACCCGGCGCAGCAGCGTGGCGCGCCCGGCTTCCGGCGACGGCGCCATGCCCTCGCGCTCGAGCCGCGCCAGCACGAACCGGTCGATCGGGTTGCGCGCCCAGCCGACGCGCCGCACCTCGGGCGGCTCCGCGCGCCGGGGAGCAAGCAACGACCAGTGCTTCTGCCAGCGGGCGCCCTGCTGGATCCAACCGCGTATCAGCTCGATCTGGCCAGCGGTGAGGGTCGCGCCGGAGTAGACCGGCGGCATGCGCCGCGCTTTGTCCGTCGCGGTGATCCGGCGATACATCTCGCTGCGCGACGGATCGCCCGGCACGATGGCGCGCCGGCCGCCGAGGTCGGCGAATGCGGCGGCTTCCACGTCGAATCGCAGCTTGCTGGTGCGCTTGGCCTCGTCCGGGCCATGGCAGGCGAAGCAGGTATCGGAGAGGATCGGCCGGATGTCGCGATTGAACTCGACGGCGCTCAAGGCGGGGCCGGCCGCGACCATGGCGGGCGCGGCCAACAATATCGCCTCGAGCAATCGCAGCGTCCCGTCGGTGGAGTGCAGCCTCATGCCGTTCCCTACATGATACGCCCGGAGCAGGAGCCCAGTGTCACCTGTCTGATTCGCGACATGGCCCCACACCCGAAATGACCCGGGCGGCTTGCAGGCAATGCCTTCAGTGCCTATAATGAATGCGGGGGGGGGCATGGCTCAATTGACGGTCCGCAACGTTCCGGACGAGATCGTGCGGGAATTGAGGGTACGAGCGGCACGCCATGGCCGGTCCGCTGAGGCTGAACACCGGCTGATCCTCGCCGAAATACTGCGAAGCGAAACAGGTGACTTCTGGGCTCGGGCCGACGTGTGTCGGGATAGGTCTGGCAAACAGCGATCCGACAGCGGCGTGTTGCAACGCCAAATGAGAGATAAGCGTTGATGGACGCGGCCATCGTCGACGCGAGCGTCGCGGTCAAATGGGTCGTAAACGAGTCTGGGAGCGACCGGGCCAGGCTGCTCTCTCAAAGTAGGCTGGAAGCGCCGGATCTGCTGCCGATCGAATGCGCGAACATCCTCTGGAAGAAAGTCCGGATTCGGGATCTGACGCGCGAGGGAGCCACCACTCGGCTGGAACTGCTGCTTCGTGCGCCCGTGTCGCTGGCGGAGAGCCGTCACCTCCTGGATTCAGCCCTTGAGCTTTCACTGGATCTGCATCACCCGGTTTACGACTGCGTCTACATTGCGCTCGCCCTTCGTCATGACATTCCGCTGGTCACTGCTGACGAAAGGCTGGTTGCCGCGGTACGTAAGTCTCCCAAACTCGCTGGCCGTGTGATGCGACTCGCCGACGTGTCGTGAGCATGCCCGAACCCGACTGACATCCGTGCGCGGCCGAGACCGCCTTTCCTCACGCCTCCATGTTCCGCCGGGCCGGGTTCCATTTCATGCGACGGCCGGTGCGCAGCGCCTCCATCGCCATCGCGAGCACGACGTTGGCGCCCTGGCCGGCCTCCACCGGGGCGTTGGGCTCCTTGCGCGTGCGCACGCAGTCGAGGAAATTGGCGATGTGCTGGCGGGTGGCGCGCCCGAAGGTGCCGAACTGGCTGCGCTTCAGCTCGGGGGGGGCGACCTCCAGCTCGCGCGATTCCGGGTACAGCGCCCACGCCTCGCGGCCCACGTCGAAGCGCGCGCGCGAGCCGTGGAACTGCTTCATCTGGTCATGGGCGGCGTTGTATCGCATGGCTCGGTAGCCCACGGTGAACACCGCCAGGTAATCTTCCGGGTACTCGATCAGCATCGAGGTTGTCTCCGGCACTTCGACCCCGTCCAGGTGGGCCTTGCCCCCGGCGCAGCTCACCGCCACCGGGTAGGTCGAGTTCATGTACCAGTGGATGGCGTCGAAGGTGGGGCCAAATGTAGTGATCAAAAGAGGCCAGGCCGGGTGAGCGAAGTCAAGCACACGACGATTCGTCACCGGTTGGCCTCCGAGATCATCAGCTCGGGGCTGTCATAGCTTAACGGATTGAGCGACATGCTACAATCACGTGTGCACGAGATAGACGAGATTCGCCTGTTCCACAGGACGAAACACGGCTCGATCCACCTCGGGGATTCGCTCGAATATCTGAGAGCCTGCAAGCCGTACGGGATCAACCTCATAATGACCAGCCCTCCGTTCGGGTTGGTTCGCAAGAAGCAGTACGGGAACGTTGACGCCGACCAGTACGTTGAATGGTTCCGGCCTTTTGCCGAGCAGTTCCGGCGGGTGCTCAAGGAGAACGGATCGCTCGTGATTGACATTGGCGGGGCCTGGATTTCAGGCCAACCGACCCGAAGTCTTTACCACTACGAGCTCCCGATCATGCTCTGCCGGGAGTTTGGGTTTCATTTGGCCCAGGAGTTCTTTTGGTGGAACCCGTCGAAGCTTCCCTCTCCGGCGGAGTGGGTTACCGTCCGGCGGATCAGGGTCAAAGATGCAGTGAATGTTGTGTGGTGGCTTTCCACATCCCCGTGGCCGAAGGCGAGCAACCGAAGAGTACCCGCCCCCTACAGCGACGCCATGCGGGGGCTTTTGAAGAACGGCTATAAGGCAAAGCTCCGTCCGAGCGGCCATGACATCAGCGAAAAGTTTTCTATAGACAACGGCGCGGCGATTCCGCCAAACTTGATCGCGCTTCCGAACACTGAGAGTAATTCTTACTACTTGCGCTACTGTCGAGATCTTGGCCTCCAACCGCACCCAGCGAGGTATCCAGCAGATCTCCCAGAGTTCTTTGTAAAGATGCTGACCGATCCCGGAGACATGGTTTTAGACCCGTTCGCCGGAAGTTGTGTGACAGGAGAGGTGTGCGAGCGGCTTCGTAGGAAGTGGGTGTGCATCGAGCTTCAGGAAGAGTACTTGAAGGGCGCCCTCGCACGCTTCGAGAAGCCCAAGCATGACGAGCAGGAAACCTTGTTCGAATTCAGCGAAGGCCGCGACGCCCGAGGCGCGTTTTACAAACTCTACCATCCGAGCGCCATGGGGAACGAAACAGAGGACGAACCACTCCCGGACGACGGAGGCAAGAGGCGGGTAATCTCATCACGGAGGCACACGAAATAAGTGCCTGCGAGTCGCCGCGCGGTAATTCTTGAAGCAATCCTCGACGCCATTCACGAGTCGGGAAACTCTGCCGTCCTTCTCACTTCATCGCGGGCTCACCCGGCGCGGTTTGCGGTTGTAACCCCGGAGGGCCGGGAGTTCACTCTTGCCGTGTACGCGTGGACACTCACGCCGGGCGGCCGGCCCCAACTCGTGCATGAGTACCGGGTACAAATGACCTCCGTAGAATCTCCGCTTCCGGTAAATCCTTTGGAGGTCACTGTGCTTCTTGGCTACGAGCCGAACCTGCAAACCTTCGCCGGATTTGACCTGGCCCGACATCGGACGTTCACCACCGGCTCGCCTTCAATCCAAGTTGACATCCGTGCGGTGCAGCAAGCGTTACAGGACGGCCTTTCGTTCTCACGGAAGACGAACTACGAGATTGCCGTCGGGGTCCGCCCTGATCAACTTATAGCGTATGCCTTAAACGCCGGCCGATTCCACAGGTACGGGAAGGAAGCTGCGACATTCGACCTGATCACGAGGGCTTCGTCCCTTGAATCTATCCCCCCGCAGGAGATTGAGGCTCTTCCCACAGAACGGCAACGAGTCGTCCAAGCCGTGACTCGCCTGTCTCGACTCGCGAACTTCCGACAAACGGTACTTCAGGCATACGGATTTCGTTGCGCGATTACACGCGTCCAACTCAAACTCGTGGACGCCGCGCACATCCTCCCGGTCGGAGCACCAGGAAGCGCGGACGATGTACGAAACGGCCTTGCACTCTCCCCTACCTACCACCGCGCATACGACAACGGACTAATATATCTCGACGAGAACCACGACATGCGGATCAATACAAGGAGGGCGGAGGAACTCGGTCGAATGCGTCTTGCTGGAGGCATCGAAAGGTTCCGTACTCCGCTTGGACGGATTCACCTTCCCCCGGATCGGCGACAATGGCCGAACGCGAACTTCATCACCCGAGCGAACCGTTTTCGACAGATTCCCCACTAGCCTCGTGTACGATTGGTGTACGATGAAAAGGCAGGTGAGGCGGATCGGGCGCGTAGAGCGCAACGCGGAATCAGCCGCATGCGCGTTTTTCAATGCCCGGTGGAGTTCCGAATCCCACCCTCACCGCCAGAACATCTTTCCTTTTGTTTCCAGCAAGTTCGGGATACTTCTCAGACGGGTAGATTGCAGCTTCGCCCGGCGCGTGTAAACGACGACTTGGAGACACTTGGTGGGAGTTTTGTTGATAGATAGTGTTCCGGCTGTGCCCGGCAGGCGGCGTCGAGGATCGCTTGGCTGATGGGCCAAAACCGCCGGGCCCGGCCGAAGTCCACCAGCCGCCGTCGTGAGCATGCCCAAACCCGAGGGACATCCGTGCGAGCACCGCGCCTGTTTCCTCACGCCTCCATGTTCCGCCGGGCCGGGTTCCACTTCATGCGACGGCCGGTGCGCAGCGCCTCCATCGCCATCGCGAGCACGACGTTGGCGCTCTGGCCGGCCTCGACCGGGGCGTTGGGCTCCTTGCGCGTGCGCACGCAGTCGAGGAAATTGGCGATGTGCTGGCGGGTGGCGCGCTCGAAGGTGCCGTACTGGTCGCGCTTCAGCTCGGGGGGGGCGACCTCCAGCTCGCGCGATTCCGGGTACAGCGCCCACGACTCGCGGCCCACGTCGAAGCGCGCGCGGGAGCCGTGGAACTGCTTCATCTGGTCATGGGCGGCGTTGTATCGCATCGCCCGATAGCCCACGGTGAACACCGCCAGGTAATCTTCCGGGTACTCGATCAGCATCGAGGTTGTCTCCGGCACTTCGACCCCGTCCAGGTGGGCCTTTCCCCCGGCGCAGCTCACCGCCACCGGGTAGGTCGAGTTCATGTACCAGTGGATGGCGTCGATGACGTGCGCCGCCTGCCCCACCATCAGCCCGCCCGAATAATCCCAAAAGTAGTACCAGTTGAAGAACCGATGCGGGTCGAGCGGCCGCCGCGCGGCCGGGCCGAGCCACATCTCCCAGTTCAGCTTGCCTTCGAGCGGCCGCGAGCGCGGGGAAGCGGCATGGTTGTACCACCAGGCGTTGACGAGCCGGACTTCTCCCAGCCGGCCCGAGTCCATCACCTTCTTGCCTTCCAGGAACAGGTCGTAGCTGCGCCGCTGCGTCCCCACCTGGACGATGCGCCGGTGACGCCGCGTGGCTTCGATCACGCGGAATCCCTCCTCGATGGTGTGGCACATGGGCTTTTCCACGTAGACGTCCTTGCCCGCGGCGACGGCGTCGATGGTCATGGTGGCGTGCCAGTGGTCCGGGGTGGCGACGATGACGGCGTCAATCTCTTTGTCCTCGAGCAGCCGTCGATAGTCCGGGTAGGGTTTCGCGCGGGCGCCGGCGGCCTGAAGGCCGCGCTGGAGATTGGGCTCGTAGACGTCGCAGACCGCGCGCATCTCCACCCGCGGCTCTTCCTTGAAGGTGCTGGTCAGCAGGCGGCCGCGGCCTCCCGCGCCGATGACGCCGACGCCGACGGTCTCTCCGGCGCCCATCACAGGGCCGGCGGCGGCCGCCGCGGCGGTCCGCAGGAGAAATGATCTGCGGTTCATGATTCCCTCGATTCATGCATTCTGGCATCCCGCGTAGCGGAAACCGCCCTCGGCCGGCAGCTCGTAATGATACTCCCGGCCGCCATGGTGGATGCACACCTCCGCCGCCAGGGTCCATTTCATGTCGCCGCGGCCCGGCGTACAGCGGGTCATGCCCATCAGGGCGTCGATCAGGTGGGTCCGGCTGAGCGGCGCCGTGATGCGCCAGTCGTAGGGGTCCACCATGCCGAGCGGTCCCCCACGGAAATGGGTCAGGATCCCGACGGCGGTCTCCAAGTCGGCGCAGGTTTCCCCGTGGAACAGCAGCGCCTGCAAGCGCAGCGATTCGCGCAGCGCCTCCAGGTCCGCCGGTCGGCCGATCTGCTCGTTGCGAGCGGTGAACACCAGGTCGCGAGTGACGAAGTAAGGTTTCAGATCCACGATCGGGGTGCCGTCGACGAAGTCCAGCCGGTCGAATTCGATCACCAGGGCCTCGCGGCGCACGACGCGCGCCACCGAGAGCCCGATCGGGTTGGGCCGCACCGGCGAGCGTACGGCGAACACGCCATGCAGTCCCTCGGGGCCGCGGTCGGAAACGCCGCGGGGGGTCACCTGGAGGGTCTCGCGCGAGACCTGGTCGAGCCATGCCAGCACCCAGAGATGGGTGTGCTTTTCCAGCCGATGCAATCCGGCGGCGAACTGAGGCAGCACCTCGACCGAGGCGGGCGCGCCGAGCGTCGGCATGTCTTTGCGCTCCCGCACGAGGGAGCGAACCAAGCCGATCGGATCGAGCGAGATCTCAGGCACGTTTCTTCAATCCCGAGGGATCCATGCGGTCGCCGAGCCGCCTCATCCAGTCCATCAGCAGGGCGCGCAGCTCATCGCGCGAGCGGGCGCGTCCGGTATCGGAAACCAGGTTGTTCATTTCGTTCGGGTCGTGGCCGAGGTTGTACAGGTGCGTGGGTTGCATGTCCCTGCCGACCACCAGCTTGTCCAACCCGCGCACGATCATCCGCCACTCGCCTGCCGTCCCCAGACGGCCGTAGCTGAACACCGATTCGGGCCCGCCGCCCGCGCCGTCGAGCAACTGTCTCGACAGGTCGCGTCCCTGAACTCCGGCCGGAATCGCGGCGCCGCAGGCGGCCAGCAGCGTGGGCATGTAGTCGGCGTTCGAGACCAGCGTCTGGTCGACGCGGCCCGCTTCCACCCGCCGCGGGTAGCGCATCAGCAGCGGGATACGCGCCGACTCCTCGAAGGGCACCCCCTTGTATTCGAGGCCGTGGGAGCCGACCATGTCGCCGTGGTCGGCCGTGAACGCCACCAGCGTATCGTCGGCCAGTCCGGCCCGGTCGACCGCCGCCAGGATGCGGCCGAGGTTCTCGTCCAGCGCCGTGCACAGGCCGTAGTAACCGGCCAGGCCCGCGCGCGCCTGGCCGGCGTAGCTTTCCGGAACGTTGGACCGCAGGTGAAACCGGCGGGGATCGTAGAACTTCTCGTACTTGGGGGGCGGCCGCCGGGGCGTGTGCGGCGGACCCCAGGAGAGAAACAGATAAAACGGGCGCGACCGGTTCTCTTCTATGAACCGGATCGCCAGATCCGTCTGGTAGTCGGGCTCGAATCCCTCCGCGCGGATGGGGGTGTCGGCGTCGCGATAGTAGGTGGAGCTGAAGTAGGAATGGCCGCGGTTGAAGGCCGCCCAGTAGTCGAAGCCGCGCCGCCGCGGCCCGGGCGGCACGAAGCCCGGCCGGTCTTCGCCGTCCAGGTGCCACTTGCCGATGTAGCCGGTAGCGTAGCCGGCCTGCCGGAGCGCCTCGGCCATCGTCCGCTCTTCGAGCGGCAGCAGCAGGTTGTTGCGCGGCATGCCGCAGGCGTGCGGATAGCGGCCCGTGAGCACGGAAGCGCGGGAAGGGCTGCACACCGGGTTGGTCGCGTACACGCGGCTGAAATGCGCGCCCTCGCGGGCCAGCCGCTTCAGGTGGGGCGCCTCCAGGTCCGGATCGCCGGAGGACGGCAGCGTCTGCGGACGCCACTGGTCGGCCAGGATGAAAAGGAGGTTGGGCTTGCGCGACTGCTGCGCTCCAGCCGTGTGGGAGCATGCCAGCGAGGAGGCGGCGGCGCGCCGCAGAAAGTCGCGTCGATTCATCGTGGATCCCGAGACGCTACAATGGAATCGGATCGTAGGCAATTATCTCAGGGAGTCCTCGTGGGAAGCAATGTTCGTACGCCGCCGGCGCGTCCCGCCGGCGTGAATGGCCCCGCCGGCATGCGCGCGGCGGATCGCTATTTCGAGCTCAAGTCGGAGATTCACCGCAAGCTGATCGGCGTCCTGCACCTGGACCGGGTCTCGACGATTCCCAAGGACCGCGTGCGCGCCGAGATCGGCCGCGTGGTCGAGCGCCTGCTCGAAGACGAGCGGGTGCCGATGAACACGGCCGAGCAGAACCGCATCGTCGAGGAAGTGCTCGACGAAGTGCTCGGCCTGGGGCCGCTCGAGCCGCTGCTGAAGGAGCCGAGCATTTCCGACATCCTGGTGAACGGTCCGGGCAAGGTCTATATCGAACGCAACGGCAAGCTGGCGCTCACCGCGGTGCGGTTCAAGGATAACGCGCACCTGTTGCACATCATCGAGAAAATCGTCTCGCAGGTGGGCCGGCGCATCGACGAGGCCAACCCCATCGTCGACGCCCGTCTCATGGACGGCTCGCGCGTCAACGCCATCATCCCCCCGCTGGCCCTGGACGGCCCGGCGCTCAGCATCCGGCGCTTCGGCCGCCACGTAATCACCTCCGACGAAATGATCGCCAACCGGACGGTCATGCCGGGCATGCTGCGATTCCTGGCCGCCTGCGTGCAGGCGCGCGCCACCGTGCTGGTCTCCGGCGGCACCGGCTCGGGCAAGACCACTACGCTGAACGCGCTCTCGCGCTTCATCCCCGAGGAGGAGCGCATCATCACGATCGAGGACACCGCCGAGCTCCAGCTCCAGCAGCGCCACCTGGTGAAGCTCGAGACGCGCCCGCCCAACCTGAACAAGGAGGGCGGCATCCACCAGCGGCAGCTCGTGCGCACGGCGCTGCGCATGCGCCCGGATCGCATCATCGTCGGCGAGTGCCGCGGCGCGGAAGCGCTGGATATGCTGCAAGCGATGAATACCGGCGTGGAAGGCTCGATGAGCACCGTACACGCGAACTCCCCGCGCGACGCCTTCTCGCGCCTCCAGGCCATGGTGCTGATGGCGGACCTGGAGATGCCCGCGCGCGTCATCCTCCAGCAGTTGGCCAGCGCCATCAAGATCGTGGTGCAGATCGCCCGCCTCCAGGACGGCACGCGCAAGCTGGTCAGCATCGCCGAGGTGCTGGGGGTCAAAGACGATCACATCGACATCCAGGAGATCTTCGTCTTCGACCGCACCGGCATCAGCGACTCCGGTAAGGTCCAGGGCCGGTTCCGCGGGACGGGAGTCACCCCGCGGGTGATGGAGCGGCTCCGCGTCAGCGGCATCGAGCTTCCCGCTTCGGTGTTCGAAGAAACCTTCGCCGTTAATCTCTGACCCCGGTTACCGAGCCGCGACCGTAAGGGAGCGGTTATTACCACGGGCTGCGTAGAGTAGCCCGCCCGTTCGGCCTGGAATAAACAACACGCCCGCCCCCGTCACAGGGGAATGCACGGTAGTTCCTGCGTGCCGATCTTCCGAACCATTCTCAGGAGGTCCGCAGCCATCCGTGCCGAAATTCTCCATCGTTATCCCCACCCGCGATCGCCCCCAGACGTTGCCCTATGCCATCCAGAGCGTGTTGTTCCAGGATTATCAGGACTACGAGCTGGTCGTGCAGGACAACTGCTCGGGGCCGGAAACGGCCGCCGTCGTGCGCCAGTTTCACTCCCCCAGGCTGAAATACAACCGCGCCGGGCGTCCGCTGCCGATGAACGAAAACTGGGAAGCCGCGCTGGCGTTGTGCGAAGGCCAGTACGTGTACTTCATGGGGGACGACGACGGCCTGATGCCGGACGGGCTTCCCCTGGCCGACCAGATCCTGGCGCGGGTGCCGACGGAGGTGCTGAGCTGGCGCAAGTTCACCTACTGGTGGGACAACGCGATCGAGCCGACCCTGTGCGGCCGGATGTTCCTGCATCTCACCACCGAGTTCCAGATGATCGACTGCCAGCGGCTGCTGAAGGCGTACTACGACTGGGAGATCGGCTTCGGGGCGCTGCCGTCGATCTACAACGCGCTGGTGCATCGCAGCGTGATAGAGCGCGTCCGCGTCCGCGCCGGCAGCTACTTCGCCGTCGGCGCCCCGGACAACTTCACCGGCATCGCCAACGCGGCGGTGTGCCCGCAGGTCGGCTGGTTCGAGCGCGGGCTTTCGATGTGCGGGAACTCCGGCTACAGCACCGGCTGCTCCTACTTTTTCCGCAGCCGCGGCCAGGAGCGGCGGCGCCTCTACCACGCCGACGAAGGCAAGACCATCGACCAGATCATCCACCCCGCGCTGATCCCCTCGGTCAACATCGAGGTCGGCCAGGGCGACATGCAACTGCGGGCCAAGGAGCTCCTGTTTCCCGGCGACGACCGCTACCAGGTGCAAATCCCGCGGGTGCTCGCCGGCATGGCCGCCAACATCAACCGCGACCCGGATTCCTACGACGAGGTGGTGGACGAGATCCACCAGCTCGCCGCCAAGCACGCCATCGATCCGGCCTCGATCGCGATTCCGCAGCGGCTGGAGGGCGGTCGGGCCTTGATGCAGGGACCGCTCGCCGGGACCGGCCGGCAGATCGACACGCTGGCCGTCAACTGCTCGCAGGCGGGAGTTCACGACGTGGCCCAGGCAGCGCGCCTGGCCACCGCGGTTCTCCCTGTCCTCACCATCCAGTAAGCGATGACCCCGACCGAGCGTCCCCACCAGGCAGTGATTCTCGCCGGCGGCCAGGGGACCCGCCTGCGTCCTCTCACCCTCGCCCGGCCCAAGCACATGATCGAGTTTCACGGCCGGCCGTTCCTCGCTTACCTGGTCGAGATGCTTCGCGAGCAGGGCTTCCGACGCCTGCTTCTGCTGCTCGGCTATCTGCCCGATTGCACGCGCGAATACTTCGGCGACGGGCGGCAATTGGAAGTTCGCATCCAGTACTCGGTGTGCCCGGTGGAATGGGAGACCACGCGCCGGCTGGCGGCCGCGGCGCCTCTGCTCGATCCGCGATTCCTGCTGCTCTACTGCGACAACTACTGGCCCCTGCGCTTCCCGGCGCTGTGGCGGCGCTGGCGGCAATGCGGCGCGCCGGCGCTGATGACCGTCTACGACAACCTCGACTCCTGGACGCGCTCCAATGTCGCGCTGGACGAGCGCGGCCGGATCGCCGCGTACGACAAGACCCGCTCGCGCGCCGGCCTGGACGGAGTCGACATCGGTTTCCTGCTCCTGGAGCGCGAGCTGCTCACCCTGCTGCCGGATGAGAACGTACCCCTGGAATCGGCCTTCTACCCGCGGCTCATCGAACAGGGCCGGATGGCCGCCTACGTTACTTCCCACCGCTACTACAGCGTGGGTTCGACGGAGCGGCTCCCGCTCACGGCGGAATTCCTGGCGCGCCGCCCGGCGGTGATCCTGGACCGGGACGGCGTCCTGAACCTCCGCCCGGCGCAGGCCGAGTACGTACGCTCGTGGGACGACTGGAAGTGGCTGCCCGGCGCGCGGGAGGCGCTGGCGCTGCTGGCGGCATCCGGCTGGCGCGTGATCGTCACTTCCAACCAGGCGGGCATCGCCCGCGGCGAGTTGTCCGAAGAGGCGCTCCAGAACATTCACCAGCGCATGCGGCAGGAGGCCGAGGCCGCCGGCGGCCGCATCGACGCCGTTTACCACTGCCCGCACAGCTGGGAGGACGGATGCCGTTGCCGCAAGCCGGCTCCGGGCATGCTCTACCAGGCGCAGCGCGACTTTCCGCTGGACCTCACCCGCACCTGGTTTCTCGGCGACGACGAGCGGGACGCGCAGGCCGCCGAAGCCGCCGGCTGCCGCTTTGGCATGGTCTCCGGGGAGCAGTCGCTGCTCGACTGGACCCGATTGCTATGCGGCGGCCAAACAACCGCGCTGGAGGAGGATGGGTGTCTCTCAACGTCCTGATCACCGGCCACAACGGCTATCTCGGCTCGGTGATGGCGCCCCGGTTCCTCGCCGCCGGTCATCGTGTCACCGGCCTGGATACCGGCTACTTCGCCGAATGCACGCTGGTGGAGGACCGCAGCCGTGTGCCGGCCATTCCCAAGGACCTGCGCGAGCTGTCGCCCGGGGACCTGGAAGGCTTCGACGCCGTGGTTCACCTGGCGGCGCTGAGCAACGATCCGATCGGCAACCTGAATGACGACTGGACGGACCAGATCAACCACCGCGCTTCGGCGCGGCTGGCGGAGCTGGCCAGGGCCGCGGGCGTCGGGCGGTTCCTGTTCTCCTCTTCCTGCATCATGTACGGCGCGGCGGATGCTGCGGTGGTCGACGAAGAATCTCCGTTGGACCCGCGCACCTGCTACGCGCGGTCGAAGGTACTGGCCGAGCGCGCCATCGCGCGTCTGGCGACCGACGACTTCTCGCCGGTCTTCCTGCGCAACGGCACCGTTTATGGCCTCTCCCCGCGGATGCGGTTCGACACCGTTCTCAACAACCTGGTCGGCTCGGCGGTGGCCACCGGCAAGGTGCTGGTGTTGAGCGACGGCAAGCCGTGGCGGCCGGTGGTCCACGTCGAGGACGTCGCCGATGCGTTCCTGGCCGCGCTGGAGGCGCCGCGCGAGCGCCTGCACAACCAGGCCATCAACACCGGGGCCGACAGCGCCAATCACCAGATCCTGGACCTGGCGCGCATGGTGGTCCAGATCGTTCCCGGCTGCACGCTGGAGTGCCTGGCGCGTCCGGGCGCCGACCAGCGCACCTACCGCACCAGCTTCTCGCGGATCGCGCGACTGCTCCCGGACTTCCGCCTGCGGTGGCCGCCGCGGGAAGGGATCGCGCGGCTCGCCGAAGAATTCCGGCGCCTCGGGCTGGACGAGCGCGCCTTCACCGATCCGCGTTTCACGCGCCTGCGCTGGCTGGCGCATCTGCGGGAAACCGGGCGCCTGGACGGCGACCTGCGCTGGGGGGAAGCGGCGGATCGGGTGCCGGCGGGCATGGCGAGGGACGCGTGATCGACGGAGTGCGGATCGTTCCCCTGCGGCAGATCGTCGACGAGCGCGGCAAGATCATGCACATGCTCAAGGCGACCGACCCGCACTTTCTGGGCTTCGGAGAGATTTATTTTTCCTGCGCCTGGCCGGGCACGATCAAGGCCTGGCACGTCCACCGGCGCATGACCGTCAACAACGCCGTGCTCTCGGGCCGCGCCAAGCTGGCGATGTACGACCTGCGCGAGACCTCGCCCACGCGCGGCCGCCTCCAGGAGGTTTTCTTCGGCGAGGACAACTACGTGCTCGTGCAGATCCCGCCGGGAATCGCCAACGGCTACAAGGCGTACGGCGACCGGATGGTGATCCTGGCCAACTGCGCCACCGAGCCGCACGATCCCCAGGAAATGACGCGGATCCCGCCGTTCGATCCCGCCATCCCCTACGACTGGTCGCTCGGTCATGGATAACGCGCAACTGCTGGCGCTCGAACGGGAGCTCGCGCGGCCCGAGATCCGGATCCCGGCGCGGGTGCCCGGTCCGCGCTCGGGGCTGATCGTCACGCGAACGCCGCTGCGCGTGAGCCTGGCCGGCGGCGGCACCGACCTGGCGGCCTATTGCCGCGACCGGTCGGGGGCGGTGCTGAGCACGACCATCGACAAGTTCGTATACGTGACCCTGAAACGCCACGACGCGCTGTTCGGCGCGCCGATCCGGCTGAACTATTCGGAGACCGAGCAGGTCAGCACGGTCGACGAGATTCGCAACGAGATCGCGCGCGCCTGCTTCCGCTTCCTCGAAATCGGTCCGCCCGTGTACATGAGCACCGTGGCCGACATTCCGGCGGCCTCCGGCCTGGGATCCTCCAGCTCCTTCGCCGTCGGCCTGTTGAACGCCCTGCACACCTACCGCGGCGAGCCGGCCTCCGCCGGCCAGCTTGCCGATGAAGCCGCGCACATCGAAATCGACGTCCTCGGCCGCCCCATCGGCAGGCAGGATCACTACGCCGCGGCGTTCGGCGGCTGCAATCTGTTCCGCTTTCTGCCAGAAGGCGGGGTGTCGGTGGAGCCGCAGCGCTTCACCGGGAGCGGCCTGGCGCTGCTGTTCGCGCACCTGCTGATGTTCTGGACCGGCATTGTGCGCAACGCCGGCGACGTGCTCGCGGAACAGCAGCGCAACACGGCGGAGCGGTTATCGGCGCTCGAGCTCATGCGCGAGCAGGCCTTCCGTCTCCACCACGCGCTCGGCGATGGTTTCACCGCCGAGGAAGTGGGCCGGCTGCTTGGCGAAGGCTGGCGGCTGAAGCGGGAGCTGGCGTCCACCATCACGACGCCGCGGATCGACCGCTGGTACGAGGCGGCGATCGAGGCGGGCGCCTGGGGCGGCAAGTTGTGCGGCGCCGGCGGCGGCGGCTTTCTGCTGTTCCTGGTCCCGCTGGAGCGCCGGCACCAGGTCCGGCTGGCCCTGTGCGATTTGAAAGAACTCCCCATACGCTACGAGCCCCAGGGCTCGCGCGTGTTGATGCCCCATGTCGAATAAACGCATTCTCATCACCGGCGCCGGCGGCTTCCTCGGCTCGCACCTCACCCGGCGCCTTCATCGCGAAGGTCATCGCCTCGCTGTTCTCGCCTCGCCCCGGTTCGACCCGCGGCGCCTGGGGGACCTGGCGGGCGAGCTGCGCGTGTTCCACGCCGACCTGACCAGCGCCTCCTCCGTCGCCGAGGTGGTCGCCCGTGTGCAGCCGGAACTGGTCTATCATCTCGCCAGCACACCCTTCAACCCGCCGCCCGCCGAGGCGGCCACCCACTGGCACGTGATCGCCGGGGGAACGTTCCATCTACTCGAGGCGCTCCGCGGGAGCCGCGCCCGCCTTGTGTACACCGGGTCGGCCGCGGAGTACGGATCGGGCTCGGGACTGACCGAGGACTCCCCCCTGCGGCCGGCGACCATGCTCGGCGTCGCCAAGGCCGCCGCCAGTCTGCTGGTGCAGACCTACGCGCGCCTGGTGGAAATGGAGACCGTGGTGCTTCGCCTGTTCACGCCCTACGGTCCCTGGGAGTCGCCGGCGCGCCTGATACCCTACACCGTCTTGCAAGCCCTCCACGGCCAGCCAGTGCGGCTCGGCGGCGGCAGCCAGCAGCGGGACTTCGTTTACATCGACGACGTGATCGACGCGCTGATGCGCGCCGGCTTCGGCGATCTGCCGCCGGCCGCCGTCTTCAATATCTCCTCCGGACAAGGCCGGCCGGTCCGCGAGGTCGCCGCCGCCGTGCTCGAGATCATGGGCAATCCGGTCCCCCTCGAAACCGGGACGCGCGAGGATCGCTCCGACGAGATCCGCGAATGCTCCGGCGACAACACGCGCGCGCGCGTCCGGCTTGGTTGGGAGCCGGGAACGTCCCTCGCCGAAGGCCTGCGCAGGACCATCGAATGGTTCCGGGAGAATCCACAATGGGCTGCCAGCTCGCGGTAACCGATGCGGTCGAGGATCGCGCGGCCGCGGGCGTCGCCTGCCTGGTGTGCGGCGCCGCGGGGGTCGAGGAGTTTCTCGACCTGGGCGAAACCGCCCTCGCCAACAACTTTCTCACCGAGCGGCAACTGCTGCGGCCGGAGCGGAAGTTCCCGCTGCGGGCCGGCTTCTGCCGCGACTGTCATCACGTGCAGTTGCTCGACCGGGTGCCGCCGCGGGCGATGTTCGACAACTACCTCTACGTGTCGGCGGCTTCGAGCACGCTGCGCGAACACCTCCAGTCGCTGGCCGCGACCATAGCCGAGCGCTGCCGCCTGGGGTCGGCCGACCTGGTGGTGGACATCGGTTCCAACGACGGCACGCTGCTGGCCGGCTTCGCCCGTTCCGGGGCGCGGACGCTGGGCGTCGATCCGGCCGCGAACCTCGCCGCGATCGCCCGCCAAGCCGGAGTCGAAACGGTTACTTCCTACTTCTCCGAGGAAACCGCCCGGCGCCTGCTCGGCGAGCATGGGCCGGCCGCCGTGATCACCGCCACCAACTCGTTCCCCCACATCCCGGACCTGGACGATTATCTGCGCGGCATCGACGCGCTGCTGGCGCCGGAAGGCTCGCTCGTCATCGAGGCGCATTATCTCGGCGACCTGCTCGAACAAACGGCATTCGACACGGTGTACCACGAGCATGTGTCCTACTGGGCCCTGGGCCCGGCCGAGCGCCTGTTCGCCCGCCACGGCTTCCAGGTGGTCCATGTCCGGCGACTGCCTTTGCACCACGGCCAGCTCCGGCTGTGGGTGCGACGGCGGGGCGTTACGGCGGCGGCGGCGGCGGTCGGCGAATTGCGCGCGGCCGAGCGCCGGACGGGCCTGGACCGCATCGAAACCTTCCGCCGGTTCGCCGATAGGGCGGGCGCCCTTCGCCGGGAATTGAAGCTGGTGCTCAGCGGCCTCCGCGCCCAGGGACTGCGCATCGCCGGCTATGGCGCCCCGGCCAAGGGAAACACGCTGCTCGCGTACCTGAATCTCGGCCCCTCCATCCTGGATTACATCGCCGACCGCAGCACGCTCAAGCACGGCCGTTACACACCCGGCACGCACATTCCGGTGGTCGCCGCCGAGCGCATCCTCGAGGATCAACCGGACTATGTATTGCTGCTCGCCTGGAACTTCGCCGAAGAGATCATGAAGCAGCTCGAAGCCTACCGCAGCCGCGGCGGCAGGTTTATTTTGCCAGTGCCTCGCGTGGAGATCGTATGAGCGGCGTGCTCTCGCCGGAGCGGATCGAGACCCTCAATGCCTGGGGACCGTATCATCACGCCGTCTGGGAAGGCAACGGGATGACCGTCACGCAGGAAGGCGCGCTGACCGGCCGCGCCCGTTTCCTGGCACGGAAGATTCGCGCCTCGATCCTGCGGCGCTACCGGCGACAGGATCTACCCTCGCTTTCCGTTCTGGATGTCGGCTGCTACGACGGCTGGATTCTCCACAGCCTGAGCGACCTTCCTTTTCGCCGCCTGGTGGGGATCGAGCCGCGCGAGAAGAACATCCGCAAAGGGGAGGTGGTTCGCGAGGCGCTGGGGATTGAATCCCGCGTCGAGTTTCGTCAGGGCGAGCTCGTGTCCCTCGGCGAGGAGCAGTTCGACATCGTCCTGTGCCTGGGCGTGCTGCACCACCTGGAGTCTCCGGGGGAAGCCCTGCGGCGCCTGCACGCCGCCTGCCGCGGGATGTTGTTTCTCGAAACCATCTGCCTCTCCTCGCGCCACCTGACCGACGCGGTGGCGCGGGAGCTCGAGATGAAGGACGTGGTCTACTTCGGCGCCCGGAAGCGCTTCGGCCTGAGCGGCCAGAAGCTGGAGTCGGCGCACTATGACGGCTCCGCCACGCGGCTGAGCGTGGTCAACATCCCCTCGGTGGAATCGTTGCTGCTCTACCTGGAGGTCGCCGGCTTCACCGATCCTGTCCTGGCCGCCGCCCCGGATGCGTATCGGGCCGCGGTGTGGGAGAAACGGCGAGCCTGCCAGGCAGTGTGCGTGGATGTCCGGGCGGGCGATACGGCGCAGCCTGTAACCGATGAACACGACCACGGCCGGCGCTACGAGCGGCAACTGGCGCGCATCCACCTTCCGCCGCGCTTCCTCGAGCCGCTCTATCGTCGCTTCTGCCTCGTCGAGCCGATGCCCCGATCCGCGTGGTGGTGCCGGCTGGCGGCCATGGCGCTCTCGGATTCGGGATGGCGCGGCGGCTGTGCCGCCCGGATCGCGCTTGGTTTCCTGTCGACGGAGGCGGAGCGCGAGATCTTCCGCACGCTCCGTTTCAGCCCGGCGGATAAACTGCGGGTGGAATACGGCAAGTGGCTCTGCCGCGAAGGCCGCTGGCGCGAAGCGGTGGACGTTTTCCGGCAGGTGACCGAAGAGTGGAACGCCGACTGGCGCTCGGTTTACCGCGGCTTCGCCTGGCTGGCCCGGTGCTGGGACCGGCTCGGCGATGCCGCCCGGGCCGATCGTTATCGCGACCTCTGCCTCACCGCCAACCCCGGGTTTCCGGCCGACCTGCTGCCCCTCCCGCGTCCGAAGGAGCCCCTACAGGGGCTGTCCCCGCCTGGCGGCGGAGTGGCGCCCCACAATGCAGAGAGCAAACGGTCAAAACCGTTTACTCAGGAGACTCCCGAACATGTATGACCGAAGTCTCGTCGCCACCGCCGGCTCGCGGCTCACGCTCGACTGCGACGGCAGCCGCAGGACGGTCGACCTCTATTCCCGCGAGGGCCTGGAGCTGATCGCCGGCCTTTGGGTGAAGCTCTCGGCGGAATTTCGCCTCATGTACGAACACACCTGGCTCGGCGTTCCCATCATCCAGGTGCCGACGGACATCGTCGTGCTCCAGGAACTGATCTGGAAGCTGCGGCCGGACTTCATCGTCGAATGCGGCCTGGCCCACGGCGGCTCGGCGATTCTCTACGCCTCCATCTGCGAGCTGGCGGGCAAGGGGCGCGTGATCGGGGTGGACGTCGAGGTACGCCAACATAACCGCGTAGCGCTGCGGAGCCATCCGCTCGCGCACCGCATCGAGATCGTCGAGGGCAGCTCGATCGATCCGGCGACCGCGGCCGCGGTGCGCTCGGCCGTGCGCGGCGCCTCCACCGTGCTGGTCGTCCTGGATTCCAACCACTCCGCCTCGCACGTGCGGCGCGAGCTGGAGCTCTATCACGAGATGGTCACCCCCGCCAGCTATCTGGTGGCGATGGACGGCGCCCAGGCCGATGTCTGGGACGTGCCCCGCGGCAAGGCGGAGTGGCGGACGGACAACCCGCTGGTGGCGATCCGCGATTTTCTTGGCCGGCATCCGGAATTCCGCGAGGATCCCTATCCCACCCGCGGCCTCTGGACCAGTTGCCCGCACGGCTTCCTGCGCCGGAGCACCGCGGAAGAGATGCGATGCCCGTCGGTCGTCGAACGGGAGACGGCGGAGGTGGCGTCATGAAGGTGGCGATCACCGGCTCGGAGAGCTTCATCGGCGGCGCGCTGAAGCGCGCGCTGGCCGCACACGGCATCGAGTGGATGGGCGTGGATGCCGCGGCCGCGCCGGCCAGCGGCTCGATCCAGGCCGACATCCGCTCGCCGCGGATCGCCTCCCTGCTGCCGGAAGGCGCCGACGCCCTGATCCACCTGGCGGCCATCTCGCGCGACGCGGACTGCCGCGCCAATCCGGCGCTGGCCTTCGAGGTCAACGTCGGCGGGACGCTGAACCTGATCGCCGCCGCGCGCGCCCGGCGGATCCGACAGTTCGTTTTCGCCTCCACCGAGTGGGTCTACGGCGAAGTGGCGAACGGCGCCGTCCAGACCGAGGAATCCGCGATCGACGCGGGACGCATCGTCTCCGAATATGCGCTGACGAAAATCGCCGGCGAGCGCCTGTTGGCCATGGCCGCGCGCGACGGTCTGCCCGCCGCTACCGTGCTGCGCTTCGGCATCGTCTACGGTCCGCGGCCCACCAACTGGTCCGCGGTGGAGGCGTTGTTTCACGCGGTGGGCAACGGTCCCCGTGTCGAGGTGGGCTCGCGAGCCACGGCCCGGCGCTTCCTCCACGTGGACGATATCGCCGACGGCATTGTGGCCGCCGTCGGAAGAAGCGGCTTCGAGGTGTTCAACCTCAGCGGCGACCGGCTCATCACGCTCGGCGAGATTCTCGCCGAGAGCGCCGCCCTGCTCGACCGGCAGCCGGCGGTGGTCGAGACAAATCCGCACGCCGCCAGCATCCGCAATCCGGACAACGCGAAGGCGCGGCGCGAGCTCGGCTGGCGTCCGCGTGTGACGCTGCGCCAGGGGCTGCTCACACTGGCCGCGGCCGGCCGGGAGTCGGAGCGCGCCGCCTGAGGAGGGAGACGGGACTTGGTCCGGCCGAACGAAGTTCGCAAGACGATCATCGAGATGCTCTACCGCGCACGGGCCTCGCACCTGGGGCCGTGCCTGTCAGTGGTCGAGATGCTCGCGGCCGTCTACGACGCCGTCGACCTGGCGGCGATTCGCGACCGGCGCCCGGACCGCGACCGCGTCATCGTCAGCAAGGGCCACTGCGCCGCGGCGGTGTACGCCACGCTGATGCACCACGGCCTACTCGATTCCGCTCTCGCCGAAACGTACTGCCGCGACGGCTCCCTGCTGGCCGGTCATGTCAGCCATGCCGTGGCGTGCGTGGAGCACTCCACCGGCGCGCTCGGCCACGGCCTCCCGGTGGCGGCCGGCTGCGCGCTCGGGCTGCGCGCTCGCGGGTTCGACTGGAGCAACGTCTACTGCATCCTCGGCGACGGCGAGTTGCAGGAGGGCTCGGTCTGGGAAGCACTGATGCTGGCCGCGCATAATCGCCTGACGAACCTGGTGGTGCTGGTCGACAACAACCGGATCAGCAGCATTCGCCGCACCGCCGAAGTGATCGATCTGAGCCCGCTCGAGGAGCGCTTCGCGGCCTTTGGCTACCGGCCGCTCACCGTCGACGGCCACGACCTGCCGGCCGTTCGGAAAGCCATCGGCGCCTCCCGCCGCCGGGAGTGGATGAGCGCGCTGATCTGCAACACCGTCAAGGGCCGCGGCGTGCCGTTCGCCGAGGACGACCCGATCTGGCACTACCGCACGCTCAGCCAGGAGCAGTACCGCCGCGCGCTGGATGCGCTGGAGGAAACCGTCGCGGCATGAGAGCCAACATCTTCGACGCGCTTCTGGCGGCGATGCACCGCGAGCCCAACGTGTTCCTGCTGGTCGCCGACATGGGCATCCAGCTCGTGGAACGCTTCGAGCAGGCCTTCCCGCGGCGTTTCCTCAACGTCGGCATCGCCGAGCAGAACCTGGTGGGCATCGCCGCCGGGCTGTGCAATCTCGGCTTCCGCCCATTCGCCTACACGATCTCGAATTTTCTCATCCATCGCGCCTTCGAACAGATCCGCAACGACGTCGCTTTGCACGGCTACCCGGTGACGCTGCTCGGAACCTCGGCCGGCTACGACAACGCACCGCTCGGCCCGACTCATCACATCGTGGACGATTGGGGCGCGCTGCGCGCGATTCCCGGCGTCGCGATCTACTGCCCGTCGAGCGTCGCCTGCGCCGACGCCCTGGTGGACAGGCTGCTCGAGCGGAACCGGCCGGCCTACGTGCGCATCCACAAGGGCGCCTTCAGGGAACCCGCTTCGACCGAAGACGTCGTCTACCAGCCGTGCGCCGGAGCCGAAACGCTGCTGGTCTCCTACGGCGCGACCTTGCAGCATTGTCTCGAAGTCCGCGCCGGCGGCGAGCCGGTCTCGATACTCGCGCTGAACCGTTTGTGGCCGCTCGAGGATCCATTGCTCGGCGAGGCGCTCGGCGCGCATCGGCGTGCGCTGGTGGTGGAGGACCAGTTCGCCTCCAGCGGTCTCTACAATGCCCTGTGCCAGTTCGCGATGGAGCGGGGTCTCGGCTGCCGGATTCGCAGCGCCGCCCCGTCGGAAGGCTACGCGCTGACAGTCGGCTCGACCGACCGGTACTACCACGCGCGCTACGGGCTGGACCAGGCGGGCATCCGCGCGGCGCTGGCCGCCTGGTGACCTGTCCCGCTCAAGTCCTGACAATAGACCGCTCCGTTTACGGTCGCGGCTCCGTTTGGGCGTTCGTCGAAAGACGGCTGTTACCGAGCCACGCTAGATGCGCGGCATGATCCGGAGCATCGGCATGGGTCGCGGCGCGCCGCAAGCGAACGGCGTTTTCGCGGCTCCCAGATCCCCTGCCAGGACGGCGAGCTTCTCAGTGGCTGTCACGGCGAAGTCGCGGTGGTCGTCGTTCTTCCACTGGTAACCTTTGGGCGTCTCGGCTTGGCCGCGGAGGATGAGCTGGTAGTAGCTACGGTCGCCCGGCGCCACCGAGCCCAGCGAGCGGCCGATCCGTCGGAGCATCTCCTCGACCAGCGACATCGTGGAACGATAACGAATCCAGCGGTGATTGTCCCAATCGAGCTCCGGCGCGTTCGCCGTGGGCGCGAACCGTCTCACCAGCTCCTCGCCCGCCCGGCTGCCCCGGCGCGACAGCCGGCGCACAACCTCGGCCGGCATGTTCAGGTTCAACCCGCCTTCGTCGGCTCCCACGCTGACGTGCGCCACGCGATCGCGGTAGCCGGGCAGGCGCAACTGGGTGTTGTCCACCCAGTTCTGCATCGCCCCGAAGATGGCGACCACGAAGCCGAGCGTGCGGTCGGGGCCGCTGGCGGCATCGAAGCGGGTCCACCATTCGGCGATGCCGCCGGAGTTGGACTCCGGCATCCAGACTTCCACTTCCGGCTTGTCCGGGTGAAACGGCCGCAGGTTGATGGCGAAGGTGGGCCAGCGCGGCAGCGGCTGGTCGAAGAAGTGTACGGGAAAGTTGCTGCAAATGCCGCCGTCGGAGAACCAGCAGATCTCCGGCTTGCGCTCCTGCGGCCGCGTGCGGCTGTAGTCGACGGCGTACAGCGGCAGCGCCGAGAGCAGGCCGGGGAAACTCAGGCTGAGACGCGCGCCGACCACCACCGGCAGGTCCTTGGCCGCCGGCAGCGGGCGCAGCCTGTCGCCGGGCTCGGCCGGTGCGCGCGGGTGATCGAGCATCCACCGCACTACACGTTCCGGAAACAGTTTTCGCCACTGGTCGGGATCGAAGAAGAACGTGTTTTCCTCGAACGGCACGCGATAGGGGCGGCCGTGCGTCAGGCTGGTCGTCAACATGAGCAGGTTGATGTCGGCCTGCTCGCCCGAACCTTTCAGATCGCCGAACGTCAACGGGCCGTCCGCGGCTTTCTTGCCGGCCAGCTTGTCCACATAGTCGGCCAGCCAGTCGGTCAGCGGCGGCACGGAGGAGGCGTGCTGGTCCGCGTGCCCCGTGCAGAGGCCGAAATAGTTTTCCGGAAGCCGCCGCGTGGCTCGCCGCCAGATCGCCCAGCCGGCCGCGAGCGCCGCGCCGAGCAGCACCAGCAGCAGCGAGCTGGCCAGCGCCGCCCAACGAATGCTCCCCGCCACGCTGGTCACCGAGAGGTACGCCAGCAGCGCACCGGGCAGCGCGCCCGCCAGCACAGCCAGCGGAAACGACCGGATGATCGCGCCGGCGATTCGCGGGATGCGGCCGCGGCCCGGGCCGATGGCGGCCGTCAGCAGGGCGAACAGCGGCCGGGTGGCGGGCTGGGGCTGAAACAGCGCCGCCAGGTTGGTCTGACGCCCGTCGGGCGACATCGCCGCCAGCCAGCCGGGCAGTTTCTTCAGTTCTTCGAAGCCTCCTCCGACGCGGTCACGCCCGTATTCGGCGGCAGCGGCGGCCGCCGCGGCGAGGGCTCCCACCGAAGTCCCACCCACGTTGCGAAACCGGTAGGTTTTCGAGAGCTCGTAAACGGCCAGCGGGTAGACGACGCCGCTGGTGATACCGCCTTTCATGACGATGTCGCAGTACCGTTGGTTCATGACAGATCCGCCTCCAGGGAATGACTCGATTTTCGCAGAGAATCCGCCGCGCCGGGTACAATCGAAAGGATGTCCCTGGTGGTGGTCGGCTCGGTAGCCTATGACGCGGTGGAGACGCCGCATGGGCGCGTGGACCGCATGCTGGGCGGAGCATGCACGTACATCGCGCTGGCCGCCGGCTACTTCACCGAGGTGGGAATCGTGGCCGTGGTCGGCGACGACTTCGCGGCCGAAGATCAAGCGCTGCTGACGGACCACGGCATCGACCTGGCGGGGCTGGAGCGCGTTCCGGGCAAGACCTTCTTCTGGGCCGGGGTCTACTCGCCGGACATGAACGAGCGGACCACGCTCCGCACCGATCTCAACGTGTTCGCCGATTTCCAGCCGAAGCTGCCGGAAAGCTACCGCGCCCGGCCGTATCTGCTGCTCGGCAACATCCAGCCGGCGTTGCAGCGGAGCGTGCGCGCGCAGATGAACGGCCTGCGCGTGGCCGGCGGCGACACCATGAACTATTGGATTCGCGACTACCGCCCTGAGTTGCTGGCGACCATCCGCGAGTGGGACTTCCTGCTGATCAACGACAGCGAGGCGCGCATGCTCTCCGGCGAGCACAACCTGCGCCGCGCCGCCCAGGCCATTCTCGACATGGGACCGCGCACGCTGGTGATCAAGCGCGGCGAGTACGGCGCCATCCTGTTCCGCCGCGATTCGTTTTTCATCGTCCCCGGCTACCTGCTCGAGCAGGTCTTCGACCCGACCGGCGCCGGCGACTGCTTCGCCGGCGGCTTCATCGGCTACCTCGCCGCGCGGGGCCTTTCCCTGGAGGATCCGGGAATGGATCGCCGCGAGTTGAGTCGCGCGGTCATCTACGGCTCGGTGCTGGGGAGCTTCTGTTGCGAGCGGTTCGGCGTAGACCGGTTCCGAACGCTGACGCGCGCGGAGATCGATGCCCGTTTCCAGGAGTTTAAGGACTTTACGGATTTTTGAAACAGCGCTCGCGGCGCTGGTGCTGGCCGTGCTCGGCTTCGGCGCCGTTGTGGCGTCCTGGCGTCACGGATGGCTGCTCTACTACGGCGACGCACAGGCGCACCTGAATATCGCCCGGCGCATCTTGGACTCGCGAACACCCGGCTACGAGCAGATCGGCACCGTGTGGCTGCCGCTGCCGCACCTGCTGGCGCTGGGCTGGGCGACCGACGATGCCTGGTGGCGCAGCGGGCTGGCGGGCTCCCTTCCGTCGGCGGTGTGCTTCGTCATAGCGGGGACGCTGCTGTTCGCCGCCGCGCGCCGCATCTTCTCGTCGAGCGCCGCGGCCTTCGCTGCCGCTCTCCTGTTCGCGCTGAATCCGAACCTGTTGTACCTGCAATCCACCGCCATGACCGAGACCATATTCTTCGCCGCTTTGTGCGCACTGCTCTACGCGACGGTCCGCTTCTCGGAGAGCCAGTCGTGGTGGACGGTCGCCCTGGCGGGGGCGGCCGCGGTCGCCGCCGCGCTGACGCGTTACGAAGGCTGGTTCCTGATCCCCTTCGCCACCCTGTTTTTTCTCATCGCCGCGCGACGGCATCGCCTGGCTGTGGCGGCGATCTTCGGCGCGCTGGCCGCCTCGGCCCCGCTCTACTGGCTGGCGCATAACTGGTGGCTCTACGGCGATCCGCTCGAGTTCTACCGCGGTCCGTACTCGGCCAAGGTCATCTATGAAACCGCGCTCGCAGGCGGCATGCAGCCCTACGCCGGCGACCACGACTGGGCCAAGGCTTGGCTTTATTTTCGATCCGCCGTCGCCCTCACGGCCGGCCGGCCGCTGTTGTGGATCGGAGCCGCCGGCCTGGCGGTCTGTCTTCTCCGGCGATGGTGGTGGCCGGCGCTGCTGCTGGCGCTGCCCCCGGTCTTCTATTTGTGGAGCATCCACTCGGGGGGAACGCCCATCTTTGTCCCGCAGTTGTGGCCCTTCACTTACTACAACACCCGCTACGGGCTGGCGGCGCTGCCCCTGCTGGCGCTGGCCGGCGGAGCCCTGGCGGCGACGACGCCCGCGCGGTTTCGCGCCGTGGCGGCGGTGGCGGTGGTGGCCGCTGCCGTCGTGCCCTGGCTCGTTGCGCCGCGCCCGCAAGAGTGGATCTGCTGGCGCGAGTCGCAGGTGAACTCCGAGGCACGCCGCGCCTGGACCGGCCAGGCCGCCGAGTACCTCCGCACACACTACCGCGGCGGAGGGATTCTCACCTCCTTCGGCGATCTGACGGGAATCTTCCGCGAAGCGGGCATTCCTCTGCGAGAGACTTTACATCAAGGAAACGTACCGTATTGGGAGGGAGCCGTAGCCCGGCCGGATCTACTGCTTCACGAAGAGTGGGCGGTGGCCATCTCCGGAGACAAAGTCTCGGGAGCGATGTTGAAGGCCGCCCGGCGCGGGCCCTCCTACAACTGTGTCAAAATAATCGCTGTCAAGGGGGCGCCGGTAATCGAAATCTATAAGCGAAACTGATGAGGATCCCATTCGTCAAAGCGCACGGTGATGGCAACGATTTTCTGCTCACCTGGGTGCAGGAGGCGCCGCGAGAGGCGCTCGCCGAAGCGGCCCGGGCGTTGTGCCACCGCCACGCCGGCGTGGGAGCGGACGGATGGATCCTGGTGACGCCGGCGGAGAGAGTCGAGGACGGCGCTGTTGCAGCCATCCGGCTGTTCAACGCCGATGGCAGCGAAGCGGAGCTCTCCGGCAACGGCACGCGCTGTGCCGCGGCGTTCCTGCTGGATTCGGGCCTGGCGGCCGAGACGATGCGCATCGAGACCGGGGCGGGGGTCAAGTCGCTGCGACTGCTGGAACGAAGCGGGCTGCGCTTTCGCTTCCAGATGAACATGGGACGGCCGCGATGCGGCGAGGACCAGATCCGCTTCCCCCTGCCGCTCGAATCCGGTGTGCGCGAGGTGACGATTCTGGACGTGGGCAACCCGCAATGCGCGGTTTTCGTCGACGATTTTTCGCTGGACTGGCGGCGGCTGGGCGCCGAGATCGAGGGCCATCCGCACTTCCCGCGCCGCACCAATGTCAGCTTCGTCCGCGTGGTGGATGAGCACAGCCTGGAGGCGCGATTCTACGAGCGCGGCGCGGGGGAAACGTTGAGCTCGGGGACGGGGTCCACGGGCGCCGCCGTCGCCGCCATGCTGCGCGGCCGGGTGCGCAGCCCCGTTCGGGTGCTGACGCCCGCCGGCGGCCTGGACCTGGAATGGAACGGCGAAGTACGGCTGGCGGGGCCGGCCGAGATCGTCGCCGGAGGGGAGTTTTATTTCGAACATGGAGAATAACGCGACCGCGACCGCCGTCTCCGCCGCCGAGGCGCTGGCCGAAAAGATCCGCGCACGCACCGCCAGCGTGGGCGTGGTGGGGCTGGGCTACGTGGGCCTGCCGCTGGCGATGGAATTCGCGCGGGCCGGCTTTTCGGTGACCGGCATCGACATCGAGGAGTCCAAGGTCTCCCGGCTCAACGCCGGCTCCTCCTACGTGCAGGACGTTCCCGATGAAGCCCTGGGCCCGATGGTTCGCGACCACCGGTTCCACGCGACGGCGGATTTTTCCGTGGTCGAGAAGCTGGACACGATCAACATCTGCGTGCCGACCCCGCTGCGAAAGACCAAGGATCCGGACATGAGCTACATCGTCTCGGCGTGCGAGCAGATCGCGCGCCACTTCGGCGCGGGCAAGCTGGTGATTCTCGAATCGACCACCTATCCCGGCACCACCGACGAGCTGGTGCTGCCGATGCTCCAGCGCCCCGACCTGCGCGTGGGGGAGGATTTTTTCCTGTGCTTCTCGCCGGAGCGCGTCGACCCGGGGAACCCGAGCTACCGCACGCGGAACATTCCCAAGGTGGTCGGCGGCGTGACGCGGGCCTGCACCGAGATGGGCACGCTGCTGTACTCGCAGGCGCTGGAAAACGTGGTGCCGGTCAGCTCCACGCAGGTGGCCGAGATGGTGAAGCTGCTGGAGAACACTTTCCGCATGATCAACATCGGGCTGGTCAACGAGCTGGCCATTATGTGCGACCGCATGAGGATCAATGTGTGGGAGGTGATCGACGCCGCCGCCACCAAGCCGTTCGGATTCATGCCCTTCTACCCCGGCCCGGGCCTGGGCGGCCACTGCATCCCGATCGACCCGTTTTATCTCTCCTGGAAATCCAAGCAGGCGGGCATCGAGGCGCGCTTCATCGAGCTCGCCGGCCACGTCAACGGCCAGATGCCGCACTTCGTCGTCGACAAGATCCAGAACGCGCTCAACGACCAGGGCAAGCCGCTGCGCAATTCGCACATCCACATCATGGGGATGGCCTACAAGCGCGATATCGACGACGTGCGCGAATCGCCGGCGCTGGACATCGCCCACCTGCTGCTGCGGCGCGGCGCGCGGTTGAGTTACAGCGATCCCCATGTGGCGTCGGTGCGCGTCGACGGCATGCAGTTGACCGCGCAGGACCCGGAGGCGATGGCGCCGGTGGCAGACTGCGTGGTGATCGTCACCGACCACGCGGGTTTTCCCTACGCCAGCCTGCTGGAAAAAGCTTCCCTCATCGTGGATACGCGCAACGCGATGAAGAAGTTTTCCTCGCCCAAGATCGTGCGCCTGTAGGAAGATGATCGCCGCGGGCGTCTTGCTGCTGCTTGTGGCCGCCCAGGCCGCCACGCCCGCTTCACCCGAAGAAAAAGCGCTCGACTACCTGGGACGCGAGGTGCCGCGCTGGTGGCGGGAGAACCAATGCTACTCCTGCCACAACAACGGCGACGCCGCCCGCGCCCTCTACACGGCGCACGGGCTCGGCTACGAGCTTCCCCCCGAGGCCCTCGCCGATACGACGCGCTGGCTGCGGCGCCCCGCCGGGTGGGACGACAATCGCGGCGATCCGCGCTTCAGCGACAAGAAACTGGCCCGCATCCAGTTCGCGGCGGCGCTGGCGGAAGCCTTCGACGCCGGTCTTATCGACTACCGGCAGCCGCTGATCGAGGCGGCCGAGTCGCTGGTGTCCGATCAGCACTCCGACGGATCCTGGCAGGTGGACGCGGAAGCCTCGGTCGGCTCGCCGGTGACCTACGGCGTGTTCCTGGCCACGTACCTGGCCCGTAACACCATCGAGAGGGCAGGGACTGCGCGGTTCGCCGCGGCGCTGGCGCGCGCCGACCGCTGGTTCCTCGAGGCCCGCGCGAGCACGGTGCCTGACGCGGCGGCTGCCGTGCTGGCGCTCGAAGACCGCGATTCGGCGCCCGCACGCGAGCGTCGCTCGGCCACCATCGCGCTCCTGGTCGCCGCCCAGGCGAGCGACGGCGGCTGGGGACCGTATCCGCGATCGCCGGCGGAGGTCTTCGACACCGCCCTGGCGCTGCTGGCATTGCGCACCGTGGGCGACGCGAGCGCCGCGGAGGCCATCGCGCGGGGCCGCGCTTTTCTCATCCGCGCGCAACTGGACTCCGGCGGCTGGCCGGAGACCACGCGGCCCTCCGGCGCGCGCAGCTACGCCCAGCACATTTCCACGTCGGGTTGGGCCACGCTGGCGCTACTTTCCAGTCAACGACGCGGTCACCGTTGACGGGCCTCCCTGACGTGCGGTTCCCGGCCCAAGGGCCGGCTGCCGCGCGGTTAGCGCCCGGCGCGCACCGTGAACGGAAGTGACTTGGTCTCCGGGCGGATCCTGTCCTGGACGCGCTCGAACACGTCGACGTCGAACGGCCGATCGATCTTGTTCCCCGCCAGGTCCTCGAGAATCGTCCCCACAAGGAGCTGGTACCCGCCCGCCTCCCAGGGGCGCGCGGGAGTGAACCGCCACCGGGTCTCCTGGCGGTCTACGCCGATCTCTCCGTCGAGCTCGTGGCCGCGCGCGTCGAGCACGCGAATCAGCCGGTGGAGCAGCGCGTGTTCCATCGGCTCCGGGAACTCGGCGACCAGCGGCGAAACCGCGCCCGCGCTCGGCGTCGACAGCTTCCAGCTTCCCAGTGTGGGCGGCTCGCGATCCGAAGCGCCGACGCGGAACGTCTTGCGATGTTCGGCCACCAGCGGTCTCCCGTTCGCGTCCAGCCAGTTGCTGTCGATGAGTAGGGTGTAGCGCCGCCCTTCCTGAATCGACGGCCCGACGTCGTTGTGCGGAACCAGGCCGCGCTTGATCCGGCCTGGATCGAACAACACCGTGAGCCGCTTGGCTTCCCGGTCCCAGAGCTCCTCCTCCAGCTCCAGGAATGGCGACTGGACCACCGCGCCGGCTTCATCGAGCAGCCGCAGGCGCCGCCAGACCTCGCCGCGGCTCATCGGCGCCGAGAAGTGGAGGTAGAGCTTCAGTTGGTTCTCCGGGAGCAGGTCCGTCGATGGGAAGACGTGCGCGACCCGCGTCGAGGGCGCCACCGTCTCCGGCGGCAGATCGAAGACGCGGATCAGCGGCGCGCCTCCTGCGGGTGGTCGGAACTCGGCGCGGTACCGCACCCCGGCTTGCAAAGGGTACCGGGGTTGAAAAACGACCGAGCCGTTCTCGACGCGCCAGGAGCCGAGCAGCGGCGGCACCCCCGGCTGGTCGACGTAGACGAGGAAGCGCTCACGCCACTGGCCGTCGCCGGCCGGCGACGGCAGTCCTTCCAGTTTGAATACACCGCCTTCCAGCCTGATGGCCGGCTCCGCGGCCGGAGCCTGACGGACCGGGCACAGGACGGCCACCAGAAGCAGGAAGACAACTACGCGCGACACGTCGCCGACGTCAGGGCAACGCCACGGTCTTCAGGTCGAGCGAGCCGGCGCCGCTGCGCACCAGGATCATCGCGTTCGCCTTGTCGAACAGGTCGAGCTGCTGCACGTCCTTCAGCTCGGCTATGGTCTCGTAGGGAACCCCGGTGACTTCCGTTTGCGAGGTGATCGCCTGGTAGGTGTCGATCTTCTCGGTGGAGAGCTTCATGACGCCGCGGCTGGAGTTATTCATGAGAATGTAGTCGACTCCGCCCTTGCTATAGACGATCATGTCGAGCGGGCGGTTGCGGTTGCCAAGCTCGGCGATGGTGGTGCCGGCGACCTTCGACCCGGGCTTCAGGGACGCCACCGACAGCTTCACCAGCGGCGTGCAGGTGTAGGCCGCCAGGATGTGCGCTTCCTTCTTGATCTGGTAGGGCACGAAGGTGCGGATCGGGGCGTTGGTCTCGAAGCGCCCGTGCGCGCCGTGGAAGATCTCGATGCTCGCGCCGCGGTCGGCATCCTGGAACGGGAACGGGATGGAGCGCAGGTTCGAGGCGAACTCCTCGTTGGAGAGGCCGGCGACGAACACACGCCCGTCGACGAAGGCCAGGTCGGTGATCGCTTCCTGCCGGCGGTTCTGTCCGCGGGCGTCCTTGGCGGCCGCGTCGGGACTGTTCGGCAGGCTCACACGGGAGTGCTTCACGTTCTCCAGCGCAACTTCCTCGATCTTGCCCGAGCCGTCGACGCGGAGAATCACCGGCGTCGCATCCGGCCCGCGGCCACGGGAGACCGAGAGATAGGTCTTCCTCGAGATCGGGTTCACCACCATGTCATTGATCATGACCTGGTCGGCCGCGGCACCCAGCAGCGCCGCGACTTTCTCGTTGATCCCCTTGATGTCGACCGCGCCGGCCGCGCCCGCCTTGCGATCGCCGGTATCCAGCGCGAAGATCGCCGCCCCGGCCGTGTCGCCCACAAACAGGATCCCCTCGGGTCCGAACGCAAGCGCTCCGGCCGACTTCAGGTCCGCCTTCCCAGCCTTCAGGCTGGAGGAATACTCGGCGGCCACCGCACCGGCGGCCAACACCGTCACTGCCAGCAGCCAGATAGCCGCCGTGCGAAGATTTCCAGTCATGACTCATCCCTCCCGGTGATTATTTCGAGGCCCAGCGCTCCCCCCCGGGAACTGCCCCCTCAGGTCTTATTAATGTCCCATCCCGGAGTGGCTCCCGTCAAGGCGCCCCGGGCCGTGTGCATTTCGTTTCCGTCCTTTGGCCCCACGACACTGCTTCGGTTTGTCACCGTTCGGTCACTCTTTCGGCATCAAGATTGTATGTGCCATACTTGCATAGTAGGAGACCCGGATGCTCGCCCTTCGGCCCGGAATCCCGCTGGAGGAACTGGAGCGCGGGCTTGGCTTGGCGGATTGAGTTTGAGCCGGACGCGGCTGAGGAATTCAGCCGGCTTGATCGACTTGTCGTGCTGGTGGTTCGAGCGTCCACCAACGGAGAGTACTTCCGCACCGCGCGCCGAGTCACGGGATCGCTTCCACAATTGTTCGGCAGCCTCGGCCCAGGCTCGCGCGCTCCGGCTCACGGCCAAGCCTTCGGCGTAGAAGGCGAACGTGGTGCGGTCGAGCGGATAGCGGCCGAGTTCCAGCGCCGCTTTCAGCCGCTCCCGCTGCCGGGTCTCGCGAAGCGCCACCAGTTCCGCCGTGGCTCCTCCGGCCGGCGCCGCCCCCAATATCGCCAGTTGTTCGTAAGTTCTCAGCGCTTCGCTCGCCCGTCCGAGTTTTCTCTGGCTGCGCGCCATTCGAACCAGCGCCCCCGCCCGAACCCGGGCTTCCGGGTGCTTCAGCAGGGCCTGGTATTCGGGGATGGCGCGCTCCGGGCTGGAAGCACCGAATTCCAAACCCTCCCCGGCGGCGAACACCGTGGCAGGCGCTTCCTGCACCGTGGTCTCCCGCGCGCACGAAGGCCCGTTCGCACTCGCGGACCACCAGGCTGGCCGCGTTCTCCAGCCGCTCCCGGGTGCGCTGCCGCGCCAGTGTCCCCTCCTGCTGGAGGAGGCGCCAGCCGCCCAGCCAAAGCAGCCCCGTAATCAGGCCGGCGATCGCCAGAAAAGCGGCGCGCCAGCGCCAGGCTTTCTCCACCCCTCTATTCTCTTGCGCCCGCTTCAGCGCGCGTCAGGAGTATGTCAAGGGAGTGTCACCGGTGCGATCGTATGGGGAGGTTCGTGGACCTTCCGGCGAGGAATGGAGGGGCTCACTCCAGCCATGTCTTCACGCGTGAAATGCACCCGTTCAGATCGTCGCGAACCTCGTAAACCCAGAACCGCATAACATCCCACCCCAAGTCTCGGAGCCGCCGCGTACGGATCTGATCGCGGCGGCACCGCTCTCCGTCCCAGTTGCGGTGATAGTGCTCGCCATCGACCTCGATGTCGAGTTGGCGGTCGCCATCGAACAACGCAAAATCCAGCGTGTACGGCGCCTCCGGGTACTGCGGAATCGGTCGCAGCCCGGCGGCGTACATTGCCTTGTAGAAGACCCGCTCCCAGTCCGATACCAGCTCCGGCTGCGAGACCGTTGGATAATCCGGCCCAGGGGATTCCGCGGGCGCCTGGAAGGCCTCCTGGCGCGTTCCCAAGCTTGCGGCATAGTCTGCGAACTTCGCAAGATAGCTCACGCCGCACTGGATCGCCGCCTCACGGTCGCCAACCACCGTCAGTTCGGAGCGCGCCCTGGTCACGGCGACGTTGAAGAGATTGCCATGACCCTTGAGAAACCGCAGAGCGCTCTCTCCGGTTCCGGCCGACACGACCGGCGAAAACAGAATCACGTCGCGCTCGTCGCCCTGGAACCCGTGCACGGTGTCGGCCACGAACTGAAGCGCCGCCAGCCGTCGGGACAGGTCCTGGTCCTGGTGTACCAGAGTCCGGATGCGATTGGCTTGAGCGCGAAACGGACTGACGACACCGACAGTGCCGCCGTATCCACGATCCAGCACCAGGCGCCGGAGCTCCGCGATTACGGCATCGGCCTCGGCCGCGTTGAGCGCACCGCCTGCGGAGGGACGAACCACGCGCCCTTTCACCTCCATCCAACGCACCGCCGGGCCGCCCGGATCCGGAAGATTCAGATTGTCGTAATCGGTGGCCACCCGCAGTCCGCCGCGATAGAAATGGCGATTGGAGAAAGCGATGATATCTCCATGCGAACGGTGATGATCGCGCAGGTTGAGGATATCTTCGTAGCGGCAGAAACTTCGCGCGAGATCGAACAACGAGTTGACCGAGTATCCCCACGCGGCGCGGCCCTCCGCCAGACCGTGGCCGGCGAGCATCTGCCGGTCCTGCTTGGGCGTGACGGTGCTGACGTGCTTGAGTTGCAGCGGGTCGCCGATGATGACGGCGCTTTTGGCGCGGAACAACAACGGGAGCGCGGAAGCGATGTCGCACTGGCTGGCTTCATCGATCACCACGACATCGAACAGGGCCGGCTCAAAAGGAAACCGCCCGCGCGCCGACAAGGAGGTGACGGCCCAGCACGGCAGGAGCCTGGCAACTTCGGGAAAGATGCTGTAGTAGCGGCGAAACACCTTTCGGCCGGCGCCCTCGTCGAAGCGGTCTCCGCCGGCGATCATCTGGAGGAGTGCTACGTATTCGCTCAAGAGCTTGCGTTGTTCCGGCTTGAGCCGCGCGGGCCGCAGACGCAGCCAGTACCGCCACAGCTCGAGCGAATTCCCGGCCGAGTCCTGGGCGATTTCCGTAAGCCGCCCGGCCAGAGACTCCAGCGTGTCCGCCGACCGCAGCCGGTCCAGCGCCTGAAAGTACGCCTGAACGCGAGCGGCAACCTCGATACGTTGCGCCAGCGTGCCGAGAAACTGCTCCCAGACGGCCAGATCGTGACCTGTATCCGGATGCTCGATCGCGAGCCCGCCCGCCCAGTCGCACAAGGCAGAGCCGGTCTCGGCGACCCTGGCGTATCGCGCGTTCTTGACGGAGTCCCAGACCAAGCGCACGATGGCCGGTTGACGCGATTCGGTCGCTGCCGCAATCGCCGAGGATAGCTCCTCCAATTGCCGGCGGGCCTGGGCGAGATCCAGGAACCGCAGCGATGCAAAACGCGCTTCGCCGAATAACGATCGCGCGGGTTCGACGGCCCGTTCCAGCTCGTCGACATCGTTCCGTACCGCCACCAGCGACGTCATCGAGTGCTGCACCGCCTCGAATTTCTCGCGCCATTCGCCATGGGCATGCAAGCGCCAGGCGTACCCGGCCGCGTCGTCCACGCTGGAGGAATCCGCGAGCGCCGCCGACAGATGTTCGGCAAGGCGCGTGTGATGCTCTTCCTTTCCCAAGCGCAAGAGCATCGGGTAAGGGCCCAGATCGTTCATCCGCGACTCGACCACGTCCACGGCGTGGTTGTTCTTGCTCGCAAACAGCACGCTGCCGCCTTGCCAGGCGATGTTCACCAGCAGAGACATCACCACCTGGGACTTACCGGTGCCGGGCGGACCGGTGACCACGGTGAGCCGGTTGCTCAGGCCCTGGAGCACGGCCTGCCGCTGCTCCGCATTGAGTGGCACGACTTCCAGGAGCGGCCGGTCCTCGGCCGCCGCCTGCTGGCCCGGCAGTTGGTTGGAATCGCCGCCGAGCCAGTGCCCGAGCGCCGTGTCGCGGTATGCGTTCTCTTCGAGTTGCGCGAGTTTACCAAGCTCGACTTCAAGACCGTAGGTAAACGGCGAACGTGCGCCCGCCACCAGAATCGCTCGATTGTAGATTCCGGGCGCGCTCAACTCTCCGGCCGGGACACCTTGCGAGAGCTCGTACGGGTTGAGTTCTTCGCGCCAGTCCCAGTCTGGCCGGCAGTGCTTCAGTCGGAAGATAATCTCGTCCCACTCGGGCAGCTCTCCTTCCGCGTTCGCCAGGCCGAGTTCATCGGAAAGCTGAATGGCCTCGTCGATCAAGTTGCCGCTGTCGGCCGAGGGCAGGCTCTTCAGTACCTCCAGGTTGAAGAGCGGAATCCCGGAGCCGGGCTCTATCGGCCAGGTCGGGCCATCGGGTTTGTCGGGGACTGGATAGAGCAGCACCGGATCCAGCCGTGTCTCCTCTTCGTTCCTTGCGATGAAGCGGCGGACGCGAACCGGATAACCAACGTAGAGGGCCAGTTGTCCTCGCTCCCTACGGACCTTCTGCGCGAGCTTCTTGACCGCTCGATCGCCCAGCGCGGTGGTGGGCCGGCTCACGAATGGCAGCGCTTCCAAAGCCACGTACTCGGCGCCCTGCGCGGAGGCAGGCAGGCTGATGCCCGCGCCGCTCTCGCGCGAAAGGCAGTCCAGGTAATAGCGGCAGACGCGGTTGAGCAGCGTTTGCGGCGAGTGGGACGGATGCGGCGCTTCCCGCGTCCGCGGCCACCACAGGTAGGCGCTGTCCTGAATGACGTCAGAGCCAAGCCGTCCATACAGCATCTCCGTCACTTCCGCCTTGCCGAGCCCCAATGCGTCGGCGATCTGTTGCACCTTGCGTCCGGGACGGTCAGAGATCAGTCGCTGTATCCTCTCGGCGTCGGTCATGTCCACTACGCGATCATGCCACAGCGCACGACCAGCCGATTCCGGAGTTCGAAAAAAAAGAAGGTGTATGGGGGGCGAAGGCCACCGCGGCTACTTCTTCGCCGCCAGCACGCGCGACGGATAGCCGGACTGGCGCACGGTGCGGTCGCTGACCAGGCGAAAGTCGCAGGAAGCGATCAGCTCCGGCAGCCGCTGCTCGACCTGCCGGCCCCAGAAGGCGGGGGCCATGCTGGTCGCCATATGGTAGAGGCGGTTGAACAGCTCCACGTTCTCTCCGATGCAGACCAGCGTGAGCCGGCCGCGCCGGCGCAGCACGCGGTGGATCTCGCCGAGCGCCATCACGATGTCGTCGGACGACAGCAGCTCCAGCAGGTAGCAGCAGACCACCGCGTCGAAGCTTTCGTCGCGAAACGGCAGGTAGCGGGCGTCGACCGCCTGGCACTCGGTCGAGGATGCGGGGTAGTCGCGGCGCACGCGGCGGAGCGAGCGCGCGGCCATGTTGGGAGACAGGTCCAGGCCCACGGTCCTGCCGTTGCGGTTGACGCGGACCAGGCGCCGCAGCATCTCGCCGGAGCCGGTGGCGACCTCCAGCACACTCATGCCGTCGCGGATCCCGGACACCTCCAGCGCGCAGCGGTGCGCGCGGGAGTGAAACAGGAACGTCGAGAGCGGATAGATGCCGGCCAGCAGGTCGTAGACGCGGCGCGTACGTTCGGCGATGGTGCGCGGGAGGCCGTCGGTGCGGTAATCGAGAACAGGAGATTCGAATTGGTTCAGCAGAGGTTGCATGTTTGGGTTCCAGGTCAGGAGACGGCCGCCAGGGCGGGTTGCAGCTCGGGGATCTCGATCCCCGTGCGCGTGCCCTCGCCGGGCTTGCTGTCGATCCACATTTTATAGTCGCCGCCGAAGAGAACTTTCAACCGCTCGTTCACGTTGCTGACGCCGATGCCTTGTTCGAACAGTGTGGCCAGACGCGCTTCGGGAATGCCGACGCCGTCGTCGGCCACCAGCAGGTGGAGGCGCCCATCGACCAGGGAGGCGCGGATCTGGATGCTGCCGCCTTCCACTTTGCTGCTCAGCCCATGGCGGAGGCTGTTCTCCACCAGCGGCTGGAGCAGCATGCTGGGCACCAGCCGGTCGAGCGCCTCCGGATCCACTTCGCGGACGAAGCGCAGCTTGTCGCCGAAACGGACTTTTTCGATGGAGAGGTAATCGTCGATGAAGGCCAGCTCCTCGCGCAGCGAGGAGAAATTGTCGTGCTTGCGCAACAGGCGGCGGAGGATGACCGAGAGCGTGCGGACAACCCCGCGGGCCTTTTCCGGATCCAGCCGGATCAGCGAGGAGACCGAATTGAGGGTATTGAACAGAAAGTGCGGGTTGATCTGGCTGGTGAGAGCCGCCAGCCGGGCCTCGTGCAACAGCCGCTGCTGCGCCTCCAGCTTCTGCTCGGTGCGGCTGTGATTCCAGATCTTCAGCGGCACGGTCACCGTGAACATGGTGACGGCGTAGACGGCGGCCACGTGCAGCGGATGGGGATTCGGCCAGGTGGGGTGCAGCGAAAACACCGCGTCGCCGCCCAGGTGGCGCAGGCTGGCGCGCAGCAGCTCGGCGAACAGGATCGCCAGCAGGAAGAACAGGTGGAACAGCGTGCGCCGGTGATCGGACCAGCGGCGGAAGACGCGGTACAGGCTCAGGTCGAGGAACGGCGAAAAGCGCCAGATCTCCTCCGGATGCGGCGCGCAGTCGCGCAGCAGCCCCCCGAGCACGCCGACGCCGGCAAACAGCGGCATCGTGAGGTATTCGCCGCTTATCATCGCCGGAACCGAGATGAGCACGCCGCCGAGCAGCCCCGTGACATAACCGCCGAGCACTCCCGCCACCAGACTGCCTTCCAGCCCCAGGTCGACCGCCCGGTAGGTGCCGGTCGCGACGCGCGTGGCCACCCCGGCGCCGAAGATCGCCGACAGGCTGAGGGCCAGCCGCAGGCGCTGGTGCAGGGTCCGCTCCTCCCGCAGCAGCGTGCGCTTGAACGACCCCACCCGAACCAGGATCGAGGCCAGCGAGGCGGCGACCGCGAGCTTCACCAACAGAATGACCAGATGTTGTTCTGCCATCGAGGGCCGGCAACCATTATATGGCGACGCCGCCGGACCATTATAATGGACTCTTAGCCCCGCGGCGCCATCTCCCATGCCGGCCAGCCCCATCCCGTCCCTCGAACAGGTCGCCGAGGCGGACTTTCCCACCCGCTTCGGACACTTCCGCATTCTCGGCTTCCTGCGGGTTCAAGACCGCCGGACGGAAGAGGCCGTGGTTCTCAGGATGGGCGATCTCGCCGGCGAGCCGGCCCCGCTGGTGCGGATCCATTCCCAGTGCCTGACCGGGGACGTCTTTCACAGCCTGCGCTGCGACTGCCGCTCGCAACTGGAGCTTTCGCTCGAGCGAATCGCCGGGGAAGGCCGCGGCCTGCTCATCTACGAGCACATGGAAGGACGCGGCATCGGCCTGCTGAACAAGCTCCGCGCCTACCAGTTGCAGGACCAGGGGGCCGACACCGTCGAGGCCAACCAGCGCCTGGGTTTCGAGGCCGACCTGCGCGGCTACCGGCTTCCGGTCGCGATCCTGCGCCACCTCGGCGTCTCACGCGTGCGTCTGCTCTCCAACAACCCCGATAAGATCCGGGCGCTCGAGCAGGCCGGCATCCAGGTCAGTGAGCGCGTTCCCTGCCAGGGGCCGCATCTTCCGTCCTCCGAGGAGTACCTGCGTACGAAGAAAGACAAGCTCGGGCACCTGCTGGAAAGCCTGTGACGCTCGCGGCCCGAATCAAGGTTCTTCCCGTTCTGCTGGTCCTGGCGACGCCGGCGGCCGAGCTCGCCGCGCAGCAATATCGCGCCTTCTGGGCGGACGCCTTCCACTCCGGTTTCAAGACAGCGGGCGAAATCGACGAATTGGTGGAGAACGTCGCGCGCGCCCGCGGCAACGCCATCTTCATGCAGGCGCGCCGCCGCGGGGACGTCTACTATCTGCGGGGGACGAGCGAGCCGCCGGCGCAGGACGCCTCCTATTCGCCGAACTTCGACGCGCTTCAATACCTGATCGAGCGTGCCCACGCCCGGGGCATCGAGGTACACGCCTGGTTCGTAGTGTACCCGCTGTGGCTGGCGGCCCCCAGCGCGCCTCCGCAGAACCGCGATCATCTCTGGCACCGTCACGGCCCGCAGGCCTCCGGCGACGACATGTGGATGTCGGTCAGCTCGACCGGCCTCACCGGCAACGCGCTCGACCCGGGCCATCCCGAGGTGCTGCGCTACCTGGCCGACGTCATCACCGAACCGGCCCGGCATTACGACATCGACGGCATCCACCTGGACTACATCCGCTACTCGGAAGACGCCGACTACGGCTGGAATCCGAAAGCCGTCGAGCGCTTCCGGCGGCTGGAAAACCGCACCGGGGCTCCGGGGGCGAACGATGCCGCCTGGTCGGAGTTCCGCCGCCGGCAGGTGAGCGCGCTGGTCCGCCAGGTCTACCTGCGCGCCTTCGAGATACGGCCGTCCATCCGCATCAGCGCCGCTCTTATCAGTTGGGGCAACGGTCCGGTCAACGACGCGGGGTTCCTTGCCAGCGAGGCCTACCGCCGCGTTTTCCAGAGCTGGCGGGGATGGCTGGAGGAAGGGATTCTCGACCTCGGCATCCCGATGCACTATTTCCGCGAGGCGGCCAACGCCGCCTTTCTCGACCGCTGGCTGGAGTTCGCCAAGGACCGCCAGTACCGGCGCGCCTACGTGCCCGGCCTGGCGCCGTACCTGAACTCGATCCCGGAGACGCTCGCCCAGATCGTGCGCGCGTTGGCGCCGTCGCCGGCGGGCAACCTTCCACTGGGCGTCAACCTGTATTCCTACGCCAGCACCAACACGCTGAACGCCGCCGGCGCGCCGATCACGCCGAACACGGAGTTCTACCGGCAGGCGGGCGAGCTGTTCGGCCAGGACCAGCGGCCTCCCGAGCTGGCCTGGAAGACTCGTCCCGAACGCGGCCACCTGCTCGGATGGCTGAACGTGGAAGGCGGCCCGGCGTGGCTGAAGGACGGGGCCGTCGTGCGCATCGAAAGCGACACCGGGCGCGAGTTCGCGGTGCCCGGCTCTACCGACGCCACCGGGTTCTTCGGCGCCGTCGACCTGCCGCCGGACCGCTACCGCGTACGCATCGAGCGCGGCGGCCGGCTCCTGTATCGGGCCACGCCGCAGGAAATCGGCGCGGGTGGCCTGGCGCGCTTCGACATTTTCCTGAAGCCGGGAGACTTCGAGCCGGTGCTGCCGCGAATCCGCGCCGCGGACCGCCCCTGGGCCGCGCCCGGCGACGTCCTGTTGATCGAGGGCGCCAACCTGGCGCCGGGCGAGGCCTTCGCCGCCTCCGTGCCGCTCCCGCAGCAGCTCGCCGCAACGCAGGTGCTGGTCAACCAGGCCGCGGCCCCGCTGTTTTTCGTCGAGCCCGGCCGCGCCGGCTTGCAGCTCCCCTTCGCCTCGGCGTCAACCTGGGAGATCCTGGTGCGGCATTCCGGCATGGAGTCGGCGCCGCTGGCGATTGCCGCCGTCGATGCCGCGCCGGTGATTCTCGCCGTCCGCGTGGTGGACGACCGGTTTCTGGAGATCTACGCGACCGGGCTGGGGCGGCTGGAGCCGCCGCTGGCTGCCGGCGCCGGAGCCGATCCCACGCTCCCGCTGCCGCGCGTCGCGCTCCCCGTGCGAGTTCGACTGCGCAGCGGCGGTCGGGAGCACCTGCTCGATCCGCTCTACGCCGGGTCACAACCGTACCAGCCGGCGCGCTACCAGGTGAACGCGGAATTACCCGCGGGCGTTCGGTCCGGCACGGTGGAGCTGCTGGTGGGCCCGGCGGTCTCCTCGCCGGCAACCTGGTAGGATCACCGGCGCGCTTGACTTTCCGCCGCCTGGGAATCAGACTGGGATCGAGGTCAGCGACAGCGTGACCAACGTACAACTCTACATGGCTCTCGGCGTTCCGGCCCTGATCAACGTCGCTTTGATCGGGCTGCTCATGGCGTACATTAACGCCAGGCTAACAGGACTGGAACAGCGCTTCGAGTCCCGCTTCGACGGTATTGACAAGCGTTTCGACGACATGAAAGACCTCTGGCGCGCCGAGCTTCACCGCGTCGAAGAGGTCCTCGACGCCCGGCTCAAACACCTGGAAGACCGCACGCGGTAATCCCGCTCACGCCCACCACACGGGCTCAATTCCTGGGAACCGGAGGCGGGCCGTCCGGAATGTAGCCCTTGTACACAACGCCGCGCGTCTTGGCGGCGAACTCGCTCCGCAGCTTGTCGCGCAGGGCGGTGTCCTCCAGCAGATCCACCATCGAGAGCGCCAGCGTCTTGGCTGCCAGCATCATGCCTTTGTGCCCGATCGACATGCCGCCGGAAGCCACTACCGGCCATGCGTGCCAGGGCACGTCCTCGGGCGCCGTGGCGACGCACAGATGCAGCGTCGGAACCACCCAGCTCACGTCACCCACGTCCGTCGAGCCGCCAGGTGGATCCGGGCGCTGCTGTTCGAGCGGCAGAATGCCGAGTCGCATGCCCTTCTCCGGGACACCGGCTGCCCGCTGCAGCGCGCGCGCAAACTTCTGTTCCTCTTCGGTGTATTGGACCGGACCCAGCGCATGCAGGTTCGCGTCCAGGATCTTCCCCGCTTCGGTGAGGACCATCCGCTCCCATGAGCCGGTCTGAATGGTGAAGCTGTGCTCGACTCCCGCGATCTTGGCGGCGCCCTCGGCGATCTCGCGCAGTCGCGGCAGCAACTGGTCGACTCCGGTGCGCGTGGAATCGCGCACCCAGGCCCATACGCGCCCGTACTCGGGCACCACGTTTGGCACGTCACCCGCTCGCTGGACGGTGTAGTGCAGCCGCACGCTCGGCTTGACGTGCTCGCGGAGCAGATTCACGCCGTGCGTGAACGCCTCCACCGCGTCGGCGGCGCTGCGACCGTTCCACGGATCGAACGCCGCATGAGCCGTGCGCCCGCGAAACTCAACACGGAAGTCGACGATGGCCTGCGAGCTCTGCATGTCCGCCCTCGTTCGATCCTCAGGGTGCCAGGCCAGCATCGCATCCACGCCGCGAAAAACGCCATCGCGGATCATGTACGCCTTACCGCTCACCGATTCTTCCGCCGGTGTGCCAAAGAACTTCACGGTGCCCTTCAGCCGCCCGGCGGCAATCAGATCCTTCACCGCGATGGCGGCCGCGAGGCTGGCCGTTCCGAACAGGTTGTGGCCGCAGCCGTGACCGGCGCCGCCTTCGACCAGCGCCTCCTTCGCCGGCGCCGCCTTCTGCGAGATGCCCGGCAACGCGTCGTACTCGCCAATGATGCCGATCACGGGCCTGCCCTCTCCGAAACTGGCCACGAACGCCGTGGGCATCCCGGCCACGCCAAGCTCCATCCGAAAGCCGTGTTTCTCGGCGTAGGCGGCCAGCGCCGCGGCCGACTGCGTTTCTTTGAGCGCGGTCTCGGCATATGCCCAGATGCGGTTGCTGAGCGCGGCCATCTCGGCGCGGCGCCCGTCGATCGCCGCAGCGGCATCCCGCTTGTTGCGCGGATCCGCGGCGGGCGAGAGCGTCGCAATCGTCAGCAGCGCAAAGGGAGCGGCGCGCACCACCAATCGAGATACGAACATGGTCGCGCCGCACTCCGTTTTGCGCGAGTTCCTCAGAAGAGCGGTCAGGCGAAGGTGCATATATCTAAAAAGTCACCGCCAGCCCAAGGCTGATCTCCTTTTGGCGGAACCGGCCACCCGAGCGGCCTTCGTCGGCGAACCGCAAATCGTACGGCATGCCGACGAAGTATTCGCGAAAGTCCATCCGGAACAACCCGTGGTTGAACAGCTTCACCTTCAGGCCACCGCCGTAGTTGACGCCGTAGGTTCTCGATCCGCCTTCCCGCCATTCCGAGAATCCCGGCCGGCCGTACTGGTGCAGTTGCGCGCCGCCGGTGATGAACGGACGCCAGCGCTCGCCGGCGGGCATGAAGTAGATCAGAAAATTGTAGGAGGCCTGCTGGATGGCGATCCGCCCGGAACGCTCTACTGTCACCGTTGAGCCGGCCTCTACTTTGCGGAGGATGGTCGACAGCGTCGCGCGGTTGTAGACGTAGCTGCCCTCGTGGCCGTAATAGCCCGGGGTGTTCCAGGTGATCCTGGCGCCGAGGCCGGCTTGCCCCTTGATCCGGGTATCGGTGTCGCGGGGGCTCAGTTCGGAGATCGAGCCCAGCGGCGTGCTGCTCAAGCGAGGATACACGGCCGAGACCGAGAATTCCAACAACTGGCCCCGCACGGCGGCCGCGCCGGCACACAGGAGGAGTCCGTAATATAGTGCTGTTTTCATGAGATCCGTTGAACCGCCGAAACCTTGCGCCGAAACCTTGAATTGTACCGCTGCGTGGGGGCTACCGTGGCGGCCGGCCCGCAGGTCTGTAGGCGCGCCCGGTGAGGACCCTGCCGGGGCGCCAGGCCGTCATCTTGCCGTCGCGCAGCACCGTGATCCCGTTGACCAGCACGTGGCGGAAGCCATCCGCGTACTGGTGGGGCTTGCCGAACTCGGCGCGGTCGATCACGGTGGCGGCGTCAAAGACGGCGATGTCGGCCTTCATGCCGGGCCGGAGCAGGCCGCGGTCCATGATTCCCAGGCGCGTCGCCGGCATCGACGACATGCGCCGCACCGCCTCCTCCAACGTCAGGACGCCCCGCTCGCGCACGTAGCGGCCGAGCACGCGGGCGAAGGTCCCGTAGCTGCGCGGGTGCGGCACTTCCTTGCCGAACACGTGAATGCCGCCGTCGGAGGCGATCATAGTGAACGGGTAGCGCAGGATGCGCTCCAGGTCCTTTTCATCGATGGCGTGATAGATGGCCGAGCAGCCGCCCTTCTGCTGGATCTCGACGGCGGTGATGGCGGCGTTTTCCAGCGTCACCGGCCGGCCGCGCAGCGCGGTGACCTCGGCCAGGCTCTTGCCGGCCAGCGATTCGTCCCACGAGCAGCCGGCCAGCACGACGTTCTTCGGGTCGCCCCCGCCGCGATTCTCGCGGATGTTGGTCACGATGGACGCCAGGATCCGCTCGCGCTGGTCCGGCGCCGCCAGCCGTTCCAGCAGCGCCTTGGACCCGCCCGCCTGGGACCATTGCGGAAACAGAGCCGCCGTGCCCGTACTCGAGGCGGTGTAGGGGTACTGATCGATGGTGACGTCCACCCCTCGCGCCCGCGCCTCCTCCACCAGGCGCAGCGTGTCGACGCTCTTGCCCCAGTTGGGCCGGCCGACGATCTTGTGATGGGTAAGCTGAGTCGGCAGGCCGCCTTCCTCGCCGATGCGGATGGTCTCGCGCACGCTCTCCAGAATGCCGTCCGCTTCGTTGCGCATGTGCGAGATGTGCATGCCGCCCAGCACGGCGACCGTCTTGGCCAGCTCGATCACCTCCCCGGTCGGCGTGAAATTGCCAGGGACATAGAAGAGCCCCGTCGAGAGACCGAAGGCGCCATCGAGCATCCCCTGGCGCGCCAATTCTTTCATTTTCAGGATTTCCTCCCCCGTGGCGTTCCGGTTTTCGGAACCCAGTACTGCCTGGCGGATGCTCCCCTGGCCGATGAAGCTGGCGAAGTTGACCGCGAACGGGGTGGCTCGGAGCTGGTCCAGGAAGGGCCCCAGGGGCACGGGCGAGCCACCGTCGTTGCCCTCAATGATGGTGGTGACGCCCTGTCGGATAACGTTTTCCGCGCTCGGTACCAGCAGCAGCCCGCGGCGGCCGTGGCTGTGGATGTCGATCGAGCCCGGGGCTACCACCAGCCCGCGGGCCTCCAGCCGCAGGCGGGCGTTGCTGGAGGCGAGTGAGCCGATCGCGGCGATCGAGTCGCCCTGAATGCCCAGGTCGGCCTGGAACCACGCGCTGCCGGCGCCGTCGACGATCCGGCCGCCAAGGATCAGGACGTCATAGGTCGGCTGCTGAGCCAGCGCCGCCTGAAGGAAGAAGATTGTGAGAAGTACCCGAACCATGCAGGCTATTGTACATGTGCCGTTCACAAGGGGTGGAAAGGGCGCACACACGTTACGGTGTGCGCATTCCTGGACCCTTCCGGTACAGAGCCTGTGTCAGAACGGTACTCAGCGGTTGCTCTTAGGCGATGAGGAAAGCATCGCCAGAAACAACCCAACTATCAGAAAACCGGCCACCAACCCCGATATCAGCATGATTACCTCTTCTTTGTTCTCCACTTGGTTAGATGCAATTCGGGTGCCAAAAGTTGCGGGATCACCGATCCCTGTGGTCGCGGCTCGAGCCGATTATGGTACGTTCACCCGTATGCGGGTGAACTTCGCTTTCGGAAAGTCGGGGCTGCCGCTGGACCTTCCGGAGGCTTTCCGGTACAGGATGCTCGAAGCGCGCTCCGCCGGCCCATTGGAGGATCCCGCCGCCGCCCTGGAGGAGGCGCTCGACCGGCCGATCGGCTCGCCCGCCCTGTCCGAGCTGGCGCGGGGGAGGACCAGCGCAGCCATCTCCGTGTGCGACATCACGCGCCCGGCGCCGAACCGGCAAGTGCTGCCTCCACTGCTGCGGCGCCTGGAACAGGCGGGCATCCGAACCGAGGCGATCACCATCCTGATCGCCACCGGGCTGCACCGGCCGGCGACCCAGGCCGAGATCCGCGAAATCGTGGGCGAGGAGATCGCGGCCGGCTATCGCGTGGTGAATCACAACGCCCGGGCGCTCGCCGAACACCGCCACCTGGGGAGCACACGGTCCGGGACGCCGGTGTATGTCGACGAGCGGTTCGTCGCCGCCGACCTGCGCATCACGCTGGGGTTCATCGAGCCGCACCTGATGCTGGGTTTCTCCGGCGGCCGGAAGCTGGTGGCGCCGGGCCTGGCTGCCCAGGAAACCATCAAAGTGCTGCACAGCCCGCGGTTCATGCGCGAAGCCCGGGCGGTAGAGGGCTCCATCGAAGACAACCCTCTCCACCGCGAATTGCTTGAGATCGCCCGCCTGGCCGGTCACGATTTCATCGTCGACGTGGCGCTCGCGCGCGACCGGCGCATCGCCGGCATATTCGCCGGGGACCCGGTCGAGGCCCACCGGCAGGGAGTCGGGTTCGTCTCGCGGGTCATGCTGGAGCTGATCGAGCAGCCCGCCGACGCCGTCATCACCACCTCGGCCGGCTATCCGCTCGATCTGACCTTCTACCAGGCGATCAAGGGTCTCACCGCGGCCGCGCACATCGTCAGGCACGGCGGAAGGATCCTGCTGCTGGCCGCCTGCCAGGAAGGCGCCGGGGCGCCCGAGTTCCGCCGGATGCTGATGTCGGAACCCTCCGCCGAGGCCTTCCTGGAGAAAATAGCCGAAGCGCCGGTGATCGTCGACCAGTGGCAACTGGAGAAGCTGGCGCTGGTGACGCGCCGCGCCGATCTGTTCTACTACGTGCCCGGCCTTGAGGACGAGTACCGGCCGTCGCTATGGGGGACGGCGCTCGACTCGCCGCAGGCCGCCGTGGAAGCCGCGACCGCGGGGCTGGCGCCGGACTCCACGATCGCCGTGATCCCGGAAGGTCCGTACGTGCTGGCCCGGGCGCGCGCGGAAACCGCCGAAGAAACGCTTGTGTAAACCGCGCCGCCGGGTGATAATGAAACAGTTTTCCTGGGGGTGAATATGCGAACCATTCGGGTCTTTACAATTGCAACCATTCTGGCTCTGGCGCTCGGTGCGGGTCTCGCGCACGCCCAGACGGCGACGCTGCGCGGCACGGTGACCGATCCGAGCGGCGCGGTAGTGCCGGGGACATCCATCACGCTGAAGAACACCGACCAGGGGTGGGTGCGCGTCACCACCACCAGCGAGTCGGGCGACTATGTCCTGCCGCAGTTGGTACCGGGCACCTATTCCATCACGGCCCAGTCAGGAGGCTTTCGCGTCGAGGAACACCGAGGCATCGTCCTGCAAGTGGGCCAGGAGGCGCGCGTCGATCTGGCGCTCAAACTGGGCGATCCGACCGAGAAGATCGTCGTGGTGGCCGAGGCGCCGCTGGTCTCCTCCGAGAACGCCTCCACCGGCGCCGTGGTGGACAACCAGAAGATTGTCGAGCTGCCGCTGAACGGCCGCGAGTTCTGGCAACTGGCGCGCGTGGCGCCGCTGGTCTTCGATCCGCCGCAGGGATCCGCGCTCGGCTTCCGCGGCGGCTTTAATGTGGCCGGCAACTCGGAAGTCACCAACACCTTCATCATGGACGGCGTGGATAACAACGACCAGACCACGGGCCAGCCCACGCACCGCCCGTCGGTGGACGGAATCCGCGAATTCAAGGTGCTCACCGGCATCTACCCGGCCGAGTACGGCCGACAGTCGGGCGGACAGATCGTCATCACCACCATGTCGGGCTCGAACAGCTTTCACGGCACGGCGTACTACTTCCACCGCAACGACAACCTGGACTCGCGCAATTTTTTCCTCCGCGGCGCCGAGCCGGAGCTGAAGCGCCACCAGTACGGCTTGTCCAACGGCGGGCGCATCATCCGCGATCGCACCTTCTACTTCGTCACCTATGAAGCGCTCACGCTGGGCGAAAGCGTCGCGCGGCTCCGCACCGTGCCCACCGCGCGCATGCGCTCGGGCGACCTGGCCGAGATCAACCGCGTCATCCGCGATCCGCTCAACAACCAGCCGTTCGCCGCCAACCGCATCCCGGACAACCGCATCCACCGCACCAGCCGCGGTTTCCTCGAGTACTGGCCGGCGACGAACCTGGCCGGCATCGCCAACAACTACAACTTCAACGGCGTGCGTACCCAGAACCAGGACCAGTTCTCCACCCGCGTGGATCATCGCTTCTCCGACAAGGACAGCCTGTTCGTCAGCTACCAGTTCAGCCAGCGCGAGAACCTCGAGCCGAGCAACTCGCTGTGCGGCGACCGAGGCCTGCCGCTGTTCGGCTGCAAGGAGCCCGAGCGCACACAGGTGGGCTCGGTCGTCCACACCCACATCTTCAGCCCGAGCGTGCTGAACGAGGTGCGTGTGGGCTTCAACCGCATCCGCACCAACCGCTTCCAGGACGACATCGCGCTCGGCAACCTGGTGCAGAAGCTCGGCCTGCCGCAGGGAGGCGCGCTGGGGCTGGCCGGGCCCGACTTTTTCAATCTCGGCCTGCCGCAACTGGCCGTGACCGGCTATGCCACCATCGGCGGGCCGACCAACCTGCCGCAGGGCAGGCGCGTAACCAATTACAACGTGGTCGACGGGTTCAACTGGATCCGCGGGCCGCACACGATGAAGGCCGGTTTCGACTACAAGAAGTATCTCTTCAACAGCTTCTTCACTTCCTTCGGCCGCGGCGACTTCACCTTCAACGGCCAGTTCACCACCGATCCGCTGGCGGATTTTCTGCTCGGCGGCCTGCGCACCACCCAGCGCCAGCCGGGCGAGCCGTTTAACAACATCTACAACTACTCGGCGGGCTTCTACTTCCAGGACGACTGGGTGGTCTCGCGCAGCCTGACGCTCAACCTGGGCCTGCGCTACGAGGTGGCCCAGCCTATCCTGGAGCGGGTGAACAAGAACGCCAGTTGGGACGCGGCCACGGGCAACATCATCGTCTCCGACGGGCGCCTGATCAACGTCGACGCCGCCGGCAATCTGGTCACCGTGGGGTCCTCCCACCTCGGACGCCAGGTCTGGCACATGGACAAGAACAATTTCGCCCCTCGGCTCGGCTTCGCCTGGCGCGTCACCAGCGACAATCGCAACGTGGTGCGCGGCGGCTTCGGGATCTTCTACAACCAGATCGTCTCGGCCAACGGCCTGTCCACGATGTACCGCGGCCTTCCCTTCCGGCGCTCGGAGAATTTCATCAACACCCCGACCAACGTCGTGGCGACCTGGGAGGTCCCCTTTCCCGCCGGCATTTCCGGCGGAGGCCTGGCGCCGCAGGGGATGAACGCCAATTTCGCGGACGCCCTTGTCCAGCAGTGGAGTTTCGGCTTCCAGCGCGAGCTGACGCGGTCCCTGGTTTTCGAGGCCACCTACCTCGGCTCCAAGGGAACCCATCTTCCGATGAATTACAACATCAACCAGCCCACTCCCGCCGCGGGCGCCATTCAGAACCGGCGCCCCTTTCGCCAGTGGGGCAACGTCAACTACCGCGACGCCGTGGGCAACTCGAACTTCCATGCGCTGTCAACACGCGTCGAGCACCGGTTCTCCCGCGGCCTTTCCCTGTTGAGCGCGTGGACCTGGTCCAAGTCGATCGACCAATCGCCGCCTCCGGCAACCGGCGGCGATGGGGAAGCCGGCGTCCAGGACCCGCGCAATCTCCGCTCCGAGCGCGGGCTGTCGGAATTCGACACTCGCCACCGCTGGATCAACAGCCTGGTATACGAACTGCCGTTCGGCAAGGGCAAGACCTGGCTGGGCGGCCTGAGCGGCGCGGCCAACCACATCCTGGGCGGCTGGCAGGTGACCGGGATCCTGGTGTTCCAGCGCGGGCGGCCGTATACGGTAATCACCAGCCGCGATATGTCGAACACCGCCGCCGCCCACCGCCCGAACCTGGTCGGCGACCCCAAGCTGGCCAACCCCACGCCGACACGCTGGTTCAACCAGCAGGCCTTCTCCGACGTGCTGCCGGCCGGGGTGCTCGACTATGGAAACCTGGGCTCCAACACGATGATCGCCGACGGCATCATGAACCTGGACCTGGCGGCATTCAAGAACTTCAGCCTGCGTGAGAACATGCGGCTCCAGTTCCGGACCGAGTTCTTCAACGCGAGCAACCACGCTAATTTCGCCATCCCGAACCGACAGTTGACGGCGGCCGCTTTCGGGCAGGTGTCGGCCACCACCACGCTGAACCGCCAGATCCAGTTCGGCATGAAGGTGGTGTTCTGATGCGAGCCGCGCTGCTTGTGCCGCTGGCCGCGCTGTCGCTGGGCGCCGAGCCGCTCAGCCGAGGCGAAAGAGACCGCGCCATGAGCCACCTGCACGCTTCGCGCAAGCAGTTCCTGGACGCGCTGGCGGGCCTCTCGGAGGCGCAGTGGAAGTTCAAGGCCGGCCCCGACCGCTGGTCCATCGCCGAGGTCGCCGAGCACATCGGGGTGAGCGAAGACACCCTGTTCGGCATGGTGACCGGGAAGCTGCTGAAATCCGCGCCGGCTCCGGCCGAAAAGCTCGCCGAGACCAAGGACAAGGACGAGCTGGTCATGAAGGCTGTCCCCAACCGCGAACAGAGGTTCCAGGCGCCGGAGATGCTGCGCCCCACCGGGCGCTGGGCCGGCCGCGTCGAGCTGTCGCGCGACTTCAGGGCGGCCCGGGACGGCACCATCGCCTACGTCGAGAAGACCGGTGACGAGCTGCGGAAGTACGTCATGGATCACCCGGTGCTGAAGGCGCTGGACGCCTACCAGTGGATCCTGCTCATCGCCGCGCACACCGAGCGCCACGTGGCGCAGATCGACGAAGTCAAGCAGAGCGCCGGCTACCCGAACCAGTAGCGGGCCGCCCGCCGCTCAGGCGCCGTTCTTCTTGAACCACTCCTGGAGCCTCCGCCAGCCGTCCTCGGCGTCCGCTTTCCGAAAGCTGGGACGGTAGTCGGCGTGGAAGCCGTGCGGCGCCTCCGGGTAGACGACGATCTCGGAGTTCTTCCCCGCCGCCTTGATCGCGCCCCGCATCTTCTCCACCGTGTCCAGCGGGATGCCTTGGTCCTGGCCGCCGTAGAGGCCGAGCACGGGGGCGCGCAGCTCGCCGGCCACTTCCACCGGGTGGGTGGGCGACGTCGCCGACGCCTGGCCCACCAGCCGCCCGTACCAGGCCACTCCGGCCTTGACCCGCGCGCTGTGCGCCGAGTACATCCACACGACTCGGCCGCCCCAGCAGAAGCCCGTGATCGCCAGCCGCGCCGTGTTGCCTTTATTCTTGCCGGCCCAGTCGACGGCCGCGTCCAGGTCCGACATCACCTGGGCGTCGGGCACCTTCGAGACCACCTTCGAGATAATCTCCTGGAAGTTGGCGATCTGCGACACGTCCCCCTGGCGCGCGTACATCTCCGGGGCGACGGCCAGGTAGCCGAGCTTGGCGAACCGCCGGCAGATGTCCTTGATGTGCTCGTGCACGCCGAAGATCTCCTGCACCACCAGCACGAGTGGGAACGAGGCGCCCTGCGCCGGCAGCGCGCGGTAGGCGGGGATCTCCCCGTCTTTGACCGGGATCTTGACTTCCCCGGCCGTGATGCCCTGCGTGTCGGTGGTGATGGTTTGCGCGGTCACCGGCTGCACTGCCAGCGCGAATCCGGGCGCCAGGCGGGTGACGAGAAACTCGCGGCGGTTGACGGCCGCGGGATCGGGACGAGGTGTGGTAGTGGCGCTCATGGGAAGAAGGGTAGCACGCTTTCCAGCCCCCGTGCCGTTCCGCCAGGCGGAAATCCTTGAGGATAGAGAGACCCAACGTCGTGGTGGCCTGAGTGATCCGTCTGGCGACGCTCGACGACCTGCCGCGCCTGATTGAAATCTCCCTGGCCGCCTTCGACAGCGTCACCCGGGCGCGGAAAGTCGAGCGCGACTTCGGCCCCCTGAAAGGGTCGAGAAGGCTTTTCCTGGAGCAGACGTTTCTGGTGCTGGAAGAGGACGGTCGCGTGGTGGGATACGCTTGCGGCGCGCCATTGAGGAGCACTTCGCCGCCCAGGGCGCCGGCCACGTCACCCTCGAGTCGCTCACCGATAACGAGACAGCCACCGGACTCTACCAGCGCGAAGGCTATCGGGCCATGGCGCAGCATATCAACTGGTTCAAAAAGCTCGCGTCGTAGCCGGCGTCCGCTCCCCTTGCCTCAAACTTCTCCGCCGTGCCCGGGATACCCGTAGTCGACCTGGCGACGCTTTTCACCCCGCCCTTCAAGGTCGTCATGTGCCACCCCGGTCACCGTCATCACTAATTCCGGGCAAGCCCGCCGGTGAGTATCTCATCTGGGCGATGTGCCGGGCTTGATTCACCGGCCTCCTCGTGGTAGAATACATGTCTAGATACATATGAAAACCATAACCATCAATGTATCCGAGCCGGCCTACAGGGAGTTTCAGGCGCGGGCCCGCCGCTTGGACCGCACGACGTCGGAGTTGATTCGGGAGGCGATGGAAGAGTACCTCCGCGGCCAGCCACGAGGGTCCAGAAGCGTGCTATCGTTTCAGCCGCTCGATTTGGGGAGGATCAGGAAGCCTCTGACCGCCAGGGACGATCTGCTGGCGGAAATGACCCATGACCTACGGCCTTGATACGACATTTCTCATCCAACTGGAGGTTGCTGGCGCGCCGGGTCACCGTTTCGCAGTTGCCTGGTTACAGCAGGTGATTCAGCAGCAGGCGCGCCTGGCGCTGGCCGCTCAGGTGCTAACCGAATTCATTCATGTCGCATCGGACCCTGCCCGGTTTGAGCGGGCCCTCAGTGTTTCGGCGGCGGTCGAACGGGCCCAAGCATGGTGGAGCGCTCAAGAGGTCACGCCGGTTCACCCGACCGACGCGGCTGTGAGCGTCTTCCTCGATTGGATTCGGAAGTATCGCCTGGGACGCAAGAGACTGCTGGACACAATGCTCGCCGCAACATATTTCGCCCAAGGAGTGACGGACATTGTGACGACGAACGCGCGCGACTATTCGATTTTCGGCGTCTTCCGGGTCCACAGCCCGGCGTCCCGCGCCTGATCGAGTGGCCCACGAGTGGCTTCCACCTCATGGCCGTTTAGCGAAAGGAGATCTTCACGCTCGAAATCAAGTCCGGTTATCCTTCAACGGACGCAAGCTCGAGCTGGAAGGAGGTCCCATCCGACAGCAGGCCGTGCGCGACGATCTGAAGCGAACCTCTTTTGGCGCCGCCGAGGGGACGCAGGCTTTCCTTGTAGAAGCTGGCAGATCCGATGCGTAATAACTCCATTGCGAAGAGTTCGGGAACTGTCAGGATACCGTCGATCTATTTCCCCTCCCGGCGCACGGGACTGACTCAAACCTGGAAAGTGCCGGTGGCGGGTGGTGAGCCGGTTCAGGTTACTCAAAACGGCGGGTGGGCGGGGCGGGAATCGCCGGACGGGAAGTTTGTCCATTTTCTGAAGGACGGCGCACCCATGCCAATCTGGCGTGTTCCGGTGGGCGGCGGGGAGGAGAGCCTGGTGACCGATCGCATCGGTGGTCAGGTCGATTTTTTGGATCGCGGGATCTACTTCCTTAACAGGCGCCCCCCGGGGATCACCTTGCTCAACTTTTTCAGCTTCGAAACCGGCGTCGCCGCAACCATCGCCGAAATCGCCACCCAGGTCAACGCCTTCACCGTCTCACCGGATCAGCGAACCCTGGTCTACGCCCTGGGGGAGTCGCGCGGGGTCGACCTGATGCTGGTGGATAACTTCCGCTGAGTTACCGCCGATCAGAACACCAGGCGCAAGGCCATCTGAATCCTGCGCGGGGTGTTGGCCTGGTTGGTGATCAGGCCGAAGCTGGCGTTGGTGGGCGCAAGCTGAGGGCCGGAGAAGATGGGCCTGTTGCTGGAGTTGAAAAACTCGGCGCGATAGGTCAGCTCCACTCGCTCCGTGATCTTGAATCCCTTGATGAGCGAGAAGTCAATCTGGTTGACGCTGTCGGCGCGTAGACTAACAAACCGGCTGGGGAACGTGCGTAGATTCCAGTCGAGCTGCTGGGCGGGGATTCGGTTGAACTGCGCGATATCAAACGTGCCGTCGACGCGATGCGGGTCCAGGTTCAGCGGACCGCCCAGGTAGAGGACGTTGCCCCAGCCGAGCGGGGCGCCTGGCTGGAGAGTGAAAACCGCGTTGACAACCCAGCCGCCGGCGACGGCGCGGGCCGCCGGGTGCGCGCCGCTGAGATAGGGCTTGCCCTTTCCGAAGGGAAGTTCGTAGCTTCCGCTGAAGACAAAGCGGTAGAGCCGGTCTTCGGCCGCCGCGCGTTTTTCGAGCACCGGGTTCGCGTCGTTGAGACGGCTGCGCTTTTCCAGCAGCTTCGACCACTGGAAGTTCGCGATCGCTTGCAATCCTTGCGAGAACCGTTTGTCCAAGCGCACCTGGAAGGCGTGAAAATGAGACTGCCCGTCGGTCCTTTGCTGCGCGTTTACGCCGGTGAAGTGCGGATAGGGCCGGAGCAACTGGTTGCGGCCGGTCACGGTTCCACTCAGCCCCGTGCCGGGAATGAGTCCCGCGAATGGATTGGCCACCTGCGCAGTCATGGTGTTGATGTTGGCCTGGTCGCGGGAGGGCGACGTGCTGAAATACCGCAGGGGGACAAAGTTCAGTTGATGGTCTACACCCATCTTGACCGCCTTGTTTCCCATGTAGCCGATCTCGGCCACCATGTTTTGCGTAATCTCGCGTTGGATGGACAGTTGCCATCGCGCCGAGTATGGATAACTGGGGACCGGGTTGTAGAAGGTGATCCCGCGGCCGAGGAATGTTCCCAGTCCAAGCGTTGCACCCGACGGCTGCTGAATGCCGTTGGGAAACGGATTGGCCAATGTCGAGGCGGGAGTGAGAAGGCCGTCGAGGCTCGCTACAAACGGAGTGGACTGGCTGAAGCCGGGCGCCTGGTTTCCGATAACGCCAAAATTGAAGTAAAACAGACCGACGCCGCCCCGAATCACACCCTTGCCGGCGAGCACCCGCGGGGACCAGGAGAATCCGGCGCGCGGGGAGAAGTTGGCCTTGGGCGTTGTGTAAATCGAGCGATTCGAGGGTCCGGCGAAAAGCACTCCGCCATTGACGCGGAACTGACCCGCCGGGATCTCCGGAATGGCACTGGCGTTGTAGGCCGCCATGGCCCGCGCCGCGATGGGACTGGCGGACGTCCCGTCGAAACCGTTCAAGGTGCGGTTGAAGCGTTCGACGGTTGGCGTCTCCGCCTCCCAACGCAGGCCAAGGTTCAGCGTCAGGTTGGACTTGAGGCGGAAATCGTCCTGGAGGAACAGCGAGTAATAGCGGTTGTGGTTGGTGCCGCATTCAGATCGAAACCGCCTCCGGTGGGCATCCCCAGAAGAAACGCCGCGAAGTCCTGGCCGATGGGCGCCGCCGAGGAATTGTCCAGCGGTCCGTTGGTCCACCCGTTGCCGAAAGTGAAATCGCCGTTGGACAAGCCATAATCGAGCTGGGATTCGCGGGTCTCACGAAAATCCATACCGAACTTGAGGTTATGCTTGCCGGCGATCTTGGTGAAACTCTCAAACAACTGGAAAATGTCGAAGGGAAACTCCCTGCCTCCGCCGTGGCCGATCCCGGTGAATGCGGAGAAGTTAAGGCGCGGAATCACCTTGCGGGGAGCGGCCGAGGCCAGGTAGGAGGGGAATCCCAGGGATGTCGAATCGAAGCCGTCCGAGAAATTCTGGAGAGGCTCTTTGAATCGGGTCCAGTTGACGCGAGTGTTCATGAGCCAGGTGGCGGAGAGTGTATCAACGTCGTCCACCATGAAACCCCAGTTGTGCCGCTGGAGCGCGTTTGTGGCTGTCGGGTTGTCGTTGAGGGGCCGGTTGAGCGCGTTGGAGCCGCTTCCCTGGCGAAAGTTATGCCGGGCATTGAAGAAGAACTTGTGATTGGCGGACAGGTTGAAGTCGAGCCGTCCGATCCAGTTGTAAAAGTTGTTCTTCTCCCCGTTGAGCAGGGACAGAAGATTGTCCTGGCCGTTGGCGCGCCCGGTCTGATTGGGCTGCGGCAAATACTGGAGGTAGTTGCGGGCGATGGGCGAGATGCGGTTCGCTGGAATCGTATTCCCGGGAAAGGGAGTGCGCCGCACTCGCTGGCCCTCGCGAATACCGGTGAGCGGATCGTGGATCGTGTACACCGCGCCCTGGCTGAGCAGCGCGGAGAAGTCGCCGTTCCTTTCGGCCGGCGTGGGCGCGGTTCCGGTGGTCGGCGCCGGCAGCGCGTCCTTGACGCCTTCGTAGCCCAGGTAGAAGAAGACGCGGTCGCGTCCGCGGAACAGCTTCGGGATGGTCACCGGGCCCGACACGCTGAAGCCGTATTGATTGAAGCGGCTTACCGGTTTCTTGGCCCCGGCCTTGTTGGTAAAGAAAGGCGTGGCGTTGAACGCGGAGTTCTGGAATTCGTAGAGGGTGCCGTGGAAATCGTTGGTGCCGCTTTTCAAGATGATGTTCACCGTCCCGCCGCCGGTGTGGCCGTAAGCGGCGTCGGCCTGAAAGCTCTCGGCTTTGACTTCCGCGACGGCGTCCATGGGCGGGTTGTATGCCACGCGGAGGTTGCCGGTGGTGTCGGGCGCGCCGTCGATGAGCAGTTCGTTGCCTTGCGCCGGTGCGCCACCCATGGAGAAGCCGGAGGGGCCGGCGTTGTCGAAGGGCCTGGTGAATCTCGGGTCCGTGTTGGGAACGACGCCGAAGGCCAATTGCGCCAGCGCGAGGGGAGTGCGGCCGGAGACGGGCATGCGCTCGATCTGGCGCGTGGTGATCACCTGTCCCGTGGATGCGGTGGTGGTTTGCAGCATGGGCGCTTCGGCGGTGACGTTGACGGTTTCGGTGACGGCTCCGACTTCGAGCCGTATATCGAGGCCGATCCGTTCGTTTGTGCCGGCCGTAACCCCTTCGCGGTGGTACCGCTTGAAGCCGGGGGCCTCAAACACAATCCGGTAGACAGCCGGGGGCAGAAAAGGAAGGCTGTAAAGCCCTTCGCTATCGGAGACGGTTTCGTGCTTAGCCCCCGTGTCGACACGGGTCGCTGTAATCTTCGCGCCGGCAACGGAGCCGTCCTGAGGATCGCTAATGCGGCCGCTGATGACGGCGCGGAACTCCTGTGCCCAGCACGCACCAACAAAGACAAGTACTGCGAGAACGCTAACCTTCATGGAAGCCTCCCAGGCGGATTGCTGAGATTTATTTATTATACTGCCTCGTCCGCAGAATTCATCGCCCACCGCTCCCTGTGTGGTCGCGGCTCGGTTTCGGTGTTCGTTGCGTTGTACACTGGCAGAAGATGCGGCGCCTCCTCCTTGTTATGGCGGCTGGAGGGCTCTCCCTGCCTGCCGCCGAACGCACCCTGGAGTTCAACCGGGACATTCGTCCCATCCTTTCCGACAGGTGTTTCCTGTGTCACGGCCCGGACGCCGCCGCGAAGAACGTGCCACGGAGGCTGGACCGGGAAGCCGACGCCAAGGCCGCCCGCGACGGCAAGCGCGCGATCGTGGAAGGCGATCCGGCTTCGAGTGAGCTGATTCGGCGCATCACGGCGGAGAGGCCGGCCCTGCGCATGCCTCCCGTGGCTTCCGGCCCGCGCCTCACCGATGCCCAGATCGCGACGCTGCGCGCCTGGATCGCCCAGGGCGCGAAGTGGCAGAAGCACTGGGCGTATCTTCCGCCTGTGAGGCGCCCTCCGCCGGCGGTACGCAACCGGTCGTGGCCGCACAACCCCGTGGATCGATTCGTTCTGGCGCGTCTCGAGAGCGAAGGACTGCGGCCGTCGCCGGAAGCCTCGATGGAAACCTGGCTGCGCCGCGTCTCGCTCGACCTCACCGGGCTGCCGCCGACCCCTGCCGAACTGGACGCGTTCCTCGCCGACGCCACGCCCCACGCCCGCGAAAAAGCGGTGGACCGGTTGCTCGCCTCACCGCGCTACGGCGAGCGCATGGCGGCGCGTTGGCTGGACGCGGCGCGATACGCCGATTCCAACGGCTACCAGTACGACGGCGAGCGCGTCATGTGGCGCTGGCGCGACTGGGTCATCGAGGCGTTCAACCGCAACCAGCCGTTCGACCGGTTCGTGCTCGATCAGATCGCCGGCGACATGCTGCCCGGCGCCACGCTCGATCAGAGAATCGCCACCGGCTTCAACCGCAACCATCGCGCCAACACCGAAGACGGCATCGTTCCCGAAGAGTACGCCGTCGAGTACGTGGTGGATCGCCTGGAGACCACGGCCACCGTATTTCTCGGCACGACGATCGGCTGCGCGCGCTGCCACAACCACAAGTACGACCCGTTCGACCAGAAAGAGTTCTATCGCCTGTTCGCCTACTTCAACAACGTGCCCGAGCTTGGCCGGGCGATGAAATACGGCAACTCGCCGCCCGTGATCCCGGCGCCGACGCGCGAGCAACAGGCGGCGCTCGAGGAATGGCACCGGCGGATCCGAGAGGTCGAGCGGTTCCTCGAGGCGCGCGCCCAGGAGACGGGCCGGGACCGGCAAGAATGGTCGCGCCGCATCGCGGGGGAAGCGCCCGCATGGTGGAGACCGGCGTCCGGCATCGTGGCGGCGTTTCCGATGGAGGGCTCCGGGGAAGCCAAGCCGGTCGGCGGTACGCCGGAGGTGGTCGAGGGCCGCATCGATCGCGCCCTGGCCTTCGACGGGAAGACTTACCTCGATGCCGGCGACATCGGCGGGTTCGACATCGAGGACCGTTTCACGCTCTCGTTGTGGTTCCTCTCCCAGGACACGCCCGATGGCAGCCTGCTCAGCAGAATGGCCGACAACCCCAAGGGCAAGGGATACGGCGTGCACCTGAACCGCGGGAAAGTTCACGCGCATCTCACCAGCGTCTGGGTCGACGACGCGATTCGCCTGGAGACCGAAGAATCGCTGGACGCCGGGCGCTGGCATCACCTGGCGGTCACTTACTCCGGCTCGCGGATGGCCGAAGGCGTAACCGTGTGGATCGACGGCCGCGCGGCCAGGACACGCGTCGAGCAGGATACGCTCTACCGGCCGTTCGGCAACGCCGGCCGGGCGTTCCGCGAATCGTTCCGCATCGGCGGCGGATGGGGGGCCGGGCGGCGCTTCCGCGGGCTGATCGACGACGTGCGTGTTTACCGCCGCATCCTCGAAGCACGGGAGATCTCGGCGATGGCGCTGGGCGCGTCGATTCCCGTCATCGCGCTCAAGATGGAAGCGCTGCGCAGCGAGCCCGAGCGGCTCCAGTTGCACGAGTATTTCCTAGAGAACGGCGCCGACGACGAGGTGCGGCAGGCCTGGAAGCGGCTGGCCTCGCTCCGCCTGGAGAAGGAAAAGCTCGAACGCAGCTTCCCCACTGTGATGGTGATGGCCGAGCGTCCCACGCCGAAGGAGACCTTCGTGCTGATCCGCGGCGCCTACGACAAGCCGGGTGAGAAGGTTGAGCCCGGAGTGCCGCGGGCGCTGCACCCGCTGCCCGCCGGGGCGCCGAACAACCGGCTCGGCTTCGCCCGCTGGCTGGTGGATCCCGCCAATCCGCTGACCGCGCGCGTGGCGGTGAACCGTTTCTGGCAGATGTACTTCGGCGCCGGCCTGGTGCGCACCACAGAGGATTTCGGGCTCCAGGGCGAATGGCCCTCGCACCCGGAGCTGCTCGACTGGCTGGCGACCCAGTTCGTGCGCAGCGGCTGGGACGTGAAAGCGATGCAGAAGCTCATCGTCACCAGCGCCACCTACTGGCAGTCGTCGGCCGGGACGCCGGAGCTGTTCGAGCGCGATCCGGACAATCGCCTGCTGGCGCGCGGCCCGCGGCGGCGGCTGCCGGCGGAGAGCATCCGCGACCAGGCGCTGTTTGTCGCCGGGCTGCTCACCGAAAAGCTCGGCGGCGCTTCGGTGAAGCCGTACCAGCCCGCGGGCCTGTGGCAGGAAACGTCCATGCAGGACATGTACTACGTGCAAAGCAAGGGGCCCGACCTCTACCGCCGCGGCCTGTACACCTTCTGGAAACGCACCATACCGCCCCCGATGATGATGAACTTCGACGCCGCCGGCCGGGAAGCCTGCGTGGTCCACGAGACCCGCACCAACACGCCGCTCCAGGCGCTGAACATGATGAACGACGCCACCTTTGTCGAAGCGGCGCGCTTCCTGGGCCAGCGCATGCTGCTCGAGGGCGGGCCCGACGACGCCGGCCGCCTGCGCTACGGCTTCCGGCTCACCACCGCCCGCGCGCCTTCGGCCGCCGAGGAGAGGGTCCTGCTCGACGGACTGCGCTTCCATTTCGACTATTTCGCCGGCGATCCGCAACGGGCGCGGGCCTTTCTCGGCGTGGGCGACTCGCCGGCGGATCCGGCCGCGGATCCGCGCCGGCTCGCCGCGTTCGGCGCCGTGGCCAGCCTGCTGCTGAACATGGACGAGACCACGAACAAGGAGTAGCGGCCATGGACCCGATCGAGGAAAGAAAGCTGCTTCTCACGCGGAGGCATTTCTTCGGCCTGGGTGCGACCGGGCTGGGCGCCGCGGCGCTAGCCACTGTGGCCGCCGGCGACGCCGCCGCCGCCGATCCGCACCAGGCGCTGTCCCATTTCGCTCCCCGGGCCAAGCGGGTGATCTACCTGTTCCAGCACGGCGCGCCGTCGCAACTGGACCTGTTCGACTACAAGCCCGGGCTGGTGGAGAGGCGCGGCGCCGAGCTTCCGGAGTCGGTGCGCCGCGGCCAGCGGCTGACAGGCATGACCGCCTACCAGTCCACCTTTCCCGCGGCGCCCACCGTGTTCCGGTTCGCGCGGCACGGCAGCTCGGGGACGTGGCTCAGCGAGCTGCTGCCATACACCGGCGGCGTCGCCGACGAGATCTGCCTGATTCGCTCGCTGCACACCGAAGCGATCAACCACGACCCGGCTGTCACTTTCTTCCAGACGGGCTTCCAGCTCGCCGGCCGCCCGAGCATCGGCGCCTGGGTCGCCTACGGGTTGGGGAGCGAGAATAGCGACCTGCCCGCCTTCGTCGTCATGGTTTCGCAGGGAACCGGAAACAGCCAGGCGCTGGCCGACCGGTCCTGGGGCAGCGGTTTTCTGCCGACCCGCTACCAGGGCGTGAAGTTCCGCGCCGGCGCCGATCCGGTGCTCTACCTCTCCAATCCTCCCGGCTACTCGGGCCAGGCGCGGCGGCGGTTTCTCGACGACCTGGCGCGGCTGAACCAGATCCGGCAACGGGAGAACCCGGATCCGGAGATCGGCACGCGCATCGCCCAATACGAGATGGCGTTCCGCATGCAGACTTCGGTGCCGGAGCTGGCGGATCTCTCCCGCGAGCCGGAAGCCACCTTCGAGCTGTACGGTCCCGATTCGCGCAAGCCGGGCAGCTTCGCCGCCAACTGCATCCTGGCGCGGCGGCTCGCCGAGCGCGGCGTGCGCTTCATCCAGCTCTTCCACCGCGGCTGGGACCAGCACTCCAACCTGCCGCGCGAGATCCGCGCCCAGTGCCGGCAGACGGACCAGCCGTCGGCGGCGCTGATCCGCGACCTGAAGCAGCGCGGGATGCTCGACGACACGCTGGTGGTGTGGGGCGGCGAATTCGGCCGCACCGTTTATTCCCAGGGAACGCTCACCCAGGACAACTACGGCCGCGATCATCACCCGCGCTGCTTCTCGATGTGGATGGCCGGCGGCGGCATCCGCGGCGGGCTGACGTGGGGCGAAACCGACGACTACGGCTACAACATCGTCGAGAACCCGGTGGACGTGCACGACCTGCACGCGACGATACTCCACTTGATGGGAATGGACCACACGCGGCTGACGTTCAAGTTCCAGGGCCGCAACTACCGGCTCACGGACATCCACGGACGCGTGGTGCGGGGGATCTTGTCGTAGGGCGTTGAGATGGCCCGTGGATCTCCTCGGTCGAGGACTTGATGCTGGTGGAGAACTTCGGTGAGGGTTGCGCCAAGCAGGAGCGTTTTGCGGGTTGCACAGGCGAGGAGTTCTTTGTATCGTAATGGTGTGAATGAGTTGGTCTTCGAGGTGACTCAGGAAGGGGACGGAGGCTTTTGCGCGGAGTGCCTGACGGAAGCCATTTTCACGCAAGGCGATACATGGGACCAGATGCGCGCCAACGTGAAAGAAGCGGTCGAGGCATTCTACTTCGATCGGCCAACGCCAAGCCGTGTGCGCCTCCATCTCGTCCGTGACGAGTTGCTGGCGGTTGGGTGAAAGTCCCGCGCGATCTGAGCGGCGCAGAGTTGATCGTGGCCCTCTGCCGTGACTGGGATTACGCAAGGGTTCACCAGGTTGGGAGCCACGTGATCCTGCAAACCGATTGTCCGACCTCCCAACGCATTGCGGTACCGGCTCACAGCTCCCTTCGCGTCGGAACTTTGAACAGCATCCTGAGGTCCGTAGCTCAGCACAAAGGTGTCGGACGAGAGGATATTCTAAGGATGCTGCGGAAGCGGTCCTGATGATCGGCTGGACTCTCGAACACCACCGGATCGACAGCCAAGCTCGGCATGCGTGTCGTCTACAGGGCCCGCGACACACACCTGGACCGTGCGGCGCTCAACGTCCGGCCGCTTTACGTTGAGACGGACTTCCGCTACGCCAGAATCCCGCGCACCACTTTCCCGTGCACGTCCGTCAGCCGCATGTCGCGGCCGGAGAAGTGGAAGGTGAGGCGGGTATGATCGATGCCGAGCAGGTGGAGGATGGTGGCGTGCAGGTCGTGCACGTGCACCTTGTTCTCCACCGAGTAGTAGCCGTACTCGTCCGTCGCGCCGTGGACGATGCCGCCCTTGACGCCGCCGCCGGCCATCCACATCGAAAAGCCGTAGGGATGGTGGTCGCGTCCCGGGGCGCGGCCGCCGCGCTGGGCCATCGGCGTACGGCCGAACTCGCCGCCCCACACCACCAGCGTGGTGTCGAGCAGGCCACGCGCCTTCAGGTCCTTCAATAGCGCGGCGATGGGCTGATCGGTGGCCTTGCAGTTGGTCCCGTGGCCCAGCTCGAGATTGCCGTGCTGGTCCCAGCGGTCCACGCCCGGGCGGCGCGGCGAGAGCAGCTCGATGAACCGGACGCCGCGCTCGACCATCCGGCGCGCCAGCAGGCACTGGCGGCCGAACTCCGCCGTGTCCTTTTCGTCCAGGCCATAGAGCGCGCGCGTCGTTTCGCTCTCGCCGCCGAAGTCGGTCAGGTCCGGCACCTCGGCCTGCATGCGAAAGGCGAGCTCGTAGTTGGCGATGGCCGCCTCGATCGCGGAAACGGCCCCGGAGCGCTCCAGCGTCCCGCGGTCCAGCTTCTCCAGCAGGCGCAGCTTGCTCCGCTGGAGCTCGACGCTGGGCTCGCGCGGGGCCAGGTCCGCAACGGGCTGCTTCTGGTTCCGGAACAGCGTCCCCTGGTAGCTGGCCGGCAGGAAGCCGCTGCCGAACACGTCGACGCCGCCGGGCGGGATCATGCCGCTGTCGAGCACGATGAATCCCGGCAGGTTCTTCGAAGCGCTGCCCAGACCATAGGTGGCCCAGGCGCCGATGCTCGGGCGTCCTTGCAGGCCCGAGCCGCTGTGCATGAAGTAATTGCCCGCGGTGTGCTCGGAGTGGTCCGAGACCATCGAGCGAATAACGGCGATGTCGTCGGCGCATTCGCCCACGTGCGGGAACAGGTCGCTGACCGGAGTGCCGCACCGGCCGCGGTTGCGAAAGGCGAACGGCGACGGGAACAGCTCGCCGGGATTGCCGGGCGAGTTCGGCGCCTTGGGGAAGGGCAGCGGCTTACCGCGTTCCAGCTCCAGGCGCGGCTTGGGATCGAAGGTGTCGACGTGGGAAGGGCCGCCGTCCATGAACAGGAAAATGACCGACGTCGCCCGCGGCGTCCGATGCGGCGCGCGGACGCGCAGCGGATCCAGGGTGCGGCTCGCGGTCGCGGCGGCGGCGCGCGACTCCTCGGCCAGCATCGCGGCCAGCGCCAGCCCGCCGAAGCCGTTCGACCAGCGGGCCAGCCACTCTCGCCGGGACATCACCATGCGCGGTCACCTCACGAAAATGAATTCCTTGGAATTTATTAGAACATGCGCGAGGCTCGCCCAGGGGCCCGTCTCGGAGGAGGAGGCGGCGGCCAGCGCCTCCTGCTCGCGGAGGAATTCCCGGGCCTGGGCGATCTCCGCCGGCGCGGGCGGCCGTCCGTAGGCCTCGAGGAACATCTGCCGGATGCGCTCGCGCGGCTCGCTCTGCCGCGAGCACACGCGGGTGGCCCACTGCTGGGCCTGGTCGGCGACGAACTCGTTATTCATCAGCGCCAGCGCCTGCGCCGGCACGGAGGTGATCCCGCGGCGGCCGACCGTGGTCGCCGGCGGCGGAAAATCGAAAGCGAGCAGCAGCGGCGTGAGAAAATTGCGCCGCACCTGGATGTAGATGCTGCGCCGGCCGCGGCCGTCGAGCGGGCCGGACTCGGGCTTGCCGCGCCCGTCCTGGTACGGGCTGATGTGCGGCAGAATGCCGGGACCATACAGCGTGCGGTCGAGCGTTCCCGCCACGGCGAGGATCGAATCGCGAATCGACTCCGCCTCCAGCCGCCGCACCGGCATGTGGTGCAGCAGGCGGTTCTCCGGATCGAGCCGGGCGGCCCGGGCGCCGGGGCGGCTCGTCATGCGATAGGCCGAGCTCGCCAGAATCAGCCGGTGCATCGCGCGGATGGACCAGCCGCTCGCGACGAATCGCCCGGCGAGGTAATCGAGTAGCTCCGGGTGCGAGGGGCGCTCGCCGGTGCGGCCGAAGTTGTCCACCGTCCGCACGAGCCCTTCCCCGAAATGGTGCTTCCAGATGCGGTTCACCATGACCCGCGCGGTGAGCGGGTTTTCCCCAACGGCGATCGCCCGCGCCAGCTCGCGGCGCCCGCTGCCGTCGCGGAACCGGCCGGCGCCGTCGGCGGAGAGCACCTGGAGGAAACCGCGAGGCACTTCCGCGCCTGGATTGGCGAGGTTTCCGCGAAGAGCCACCCGGCTGTCGCGCGGCTCGTCCTCGCTGCTGACCAGCCCGTAGGTGGTCTGCGGGAGGTTCGCTTCCGCGGCCGCGCGCTCCTTCCCCATCTCTACCAGCCGCGCGGCATCGTCCGGCGCCAGCCGCGAAGCCAGGTTCTCGAGCTTGCCCTCGGGGTCGATCGCCGCCAGCAGCCAGCGCGCACCGGCCTCAGGGTACTCGCCGGCGAGCGCCCGCGCGAACAGGCGCTGGTAGGCCTCCGCCAGGCGCTCGGGCGAATCGAGGCCCGCCTCGCCGAGCATGGCCGCCACCAGCGGGTTGGGCGGAAGCGCCGGGGGCTTGTTGTCGTCGGAGAGGAGGATCTTGTCGACCGCGATGTGGCCGGTGCGAGAGCGGTCGGCGATCAACAGGAAGCTGCGCAATCCCAGGTTGCGCGTGATGCCCGTGGTTTTCCATTGGAAAACGCCCGCTTCGTCGACGTTGACAAAGGCCGGTCTGCCGGCGATCTGCAACGTCAGTCGCAGCACGCCGTGCTCGCGCCGCCGCGTCCGATCCACGGTGCCGGCCATGCGCACGTGCAGGTACTTCCTTTCGACGAGGAAGCTTTTCGAGATCAGCACGCCCGTGAGCTCGTCGGAACCGGCGCCGAAGGAATTGGCGAGCGCGCCGCCCTGGTAGCCGGCCAGCCACTGGTTGGGCGGAACCAAGGTCGACGGCGCGGCGCCGAAAGCGGGCCCGTGCGCCTGCCAGCCGTCGTAGCTGCCGGCGGCGAAGTCCGCCAGCACGATGTCGCCCGTCCGCGCGGGCCGGCGCAGCGCCTCCTCGAGTTGACCCCGCAGCTCGGCCACGCGCTCCGGGAACGGCTTCGCCGACGGTTGCGACAGCACGGCGAACGGATGGAAGACGTGATCCGGCTCCTTGGCGGCGCGCTCGAGAAAACTCTTCCACGTCTTGGGCGGTTCGAGCAAATTGGTCTTCAGCGATTCCACGGCTGCGCGCCGGGCTGGCCCGAGCAGGGCGGCGATCCGGGCGTTGGCGCGGGCGAGGCGCCCGGCGACCGATTCCATTTCCTGCCGGCGCGCCGGTGTGTCGATCGCCTCCTCGTGCTGCCGCGTGCTGTGCATCACTCCCGCGAGCGCGTAGTAGTCGGTGGTGGGGATAGGGTCGAACTTGTGGTCGTGGCAGCGGGCGCAGGCCACGGTCAGCCCAAGAAATGTTTTGGCCAGCACGTCGATCTGGTTGTCGACGTTCTCGGCCTGCACCTCGGCCAGGTCGTCGGCGGCGTTGCGCTCCTCATGCAGTCCGAAGAAGCCGGTGCCGAGCGCCGAGTCCCATTCGCCGCCGCCCGGCGAGCGGCGCCGCTCGTCGAGAAGGTCTCCGGCAAGGTGCTCCTCGATGAACCGGTCGTAGGGCAGATCCTGGTTGAAGGCGCGGATCGCGTAGTCGCGGTAGCGCCAGGCGTCCGGCTTCTCGGAGTCGAACTCGTGGCCGCTGGTTTCGCCGAAGCGCACCAGGTCCAGCCAGTGCCGCGCCCAGCGCTCGCCGTAATGCGGCGAGGCGAGCAGGCGGTCGACGACTTTCTCCCACGCCCGCGGCGAGCGATCGGCGAGGAAGGCGTCCACTTCCTGCGCGGTCGGCGGCAGACCGGTCAGGTCGAAGGTGACGCGGCGGAGGAGCGTACGGCGATCGGCGGCCGGCGCCGGCTGGAGACCCCGGCGCTCGAGCGCGGCCAGCAGGAATGCGTCGATCGGCGTGCGCATCCAGTTTTTTCGCCGCACGGCCGGCGGCCGTTGTGCGCGCACCGGCTGGAACGCCCAGAACCGCCGGGCTTCCGTCAGATCGAGGCTCTTCGCCGCCGGCGGGGTTTCGGCGGGCCTTTCCGCGGGCTGTTCGCGCGGATCCGGTGCGCCCATCCTGACCCACGCGGTCAGGTCAGCGATCTGCTCGGCGGAGAGTTTTCCCGTGGGCGGCATGGCGAGCGCCGCGTCCTGATAGGAGACGGCTCGCAGCAGCAGGCTGCGCTCGGCATCGCCGGGGACGATGGCCGCGCCGCGGGTGCCGCCGCGCAGCGTGCCTGCCTTCGAGTCCAGGCGCAGGCCGGAGGTGGCCGTCTTCGCATGGCATGTGTAGCATTTTTCCGCCAGCAGCGGGCGGATCTTGCGCTCGAAAAACTCCGTTCCCTGCTCCGCCGCCGGCGTCGGGGCGGCGCACATCAGGACCGCCAACATCCATCGCGCGCTTCCGGTTGTCATTGCTGTGTCCAGCGAGGCCCGAGTTTCCTTCCAGGGTAATCCACGGGTCGCGGGCGCGCAAATCCCTCTGGGTCCCCGTACCACTACGGGCCGGTGTGAGTCGCGGGCCCGGCGACCCGGATTGCCGGGAGCCCGATTATACTATGGGTATGAAGACGGCAGTGTCCATTCCCGACGATGTGTTCGAAGCAGCGGAGCGACTCGCGCGACGAACCAAGAAATCGCGGAGCAGGTTGTTCAGCGACGCCCTGGGCGAGTACGTGGCGCGCCACTCACCGGAGGACGTCACCGACACCATGAACCAGGTCTGCGCCGAGCTGGGAGCTTCGAAGGATCCGTTTGTATTCTCGGCCGCCCGCCGCGCGCTGGAGCGAAGCGAATGGTGATCTGGCAGGGCGAGGTCTGGTGGGCGGATCTGCCTCCCCCTGGGAGTTCCGGTCCGGGGTTCCGAAGGCCGGTTGTCGTTGTGCAGAGTGACGCCTTGAACCGGAGCCGCATCTCCACCGCAATTTGCGTGCCGCTGACCAGCAATCTGAAGTGGACGGCCGCTCCGGGGAACGTGTCTCTCCCGGCGCGTCTTACCGGTCCGTAGCGAACGTCTCCCAGGTCATCAGCGTGGACAAAGATGTCCTCAGTACGCGCGTGGGCAAGCTTCCGCGACCCAAGCTGGAACTCCTGTTTTCGGGGATCGATATCGTCCTGGGCAGATAAACCGATCCAAGGCCCGCTGCCGCGCGGTTAGCGCGTCAGAACCCGCGACTCGGCCGGTAGCCCGGGCGAGCCCGCACGCGGAGCTTCTTGGCGGGATCCGAGACGATCTCGACGGTGATCTTGCGGAAGCCCTCGTTGGGATTGGCCTGCGGGTAATAGGTCACCGTGTAGGAGTTGCCGAGCGATTCGCGGATCGACTCGAACGCCTCCACCTGTTTCTGCCAGGTCTTGGCGAAATAGACCTGGCCGCCCGTGCGCGTCGAGATGCGGCGGAAGACGCCGCTGGAGATCGCGTCCCTGTTCACTTCGTTGGTCGAGATGACGTAGATGGGAATGCCCTCGTCCTCGGCGACCGCGCGCACGTCGTCGGGGGCGACCATGCTGGCGTTGTCCGGACCATTGGAGAACACGATGACCACCTTGCGGCCGGGTATCTTGGCGGCGTCGCGCAGCGTCAGCAGCAGGGCGTTGTAGAGGGCGGCGTCGTCGCCGGCCACGGCCTTGCGCAGCCCGGTGATGGCGTCGTTGCGATCGGGGGTGAGCTGCGAGGCGCGGGTCAGGTTGCGGCTGAACGTGTAGACGGCCACCGAGTCGGCGCGGTCCAGCCCGCGCACGAAATCGGCGATGGCGTCAGAGGCGTAGACGAAGCCGCGGTACATGTAGTTGCTGGTGTCGAACAGCACGAACACGTTGGTGCCGACAAAGGCGTCGGAAAACCCTTGTACACCGCTTGCACCCGGCTCGCCCTCACGCCCGGATCCGGCGCCCCCACTCACCAGCGGTCGGGTGCTGCCGTCTTCGAGTATCTGCAACGGCGGCTTGTTGCCCTCGGCGAAGGTCGCCAGCTTTTGCGCGATGCCGTCTTCGAGGATGCGGAAATCTTTCGGCTTCAGCCCGGTGATGTACTTGTGCTTGCTGTCGGTGACGACGAAGCTCAGCACCACCATGTCCACCTTGATGCGGAACGTGGGCCGCTGCGCCTCCTGGGCGGCAAGCGGCGCCGGTCCGGGGAGGATGGCAGCCGCGGCCGCCGCCGCGATCGCCAGAACCGCTGAGAATGTTGCCCTGCGCTTCACGAGAGCCTCCTAGTGCCTACTTTACTGCAATGCGGCCTGCTGGCCGGCGGCGGTCTGCTTGCGCGCACGGCCGCGCACATCCTCGCCCACCAGACGCAGCGACCGCAGCAGAGCCGGCCAGTCCTCCAGGTGGGTGGCGAAGATTTTCTCCACCGTCTGCTGGGTCCACTCCGGGATCGCCACGTTGAGCTGCGCCGGCGTAAAGTGGACCTCGTCGGCGAGCGCGGCGTAGTAGATCAGGTTCGATTCCCAGCTTTCCGCCATGATGCGGCTGGAGTAGCCCATCAGCGTGGGGAACGTGCGCAGATGCAGCAGCTCCGGCTGATAGGAAGTGGTCAGCGTCGGCTTGGGGGTGCCGAAGGCGCGCGAGATGGCGCGGTAGGAGACCGTTTCCGGCGACTCCTGCGCCAGCCGGCGGATCTCCCGCGCCAGCACGCCGCCGTCCTCGCGCGAGCCGGCCACCGATTCCATCGCCAGCAGGAACAACTCTTGCGGAGTGACGTTCTCGACGGCCGATTGCAGGCTGCCCTCGCCGAGCAGGCGGTTGACCCGGTCGACGCGCGCCGGAGAAGCCTGACGTTCCAGGCTTTCCGCGACCGCGCGGAGCCGCTGGGGATCCAGGGTCGCTTCGGCCAACAGCGACTCGCCGAGGCGAAGGTGCAGTCCCACCCAGTGCATCTGCGCCGGTTTCACTTTCCACCAGCGCGGGATCTTGGCGCTGAGGATCATCTGCGGCACCAGGTCGCCCCAGATGAGCGCCTGCTCGCGGCTGGGAACCAGGAAGTTCTGCTCGGCCTCGGCCAGCGCGTAGGGCAGCCCGGCGAGCGAGCCGACCAGGCGGCCGCCGGCGTTGGACGGCCAGCCGGTGCCGAACACTTCGGTGGTCCGCCAGGTCTGGCTGGTGCCCTGTACGCCGAGGAAGTCGTGCCCGCGCACGAACAGCGGGTTGGTCCGCACCACCTGCGCTCCGGGCGGGGCGTAGTGCACGTAGTTGAGCCCGACCAGCGAGTCGCGCAGGAACGGCACCAGGGAGCCGCGCAGCTCGCGCAGCCGGGCGGCGTCGCCCGCCGCGCGCTCGACCTGGGCGCGGAGGTTCATTCTCCGCTGACGCTCGATGTGCCGCTCGGTCCAGTAGCCGAACGAGAAGGCGTTCTTCTCGACGCCGCTCAGCGCCGCCCGAGGCAGCTCGATCTCCCCGATGCGGCTCGCCAGGCGGTTCAGCAGCGCGGGGTTCAGCTTCTCGCCGCGCGCCAGCGCCTCCAGGTGATCGGCCACGTCGAGGATCGTCTTCAGCGACACCAGCCGCTGCGCCTCGAACAGCCGGATCATCTCCTGCACCACCTGCTGGTGCACCTCGTTTTCGGTGGGGGCGTCGGCTCCCGCCAGCAGGTCGATCAGCCGGTCCTGCGGCGAAGCGTTCTCCGGCGCGCCTGCGCTCTTCAGCAGAAGCTTCAGGCCCGCCTGCCCGCTCTCGAACAGCTCCCGTGCGTTGCGCATCTTCGTGAAACCGCCGACGATCCCGGCGAAGGCGGCATCGGCCTGGGAGGCGGTGATCGATTCGTTGCGGCAGAAGATCTGCCACAACCCGAGCAGCGCCTGGAGAATGCCGGCGGTATCGGAGCGCAGCAGTTGGTCGTTGGTCTGGCTGACGGCGGCGGCGGTGTCCATGAACAGGAGAATGGACTTGTCGGAAAGGTTCGCCACCTCGCTGAAGAGCGGGTACTGCGCGCCGTAAAAGCGGTACTCCCGCGCCAGCCGGTCCACGGTCGCAGGCTCCAGCGGCGTCGCCCGCCGGCGGTTCAGATCGCTGAGCGCCATGTAGATCTTCAGCGGCTCGTTCTCGACCGCCTTCCGGCACAGCGCGAACAGCGCCTCGATGACGTCGTCGGGCTCTTTCCAGGTATTGGCAATCCGCGTGAGCTTGCCGTCGTAGCGGCCGTGGGGATGGTTCACGAACAGGTTCTTCCAGACTTCGAGCGAGCCCGGAACGTGCGGACGACCGTCGGCGGCCAGCCGCAGCCGCGTGGTCAACAGCATCAGGTCGGTGTTGGAGCGGAAGACCGGCCGCGCCGGTCCGGGGCTGGTGACGCGGCCGCGCACCGCCAGGTAGAAACGCTTCATCCGGTCGGGCTCGGTGAGATAGTCCCGCACCGGGCCGCTGACGCGGGAGAGCGAATCGAAGAAACTCGCCAGCCAGCCGTCGTCTCTGGCGATGAGCCGCTCAAAGAACAAGGCGCCCTGCTCCGGGCTCGCCCCCACCAGCTCGGTCCAGGCCGCCGCGGTGCGCGCGCCGCCGGGCACCACCGCCTTCCCCCCGCGGATCTGGAACATGCCGCCGAAAAAATCGAGCACGTGGGCGAACGCGCGCAGGCGCTGCACGGCGACGGCCTTCTTCATCTCGTCGGCCGTCTCCCGATCGAGCTTGGACAAGCCGAGGTACAACCGGCACAGCGCGGGGTCGCCGAGAAAATTGTCGATAAACTCCCCGCTTTGCCTCTCCCGGCTGGAGAGCATGTACTCGGCTCCGTACAGCACCGGGACCGTGGTGGGCTTGAAGTCGTAGACGAACGGGCGGCTGGTGCGCAGCGCCTGCTCGAGTTCCGCCAGCGGGAAACCGGAATCGATGGTGAGGAAGGCGCGGGTGGCGTTCACGGTCTCCAGCACCACTTCGCTGCCGCAGGCGCCGCGCATCCGGTAGCCGAGCACGCGCAGCAGCTCGCCCGTCTGCGGCGCCTCGCAGGTCTCGATGCGGATGACGCGGGTGGAGCCGGCCACCTTCTCCAGCTCGCGCGCCTGGGAAAGGTAGCGGAATACCAGCTTCAGGTATTCGGTCTGCTCGAGCGCCTCGTTGCTGCTGGAGGCCTGGTAGCCGTTGGTGACGATGTTGCGCGCCAGCGCCGGCAAAAGCTCCTCGGCCCTCAGGTCCGGCGACAGCGCCGCCATGCGCGCGAAGGAGTGGACCGGCCCGGGAATCTCCACCTTGCCGTAGGGCTCGGCGGTCGCGACAGCCGGGCGCTCCGCGACGGCCAGGTCCCGTCCGCCGGCGGCGCGATACTCTTCCAGGCGCCGCATGGCCGCCGCCTGGTCGCCCGCTTTCAGATCCAGCACCACCAGCCGCCGCAGCGCTTCCCGCCGGCGCTCGGCGTTCCCCTGGCGCGCCAGCAGCTCGCTCAGCCTTCCGTACGCCGGCCGCGCCTCGGGGGCGTTGTAGCGATCCAGGAACTCCGCCCACGCCGTCATGCGCTCGAGGTTCTGCGGGCTGTTTCGCACCGCCTCACCGAGCAGCGCCAGTGCGCCGGGCGCATCCCCGCGCGCCTCCATCTGGCGCGCCTGGCGAACCACGTCCTGCGCGCGAGCCGACCCCACCAGGATGAGGCCGAAGGCAAAGACCGAAGCAATCCTTCGCATTCTTGCGCTCCTTAATACACCGAGACCTCGCGGCGGCCGGACGCGGCAGTCCCGGCGGCCCCAGCCGCCTCCCCGAGGCCGCGTATCCGCAACCGCCCCCCCCAGGTTTTCTACTCTAGCACCATTCGGCCGGCGGCACGCGTTAACTGTAAGCGGCCGCCGGGAGAATCACGCCTCCAGCCGGTAGATGGCGAGGCCGCTGAGCAGCTTGGGGTAGAAGTCGGTGGATTTTTGCGGCATCACGCCGCCGGAAAAGGAGACCTCGGCCACCTGGTCGATCGAGGTCGGCTGGAGGAGGAAGGCGATCTGCGCCGCGCCGCGACCCACCGCTTCGAGCGCCGCATCGATTCCCCGGACATAGCGCAGGTATTCCTCCTCGCGCACCGCTTCCTCCCCGATTCCCAGCATCTCACCCAGCAGGATCTCGTGCAGCGTCGTGACGTCGAGCTGCCCCGGCGCGCGGTCGCATTCGATCAGGCGCATCCCGGCGGCGCTTGCCAGGCCGATCCGCACGCGAGCGGGGTCCGGCCGCGCCAGAGCGGACTTCAGCGCTTCCGGTGTCTCGACGGAGGCGACACGGAACCGGCCGGACGCCTTCCGAGCCAGTTCGGAGATCGTCCCGGCAGCCAGGCCGTTCACCAGCCGGTGCGTGGCCAGGATGCGCAGCCCGGGCGAGTGCATACCGACGAAGGTCATCATGACCCGGTCGGCGCCGGTCAACCGCGGGTTCTCCTGTCGGAAGGCCAGAGCCGTCTCGTAGCGGTGATGCCCGTCGGCGATCACCAGCTTCCTGGCGGCCATTTCGCGCTGGATGGCGGCCGTGGCCCGGGGGTCGGAAATAGCCGCCACGCGATGGACGGCCTGGTACTCGTCGGTGACGCTGGTCCAGGCGGCTGGGCGCGAGGCCTCCTCGAGCAGCCGGTCGACAACGCCTTCCGGATCCGGGTACAGCATGAAGAGCTGTTCGAAGTGCACGCGCGTGTGGCGCAGCAACTCGAGCCGATCCTTCTTCGGGCCCGAAAGCGTCCGCTCGTGTCGATGCACGACGCCCGCCGCGTAATCCACCACTTCGCCCAAACCGATGAAGCCGCGGCGCAGGATCCGCTCTCCGCTGTCCGGATCGGTGAACTCCTGCGAACAGGCGTAAAAGGCCGGCTCCTCATCCCGTCGCAACGCGCCCCGGTCGATCCATTCGGCGAAATGGCGCGCGGCGCGCGTGTAGACATTGTCCGATTCCGAGTCGGTGGGAAACCGCGGCCCCAGGATCACGCGGACCAGGTTGCAAGGGTCGAGCGACAGGTAGCGCTCCTGCATCGGGGGCGTGATCTTGTCGTAGGGCTGGGTGAGGAGGTTCTCGAGCGGCCCGGCGTCGGGATGATAGCGCCAGGCCCGGAAAGGAATGACGTTGGCCATGGCCAGCCGAGCCTACGGACGAACTTCCACCGTGTCCAGGGCCCATTTCTGCCGCGCGATCCCCAGGATCATCAGCTCGATTCCCTCCGCTCCGGCGCCGGCCAGCGAGTGGACCTCGTTGAGAAACACCGGCACGGCGTCGCCCTTGCGAACGGCGGCGCTTTCCTCGCCTACCTGCACCATGCCTTCGCCGCCCAGCACATAGAAGACCTCCTCGACGCCCTCGTGACGATGACGGCCGAGCGAGGTCCCCGGCGGCAGCAGCAGGTGGTCGACGTAGGACCAGTTCGTGTAGAACACCTCCGGCTGCAAGGCGCGCCGGTAGAGCGCGGTTCCCTTGCCGCCGTTCAGCGCCTCGGCCGGCCGCAGCAGCTTCCGGTCCAGGCGCAGGGTGATGAACACGGGGACCTTGTCGAGCGGCGCGCCGACGCGGTCGTCGCCCAGGTCGAAGGCGTCGTAGCGTCCCTTCATGCTGCCGACGGCGATGTTCATCCACTCGGTGGGCCTGTCGGTGGGGTTGTAGATGGCGTGCGAGCCGCCCATGCGACACGGCGCGCCGGCCGGCCCCGCCAGCCGCGACGTGCGGCCGTTGACGGTGAACTCGGCCTCGTTGTCGAAGATGACGAACATCTCCTCCATGTGGTTGTGGAAGTGGTGTCCGATACCACCCTTCGGCGGGATGACGCCGCGGTGGACGAAGATCAGGTTGGTGTTCATGTCCAGCCGGTCGAGCAGGCCCATGTAGTTCAACCCGCCGGGAGCGCCGGCGTGGACGTTGTTCACCAGCCGGTACCGGGCCGGGTCGGTGTGGCGGATACGTTGGGCGAGCGGCTCCCGCGCCACCAGCGGCGCCGCCAGCATCAGGGCGAGGATGAGGAAACGCATAGAGCCTCCTGAGTAAGTGCCTGTCACGAAATAAGTGTGCCCACCGTTCCTTTCAGTCGCGGCTCGGAACGCGACCGACGTGGCGCAGGCTCTCAGCCTGCCGCGCCGAGACTCGTCTCGGCGCCCAGCCCCCAGAACCCGGTTCGCCTCCCGTGCGGTTAAGCCTTTCAGCGACTGCAACAGCCGTGCCGGTGGCACTCTCGGTAACAGAAGCGCGTGCCTCGGGGTGCTCATGCGGGAACGGCGGCGGGAATTGGGCACGGACATATAGAGCGTTGAGCCGCTGGAAATTCGTTGGCGTCGAGACGAGTCTCGACGCGGCAGACACGAGTGTCTGCGCCACATCGTTGGCTCGGAGGCTGCCAAAATGTACAAACTCCAAGGCTCGGAACCCGATTCTGTGTATCATCGCGCGGTCGCGCCGCCGTCGACCACGAACACCTGCCCGGTGACGTAGGAACTTTCCTCGGAGGCCAGGTAAAGCGCGATGCCGCCGATCTCCTCGGGCCGGCCGATGCGCGGGATCGGCTGCGTCTGTTCGAGCCGCGCCACGTGCTCGGGGTTCTGCCAGAAGTAGGCGCTTAAGTCGGTCTGGATCAGCCCCGGCGCGATGGCATTCACGCGCACGTTGTGCTTACCGAACTCGATCGCCCAGATGCGGGTCATCATAATCAGCGCGGCTTTGGTCGAGCTGTAGACCAGCCCCTCGGCCTGCGGGCGCAGTCCGGCGATCGAGGCGATGTTGATCACCGAGCCGCCGCCGCGAGCGATCATTTTGGGCACGGTCAGCCGGATCAGCCGGTGGGCGGAGAGCACATTGACATCCATCGTCTTCAGCAGGGCCTCGTCGGAGACCTCGAGCGCCGGCCCCTGGCCGATGTTGGTGGCGCTGTTGTTCACCAGGATATCCACGGGCCCCAGGCGGCGTTCGGTTTCCTCCACCAGCGCCTCCAGTTGATCCTTGCGGCCCACGTGGCAGACGACGGGAACCGTCTTGCCCGGAAGCGGAGCGAATTCCCGCGCGGTCTCCAGCAGCTTTTCCAGCTTGCGGCTGGCGATGACCACGCCGGCGCCCGCCTCGGCCAGCCGCCGCGCGATCGCCTTGCCGATGCCCCGGCCGCCTCCGGTGACCAGAGCGACTTTCCCCGTAAGATCCGTCATGTGTTCGTGTGCCTCCGTGAAACCAACGGCGCTTTATCTGCCCGTGAACGCCGGCGCGCGCTTCTCCAGGTAATGCGCCACGCCCTCGCGGAAATCCTCCGAGGCCAGGCTCGAGGCCATCTCCTCGAGCGCGGTCTCGAACGCCTCCCCCAGCGTCTGGAACTGCGCCTCGTAGAGCTGGCGCTTCATCACCCGCAGCGAGCGCGGCGAGACCGTCGTCGCCAGCTCGCGCGCGAAGCCCTGGGCCGCCTCGAGAAAGCCCTCCTCGGGGAACAGACGATGGACCAGCCCCATGCGGTGGGCCTCGGCGCCGTCGATGGTCCGCGCGGTGAACAGCAGATCGATGGCGCCCGCCAGCCCCACCACCCGCGGCAGCATCCACGCCATCCCGTACTCGGCGACCAGGCCGCGCTTGGCGAAGATGCTCGAAAAGCGCGCCGTGGGCGAAGCGACGCGAAAGTCGCAGTAGAGGGGGATGACGAACCCCAGCCCCACGCTCGGCCCGTGGATGGCGGCGATGATCGGCTTGGGGACGGTCATCAGCCACGCGTATTTCTTGTGAAAATCGCGGCGCCAGCCGTTGGACGCCTCGACGTCGGCGGCGAGCAGCCCCGCGCGCGCTCCGCCGCGGTTTACGGCGTCGCTGAGCAGGCTCATGTCCGCCCCGGCGCAGAAGCCGCGGCCGGCCCCTGTGAGTACGATGGCGCCGGCCAGCTCATCGGCGGAGGCGGCGCGCAGCGCGTCACCCACTTCTTCTTCCATCCGCGCCGTCCAGGCATTCAGCTTGTCGGGGCGGTTGAGCGTGATGGTGGCCACGCGGCCGTTCACTTCATAGAGGATCTGTTCGTAGACCATGCCGCGACTCCCTATTTCGATGACCCCTTCAGGTGCTGGTCGAACCACTCGAGGGCCAGCTTCAGCGCCTGCTCGCGCGCTTCGCGGTAGATGCCGTAGTGGGTGATGGCGGGAATCGTGATCAGCCGCTTGGGACCTTTGGCGCGGGCGTGCGCCAGGATAGCGTGATCGCGGTTGTCGAACAGCTCCTCCTTCTCGGCGATGACGAACTGCATGGCGCAGTGGGGGGCGCGGTCGACGTCGTCGACCGGCGAGTACCAGGTGAACTTCGACCGTACCGGTGCGCCGCGCAGGTTCCCGATCACCCGCGCGCCCGGCTGCGGATAGCCGATCTCGCCGCGCGCCCGCTGCGTCGACTCGTCCAAGGTGGACTTGCGGTCGGCTTCGCTCGCCACCATGCTGCGCCCGGACACCGCCCCCACCTGGCTGTGGAACGCCTTGACGCGCGAGTCGCGCGCCGCCGCCCACACCACCAGCCCGCCGGAGAGGCTCGATCCCCACAGGCCGATGCGCGCCGCGTCGCAGCCCGGCTCGCCCGCCAGCCAGTGGATGGCGTTCAGCCAGTCGGTGCCGAAGTCGATCGGGTCGACTACCTCGCGCACCTCCTGCACCTCGGCGGTGAACTTGCCGCCCGGTCGCTCGGCCGGCGCGTGGCCGGTGAGGATCAGGCGCGAATCGCTCGCGCCCCAGCCGCGATAGTCGAAACTGGCGACAAAATAGCCGGCCTGGGCGATTGCCAGCGCGTCGCGGCGCAGCACCAGCGCGGTGCCGCCCCAGCCGTGCGCCATCAGTACGCACGGCAGCTTGCGGCCGGCGAGGCTCTTCAGGGTGAAGACCTCGGCCCCCAACCGCGTTCCTTCGCTCATGATGGCGGCCTTACGGAAGTCGATGTTCTCGGGCGGGGTGAACGCGGGCGGAGCCTGTGGCTGCTGCGCGGCCAGGCACGCTCCCAGCAATAACGCCGGCGCCAGCCGGCCGACCACAGAGGGCATCGGGGGCCTCCTTGTTGACGGACCAGTGTATCTGGATCAAGCAAGCGCCGGCAACAGGCGCGCGCGCAGCTCGCCGAAGCCCACGCGTACGCCGTCGCGCTCGCCCCAGCCGCGGAAGATCACCGAGTCGCCGTCTTCGAGGAACGCCCGCCGGGCGCCGGGGAACTCGAGCGGCCGGGCGCCGTTCCAGCTCAGCTCGAGCAGTGAGCCCCAGGAGTCCGCCGCCGGGCCGCTGACGGTCCCCGATCCGCACAGGTCGCCGACGCGCACCGAGGCGCCGTTCGATGTCAGGTGCGCAAGCTGCTGCGCCATGCTCCAGTACATGTGCCGGAAACTGGTGCGGCAGATCCGCCGCGCGTCCTCTCCGGCCGGCCCAAGCCAGACTTCGAGATTCAGATCCAGGTTGCCGGCGCCCTCGGCGCGCAGGTAGGCGAGCGGCGGCGGATCCTGGAGCGGCCCGGCCACACGAAACGGCTCGAGCGCCTCCATCGTCACCACCCACGGCGTGATCGAGGTGGCGAAGCTTTTGCCCAGGAACGGCCCCAGCGGCACGTACTCGAACTGCTGGATGTCGCGCGCCGACCAGTCGTTGAGCAGCACCATGCCGAAGATGTAGTCGGCGGCCTCGGCGGTGGTCACCGCGCGGCCGGGTTCGCTGGCGCGGCCGATGAGGAACCCGGTCTCGAGCTCGAAGTCCATCCGCCCGCTCGGGCCGTACTCGATCGAATCGGCGGTCTTCCGTTGCCCGCAGGGACGCCGGACGTCCTGGCCGGAGAGAAAGATGGTCGAGCAGCGGCCGTGGTAGCCCACGGGCAGGTGTTTCCAGTTGGGCAGCAGCGGATTGGCCGGATCGCGAAACATCTTGCCGACGTTGGTGGCATGCTCGAGGCTGGAGTAGAAATCGACGTAGTCGCCGATCTCGACCGGCAGGCGCATCCGGACGCGGCTCTGCCGGTGCAGTACACGCTCGCGGTGCTCCGGGCGGTCGCGCAACTCGGCGTTGTCCGAGTCCAGCAGTTCGGAAATCCGCCCCCGCAGGGACCGCCAGTACGGTCGGCCGAGCGCCAGCAACGCGTTCAGCGACGGTCGCGAGAACACCGACTGATCCGGCGTGTCCGCCACGGCCAGGTAGCCGAGCGCCGCCAGCGCCGCCAGGTCGATAACCTCCTCGCCGATGGCTACTCCGGCGCGCGGTACGCCGCCGGCCGGCTGGAACACGCCGAACGGCAGATTCTGGATCGGGAAATCGCCGCCGGCGGGCGTCTCCACCCAGGAGCGCAGCCGCGGATCGTTCGGATCGCGCCTCATGCGAGCAGCCCGTTTTCGCGCAGGTGCGCCACCGGTTCGAGAAAACTGCACGAGCCGAAGCTGAGCACGCGCGTTCGGCGCAGCCGGCGAATCTCGTCGAGCGCGATACGGAACCCGCGCGCGAGCAGCGCATCCTCGGAGAAGGCGAAGTCCGCATAGCCGGCGCAAGACAGGAGCTCCTCCAATTCCGCCTGGGAGGCGCGTCCTGTGAAGCTCAGCATCGCGGCGGTGAAGACGTTCAGGAAACCGTGCATCCGCGCGCCGACCTCGGCGTTGTCGTTCGGCACCGGCACGTGAAGGCCGGCGGTGAACTTCACCGCGACGTCGCTGTGCGCCGCCGCCATCAGGAGGCGCGCCACCGCGGGGACCGGCGGCACCGCTTCCGGCTTCAGCCCTCCGGTGCGCAGTTTGACGCCGCAGCCGGCCCGCCGCGCCGGCTCCATCATCCCCTCGACCTCTCGCCGCCAGTCGATCTCGAGGAAGATGCGGCGTTCGGCGCCGAAGGCCTCGCGGGCCATCCCGGCCATCTCCGGCGACTGTCCCGGCTCGAGCTCGACGCTGTCGAGCCGCGCATCTGGCGAGGCCTCTTCAAGCCGCCGCAGTTTCGCCGCGGCCTCATCGAGCGGAACGCTTGCGGGCGCGAGGACCGTGAACCTCCATGGACCCGGGCGCGCGACGGACAACGCCAGCGCCTCGTCGAGTCGATCCAGCGGGATCACAAAACGCGCCAGCCAGCCGGCCTGCGGATGCCGCCGGTGGCGGTGGAACTCTTCCATCGCGGTCGCCAGGTCGAGCCTGGCCGGCGGGAACAGACCGGCGAAGTCGATCGATTCCGCCAGCAGTGCATCGAGTGCGCCCACGCATTCATTGTGCCCCACCGGCGCGCCGGCCTCGTACAATGGGAAGCAGGGGACACGGGTGCACGCCAATCCTCTCCAGCTTCGCTCCATCCATCACGTCGAGTTTTGGGTGGGCAACGCCCGGCAGGCGGCGTTCTTCTATCGCCAGGCCTTCGGCTTCTCCCAGAACGCCTACGCCGGCCTGGAGACCGGCTCGCGCGAGAGCGCCTCCCACGTGCTGGCGCAGGGCCAAGCGCGCCTGGTGCTGACGACGCCGCTCGCATCGGACGGCTTGCTGAGCGAGCACATCCGCGCGCACGGCGACGGCGTCCGCGACATCGCTTTCCTGGTGGCCGACGCGGACCGCGCGTTCGAAGAAGCCATCCGCCGCGGCGCGCGGGCCGCCATCGAGCCGCGCACTCTCCGCGACGAGCACGGCTCGGTGCGCCACGCCGCCATCCACACCTACGGCGACACGATTCACTCCTTCCTCACGCACCTCGACTACGACGGGCCCTTCCTGCCGGGCTATCGCGCCTGCTCGCGGCCGGCGCCGTCGGCCGGCATCCTCCGTATCGATCACATCGTCGGCAACGTCGAGCTCGGCCGCATGGAGGAGTGGGCCGCTTTCTACAGCGGGGTGCTCGGCTTCCATCGCTACATCCACTTCGACGATCAGGACATCTCCACCGAGTACTCGGCGCTGATGAGCATCGTCATGTCCGACGACTCGTTCGCCATCAAGTTCCCCATCAACGAGCCGGCCGCAGGGCGCCGCAAGAGCCAGATCGAGGAATACCTGGACTACTATCGCGGCCCGGGCGTGCAGCATATCGCGCTGGAGACCGGCGACGTGCTCGCCACCGTCGCCGCGCTGCACGACCGCGGCGTCGAGTTCCTCCAGGTGCCGGCAGCCTATTACGACGAGCTGCCCGCGCGCGTCGGCCCGATCCGCGAGGCGCTGGAGGCGATCCGCGCGCTCGGCATCCTGGTGGACCGCGACCAGGACGGCTACCTGTTGCAGATTTTTACCCAGCCGGTCGAGGACCGCCCGACGCTGTTCTACGAGATCATTCAGCGGCGCGGCAGCCGCGGCTTCGGCAAGGGCAACTTCAAGGCGTTGTTCGAAGCCATCGAGCGCGAGCAGGCGCAGCGAGGAAACCTGTAGCGGAGGCCCCATGCCCATCTACCATCGCCTGGGCGAGATCCCAGCCAAGCGTCACAGCATCTTCCGCCGGCCAGACGGCCGCCTCTACACCGAGGAGTTGATGGGAAACAAGGGCTTCACCGGCCCGTCCTCGCTGCTATACCACATCCACCAGCCTACGCAGGTGAAGGCGGTCCATCACTTCGCCGGCCTGCCGCTTGAGCCGGAGGCCGCTCTCAACCCCCGGCTGCGGCACTTCCTCACGGCGCAACTGCCCCCCGCGCCGAGCGCGGTGCTGGACCGCATCCCGCTGATGTTCAACCCGGACGTGGCGTCCTACTTCGTCCAGCCGCTGGAAGAGGACGATTTTTTCTACCGCAACGCGCAGGGCGACGAGCTGGTCTACGTCGCCGACGGCGATGGAACGCTCGAAACGCAGTTCGGCGATCTCCCCTTCCGCGCAGGCGACTACCTGGTGATTCCCTGGGGCATCATCCATCGCTGGCGCTGGAGCCGCCACCCGGTGCGGCTGCTCATCCTGGAGAGTCACGGCTACATCCACACGCCGCGGCGCTACCGCAACGAGCACGGCCAGTTGACCGAGAGCAGCCCTTACGCGGAGCGCGACATCCGCCGGCCCCTGGCGCTCAACCCCCGCGACGAGCGCGGCGAGTTCCGCCTGCTGGTGAAAAAGTCGCAGGCGCTGACCGAAGCGATCCTCGACCATCACCCCTTCGACGTGGTCGGCTGGGACGGCTTCTACTACCCCTGGGCGCTGAGCATCCACGACTTCGAGCCGCGCGTCGGGCGTTTCCACCTGCCGCCTCCCGCGCACCAGACCTTCGAAGCGGACGGCTTCGTGGTCTGCTCGTTCTGCCCGCGGCCCTACGACTTCGATCCGCAGGCCGTGCCGGTGCCCTATAACCACTCCAACGTCATGTCGGATGAGGTCATCTACTACGCTTCGAGCGAATTCATGAGCCGCAAGGGCATCGAGTACGGATCCATCACCCTGCACCCGGACGGTTTCCCGCACGGTCCCCATCCGGGTCGCGCCGAGGAATCCATCGGCCAGCCGCGCACCAACGAGCTGGCGGTGATGTTCGACACGTTTCGGCCGCTGGCGGTCAGCCGCCAGGCGGTGGCGATCGAGGACGCCGGGTATTACCGCTCCTGGATCGAGGAACCGTGATGGCGCGCCTTCTACCGGCTCAGCCTTTCAAGTCCGCGAACGCTTCTTCGATCTCGCGCTTAGCCTCCGGCGTGGGCACGCACAGCGGCAGCCGCGGCGGGCCGCCGTAGTAACCGTTCAGGTCCATGGCGTACTTCAAGCCAGGGACGCCGTAGCGCGAGGTGACCAGCCAGGCCGCCCGACCGATGCGGTTCTGCCAGTCCATGGCGGCCGCGGTCTCCCGGGTGCGATGCGCTTCCCAGATGGCGATGGTCGCATAGGGGGCGGCGTTGGCGAACGCCAGCACCGCGCCCACGGCGCCGACGGCGAGCGAGGGCGCCAAAGTGGGCGCCGAGCCGGTCAGGACGTGAAAGCCGGGCTTGACCTCGCGGATCATTTGCAGCACCTTCTCCAGGTTGCCGGAGCTTTCCTTGACCGCGACGATGTTGGGGTGGTGCGACAACCCGGCCACGGTCTCGGCGGGGATGTCCACGCCGGTGGCCTGCGGCCAGTTGTAGATCATGACCGGAATCTTCGCCTGGTCGGCCACGGCGCGATAATAGAGCGCCTGCGCTTCGGGCCGGTTCAGCAGGTTCTTGTAGTAATGCGGCGTGCGCACCATCGCCGCCCGGTAGCCCATCCCGGCGGCGCGATTGGTCAACGCCACCGTCTCGCGTACGCTCTCCATGCCCGTGCCCGCCAGCAGGAGCTTGCCCGGCGCGGCCCACTCGGCCACCCACTCCCAGAGCTGGATCTTTTCTTCGGTGGTGAGCAGGACGCTCTCGCCGGTGGAGCCGCAGACGACGTAGCCGCTGAGCGCCAGCAGGTTCCACTTCTCGACGTTGTGGCGGAGCTTGGCCTTGTACAGATCTCCGTTGTGATCGAACGGAGTCGTGATCGGTGGGAAAATGCCGTCGAGCTTCATCCGGTTGTCAGCCCCCACGGGGGAAACCGCTCCCTGGCGGTCGCGGCTCTGAAACTGAGCCGCGAGCAGGAGCGAGCGAGTAGGCCTTCGGCGCAAGGCCGGCTCAAGACTACTTAAGAAATACGATAACCAGCGTGTACAGCGCCAGCGACTCGATCAGCGCCAGTCCGAGAATCAGCGCGAACCGGATCGAGGCGAAAGCGCCCGGATTGCGCGCCATGCCCTCGGCGGCGGCCGCCACGGCTCTGCCTTGCGCCAGCGCGCAGATCCCCGAGGCCATGGCCATCGAGAAGGCCGGCGTCAGGGTGATCAGGGCGGTGGAACCGGCGGCGTCGGCCGCCATGGCCGGGCCGGCGAAGGCGAACATCGCAACAATCAGCAGAACCAGCTTGGGGTTCATTTCAGTCTCCTCTTCCAATTAAGAATCGCTTCCAGGAGGTGGTTCCCGTCATCCTCAAACAGCCGGGCTCACACTGGAAGCCTCATAAAGCCCTAAAGCCGAAATCAATGCTCGTGCTCCACGGCGCCGGCCACGTAGATCATGGTCAGCAGCGTGAAGATATAGGCTTGCAGCAAGGACACTAACACGTGCAGTCCCATGAATACGGTCGGCACCACCAGGTAGGTGAGGCCGAGAAAAACGATGATCACCTGCTCGCCGGCGAACATGTTGGCGTACAGGCGGATGGTGAGCGAAAGCGGCCGCGCCAGGTGACTGATGATCTCGATCGGGACCATAATCGGCGCCAGAAACGGCGCCGGCCCGGCGAAATGCGCCAGGTAAGCGCCCACGCCCTGGGCGCGAAAGCCCATCAGGTTGTAGTAGAGAAAGGTCACCAGCGCGCAGCCCAGGGGCACCGGCGGAAACATGGTCGGCGATTCGAAACCGGGGATGACGCCGAGCAGGTTCGAGAACAGGATGAACAGAAACAGTGTGCCGAACATCCGCAGGTAGCGCGGCCCGTGATGACCCACGATTTCCCGCGACTCCCCGTGCAGGAATCCGTAGATGACCTCGAAGACGTGCTGGAGTTTTCCCGGGCGGTCCATCGAGAGGCGCGGGCGCAGCAGCGCGAACACCACCACCACCACCAGCGCCACCAGGATCTGCATGGTGATGAAGTTGGCCCACGGGCGGGCCGGGTTGGCGGCCTGTGCGCCGGCCACCGCCAGGATGGCGCCGGCGATGCCGGCGAAGTGGTCGTTGAACAGGGCGGTCACCCAAAGCTCATGTTCGGGCATAGATCAGTTCGTAGAGGATCTCCAGGATGACGGCGGCCACGGCGACGAACAGACCCGCCAGCAAGGCGGGCAGCGCAGCCCCTAAGTACTTCACTATAACATAGGCGCCTCCGCCGAATGCGAGAAGACGCACGAGCAGGAACAATGCCACGCGCCGGCGCGGGCTTCGCGAACCGGGCTCCAGGGCCACGGCAAGCTGGTGCAGGCCGCGGAAATTCACCGCCGAGAAGGCGGCACCGGCGAGAAAGCCCAATCCCCACCGCCAGCCGCGCCACAACGTCGCCGCGAGAACCCCGGCGGCACCCAGCGCCAGCAGGATCCGGTAGATGCGGCCCAGCGCGCGGCTGAGGAACAGCTCGTCGGCCTGCTCACCCACCGGCGTCCTTCTTCAGTTCGCGGATCAGCTCGATGAATCCGGCGGCGATGCCGAGCAGCAGGAACACGACTTGGAGGAACGTAGTGCCGAAGGCCTTGTCCAGGAAGTAGCCCATCCCGTAGCCGACCACGATGCAGCTTGGCAACACGAAGGCCAGCGTCGTGTAGCGCCCCACCTGCGACCAGACGTTTTTCGGTTCCGGTTTCACCGCCGCGCCGCCAGCGTGTGCTTGTTGTGGCAGTCCGCGCAGCCCGTCTTGCGGCAGGCGGCGGGCAGCGCCTCGTGGCATCGAAGGCACTGGCGCTCCATGGCCGCGCCGCGCCGGGGTGCGTGCACGCCGTGACAGGCGCCGCACTGCGCCGACCGCACCCGCGGCCGCGCCGCCAACAGCGCCGCGTGCCGGCTGGCCTGGTAGTCCTTCCGCTGCGCGACATGACAGGCGCCGCATAGCGCAGGAACTTCGTCGGGTGCGGCCACGCGGTCCGGCGGCGCCGCGCCGGTCGCCTTGCGGTGCGCCTCGCTCGGGCCGTGGCAGGCGTCGCAGCCGATGTTTTTCGAAAAATGCGTGTGGGTGGCGAAGTCCCTGGCCTGCTCGCTGTGGCAGGGCGCGCACAGCTCGTGGATCTTCTGCGCCGGGGCCGCCCCCGCCAGCGCGGCGGCCAGGATCAGCGCCTTCATGGAACCCGTGTGACCAGCCTGCGATCGATGGCCGAAACCCGGGCCACGCCCGCCAGCGCCATCGAGAGCTTGAATTCCGCGCTCAGCATCCACAGCACCCGCTCGACGCCCGCCTGGCCGAAGGCGCCCAGGCCCCACAACGGCGGCCTCCCGGTGAGGATCGCCTGGGCGCCCAGCGCGAGCGCTTTCAGCACGTCGCTGCCGCGCCGGATGCCACCGTCCATCAGCACCGGAATCTTTCCGCCGACCGCGTCCACCACGCGCGGAAGCGCCTCGAGCGACGCGATGACACCGTCCAGTTGCCGTCCGCCGTGGTTGGAGACCGAGATGGCCGAGGCGCCGCGCTCCACCGCCAGCCGCGCGTCTTCCGGCGCGAGGATGCCCTTGAGGATCACGGGCAGGCTGGTGGCGCCGCGCACCCAGTCGATGTAGTCCCAGGTGAGGTTGGTCGTGTGCGGCTGCCACATGGCCGCGCGCGCCGGGTTGCGCGGCTTAACGGTTTCGCCGGGCTTCGGCACGCCGCTCTGCATGTAGCCGTAGTCGAACCGGTTCCGGTTGTTGCGATCGCGGTTGGACTGGTAGGGATTGTCCACCGTGACGACGATGCCTTTGCCGCCCTGGTCCTCCACCCTGCGGGCGTAGCCGGCCGCGGCCTGCCGCGTCGCCTGGCCGGTGGTGTTGCTCCACCACAGCAGCGGCTTGCCTTCGCTCAACGCCTTTTGCACGCCGGTCGCCGAGCAGATCGGTGTCTTGCTGTTGAGAGCCGCCTCGGCCACCACCTCGTCTGCGCCGGGCAGCACCAGGTTCTTCCCCCCGGTGGGCGCGATGATCACCGGCGAGTCCAGCTTCATTCCGAGCAGCTCCACCGACGGATCCACGTGGCTGACGTCCACCATCACGCGCGGCACCAGGAACACGCGCGCGAACGCCTCGCGGTTGGCGCGCAGCGTCAGCTCGTCTTCGACGCCGCCGGCGATGAAGTCGTAGGCCAGCTTGTGCAGCTTGCGCCGCGCCGTTTCTTCGAACTCGTGGAGATTCACCGGGCCGAGCACGTCGTCGTCCTGCTGCGGCCACAACGGGGATCCGGCGGCGAGCGCCAGAAGGCTGCGTACGGCATGTCGTCGGGTGAGCATGGGGGTTTTCCGAAGTATATACTTCTCCTAAGCAAACGGTTTGACCGTTTGCTCCCCTGCATCGTGGGGCGCCACTCCGCCCCAGGCGGGGGCAGCCCCTGGAGGGGCTCTTTATTATGACGCTGCGACTGGCCGTGTTTGCGCTTCTTGCCTTCGCCCTGGCGGCGGAGGTCCACCAGGTGACCGCCTCCCGCTACTGGCACAGCTTCTACCACGCACATCCGGCGCTGAAGCGCATCCGTTCCGGAGATACGGTGGTCACAACGACGCTCGACGCCGGCGGCCAGGACCAAAACAACGTGCGGCAGAGCCAGCCGAGCAATCCGCTCACCGGCCCCTTTTTCGTCGAAGGCGCCGAGCCCGGCGACGCGCTGGTAGTGCGCTTTTCCCGGATCCGGATGAACCGCAACTGGGGCTGGAGCGCGTACCGGCTGGGCCTGTTCTCGCTCACCGCGGATTCGATCGAGAGCGTCTACCCGCGCCGCTACAAGGACGACCTGGTTCGCCCCGGCCGCGCCGACCTGGTTCCCTGGGACCTCGACCTGGAGCGCCGGGTGGTCCGCTTGCGCGAGCCGGTCAGCAAGGCGGTGAAGCTCGAATTCCCCGCCCGGCCGATGCTCGGCTGCGTCGGCGTGGCGGCCGCCGGCGACTTCGGGCCGACCTCCGGCATCTCCGGTCCCTACGGCGGCAACATGGACTACAACCTGGTGGTCGAAGGCGCCACCGTGATCCTGCCGGTGTTTCATCCCGGAGGATTGCTGTTCATCGGCGACGGCCACGCCTTGCAGGCCGACGGCGAGCCTACGGGCACGGGCGTGGAAACCTCCATGGACGTCGAGTTCGCCGTCGAGGTGCGCAAGAAAGCCAACCTCTCCGGCCCGCGGCTGGAGAACGCCGACTACATCGTCAGCATCGGCAGCCAGCCGGAGTTCGTCAGCCCGCTCGACCGTACCTTGCAGATCGCCACCACCGACATGGTCAACTGGCTGGTGAAGGACTACGGGCTGGAACCCTGGGCGGCGCACCTGCTCATCGGCTACCAGGGCACGTACGATGTCATCACCGTGGCCGGCTCGATGGCCCTCAAGATTCCGAGGAGGGTGCTGCCGCCGCGGCGGTGAAGAGTTATCCTGGAGGAATGATGGTGCACCGTTTCCGTTCCCTCGCCGGGCTGGCTCTGGCAGTCTGCCTCCTGGTCCCCTGCGGGCTGCACGCCGAAGATGCCTTTGCTGGCGTCGAGCGCGTCATCGCCGTCGGAGACGTTCATGGCGACTACGAGCAGTTTCTCGACGTGCTGCTCTCGGCGGCGGTCATTGACAAGGACGGCAACTGGACCGGCGGCAAGACTCACCTGGTGCAGACGGGCGATTTTCTCGATCGTGGGCCCGACTCGCGCAAGGTCATGGACCTGCTGATGAAGCTGGAAAAGGAGGCCAAGGCGGCCGGCGGCATGGTCCACGTCCTGCTCGGCAACCACGAGGCGATGAACGTCTACGGCGACATGCGCTACGTTTCCGCCGGCGAGTACGAGGCGTTCCGCGAGCCCAACTCGGAGAAGGCCATCCAGTCGCTGTGGCGCGAGCACCTTCTCAACGTGCAGAACAACGGGCCGGTGGTCGGCGGTCCGCGCCTGGACGACGCGTATCGGAAAAAGTGGGAGGCCGAGCACCCTCCCGGCTACGCCGAGCACCGCAAAGCGTTCAGCTCCTCGGGCGTCTACGGCCGCTGGCTGCGCGGTCTGAACGCGGTCGTCAAGATCGACGACACGCTGTTCCTGCACGGCGGCATCGGCCCGAAGTTCGCCACCACCGGGCTGCGCAATATGAACAACCGCATCCGCGGCGAGTTGAACGACCATTCGCGGTTGCAGGGTGGCCTGGCCATGGATAACGAAGGGCCCATGTGGTACCGCGGGCTGGCCAACGGCAACGAGACGGAGTTGGACGCGCACCTGGACAAGGTACTCAAGACCCACAAGGTGCAGCGCATCGCCATCGGCCACACCTTCACCGACGGCGCCGTTACGCCGCGCTTCGGCGGCCGCGTGCTGCTGATCGATATCGGGCTGGCGCGCCTCTATGACAAAATGCTCCGCCAGGCCTGCCTGCTTGTGGAAAACGGCAAGCCCTTCGCGCTGCACCGCGGCAAGAAGCTCGACCTGCCCGCGGATGCCGGCGCGGAAATGCTTCGTTACCTCAAGCTGGCCTCGACGCTCGATCCGCAGCCCTCTTCACTCACCAAGCGCATCGGGGAGTTGCAGGCGCGCGTGGGCGGCGGCCAGTAGGACAGGCCTCCTGGCCTGTCCCAGACAGACTTCTGCCACATTTACCTACCCGGTCGCGCGGATTCTGAAAATTTCCTCTTGACTCTGGAGTTGACTCCAGATTGTATCCTGGAGGTAGCCGCGGTAGAGATGAACCAGACCCTCAAGATCGGTGAAGTCGCCAAGACGACAGGCCTGAGCATCGACGCGATCCGCTTCTACCAACGGGAGCGGCTGGTGAGGCAGACGGCGAGAACCGAGGGTGGTTTCCGCCTCTTCAGCCTCGGCGATATTCAGACCTTGCGTTTTATACGCAAAGCCCAGGAACTGGGATTCTCGCTCAGTGATATCCGGCAGTTGCTCTATCTCGAAACCGGGAAGGGTGAAACTTGCTCGCATGTGCGGGATTTGCTGGAGCAAAAACTCGCCGCTGTCCGTGGAAAGATCGGCGAGCTGAAAAAGCTGGAGGGAAAGTTGAAGCTGGGCCTGCGGAAATGCAAACAGGAACTGGAGTCCAAGCTCGAGTGTCGTGACGGACATTGCCCCGTTCTCGAAGAGATCCGGCACGCTGTTGAGAAATGAGTACGTCAGCCATGAAGATCGAGGTCCTGTACTTTGACGGGTGCCCGAACCACGGGGCCGCTGTGGAGCGGGTGCGAGAGGTCTTAGCAGAAGAAGACATCGAGGCAGAAGTCGTGGAGGTGAGCGTGCGCGATGATGCCAGCGCCAGGGATTTCGGCTTTCTGGGCTCGCCCACGGTCCGCCTCAACGGGTACGACGTGGAACCTTCGGCGCGGTCGGCGCGAGAGTACGGGATGATGTGTCGCACTTACGTGGTCGGGCAGAAACGAGAGGGAGCGCCGCCAAAGGAGTTGATTCGCGCTGCTCTCCGGGAGGCCCTGGCCGCGGATTCGGGTTCCCATGATACTCCTCAGAACTCCAAGCGCCCGATCGCGTTCGTGGCCGGTTCCATCGTCGCCGCCGCTCTTGCCAGTTCTTGCTGCATCCTGCCGATCGTGTTTGCGCTGACCGGGCTGAGCATGGTCGGCGCCGCGGCGGCGTTCGCCGCCTGGCGTCCTTACCTGCTTGGCGCCACCTTTGGTCTTCTCGGTCTCGGCTTTTATTTCGCCTACCGTACACCCAAGGAAGAGTGCGCGGCTGGATCTGTTTGCGCCGTTCCCGCCTCGCGGCGCCGTATTCGGATGACACTCTGGCTGGCCGCCATTTTGGTCCTGGGCCTGGCGGCGTTTCCCTACTTCTCCGGCCCGGTGGCGGAGTTTCTGCTTTCCGGCGGCGCGCCGGCGGCGGATTCACCGAAGCCGGCGCCGTTTGAGGAGGCCGGGTACCGTGTTCGCAACAAAACCTGAGAAAAGGAGATTCACTCTGATGAAACCCATTGTAAGTTTCGCCGCTATGCTGCTTCTGGGCGGTGTCGCCCTGGCCAAGGACGTTACCGCCGAAATAAAGGTGAAGGGCATGACCTGCGGCTCTTGCGCCGTGGCCGTAAAGCAGGCCTTGACGAAGACCAACGGGGTCAAGAGCGCCGAGGTCAGCGTCGAGAAGGCTCTCGCAGCCGTGGTCTACGACGACGCCCAGGTAACGGAGAGCCAACTGCGGCAGGCCATCGACAAGACCGGCTTCCAGTCCGAGCCGGCCAAGGGGAAGTAGCGGAATGGACTGTTGTTCGACCGGCCCGGACTCTTGCGCGCTACCGGCGGCCAGGACGCGTGAATCGTGTTCTGGCTGCGGCCACAAAGGGAAGTCGGTTACGACCTTGACCGTCAAGAGCCTAGTCCGGGATCACACCCGAGTGTCGGGCCAGGAACGGTTTTGGCTCTGCCGCGATCCCCACTGCGACGTGGTGTATTTCGGCGCCGGCAGGGTCTTCCGCAAACCGGCTGTCAAGGTGCGCATCGGACTGAAGGAGCGGGAAGATCCCGTCCCGCTGTGCTATTGCTTCGACTACACGCGAGCCGACGTCTGGCGGGAGATCGAAGAGCACGGCCGGACAGAAATCCCCGCCCGCATCAAGGCCGAGGTGCAGGCTGGCTTTTGTGCATGCGAGGTGAAGAACCCGGCCGGGACGTGCTGTCTGGGAGAGATTACTCGGGCGATCCAGGAAGCAAAGCAGGCCCCGCACCTCGTTGAATCGACGGCGTGAGAAGAATTGATAGTGGTTCAGCCCGTCCCCGAGGGCAAGACGAACTGCGAAGTCAACGGGCGCAAGTTTGTGAGGTGAGGTTGAAGTGGGAGGTGCCTATGAATCGATTAGTGACCACCGCGGCGTTGGTAGCTCTGCTACTGGGAGGCTTCCCGGCGCCCGCCGAAGTTACCAGCATTACCTTTAAGACGAGTCGGAATGTAGCCTTCCTTTGAGGGGGTTCAATCAGCAAGTTGCTGCGATCCCAGGCTGGGGTCGACGAAGTGGAAAACCCTTATGGGAACCTGAAGCAAGGCCTGATCAAAGTGAAGGCGAAAAAGGATGTAGCCGTGGATCTTGCCGGGCTGGTCGAGGTGCTGGAGAAGCAGATCGGCTTCGAGCCGCTGACGGAAGTTAGAATGGAGCTAACCGGACGTCTCGAAAAGCAGAAAGGCAAGCTCGTTCTTGAAGCAAACGGGACCGCACAGAGGTTTCAGGTGGCGGCGTCCAAGGTCAAGGGCAGCCTGCCGGCCGAGAAGGAACTCATCGCTGCAACGGCGACCCTGAAAGCCCCACGGTCCGCAGATCGCATAGTGCTTTGGGAGTGGAAGCCGGCTGAGGCAGCAGGATCGCCGTCGCGCTGATCCGAACATCGGCTGCGCGCGGGACTCGCCGGCACGGAGATGCCGGGTTACCTCAAGCTCGCCTCGACGCTCGATCCGCAGCCTCTTCGCTCACCAAGCGCATCGGGGAGTTGCAGGCGTCGCGTGGGCTGCGGCAGTAGTTACCGGGCCGCACGGGGCCGCCTGAACCAACCCTAATGTAGTGATTCCGCGCTCAGTCAAAGAATAGATCGGCGTTAATTTGCGTCCATCAGCGGCCATCATTCTTGGAGGCTCGCCTGGCCGAAAATTCTCCAAACACTGCTGGCCGCCGATAAACGCCGGTGAACGCTGATGGGAGTGCCCCGTCATTTGCTGGGCGCTACACTAGCGGCCAGCGTCGAAGCCGGCGAACGTCTTGCCCTCCTCGGCTAACTGCTTCAGCAGCGGCGCCGGTGTCCAGTGGTAGCCGTGGCGGTCGTGAAACTCGCACACCCTCTCGTACACCTTCTTGAGGCCCACGGTGTCGGCGTACCACATCGGGCCGCCGCGCCAGGCGGGGAAGCCGTATCCGTTCAGGTAGATGATGTCGATGTCCACCGCGCGCAGCGCCATTCCTTCTTCCAGGATCCGCGCACCCTCGTTGACCAGCGCGTAGACGGTGCGCTCGACGATCTCCGCCGGGGCGATCTCGCGCCGCGCGATGCCGGCCGAGGCGGCGTATTCGCCGGCGATCGAATCCACGTCCGCGTTGGGTGAGGCGCTGCGATTCTCGTCGTAGCGGTACCAGCCCGCGCCGGTCTTCTGGCCGTAGCAGCCGCGCTCGCACAGCAAATCCTCGATGGCCGGATAGCGGACGCCGGCGACCTCCAAATGCTTGTATTCCTTGCGGATCCGCCAGCCCACGTCCAGGCCGGCCAGGTCGCCCACCGCCAGCGGGCCCATGGCCATGCCGAACTCGTACATCGCGGCGTCCACCTGCCGCGGCGTCGCGCCTTCTTCCACCAGGAAGGTCGACTCGCGGCGATAGGGGCCGAACATGCGGTTGCCGACGAAGCCGCGGCAGTTGCCCACCAGCACGCCGACCTTCTTCAGGCGCCGCGCGAGATCCATCGAAGTGGCGATGACCTGGCGACTGGTCTGGCGGCCGCGCACGATCTCGAGCAGCCGCATCACGTTGGCCGGGCTGAAATAGTGGTGGCCGATCACCATCTGCGGACGCCGCGTCGCGGAGGCGATGGCGTCGATGTCGAGCGTCGAGGTGTTGGAGGCCAGGATGGCGTCGGGCTTGGCCACGCGGTCGATTTCGGCGAAGGTCTCCTTCTTCAGCGCCATGTTCTCGAAGACCGCTTCGACGACGATGTCGGCCTCTTCGAACCCTTCCCAGCCGAGCGTCGGCGTGATCAGCGCCAGCCGCTGGTCCGCCCATTCCGCGGTGAAGCGGCCCTTCTTAACGGAGTTGGCGTAGTTCTTGCGGATGATCGACATTCCGCGGTCGAGCGCCTCCTGGGACGCTTCGCGCACCGTCACCGGAATGCCCGCGTTGGCGTAGACCATGGTGATGCCGCCGCCCATGGTGCCGCATCCGATCACGGCCGCGCGGCGGATGGCGAGCTGCGCCGTGTCCTTGGGAACATCGGGGATCTTCGCCACCGCGCGCTCGCCGAAGAAGGCGTGGATGAGCGCCTTGGACTGGTCCGCGAACAGGCACTCGCGGAAGATTTCGCCCTCGCGGCGCAGGCCTTCCTCGAACGGCAGTTTCGTCGCCGCCTCAACCGCGTCGATGGCCGCCAGCGGCGCCGACTGGCCCCGCAACCGCTTGCGCGCCTGCTCGCGCGCGGCGGCGAAAACCGCTGCATTGGCGGCGGCGTCGCCGAGCTTTTCCGCCCGATCCCGCGCGCGGCGCGGCGTGCCTCCGGCCACTTCACGGGCGAACGCCACCGCGCCGGCCAGCAGGTCGCCCTCGACGATGCGGTCGACCACGCCGCAGGCGTGCGCGTCGGCGGCGCTGATCGGTTCGCCAAAGGCGCACATCTCGACTGCCTTGGCCACCCCCGCCAGCCGCGGCAGCCGCTGCGTCCCGCCGGCGCCGGGAATGATCCCGAGCTTCACCTCCGGCTGGCCGACCTGCGCCGACGGCGCCGCCACGCGGTAGTGTCCCGACATGGCCACCTCCAGTCCGCCTCCAAGCGCGGTGCCGTGAATCGCCATGACGACCGGCTTGGGACAGTCCTCGATCGCCTGCAAAACGGAATGCAAGGTGATTCCCGTCCGCTGGCCGGAGGTGACCTTGCCGAACTCCTTGATGTCCGCTCCGGCGATGAACGTGCGCCCGCCGCCGATCAGCACCACGGCGCGGATGCCCTCGTCGTTGCGCGCCGCCTCGATGGAAGTGATGATCCCCTCGGGTACCCCCGGGCTCAGCGCATTGACCGGCGGGTTGTTGATGGTGATGATCCCGATCTCCCCGTCTCTGGTAAAACCGACAAGTTCACTCATGAATGTTCGTGCCTTTCTTTTTACGTGGCGGATCCGGGCGTGGCGGCGGCGGATCCGGAGGCGGTGGAAGCGCTCCAGACCCGGAGCCGCTCGACCGCGGCGCGGTAGTGCGCCAGCCCGCGCCATAAAAGTATGATCGCGATCGCCTTGCCCGTGACATGCACCAGCAGCAGCGAGTAGCCGATGGCCTGGTCGCTGGCGAACAGCCGGTCGGTGGCCACCGCGACGGCGGTCGGCCCCAGCCCCAGGCCCACCAGGTTGGTGATGAATATGTAGATCGAGGACGCCTGCGCCCGCATCGGGTTGGGCATCATGTGCTGGATTGCCGCAGCCGCCACGCCGAACGGAGCGCTGGTGAGAAACGTCGCCGGCACCAGCAGCGTGATCGCCGCCAGGTCGCTCGGGACCAGGTAGGTGGCCACCGCGATCGGAAGGTTGATCAGGATGGCGTACAGCGCCACGCGCAGGTTGGCGTCCACGTAACCGCGCGCGCGCAGCCAGTCCGCCGCGCGCCCGCCGCAGGCGATGCCGGCCGAGCCGGCGAAGATGGCGATCAGCCCGTAGGCGATCCCGATTTCGGCCGCCGACCAGCCGAAGCGCCGGATGAAGTAAGTCGGGTTCCAGTTGCCGGCGGCGTAGGTGGTGAACGAGATGAATCCGAAACCGAAGTTGTGGCACAGCATCGCCCCACGGTTCTCCCACAGGTAGCCGGCCACGTCGCCGAGTTGGATCTTGCGGATCCGGCCCGCCGCGGTTCCGGCGCCGCGCCGCAGCGGCTCGGCCACCGTGTACAGCAGCGCCGCCAGCGCCACGCCCGGCAGCCCGACGGCGAAAAAGATCACCTGCCACGCCCGCGTCGCGCCGACCAGCGGCAGATCGTAGCTCTCGCGAGCGCCCGCCAGCCCGACCACCACGCCGCCGAGAAGAAACGCCAGGCCCGAGCCGATGTAGATGCCCATGCCGTAAACGCCGAGCGCCGTCGCGCGCCGCTCGGGCGGGAAGTAATCGGTGAGCATCGAGTAGGCGGCCGGCGACAGCGCCGCCTCTCCCACTCCCACGCCGACGCGGCACAGCAGCATTTGCAGGTAATTCCGCGCCAGCCCGCAAGCGGCGGTGAACGCGCTCCAGGCGACGAAGCCGAGCGCGATGATGGTGCGCCGCGAGCCCGAGTCCGCCCAGCGTCCCAGCGGGATTCCGAAGAACGTGTAGAAGACGGCGAAGGTGAAGCCCATCAGCAGGCTCATCTGGGTGTCGCTGATTCCCAGGTCGCGGCGAATCGGCCCCACCAGCAGGCTCAGGATCTGGCGGTCGATGAACGAGAAGACATAGACCAGCGTCAGCACCGCGACCACGTACCAGGCGTATGCGGGGCGTGGATACGCCGCCTCTTCCCGCGGGGTCATGGCTGCTTTCTCTCGTAGGCCGCTTTCATCTTCTCGATTGACTTTCGCAGCGCTTCCACCGCCGGATCCGGCGGCGGCGCCTCGAGCGCCCTGCCAAGGAACAGCAGCGCCTCAATGGATCGCGGGCCGAGCGTGCGCCCCAGGTGATCGGCCCCGCGCACCAGGTGGTATTCGTGGCGGATTTCCTGCTCGACCAGCGTCTGGTGGAGAAACTCGGCGCCGCGGTTGAGCCCGAAGCTGTCCTGGTCGCCGCACTCGAGGTAGATCGACAAGCCCGAGGCGCGGATGCGGTCGCGGTTGCGCCGCGCGATTACCGCCGGCTGGTTGGCCGCCCAGTACTCCTCGTCGAGCGGCTTGCCAAAAATGCTCTCCATCAGCTCCGGCGAGCGCCAGAAGCGGTCGCGCGGGAGCACGTCCTTCCAGCGCAGCGCGGGCTCGATGCCCGGCTCCAGCGCGGCCACCGCGCCGAACTTCTCCGGGTGCTTGAATCCCATGCGCAGCGCGCCCATGCCGCCCATCGAGATTCCGAACAGCAGGGTTTTCTTCGAATCGGCGGAGACCTTGTAGGTCTTGCGCAGGTGATCCGGAAATTCGTTGAGGAAAAACTGCTCCCACCGGCGCGAGCCGTCGCGGTAGTCCATATAGAAGGAGCGGCCGGCGTCGGCGGTGACTGCGACCACCGCGCCCAGGCCGCCCGTCTTCCGCGCCTCCTCGATTCGCGGCGCGATCGTGCGGAGAAAGCCCTGGTCGCAGTTGCCGCCGTGGAGGCAGACCAGCAGAGGGAACGGTGCGGCGGCCGATTCGTAGCCGTCCGGGAGCCATACGGTGTAGTTCACCGGGCCGGGCACGAGCGTCGTCTCGACGCGGCGCTCGCGCAGCTCGCCGGCCAGCGCCGGGATCGCGGCGGCGAGAAACAGGGCGCGCATTGGGGAAGCCCGATCCAACCGCTCCCTTCGGTCACGGCTCGGTATGGCATTTCGTGACAAGCGCTTTGCATCCTATCACGACGGCCCAGGCCGCGGCAGCGTGCCATAATCGGGGGTTGGAGCCGAATCGTCCGACGCTGCGCGCTCTGCGCGGCATCCTCTGCCAGATGCCTTTCAACCAACTGCTGGGAATCCGCCTCGTGCGAAAACACCGCGACGGGGTGACCATCGAATGCCCGCTGCGACGCGAGCTGACCAACAAGGCCGGCGTGCTGCACGGGGGCGTCACCGCGAGCCTGGCCGACGCCGCCGTCGGAATCGCCATCTGGAACCACTTCCACGGCAGCCGCGGCGGCACCACCGTCGAGATGAAGATCAACTACTTCCTGCCGGTGAACGGGAGCAAGATCGTCGCCCGCTCGCACCTGATCCGCGTGGGCAGGACGCTGTGCGTGGGCCGCGTGGACCTGTTCGACTCGCGGCGTCGCCTGGCCGGCGCGGCGCTTGTGACCTACATGCTCCGGCCTGTGTAGCCGGGACCGCGCACGATGCGGCCGGGAGTGGCGCCGGTGTGCCGGCCGTCGCGCACCACGGCGGCGCCGTTGACGAACACGTGCTTCATCCCGACCGAGAGCTGGTGGGGCTGCTCGAAAGTGGCGCGATCGGCGATCGTTTCCGGGTCGAACACCACCACGTCGGCGTAAAGCCCTTCCTGGAGCAGCCCGCGGTCGGCGATCGACAGCCTTCGCGTCACCGCCGAGCTCATCTTGCGCACCGCTTCCTCCAGCGGCATCACCTTCTCCTCGCGCACGTACTTGCCGAGGATGCGCGGGAAGTTGCCGTAGGCGCGCGGATGCGCCAGGTCGCGCGCCGTCTCCGGGTCCAGCCCGCCGGCGTCGGTGCCGAACTTGATCCACGGCTGGCGCAACTGGAGCCGTACGTTGTCTTCGCTCATCATGAAGAAGACCGTGCCCACGCGGCTGCGGTCGGAGAGCACCAGGTCCATGGCGGCCTCGATCCAGTCCTTGCCCATGGCGGCGGCGATCTCGGAAAGCCGCTTGCCGACCCAGCGCTTGTTCTCCTCGCTGCGCAGGCCGACAATCAGGACTCCCTCCGGCGTGGCCAGCCCGCACAGGTTCTCCCAAGCGGTCTGATCGCCGGACATTTCCGCGCGCATCCGCGCCCGCGCCTCGGGGCTGGCGAGGTTTTCGCTCAGCTTCCCGCCGGCCGCGGCCCAGGGCGGCATGCATGCCGAGAGCCCGGTCCCTCCGGCGACATAGGAGTACATGTTGGCGGAAACATCCTGCCCCGCCAGCCGCGCGCGCTCGATGCGCGCGATGGCCTGCGCCATTTTCGGCCAGTTGCGCCGGCCGCCGGCCTTGAGGTGGTAGATCTCCACCGGAACGCCGCCGAGGCGGCCGATCTCGAGCGCTTCGTCGATGGCCTCCAGCAGCCGGTCGGCCTCCGAGCGCATGTGAGTGATGTAGACGCCGCCGAAGGGCGCCATCGACCTGGCCATCTCGGCCAGCTCGCGCGTGGTGGCGTACTCGCCGGGAGGATAGATCAGCGCCGAGGCGATGCCGAAAGCGCCGTCCTCCATCGCTTCGCGCACCAGCGCCCGCATGGTCTCCACCTCCGCCTCCGACGGCGCGCCCTGCTCCATCCCCTTGACGTACATCCGCACCGTGGTGGCGCCGAGAAACGAGCCGAAGTTGGCCGAGTTGCCGTGCCGCTCCATGGCCCGCAGCCAGCGGTCGAATCCGTGCGGGCCGCTGAAGTCGTGCGCCTCTCGCGGGCGGGGCGCGCCCGAGCGCTCCCAGGCGAGCGTCTTCTCATTGGCCGGCGCGTTGGTGGCGCCTTCGCCGAGAATTTCGGTGGTGATGCCCTGGGTGACTTTACTGAGTACCCGCCCGTCGCCGGTGAGGAAGGAGTCGCGCGAATGGCTCTGGATATCGACGAATCCCGGCGCCACCACCAGCCCGCGCACGTCCAGCCGCTCGCGCGCCGGGGCGGCCGCGAGCACTCCCGGCGGCGCGATGCGTGCGATGCGGTCGCCGCGTATAGCCAGGTCGCCGTGGAACCACGCGCTGCCCGTGCCGTCAACGATGCGGCCGCCGGTCAGGATGAGGTCGTAGGGCTCCTGCGCGCACAGCGCGCCCGCCAGCAGGAATAGGAAACAACGCATGCAGTCCCCTCCGTCCGGGGGAGTCTATCAGTTCCCGCGGCCCGGCGGCGACCGCACTGCCCTTTACCGCCACCGCGATTTGACGGCGGACAGCGCCGGGGGTAGGCTTGGAGGAGAAGAAGGGTCTTATGATTCGCTACACCCCATCGCGGGTTTACCTTTCGGGGGGCCTCGCCGCCCTGGGACTGGCCGGGTTCTGCGGGTGGTGGGCGTGGGGAACCACGCTGGCATGGATTCCCTCGGTGTTGTCGCTGGTCAGCGCGGTGCTGCTGCTGCTGCTCGCCTCCAGGCCGCCGATCGAAGTGCACGAAGCGCACCTGATGGTTGGCAAACGAATCGTTCCGTGGGAGCAGATCCAGCGCGTGGACCGCACCGGCTGGGTCGCGCCGCTCATCGTTCATCTCAAGCTGGCCGAGGAGGGCCGCCTGCTGCTGATCTACGCCGGCGACATGGCATCCTCGCGCAGCCTGCTGCGCCACCTGCGGCGCCTCGCTACCGAAGCGCTCATCGACGGCGTTCCCTACCGGCAGTTCTGGGGCGAAGCGCGCGCCGGCCGCCGCGATCTGTCCGCCCCGCGCTACCCGCTGCTGTGCGAGGACGACGAAGCGGAAGTCCTGCGGCTCTACCAGCGCCTGAAGTCGGTCGGTCATCTCGACCAGAAGGGCTCCGACGAGAGCTGATTCTTGGCCTGGATCCACCGCCGCCTCCATCGATGGCTGTTGGGCGTTCTGGCCGCCGTTGCGCTGCTGGTCGTCTTCCATCCCTTCTGGCTTGCCGCACTGGCGCGCTGTCTCATCCGCGCCGACGATCCGGCGAAGGCCGACCTCATCGTCGTGCTCGGCGGCGACTGGTACGGCAACCGCATCCGCCGCGGCGCGGAGCTGGCGCGGCAGGGTTACGCCGCCAAGGTTCTCGTCAGCGGCCCCGGGAATTACTACGGCCTCGCCGAAGCGGACCTGGCCATTCCGTTCGCCGCGCGCCACGGCTATCCGGCCGACTGGTTCATTGCGTTCCCGGTGGACGGCAACTCGACCTTCGAGGAGGCCCGCGAGGTGGTCGTCGAGCTGCGCCGCCGCGGCGTCCGCCGCGTCCTGATCGTCACCAGCGACTATCACACCCGCCGCGCCGGCCGGATCTTCCGCTCGCGCGCGCCGGACCTGGAGATCCGCATGGTGGCCGCCGCCGACGCCCATTTCCGCGCCGAAAGCTGGTGGCGCCACCGGGAGGGCCGCAAAACAATGTTCTATGAATCGGTGAAAATGGTAACCTCGCTCGCCGGCATGTGATCCGATGCGCCGCACGATCCGCACGCTCTGGCCGTACCTGAGGCGCTACCGCCGCGGCCTGATCATCGGGCTGGCCGCCCTGCTGCTGAAGGATCTCACCGCCACCTGCTCGCCGCTGCTCATCCGCGAGGGAGTGGACGCGCTGACGCGCGGCTTCCGCATCGAGGTCCTGTTCTGGTTCGCCGGCGGCCTGGTGGGACTGGCCGCGCTGAAGGGCGTCTTCCAGTACTGGATGCGGATCACGCTGATCGGCATCTCGCGCGACATCGAGTACGACCTGCGCAACGACCTGTTCGCGCACCTGACGGGCCTGTCGTCGGATTTCTACTCCCGCTTTCGCACCGGCGACATCATGGCGCGCTCCACCAACGACCTGAACGCCGTGCGCATGATGCTCGGGCCGGGGCTGATGTACTGGACGGAGACTTCGCTCACCTTCGTTCTGGCCGTCGCGGTGATGGCCGTGGTCGACTGGCCGCTCACGCTGCTCGCGCTGCTGCCCGCCCCGGCGGTGAGCTTCGCCGTCGTCTTTTTCGGCCGCCTCATCCACGCGCGGTTCCAGAAGATCCAGTCGCTGTTCAGCGACATCAGCAGCCGCGTGCAGGAGAGCCTGGCCGGCATGCGCGTCCTGCGCGCCTACGCCCAGGAGGACGCCGAGCTGGACCGGTTCGAGACGCTGAACCGGGACTACATCCGCCAGAACCTGCGCCTGGCCTGGACGTCCGGCCTGTTCATGCCGGCCTTGCAGGGGCTCATCGGCTTCGGATTCCTGCTGGTGCTGTGGGCCGGCGGCTACCGGCTGCTCAACAAGCAGCTCACGCTCGGCAGTTTCCTCATGTTCAACGTGTTCATGGGCATGCTGGTGTGGCCGATGATCGCCATGGGCTGGGTGATCAACCTGATGCAGCGCGGCAGCGCCTCGCTCGCCCGGCTCAACGAGATCTTCGACGAGCGGCCGACGATCGCCGCCCCGGCCGTGGCCCGCGCGCTCACGGAAGTGCGCGGCGAAATCGAGTTTCGCGGCGTGACGGTGGGCTTCCCGACCGGAAACGCGCTCGACGGGCTGAGCCTGCGGATCCCGGCCGGCGCCGCGGTCGCCGTGGTCGGCCATACCGGCAGCGGCAAAAGCACGCTCGTGCGGCTGATCCCGCGCCTGCTCGATCCCTCCGCGGGCAGCGTGCTGATGGACGGCATCGACGTGCGCGAGCTGGACCCGGGCGAGCTGCGGCGGCACATCGGCTTCGTCCCGCAGGAAACCTTCCTGTTCAGCGCCACCCTCGCCGACAACATCGCCTTCGGCGTGCGCGAGGCGGGCGAGGATCGCATACGCTGGGCGGGGGAGCTGGCCGGGCTCGCCCCCGACGTCGCCGGCTTCCCCGACGGCTACCGCACCATGATCGGCGAGCGCGGCATCACGCTCTCCGGCGGGCAGAAGCAGCGCGTCGCCATCGCCCGCGCCGTGCTGCGCGATCCGAAGATCCTGGTCCTGGACGACGCGCTCTCCAGCGTCGACACGCTCACCGAGGAGCGCATCCTCAACGCCCTGGAAGAGGTGATGCGCGGCCGCACCACCATTCTCATCTCCCATCGCGTCTCCACCGTGCGCACCGCCGACCGCATCTTCGTCATCGAACACGGCGCGCTCGCCGAGGAGGGCACGCACGCCGAGCTGCTCGCCGCCGGCGGCTACTACGCCGATCTGTACCAGAGGCAGCTTCTCGAGGAGGAGCTGGAAGCGATCTGAACGGCGGCGTTCTCGGACCCCGCGAGACGATAGAATGGTAGAGTATCGCCGCGGAGCGGCCCACCATGCCCAGCACCGTGCTCCACAAGGCCAGTGAACTCGCGCCTGACGTCCGGCAGGCGGTCGAAAGCCTCCTGGGGCGTCCGCTCGATCCGGAAGAGCATGTCAGCGTAATGGCCTACCTTCCTCACAAGGCTCCTGCCGGCCCCGAGCGAGCGGAACTGGCGCACCGCTTGAAGGAGCGGATGGATAAGACCGCGGCAAAAATGAAAGATGTCCCGGAGGCCGAACTCGACCAACTGATCGACGAAGCAGTTGATCATGTTCGGCATCACCGTTCGTGAGGATCGTCCTTGACACGGGCATCCTGGTGCGAGCCAACGCCAAATCTCGGGGACCGGCCCGCGAAGTCCTCTTGGCTATCGTTACCGGGCCCCACGAATTGATCGCCTCTGCGTTCCTCCTGAATGAAACGGAACGCGTACTCCGGTATCCCCGCCTGTTGGCGCGGCATGGCCTGACTGACCAGGAGATTGCGGAACACGTCGAATACCTCCGGCGAGTTTCTGAGCTTGTCGATGTCGTTGTGAGGGAACCGGTGGTCTTGTCCGATCCCGACGACGATCCGGTTGTGTACACGGCATTGGACGGTCGGGCGGATGTGCTTTGCTCCCTGGACCGTGACTTGTTTCGGCCCGGTGTGCTCGCCTTTTGCCGGACGAACAACATTGCCGTCCTGACTGACGTGGAACTGGTGCGGATCCTTGCGCCTAGGGTGGCGGCGCCGTAGCGATCGCAGCTCCGTGGACCGGCGTCGGCGGGCAAGCCAAGCTGGAAGCGATCTGAACGGCGGCGCCGCGCGGCCTGCTACAATCCACCCAAGGGCTCCGCGCGTGCGACTCCACCGCTTCTCTCTCGCGACCTGCCTGGCGGCGTGCGCCTGGGCCGCCGAGGGAGACCCGCGCGAGTTTTTCGAGTCGCGCATCCGGCCGCTGCTGGCGAAGAACTGCTTCGTCTGCCACACCTCGACGCGGATGGGCGGCCTGGAGATGGTCTCGCGCGAAGCCTTCCTCAAGGGCGGCAACTCCGGACCCGCCCTCCAGCCCGGCCAGCCCGACCGCAGCCTGCTGCTGGAGGCGGTGCGCCACACGCACGCGCGGCTGAAGATGCCGCCGCAGGGTAAGCTGAGCGAGGAGGAGATCGCCGACCTGGCCGCGTGGATCAAAGCGGGCGCGATCTGGAACGATGCGCCGCCCGCCGCCCGCTCCGCGGAGTACACGATTCGCCCCGAGCAGCGCGCTTTCTGGGCCTTCCAGCCGGTGCGCCTGCCCGCCGTTCCGGCGGTGCGCAACAAGTCCTGGCCGCGCTCGCCGGTCGATCGGTTCATTCTCGCCGCGCTCGAATCGCGCAGCCTTGTCCCAGGACCGTTCGCCGACAAGCGCACGCTGCTGCGCCGCGCGTACCTGGATCTGATCGGCCTGCCGCCCGCGCCCGAGGAGGTCGATCGTTTCCTCGCCGACCGCGCTCCGGACGCCTTCTCCCGGGTGGTGGACATACTGCTGGCCTCGCCGCGCTACGGCGAGCGCTGGGGACGATACTGGCTCGACGTGGCGCGCTATTCCGACGACAAGCTCAACTCCACCCAGGACGAGCCCTATCCCAACGCCTGGCGCTATCGCGACTGGGTCGTCCAGGCGTTCAACGCCGACATGCCCTACGACAAGATGGTCGCCGCGCAGATCGCCGGCGACCTGATGGAGCGGCCCGGGGAGACCCTCTACACGCCCGGCCTGGGCCTGTTCGCGCTGAGCCCGCAGTTCCAGGAGGACCGCGTCGACACCGTCACCCGCGGGTTCCTCGCGCTCACCGTGGCCTGCGCGCAGTGCCACGACCACAAGTACGACCCGATTCCCACCAAGGACTACTATTCGCTGCTCGGCGTGTTCACCAGCACGGAAACCGCGGAGGTCCCGCTGGCGGCGGAGCCGGTGGTGCGCGACTACCGCGAGCGGAAGAAGAGCATCGAGGACCAGGAGGCGCGCATCCGCGAGTTTCTCGAAGCCCAGGCCAACCAGCTCGCCGAGATCCTGGCCGCGCGGACGGCGCGATATCTCGAAGCGGCCCGGACGGTCCTGGGCCCGGCCAAGGCGGACGCGAAGCGGCTCGCCGCAAGCGAACAGCTCGACGCGGAGACCCTCGATCGCTGGGTGCAGTACCTGCCCCTCACTCCGAAGGAGCATCCGTTTCTGAACGACTGGCGCGATGCGGACCGGTTCCGTCCAGCCGGGTTCCAGGATTTCGCGCTCGCCCTGCTCAAGGAGAAAAAGTCGATCGAAGAGACCAACCTCATCCGTCTGGGCGGCTCCAGGGAACGCGGCACGCTGTCGCGCGCCGACCTGGTCTCGCTCGAGCGCGACAAGTATTTCCTCTGGCGCGACCTGTTCTCCCCACAACGCGTTGGCAAACTCCCGAGCGGCGTGTTTTATTACAAGGACGCGGCCATCGACCGCTTCCTCCACGGCGCCTGGAAGACCCACCTGGAGGCGATGCGCGCAGACCTGGCCGCGCTCAAGACGGCGCTGCCGCCGCAGTATCCTTTTCTCCACGTCATTCGCGACGCCGCCAAGCCGAAGAACGAGCGCGTGCGACTGCGAGGCAACCCCGGCAGCCTAGGCGAGGAAGCGCCGCGGCGGTTCCTGGCGGTGCTCTCGCACGGCGGCGAGAAGCCTTTCGCGAACGGCAGCGGGCGGCTCGAGCTGGCGCAGGCTATCGCCTCGCCGGACAACCCGCTGACGGCGCGCGTGATGGCGAACCGCGTCTGGCAGGGGCACTTCGGCGCCGGCCTGGTGCGCACCGCGAGCAACTTCGGCCAGTTGGGCGAGCCTCCCAGCCATCCCGAGCTGCTCGATTGGCTGGCGGCGCGCCTGGTCGAGCAGCGCTGGTCGCTCAAGGCGCTGCATCGGGAGATCGTGCTTTCGGCGACTTACGCCCTCGGCGCCGCCGGCCCGCCGAACAACGTCGCCGCCGACCCCGATAACAGGCTGCTGTGGCGCGCCAACCGCCGCCGCCTGGACGTCGAAGCGCTGCGCGACTCGCTGCTGGCCGCCTCGGGCGAGCTGGATCTCACCGCCGGCGGGCCGCCGCTGGCGCTGGCCGACGAAAAGAACCTCCGTCGCACCGTGTACGGCTTCGTCAGCCGGCGGAGACTCGACGGCACGCTCGCCCTGTTCGACTTCCCCAATCCCAACTCGACCAGCGAGCGCCGCATCGAGACCACCACGCCGCTCCAGCAGCTTTTCTTTCTCAACAGCGGCTTCGTGAGGAGCCGCGCTCGCGCACTCGAGCGGCGTCTGGGGGCCGCCGGCGAGACCGACCAGGCGCGCATCGCCAACGCCTACCGGCTCCTCTACGGCCGCGCGCCGGCTCGCGAGGAGGTGCGGCTCGGCTTGCAGTTTCTCAAGACCGGCGCCGGCGCCTGGACGCAATACACCCAGGCGCTGCTGGGCTCTAACGAGTTCGTCTATTTCCCATGAGGCCCGCCATGGCTTGCCCAATGACTCGCCGCGAGGCGCTCCGCACGCTGGGGAGCGGCTTCGGATCGCTCGGACTGGCCGGCCTGCTCGCCGACCCCGCCCGCGGCGCCGGTCCGCTCGATCCCAAGCCGCCGCATTTTCCCGCCCGCGCCAAACACGTCATCTACCTGTTCCTCAACGGCGGGCCCTCCCAGGTGGACACCTTCGACCCCAAGCCGTTGCTGACGAAGTTCCACGGGACGGCCGCGCCCGGCGGCAACCTGCGCACCGAGCGCAAGACCGGCAACCTGCTGCGCTCGCCGTTCGAGTTCCACCGCCGCGGCGCGAGCGGCATCGAGATGAGCGAGATCTTCCCGCGGCTGGGCGAGCGCATCGACGAGCTGTGCGTCATCCGCTCGATGCACACCGAGCGGCCCAACCACGAGCCGTCGCTGTTCATGCTCAACTGCGGCCACACGCTCGCCGGGCATCCCTCGATGGGCTCCTGGCTCACCTACGGCCTGGGCACCGGGAATCAGAACCTCCCCGGCTTCGTCGTGCTGTGTCCGGGGCTTCCGGTGATCGGACCGCAGTTGTGGGCGTCGGCGTATCTTCCGGGCATTCACCAGGGCACGCACCTGCCCAACAACGAGAGCGATCCGGAAAAGCTCATCCAGCACGTGCGCAACCGCGATCTCTCCACCGACGAGCAACGGCGCCAGCTCGACCTGCTGAACGGGTTGAACCGCCTGCACCTGGCGCGCGAGGGCGGCGACGCGCAACTGGAGGCGCGCATCCAATCGCTCGAAGTCGCCTTTCGAATGCAGGCCGAGGCGCTCGATGCCTTCGATGTCGCGCGCGAACCCGCGGCCACGCGCGAGCGGTATGGAACGGGCGATTTCGCCCGCGGCTGCCTGATCGCCCGCCGCCTGGTGGAGCGCGGCGTACGCATGGTCCAGGTCTACTTCGGCAACGGCCAGCCCTGGGACAACCACGACGACATCCAGATCCACAGGCGGCTCGCGGCGCAGTCGGACCGGCCGATGGCCGCCTTGATCGAGGACCTGAAGGCCTCGGGCCTCCTCCAGGAGACCATCGTGCTGATCGGCGGTGAATTCGGCCGCACGCCCTCGGTGGAGGTGAGCGGGCTGGTGAACGTGCAGAACGGGCGGGACCACAACAATCACGGCTTCAGCATGCTGGTGGGCGGCGGCGGTTTTCGCGGCGGAATCACCTATGGGGCAACCGACGATTTCGGCTTCAAGGCCGTCGACAAGCCCGTGCATCCGCACGACGTGCACGCCACCATCCTGCACCTGATGGGGCTGGACCACACGCGGCTCACCTATCGTCACAGCGGCCGCGATTTCCGCCTGACGGATGTGGCCGGCAACGTGATCCGCGACATCCTGGCGTAGCACACTGGGACAGGCGTCCTCGCCTGTCCACGACAGGCCGGCAGGGCCAGAAGCGCTAACATGAAAACATTTGTGTGCCAACATGTTTGTGTTTCTGGGTTATCCGTGTTCATCGGCGTTTATCGGTGGCCGTAAGATTCTTGGTTTTGCTTTGTGGGCAGCGGTCTGGTTCGACGCTCCCGGAGCGGATGATTGGCCACGGATTAACACCGATGAACACCGATGGGATGCGGGTGTTCGGGCTTGCATGGGTACCGGATGGATCGGAAGGGCTTGTTTTGGAGCCTATGTTAGCGCTTATGTGGCCGGGAGGCCTGTCCTGTACCCTTCCAATTAGACCGAGTTTGTAATGAACTTGGTAGTACGCACGACCAGCCGTCAGGAGAACCCATGCCTGTCTGCGAGACGAATCGCCTTTGTGGGAATTGTT
>Ga0247727_10000343_pt1 | contig 113275 bp, 101 predicted proteins | sample WisWelCaveWW1625_FD_202498 | JGI IMG/M metagenome (GOLD analysis project Ga0247727, IMG submission 202498) | Biofilm microbial communities from Wishing Well Cave, Virginia, United States - WW16-25 | ecosystem: Environmental > Aquatic > Deep subsurface > Groundwater > Cave microbial mat... | reverse complement strand
CGAACGACGCGTGGCATCCTGCTCATGAACGGCTCCTTTCTGCTGCGGTCTGAGGGACGTCTTCCAACGCCATCAAACCACACGGACTGGAGCCGCTTCAATTTTCAACTAAGAATGGCACACCCTCGTTCCATCGCTTCGCCCACGGAACGGGCGTTGCGAGAGTTCCGGACCAGTTCGGGCGGCCGACGAGGCCGCGTCGGAACAGCGCGAACTTGGACGCGTCGCGGACCTCGCGAGGAGAGCGCCCCGTGAGCAATGAGTGCGCAGGGTGCGCAGACGCGAGGCAGCGTCCGGAGCGCGAGAAGTCGATCGCCACGGGCCCCACGAGTCGGCGGGTGTCACTGTGGCTGCCGGGGCATCGGCCGCCATCACGATGCTTCCACCGGCGGCCACTATTCCCGCCGATTCGAGGGGCCCCGGCGCGTCCCCGTCCGCGCTCGGCTGACGCGTCCGCCGCGCCGGGCGGCCGGACGATCGCCTACTTGATGCGAAGGGTGAGGCCGGTTCCCGCCATCGTCGCCGACACGATGCGGCGCCTCGGGCTCTCGTCGAGGTAGTAAGTCCCCGCCGCCTCGCTGCCCGCGACCTCGACCCGCCGCACAATGATCATACCGAACGGCCCGGCCATCTCCTCGAGGCCTCCGAAGGCGACACGCACGGCGATGGGCGCCGACTCGCGCGCGCTCCAGGCGCGGAGCGAGAACTCCCGACGCCCCTCGCCCGGCAGCGCCCGGATCACGTAGGGGAGCATCGCCGCGTCGAGCGTGCCGTCCGGGATCTCCGCCTCGATCGTCCGCTCGTCCCTCCCGCTCATCGCGTCCCGCCCCCAGACGCGGCCGGAGCCATAATGGAGGGTCGTCTCCGTGATCACCGAGTCGCGCGCCATCGTGACGTGCGATGTGAGCGGACTCATCGCATCGGCGCTGAAGGCGACCGCGACCTCGAGATGGATCCCCCCCTCCGTCGCCGCGTGGCACGCGAAGACCGGGCGTTCGTCCCACTCCTCCTCGCTCACTCGCGTCGAGAGGGTCCCGACCTCGAACCCTCCCGCGATCATCTTGTACGTCACCTCCTCGCCTCCGCGGAACGGGGTCGGGTCGAGGAAGACGCGCGGCTCGACGAGGGCCGAGTCGGCCGCGGGCGAGCCGGGTGACGACGCGGCGTCGCTCCCTGTGCCGGGCGCCGCGCCCGTCGCGCGCGAGCCCTCGGCCGCCTTCGAGCCCTCATCCTCGGGCGCGACGGGGATCGCCGCGCGGGGAATCGCCTCGCCGGCCGCGTCGTACCACAGGATCTCGCCGAATCGTTCGATCCTCGGTGCGAGGCGCGCGCCGTCGCCCGCAAAGACGAGCGGCGCGGTGTACGGACGGATGAGGCGCCGGCCGGCGCGCGCGACCTCGAGCGAGCCGACGCGCGCGAGGGTCGCCTCGAAATCGGCGAGCCAGCCCGAGCCGCGGCCCGCCTCGACCGCGGCCGCGGCCTCGCGCGCGAGACCGAGCGCCGTCGCCATCCGAGCGTCGCGCTCCGCGGAGAGCGCCGCCGCGGCGCGCTCCACCTCGTTCGGGAGGGGCGGCTCGTAGCGAGCCCGCTCGAGCTCGGCGACGAGCGCGGCGGCGCACGAGTCGATCGTCGCGGGCGAGGCCGTCGCGGACGCGATGAAGAGGCCGGACTGGCGCGCCGTCTCGAACCCGAGGGTGACGCGCGTCGCGAGCCGCTCCTCCGAGACGAGGCGCGCTGCGATCCGCCCCGCGTCGGGCGCGCCGAGGACGCGCTCGAGGAGCGCCGCGGCGAGCTCGTCCGGATCGCCCGCGCGCAGTCCCGCGTTCCCGACCGCGGCGGCGGCACCCTCCTCGCCCGGGAGATGGAGGAGGAAGACGCGGCGCCGCGTGTGGGGAGGCGGCACGAAGCGGTCGGGGCGCTCTATTTCGCCCCCCGGAAGTTTTTCGAGCGCGCGCCGTGCCGCCCGGAGGAGCGCCTCGTCGTCCCCGAGCTCGCCCGCGAACACGACGATCGCGTTCGCGGCGCCCATCCGTCGCTCGTGAAACGCGCGCAGGTCGCTCGGCTCGATCCTCGCGACGGTCGCCGGCGTCGGGCGCTGCGTGTAGGGGTGGCGGTCGTAGAGGACGCGCGCGAGAAGGCGGCGCGCGGCCCCCTCCGCGTCGGTCGGCGGCGAGACTTCGGCGGCGAGGCGCTCCTTCTCGGCGAGGAGGACCGCCTCGGGGTACGCGGGCGCCGCGATGAGCCCGGCGAGGAGGGCCGCGGCCTCGGCGAGGCTCTCGGGCGGCGCCTCGAACCCGACCTCGACGACGTCGGCGGTGGCGTCCGCGACGAACCGCGCGCCCATCGCCGCCACGGTCGCCTCGAACGCATCCCCGGAGAGGTCGGCCGAGCCCCCGCGCAGGCAGCGCGCGGCGAGGATCGCCGTGCCTCTCTTCTCGGGCGAGAGGCTCGCTTCGCCCGAGCCGAAGGACGCGAGCACCGCCGCGCCGCTCCCGGGGCCCCCCTTCACGAGGACGATCTGGAGCCCGTTCTTGAGCGTGAGGTCGCGCGCCTCGAGGGGGAGGAGCGAGTCGGGGCGCGCCGGGCCGGCGCTCGCGGCGCGCGGCGCAACGGCGGGTGCGACGATCGCGGCGGACGCGAGCGCGCCGAGGGCGAAGAGGCGCGATCTGAGAAGGGCGGGCGTCACGAGCCCGTGAAGTGTAGGGGAGCGGGTGCGGCGTGTAAAGCGCGCCCGGGGATCGCGGACGGAAACGATGAGCCGATTCGGTCCAGAACCGCGCGTTACGGGCAGATCGTCGACCGCGCTCGCCCCGTTTCCTCGAACGACAAGGAGGCCCGGATGAATCTCAAACTTGCCACTCTGGCGCTCGCCCTGATCGTCCTGTCGCCGGCGTTCGCGGCCGCGCAGGACGTCGAGGCGGTCACAATCCTCATCGATTCTCTCACGACGCTTCCGATCGGCACGGGGCTCGTGGCCGACAGCGCCGCCGACCATTTCGTCGTGATCGCCCAGGGCGAACGGCAACTGTTTCCCGATTTCCCGCTGTTCGATCTCGGGTTCGACGCATCGGGTCTCATCCGCCTGCAGCGAGTCGGGCAGTTACAGAGCGACCGTCCGTATGGGAGCCTCATGGGAATATTCAACCCGGTCTCGAACTACTTCTACTACCTGGGAGATGGCGGCGCGATCCCGGCTCAAGTGGACGATTACGGCTGGGAACTCCAACTCCAGGTCAACATGAGCGCGTCGGACCACGCGATGGCGGGTGGGCTCTTCGCGGTCACGGTGCTGCGCGTGCCGGCGTCGTTCCCCGTCTCGCACGCGGACGTCGTGATCGCGGCGTCGACCGCGATGCCCGTGAACTCTGGGCTCGTGGCGAGCGCGGGCGACCGGTTCCTCATCCGGACGCGCGGCGCCGTCCGGGTCCCCGCGGTCTCCGGCGTCTTCAACGACGGATGGTTCGATCCATCGGGGCTCGCGCGGCTCGACCGTGTGGGACAGCCCGCGCCGCGCGTTCCCTACGGCTCCCTCCTCGGAGAGTTTCCCGGCACGGGGCTCTTCAACGTCGGCGATGGCGGCACGTGGAGCGCGCAGCCGGTGGACTACGGGCAATCGCTCCTTCTCCACGTGAACATGAGCGCGGCGGATCAGGCGTCGATGCAGGGTCGCTTCCTCGTGACGATCGATCGGTTTCCGGCGCCCGCGACCGGGGTCCCGGCCGGAGACGCCGAGCGCGCCGCCGCCGCGCTCGAGGTCGGAAGGAGCGCGCCGAACCCCATGGCGGACGCGACGGCGATCGCTTACCGGGCGGGCGCCGCGGGGCACGTCCGCGCGCGCATCTACGACCAATCGGGGCGCTGGATCCGAACGCTCGTGGACGCGCGGGTCCCCGCGGGCGAGCACCGCGTCGCGTGGGACGGGAAGGACGACGCGGGTGCTCGCGTCGCGTCCGGTCTCTATTTCTGCCAGATCTCGCTCGAGGACCGATCCGAGACGAGAAAACTCACGGTCGTCGAATAGAGGAGGGAACATGAGCCAGATCCGCTCGTAACACCGGCTTTTCGCGCTCGTCGTCGCAATCGTCGGCGCTCGCGTCGAAGGCGCGCACGCCGCGGACGACACAGCGCTCCGCCTTTCGAACGTCTCCTCCAGCAATACTGCGTATGTTCGCGTCGCGAACGACCCCGCATTTTCGCTGCTGCAGTTCACACTTGAGGCGTGGGTTCAGAGGGTTGGCGTCGGGTACGGCGTCACCACAGACGCGCTGGGCGCGGCGATCATCTCGAAGCCGAAAGAAGGACTCACCGGCAGCTATCTCGGCTCGTGGCACCTGAACTGGACGAACAGCGGAGTGCTGGTGTTCACGGTCGTGCACACCTTGAGCAGCTCGGGGGTCTTCCTGACGGCCCCAGCCGTTGCCACGCCGCTCGAACGGCACCACCTCGCAGCGACGTTCGACGGCGATACGCTTCGCGCCTTCGTCGACGGCGCACTCGCCGCTCAGGCGGCCTGGGGTCTTGGCAGCGTCTACTACGGAGCCGAGGACGTCCTCATCGGCGCGCAGAACTTCGGAGCAGGCTTCCTCCGCAGATTCGATGGCTTCATCGACGACGTGCGGGTCTGGGACCACGCCCGCACGCCCGCTCAGATCGCCACCGCGATGAACTGTCGTCTGAGCGGGACGGAGCCCGGACTCGTGTCCTACTGGACGTTCGACGCGTCCGATCTGTCGGACGCGACCGGCCACGGGCACACGGGCGCGGTTGGCGGTCTCGCGGGGTCGCTGACGTATGCCGCGCTCGCGACGATCTCGAGTTGCGCCGTGGGGGTGGAGCGGTCACCAATCGGGTCGGCCGCGGTACCGACGATGTCGGTCTTCCCACAGCCGACTCGCGGCCGAATCACCGTGAGGTTCGAGGTCCCCAGCGACGGATTGGTGACGCTGGACCTGTTCGACGTCGCTGGCCGCAAGAGGGCCGCCCTGGTCTCTCGGCACCACCCCGCTGGCTGGCACGAGCTGACGACGGACATCACCGACCTGGGCGCGACTGCACCAAGCGCCGGCCGGCTCTTCATGCGGCTGAAATCCGAGGGGCGGACGGTCGTGCGACCGCTCATTCTGCTGAGGTAGAGGGGACGCAGGCCGAGCACGCGCGAGTCGCCGGCGAGGGAAGAACCGCTATTGACGGGCGAGCGCGGATTCGCACGCGGCGAGGCAGCGGGCGATCCGTCATCCCCCGGAGCCCCGCAGTTCGCGGTGGAGCCAGGCGCGCGCCACGGTCCAGTCGCGCTTGACGGTCGCCGGCGAGACGGCGAGCACCTCGGCCGTCTCCTCGATCGAGAGGCCGCCGAAGAAGCGCAGCTCGACGACGCGCGCCTGGCGCGGTTCGAGCTTCGCGAGGTCTTCGAGCGCCGTGTCGAGCTCCTGGATCTCGACCTCGCGCGGCTCCGCGGCGATTTCCTGGTCCGTGAGGGAGACGCGCGCCGCGTCGCCGCCGCGCTTGAGCGCGCGGTGGCGCCGCGCGTGGTCCGCGAGGATTCGCCGCATCGCCTGCGCGGCGATGCCCATGAAGTGCGCGCGGTTCTGGCAGGTCACCGAGCGTTGGTCGATCAGGCGGAGGTACGCCTCGTGGGCGAGCGCGGTGGGCTGGAGCGTGTGCCCTTCGCGCTCCGCGCGCAGGTACGAGGCCGCGAGGCGCCGCATCTCGTCGTAGACGAGCGGCAGGAGCGCCTCGAGCGCGGAGTTGTCGCCCTCCCGCCATCGCAGGAAGGTCCGCGTGACCTCGGAGGGGGTGGGCATGCGTCCAGGATACCGCGCGGCACGGCGACGCCACAACCGCCGGGCGCTCCGTCCGATTCGCACGTGCGAGCCCTGCGTCCGCGTCCGCGAGGCGCCCGTTGCGCGACCACCCTCACTTCGATACGTTCGCGATGAGAAGCGGTCGGCCCGCGCGGCCGGCCCGGAGGTCGCGACGTGCCGAAGGTGACGTTCCTCCCCGCGGGGGTCTCGGGGGAGTTCGCGTTCAAGACCGACCTCCTCACGGCGGCGACGGCGCTCGGCGTCTTCGTGCGAACGTCCTGCATCGGCGACGGGCGCTGCCACGAGTGCCTCGTCGCGATCGAGAGCGGCGCGCAGAACCTCTCGCCGATCTTGGAGGACGAAGTCGGCTCGATCCCTCGCCGAGGGATTCGGCTCGCGTGCCGCGCGAAGGTCAAGGGAGACGTGGTCGTTCGGGCGCTCGAGGCCGCACCGCCGGGGTGGAAACCCGGCGCGCCGCCGGACGCGCCGCCGCCCCCGAGCGCCGACACGCCTCCAGAATCCCCTCCCGGTTCGGCGAAGCGCCCCTAGCGCATCTCCAGAACGAAACAGGTGAGGTAGTCCGGCTCGCGCGCCGCGACCGGCACCGGGTGGTCGGGCGGGAGGCCGCCGCGCGCGACGACCACCGCGCCGCGGCCGGCCCGGCGCGCGGCCTCCGCGAGCGCACCGAGGTGCTCTTCCGCGCCCACGTGGTACGAACAGGACGACGTGACGAGGAAGCCGCCCGGCGCGACCGCCCTCATCGCGCGCGCGTTCACGTCGACGTACTTGCGGAGCCCCGCGAAGAGTTTCTTCCGGCTCTTCACGTAGGCGGGGGGATCGAGGACGACGACGTCGAAGCGCTCGCCGGCGGCGGCGAGCCGGTCGAGCACCGACTCGACCTCGCCGCGCTCCCAGCGGGCGACCGCGCCGAGCCCGTTCCGTGTCGCGTTCTCGCCGGCGAGGGCGAGCGCGTCCGCCGACGTGTCCACGCCGAGCGTCTCGATCGCGCCGGCCCGCGCCGCGGCGAGCGACCACGCGCCCACGTAGCAGAAGAGATCGAGAACGCGCCGGCCAGGCGAGAGCCCGGCGAGGAGGGCCCGGTTCGCGCGCTGATCGAAGAAGTAGCCGGTCTTCTGGCCACGGAGGAGATCCACCGCGAGCGCGAGGCCCCCCTCCTCGGCGACGGCGCGCCCGTCCGTTTCGCCGGCGAGCACCCCGACGCGCGGCTCGAGGCCCTCGAGCGCCCGCACCGGGACGTCGTTGCGCTCGACGATCGCGCGCGGCGCGAGGAGGCCCACCACGGCTTCGGTGATCGCGGCGAGGCGGATCTCCATCCCCAACGTGTGCGTCTGGACGACCAACTGGTCGCCGTAGCGATCGATCACGAGTCCGGGCAGCCCGTCGCCCTCTCCATACACGAGACGGCACGACGTGACGCCGGGGAGGAGCCGCTCGCGGCAGGCGATCGCCTCCGCGATCCGGCCGCGGAAGAAGGGGACGTCGAGCGCCGCGGGCCGCGCGTCGAAGAGGCGCGCGAGGATCAGCGATCGCGGGTTCACGTAGGCGCTCCCGATCGTGGGGCCGCCGGCGACGTGGACCTCGACGATCTCGCCGGGCTCGAATCGCGTGGGAGGCTCCTCCACCTCGTTGGAGAAGACCCACGGGTGGCCGCGGAGGACGCGCTCCGCGCGGCCCCGCTGGATGGTCAGCCTTTTCATCGCGCGCCTCCCGAACCCGTTCGTCCCCGCACATCGCCGGGACGAAAGGGTGCGGCGAAAACCCCCACCCCGCGGCGGCGGCCGGCCCGACCCGCGAAAGACGTTGATATGGATTGCCCTGCGGCGGTCCCCGGCCTTTGCGCGATTGGCATCCCTCTTGCCCTACCCGCGTGGCAGACGACGGACGGCACGTCCCAAGACTTTGCGAGCATAACCTTGTACGCTCCGCCTCCGAAGCGGAAAGCGAAAGGAGCAGCACCATGAGACAGATCGCGGCCCGACTCACGCTGTTCATCCTTCTCCTGGCGGCCCCGTTCATGACGGGCTGCCTCGAGGATTCGAGCCCGACCGGCCCGGACGGCTCCGGCGACCCGGTGCTCAACGAGGGCTTCGAGAACACCGACCTCAACGCCAAGGATGGCGGCTTCACGGCCACGGACGAGAATCCCTACTTCGGGAGCGAGGCGGTTTTGAAAGTGCAGGAGGGCGAGGTCGAGGCGCACGACGACCTTGCCTACGACGGGGGCCTCCTCGAGGGCGACCCGAGCTACGACGTCTACTTCCTCCGCATCGCGTGGGGCCAGCTCGACGGCGACTCGGCGAACCACGTCGTGACGGACTGGACCGGGTCGGTCACCCTGGATCGCGGCGCGATCAAGGTCGAGCGGATCATCCTGTTCGAGCGGGAACAGGGCGACCACCTCGTTCCGCGCGTGGATCGCCGATTGGTCGAGTTCGCGAGCCACACGACGAGGCACTTCGACGGACTGCTCCTGCGGGTCTACGTTCCGGTGGTCGACATCGCGTCCACGCTCAACACGATCACCCTGACGACGCCCGTCTTCTCGAAGACCTACGAGGTGAGCCAGTTGGCCGGTCTCGCCGAGGTCTTCACCGTGGACGAGCTCGGCAACCAGGTTTCGTTCCGCGCGGAGAAGCGGCCCCCGCTCCCGTGCCTCGCGGGGTACATGGCCGGCTTCTGGCTCATGAACCTCGAGGGGACGCGCGGCGCGTTCGGCGGCGTGTGGGTCGCGGACGACGGCCGGCCGGCCGGGTACCTGCGCGGGTTCTTCGGCGTGAACGCCGAGGGGCACCGCGTCCTCTTCGGCAAGTGGATCTCCCTCTCGGGCGCGTTCCGCGGCATCCTTCGCGGGACGTACGAAGTGAACCCCGAGGGGGGTGGCACATTCGAGGGTCACTGGGTGAACCGCTCCGGCCTCGCCGAGGGCGGCTTCGCGGGGCACTTCCGGATCGCCGACGACCGGCGGGTCGGTCTCTTCGAGGGCCGCTGGCGGACGCACTGCGAGACGGATTCGCCGACGCGCTGATCGGATCGAGCGCGCGGCGCCATCGCGGGAGCACGGGAAGGGCGCGGCCACCGGCCGCGCCCTCTCGCTTTTGTCTCTCTAACTCCCTCCCAGCGCGACGCGGTAGGCCTCGAGCGTGCGGCGCGCCGTCTCTCGCCAGGTGAATCGCGCGGCGCGCGCGCGGCCGCGGGCGCGGAGCTCGTCAGCGAGCGCGCCGTCTCGGAGCACGCGCGCGAGCGCCGCCGCGAAGGCCGGCTCGTCACCCGGGTCCTCGAGCAGGGCCGCGTCTCCGACGACCTCCGGGAGGCCGCCCCGCCGCGCGGCGACGACCGGCGACCCCGCCGCCATTCCCTCGAGAGCCGGCAGACCGAACCCCTCGTCGAGTGAGGGGAGAAGGATCGCGCGCGCCGCGCGCAGGAGCCCCGGGAGGTCCGCGTCGGGGAAACTCGGGAGGCAGCGCGCGGATGCCGCGCGCCCGGCGTCCGCCGGCGCGATCCCAACGAGGAGGAGGGGAACGTCGATGCCGTGATCCCGCGCGAGGAGGTCCCGGATGCGGAGCGCGCCCGCGGCGTTCTTGTGGGGCCTCGGATTCCCGACGAAGAGGAGGAACTCGGCCGGGAGTGCGTGCCGCCTCCGCGCCGCTTCGGCCGCGGCGTCGTCGGCGGCGAGGAAGCGCGGGTCGGCGGCCAGCGGCGTCACGACGATTCGCTCTCGCGGGATCCGAAATCTCTCCGCGATCGCCTCGCGCGTCGCGGCGCTCACGGTGATGACGACCGGCGCGCGGCGGGCGGCCGGCCCGACGACCGCGGCGTAGTAGAGCGATTGGAGAGCGCCGAGGCGCGTGGGGTAGTGCAGGTGGATGAGATCGTGGATCGTCGGGATGGCCGGGATGCCCACTGCAAGCGGCAGGGCGTACGTGAGCGAGTGGAGGAGCCGCGGGCCGAGCCGCCGCACGAGCCCCGGCAGGAGCACTTGCTCGCGGGCGCCGTAGAGTGGGATCGACGTCGCGGCGAGCGGGCCGCGCGCGATCGGCGACGCCGGCGGCAACCCGGGCGCGACCAGCGCGACGAACTCCTCGTCGGGCGCCTCCGCGTGCAGCGCGGGCACGAGCCCCTCCGCGTAGCGGGCGATCCCGTGGGGAAGCGCGCCGACCATGCGCGCGTCGATGAGGATCACGGGCCCGCCTTCGCGTCGCGGTACACGGCGAGCGTCTCGCTCGCCGTGCGCTCCCACGAGAACGCGGCGGCGCGCGCGCGACCGGCCGCGGAGAGCCGCGCGGCCATCGCGCGGTCCTCGAGGATCCGGAGCGTCGCCTCCGCGATCGAATCGGGGTCCTCCGGGTCGACCAGCGCCGCCGCGCCGCCGGCGATCTCCCGCATCGCCCCTCGGTCGGACGTCACGACCGGCACCCCGCACGCCATCGCCTCGAGGATCGGCAGCCCGAATCCCTCGTACAGCGACGGGAACACGAACGCGCAGGCGGCGCCGAGGAGGATCGGCACCTCGTTCTCGTCGACGTAGCCCGTGAGTATGGGCGCGCGCCGCCCTCGCAATCGGCCGGCTTCGTCGAGGGTCTCCTTGCAGAGCCAGCCCTGGGCGCCCGCGATGACGAGGGAGACCGCGCCGTTCGTGCGCTCGTGAATCCTCTCGTATGCGCGGAACACGGAGACGAGGTTCTTCCGCGGCTCGATATTCCCCAGATGAAACAGGAAGGGCCGGTCGATGCCGTATCGCTTGAGCGTGGGCGCGGCCTCTGCGGGGTTCGCGAGCGGGCGGAAGCGCGGCTCGACGCCGTGATAGACGACGCGGATCCTTTCGCGCGGGGCGCCCGCCGTCTCGACGAGCTCCTCCGCTTCCGCCCGAGAGATCGCGATGATCCGGTCGGCCCGCCGCACCGCCGCGCGGATCTGCGCGCGCATGTAGAGGCTGTAGCGCCACGGCACCGTCTTCGGGTGGAGGAAGGCGACCAGGTCGTGGATCGTGACCACGGTGGCGAGGCCCCGCGCGGCGCGCGGGATCATGAACGCGGGTCCGTGGAAGACATCGATCCCGAGGCGGCGGAGGCTTCGAGGGAGGAAGTAGTCCCGCCAGAGGTCGCCGAGCGGGTGGCTTTCGTGTGAGAAGGGGGTCCGCGTGACGATGGCGCTCTCGGGAGCGGCGCCGGGTTCGATGACCTCCGGCTCGTGATGGAACAGGTGGAATTGCTCGTCGCGGGCGACGTTCGCGAAGGCGCGGAGAAGGTTACGGATGTAGTACCCGACCCCGGAGCGGTGGCGAGAGAGCGGTCGCACGTCGATGGCGATCTTCATCGGGCTTCGGTCCGGCGATCGTAGCCGTTCGCCGCGCCGCTGTCGATTGACCATCGCGGGACCGCGTGCTAGCGTGCGCGGCGCCCGCATGATTCGGCCGCGAACGCGATGATCGAACCATCGTCATGAAGACCATTTCGATCGGCCTCGTGGGTCTGGGGCGCCACGGCGCGCGCTACGCCCGGCACCTCCGCGATGGAATCCCCGGGCTCTCGCTCGGCGCGGTGTGCCGCCGCGACCGCGCCGCGGGCGAGGCGCTCGCGCGCGAGGCGGGCGCGCGGTTTCACGCCGACGCGCGCGCCCTCGCCGCCGATCCCGCCGTGGACGCGGTCGTCGTCGCGACGCCGCACGACCGCCACGCGGAGGCGGCGCTCGCCGCGCTCGCTCTCGGGAAGCCGGTGCTCGTCGAGAAGCCGCTCGCCGGGCGGCTCGAGGAAGGGGAGGCGATCGCCCGCGCCGCGGCGGCCGCGCCGGGCGCCCCGGCCGCGATGGTCGCGCAGACGCTGCGGTTCGAGCCAGGCGTCCGCGCATTCCGCGACGCGCTCGTCGGGATGGGCGGGCCGCTCGCGCTCCACCTCCTCCTCCGCGGGGAGGACCGCAACGCGGGACCCGACGGGCGCTGGCGCGGGGACGGGAACGACGGCGGCGCGCTCCTCGACGCGGGCGTCCACTTCTTCGATCTCGTCACCGATCTCGGGCTCGGGCGCGTCGCGCGTGCATGGGCGCGCACCGCGCACCATCTCGGCTATCCGGTCGAGGACGCCTTCACCGCCGTGCTCGAGACCGCGCGCTGCTCCGTGACGGTCGACGTGACGCGCGTCGGCGGCTCGCGCTGGGAACTCGTCGAGGCGCTCACGCCGAGCGGCGTGCTCGTCCTCGACCGGTTCGGCGAGTCGCTCACGCGGATCGTGGACCGCGGGCGGACACCGCTCCCGTTCGCGCGCGGCGTCTCGACCCTTCCGATCGTGCTCGCCGCCTTCCGCGACGCGGTGCTCGGCCGCGCGCCGGTGCCGATCCCGATCGCCGACGGGCTTCGCGCGCTCCGCATCGCCGAGGCGTGCCGCGCGAGCGCGCGGCGCGAAGCGTGGGTCGACGTCGAGCCCGCCCCCGGAGTCGAGGCGAGCGCGGGCCGGCCCGCCCCTTCGTGAGGCACGGGCCGCCTCGCCCTCTTCGCTCGCGTTGGCCTCGCCGTCATCCGCCCTCCTCCTCGCTCGGGGCGCGCGCGAGCGCGTCCGCGTCGCCGGCGAACGCGGGGAGCGCGGTTCCGGCCGCGCGCGCCTCGGCGAGCGCGCGCGGACACGCGCCCGCCGCCGCGAGGAGGCGAAGGCGCTCGACGCGGAGCGTGGGCGCGCCGAGCGGAGCGTCCAGGACGCCCTCGGCGAGGTAGGGGCCGAACGCGCCGAGGATCCCGGCGGCGCGCCGGTACGCCGCGGGGAAGAGGACGCACTCGACGAGATCGGCGCCGTCGTCGAGCGTGAGGAAGAGCATCTCCTCTCTCGAGCGGGTCGTCGTTCGGCGGCTCGCGGCGGCGACGCCGACGACGCGCGCGGGGCGGGTCCTGTCGCTCGCCACCTCGCCCGGTGCTCGCTCGCGAGCATCGCTCTCGCGTCCACCGCCTCGCCCGCGCCGCGCTCGCTCCGCGCCGGTCGAGGTCTCCGGCTCGCGCCACCCGCCCCGCGCGCCGCCCGCACGCATCGCGCGCAGCGCGTCGGCGAAGAGGTCGAGGGGATGCCCGCTCACGGTGAAGCCGAGGATCTCCGCTTCGTTGCGGAGCCGCTCGAGAGCGGGCAGCTCGGGGAGGTCCGGGCCTGGCGGGTCCTCGGGCGCGGCGGCGACGGCGAGTTCGGGCATGGGCCCGCGCGCGCGCGCGTCGCCGCGCTCGCCGGCGAGCGCTTCGCCGCCCCGCCGCGCGCTCCCGCCCGCGCCCCGCCGCGGATCGCGCGCGTGGAGTTCCCACAGGAGCGTGGGACGCGTGCGGCCCGTGAACGCGAACGCGCCCGCGAGGACGAGCGCCTCCGCCTCGCGGAGCGCCGCGCCCGTCCGGCGCCGGAAGTCGCCGACGCCGGCGAACGGCCGCTCGCCGCGCGCGGCCACCGCGCGCCCGATCGTCCGCGCCGACAGGCCTCGCACGTCGCCGAGCCCCACCCGCGCGGCGGGCGCGTCGACGGCCCCCGCCGCGCCGCCGTCCCACTCGACCGTCCACTCGGCTCCCGAGCGGTTCACGCATGGTGGGAGGATCGCGACGCCCATCCGCTTCGCGTCCTCGACGTGCGCCCACCTCGGATACATCCCGGCCCCGTTGTTGAGGAACGCGACCGCGAACGCCGCCGGCCAGCGCGCCTTCATCCACGCCATGCGGTGCGCGATCACGCCGTAGCCGGCCGCGTGCGCGCGCGAGAACGCGTACGCGCTGAAGCGCGCGAGCGCCTCCCACACGGCGCGCGCGGCGTCCGGCTCGACGCCCGAGAGGACCGCGCTCCGCACGAAGCCGTTCGCGAGCGCGCGCCGCTCCTCGGGGTCGTCCACGCCGCCGATCGCCCGGCGCAGGCTGTCCGCGTCCTCGAGCGAGAGCCCGCCGATCGCGGCGGCGACCGCCATCACGTCCTCCTCGTAGATGAGGAGCCCGTGCGTGCGGCCGAGGATCCGCGCGAGCCGCGGGTGAAGGTGCGTCGTCGGCTCGAGCCCGCGCGCGCGCCGCACGAAGCGCTCCTTCGCGCCCGAGGCGGCGGCGCCGGGACGGATGAGGGAGAGCGCGTCGATCGTCCCACGCAGGTCGTGCGTGCCGATCTCCACGAGGAGCTGCCGCATGCCGGGCGACTCGACCTGGAAGCATCCGAGGGTGCGCGCCTCGCGGAGGATGCGCGCGGCGTCCGGGTCGTCGTTGGCGACGGCGTCGAGGTCGGGCCCGGCGGGTCCTGTCGCTCGGGTCCCTCGCCCGGTCCTCGCTCGCGACGCGAAGTCCGCGGCGTCGTCCGAGCGCGTGGGGGACTCGCTGCGGGCCGGGCAAGGGCTCCCCCTCGCGCCACCCGCCGGGCCTCGGCTCTCCCCCTCGCGCCACCCGCCGGGCGCCTGACCCGCCGCGCTCACGGATCCGTTCAAGATCTCCCGAGCGACAGGACCCGCCGCGCCCCGATCCTCCTCTCTCCGCGCGACCCACTCGCGCGCCTCGGCGAGCACCGAGAGCGCGCGGTTCCCCAGGAGATCCATCTTCACGAGCCCGATCCGCTCGATCGCGCGCATCTCGTACTGCGTGACGACGATCCCCTTCGCCGCCTCCTCGAGCGGGACGTAGCGGTCGAGCGCGCCGTCCGCGATCACGAGGCCGCCCGGGTGGATGCCGAGGTGGCGCGGGAGGCCGACGAGACGGTCGGCGATCGCGACGATGCGCGCGAGGCGCGGCTCGCGCGGGTCGACGCCGCGGGCGCGCGCGCGCGGCGACGCGAGGAGGGCGCGCGCGATCCCTTCGGGCGCGTCGTGCGGCACGAGGCGGCCGAGCGCGTCGATCTCCGTCGGCGGCACGCCGAGCGCGCGCGCCGCCTCGCGGAACGCCGATCGCGGCTGGAAGAGGACGTGCGTCGCGATCATCGCAACCTTGTCGTCGCCGTACGTCCGGTACACGTGCGCGATGACGCGGTCGCGGTCGCGCCACGAGAGATCGATGTCGAGGTCGGGCAGGTCCTCGCGGCTTTCGTGGAGGAACCGCTCGAAGTAGAGGTCGTGCTCGAGCGGGTCGACGCTCGTCACGCCGAGGAGGTACGCGATGAGCGACGACGCGCCGGAGCCGCGGCCGACCATCGGGATCGCCTCGGCGCGCGCGAACTGGCAGATCTCGGCGACGATGAGGAAGTAGTCGAGGAGGCCGAGGCGCGCGACGACGTCGAGCTCGCGCGCGAGGCGCGACACGACCGCGGGGCGCGCGCCGCCGGGGTACCGCCGCGCGATCCCCTCCGAGGCGAGGCGGAAGACGTGCGAGAAGGCGGTCTCGCCGGGCGGGAGCGGCGTCCGGGGGAGGATTGGCTTGCCGAGCGGGAGCGCGAGGCGCGCGCGGTCGACGGCGGCGCGCGCGCCGTCGAGCGCCCGCGGGAGGTCCGCGAAGAGCGCGGCGGTCTCGGCGGGGGAGCGGAGCCGGCGCTCCGGGGACGCGAGCGCGCCGGGCGGGAGCGTCGCGACGGTCGCGTTCTCTCGCGCCGCGACGAGTGCCTGGTGCGTCGCGTGGTCCTCCGCGTCCGCGAACCACACGTCGGTCGACGCCACGATCGCGATGCCGGCGTGGCGCGCCGCGTCGATCCGCGCCCGCTCGTCGCGTCGCGCGCGGCCCGGCCGCACGATCTCGACGCCGAGCCGATCGCGCGGCACACCGGCGTCCGCGAGCGCTTCGAGCAGCGCGGGGGATTCCGAGAGGAAGAAGAGCCCCTCATGCGCGTCAGCGATGGCATGGGGGAGCCAAGGCGATGATTTCAGCCCGGTGGGTGGCGCGAGGGGGAGCCCTCGACCGGCGCGCAGCGCGCATCTGGCGCCATCGTCGGAAGGCGAGGGCGAGGCTTCGCGCGCGAGCACCGGGCGAGGTGCCCGAGCGACAGGACCCACCGGGCCGCGCTCGCCCTCCTCCCCCGGCGGCCACGCGCCGATCCGCCGCCGCGTGACGAGCTGGCAGAGGTTCCGGTATCCCGCGAGGTCGAGCGCGATCGCCACCGTGGGCGGCGCCGCCCCCGACGGCTCCGTGATCTCCGAGCCGAGGATCGGCCGCACGCCCCGCGCGCGCGCCGCGTCGTAGAACGGGATCGCTCCGTACAGCGCGTCGCGGTCGGTGAGCGCGAGCGCCGGCAACCCCCACGCGGCCGCGCGCTCCACGTACGCGCCCGCCGGCGTCGGCCCCGCGAGGAGCGAGCCGCTACTTCGTAAGCGAAGGGGTACGCAGGACGTATCCATGACGCGTCCGCTCGAGCTTCCCGAGGAGGTTGAGCGAGCGCCCCGCGACGATCGCCGCGTGCCCGAAGCGCGCGCGCACGGCATCGAGCGAGCCGACGAGCCGTCGCTCGCGCGCCCGCTCCTCCGTCTCCCAGAGGTCGAGCGCCTCGCCCGCCGCGGGCACGAACCGCGACAGGACGACGCCGACGTTCCGGACCGCGACGCGGCGCGTCGCCACGGACGCGAAGAGGGCGCACGCCGCGGCGAAGAGCTCCGCGTCGAGCGCGGTCGCGCGCGGGAGGGCGCGCGTCGCGGCGTCTCCCGCGAGGTCCGCGTAGCGCACGGTCACGCCGAGGGCGCCCGCGCGCACGCCGAGCTCCCGCGCCGTCTTCGCCGCGCGCTCGACGAGGTAGTAGAGCATCCCCGTCGCGTCGTCGCGGTCGACCGTCGGCTCGTGGAGGCTCGTCTCGCGCGAGATCTCGCGCGGGACCTCGCGCGGCGTGACCGCGCGCGTGTCGCGCCCCCACGCGCGGTCGTGCAGCGCGCGCCCGCGCGCGCCGAACACGCGCTCGAGGTACGCGACCGGCACGGCGCGCAGGTCCTCGATGCGGGCGACCCCCGCGCGGCGGAGGAAGCGGGCCGTCTTCGGCCCCGCGCCGGGGAGATCCTCGATCGGCCGCGCGGCGACGAAGTCACGCTCCTCGCCCGGCGGCACGCGCGCCACGCCCGCGGGCTTCACGCCCTTCGCCGCGAGCCGCGCGACCATCCGGTTCGCGCCGATTCCGATCGTCGTGCCGAGGCCGGTCTCCGCGCGGATCCGCGCCTGGAGCGCGCGCCCGAGCGACAGGAGCGGCCCGTGCAGCCGCTCCGTCCCGGAGAGGTCGAGGTACGCCTCGTCGAGGTACGTCTCGACCGCGGGGGAGACCTCGCGGCAGAGCGCGAAGATCGCGTCCGCGAACCCCTTGTAGGCCGGATACTCGCCGGCGAGGAAGGCCGCCTGCGGGCAGAGGCGCCGCGCCTCGCGGAGCGACATGCCCGCGTGGAGCCCGAACGCGCGCGCCTCGTACGAGCACGACGCGATGCAGCCGGTCCCGACGACGACCGGCCGGCCGCGCAGGCGCGGGTTCCGGACCTGCTCGACCGACGCGAAGAAGGCGTCGATGTCGACGAAGAAGATGGCCGGCGGGCGCATAGGTGAACATCAGTATAGTATTACCTCGAGGACGAGGTCAAGGGCGCCTGGGGCCGTCGTGGCCCGGTCCGCGCTGATCTGGTAAACTGTTGCGTCGGCTTGCCTCGAGGGGCAGCCGGCGGATCCCAGGAGGAGCGATGCCCGGAGACAAGCCGCCGACCGTCGCCGTGATCGGCGCGTCGAGCGACCGCGCGAAGTACAGCAACCGGGCGGTGCGCGCCTACCTCGCGCGCGGCTACACGGTCTTCCCCGTGAACCCGCGCGAGACCACGATCGAGGGTCTTCCGGCGTACGCGTCGATTCGCGACGTGCCCGGCCCCGTCGAGCGCGTGACCGTCTACGTTCCGCCCGCCGTGCTCCTCGCGATCCTACCCGAGATCGCCGAGAAAGCGCCCGCCGAGGTGTACTTCAATCCCGGCTCGGAGCGCGACGACGTCATCGAAAAAGCGCGCGCCCTCGGGCTCGACCCCATCCTCGCCTGCTCGATCACCGAGATCGGCTTCTCGCCGAGGCAGTTCGCGTGAGCGCGGCGGTCGCCCGAATCGCGTCGGCCGCGCGCCCGGGCCGCGTCGCGCGGCACGGCATCCGCCTCGCGGCGCTCGCCGCGATCGTCGTGGCGGGATGCGGCGGCGACGATCCCGTCTCACCACCGGTCGGCGGCCGGACGATTCGATTCCCCAGAGACGCCGCGACGATTCAGGCCGCGGTCGACATGGCGACGCGCGGCGACACCGTGCTCGTGGAGGCCGGGGCCCACGCGATCGACACCACGGTCGTGTTCCGGGCGGCGAACTCCGGCGTCTCGCTGGTCGGGCGGCTCGAGTCGGAGGTCGGAAAGGCCGCGGCGGAGAGACCCGTCCTCGATCTCGGGGGCACGACGTCGCGGAGCGGCATCGTGCTCCGCTCGACGGCCGAGGACGTCACGATCAGAGGCCTCGAGATCCGCGGCGACAGCCTCACGGTCGGCATTGAGATTTTCGGGCCGGGGCATCGGCTCGCCGATTGCCGGATCGTCGGCCCCTCACGCTGGGGCGTGACCTGCACCCAGGCGGGCACGACGGCTGTCATCCAGGGGAACTTGTTCATCGAGGCCGGCGTCTTCGGGGTCGTCTGCGGCGACGGCGCGGATGCGCACGTGATTGGAAACACCATCGTCGGGGCGGGGGACTGCGGGATCTTCAGTTCGGATGCGGCCCCCGTTTGCGAACGCAACATCGTCGTCGAGAGCGCCAACTGGGGAATCGCGTGCTTCGGGCCGGACCTTCCGACCCTCTCGTGCAACGCGCTCTTCGACAACGTGACGGCCGATTACTCGCCCGAATGTGTTCCCGGGCCGAGCGACTTCCACGCCGACCCGATCTTCTGCGATGCGATCACGTACGCGATCGCTTCGAACTCTCCGTGTGCCCCCGAGAGGTCGGGAGCGTGCGGCCTGATCGGCGCCGTCGCCGTGGGCTGCACGCCGCCGTAGTCCTCGAACGCGTTCCCGTAGCGCGCCCAGCCGGCCGAACGAAGTCGCACCCGCCGGAGCCGGGCGATGATGATACGATGCGCGCGATCCGATGATGCCGACACGCGACGTGCCCCGAGAACCGCGGAAAATCCTCGTCGTGCGGCCGCGGGCCGCGGGGGACGTTCTCCTCGCTACGCCGATTCTTCACGCGCTTCGCAATCGCTTCCCGGGCGCGCGGATTGCGTTCGCCGTTCGCCGCAACATGGTCCCGCTCGTCGCCGAGAACCCTGACGTGGACGAGATCCTGTCGATGGACGAGTTCGAGGACCCTTCGACCTCCGTGCCGAGGCGGCTCGCGGCGCGCGTCGTGTTCCACGCGCGCGTCCGCGCCGCGCGCTTCGATTGGGCGATCGACCTCCACGGCGGACCGCGGAGCGCGTTCGTCACGTGGGCGAGCGGCGCGCCGCTGCGCGTCGGGTACGACACGCCCGGGCGGCGCTACGCGTACACGCTTCGCCTGCCACGCTTCGTCACCGATGCCGACGGGAAGCAGGTCGTCCGGAGCGCGGTGCGCGTGAACGCGTCGCTCGTCGAGCCGCTCGACGTCGCCGTGCGCGACGAATCGCTCGTCCTCGGCGTTCCCGCGGCCGCGCGCTCGCGCGCTCGCGCGTTCCTCGACGGCGCGCGCCTCGGCGCGGAGCGCCCGCTCGTCCTCGTCAACCCGGCCGCGAAGTGGGCGACGAAGGCGTGGCCGGCCGATCGCTACGGCCGTCTCGCGGGCCGCCTCGCCGTCGAGCGCGGCGCGGACGTCGTCATCCTGTGGGGGCCCGGCGAGCGTGCAACGGCCGAGGCGGTCCGAGCGACGGCCCATGCAGTCTTCGCACGCGCGGAGGCCGCGCGCGCTGCGGCGCGCCACGAGCGCGTGCGCCTCGCCCCCGAGGGCGACCTCGGGGACGTCGCGGCTCTCGTCGAGTGCGCGCGTCTCGTCGTCGGCACCGACTCCGGCGTCTCGCACATCGCCGCCGCGCTCGGCACGCCCTCGGTCACGCTGTTCGGCCCCACCAATCCGACCGAGTGGCACCCGTACGATCCCACGCGCCACCGCGCAATCTTCCACGGCGTGCCCTGCTCGTTCTGCAACCTGACCGCGTGCGCCTGGCACGCGTGCATGAACGAGCTCTCGGAGGACCGGGTCTTCGCCGCGTGCCGCGAGTCGCTCGACGCGGGAACCCCGAGCGCGCGACCGGCCGGACACGCTGGCGCGCCGGGGGCCCGGCAGAGACGCCCCGCCGGGAAGATCGCCTTCGCGAGAGACGCGCGGCCCGACATCACCGGAGGAAGGAGCGGACTTGGCGACGCAATTTGAGGCGTGGTTCCTCGCCGGCTCGGAGCACGAGGCCTGGGACGCATTCGTGTTGCGGGCCCGCTGCGGCACGATCTTCCAGCAGTCCGCGTGGGTCCGTCTCATCGCCGAGGTCTTCGGGCGTCGGCCGCGCATCCTCGGCGTCCGCCGCAACGGCCTCCTCGTCGGCGGGTGCCCTCTCTATGAGCGCCGCGTGCTCGGGCTCCCGTTCGCCGACCCGCCGGTCCTCGCCGGCTATACAAGCGTCCTCGTCGATCTCCCCGAGTCGCAGCGCGCCGGGCGCCTCACCTCCGAGACGGAGCAGATCCTCGCGGCGCTCGAAGCGGCGCTTCACCGCGAGTTCGCGCACGTGCGCCTCGTCAACGACCCCGAGCTCCTCGACGCGCGGCCCTTCCTCTGGTCCGGATGGGCGGTCACGCCGCGGTTCACCTACCGGCTTCCCCCCGTGCCCCCGGATGCGCGGCTCCAGCAGTTCGAGCACAACGTCCGTAAGAAAATCCGGAAGGCTCAGGAAGCAGGGTTCACGGTCCACCAGGTTGACGGGATCGACGAGGTCTTGGCGACGTACGCGCAGGCGTACCGGCGGCACGGAACGGCACCGCCGGTTCCACAGGCGATCTTGAGAGCGGTCGTCGAGCGCGTTCTTGCGGCAGGCCTCGGGCGCGCGTACGTCGTGCGCGACGCTGGCGGCACGAGCCACGGCTTCCAACTCCTCCTCCTCGATCGCGCGCACGCCTACGCGCTCTTCGCCGGCGCCGACCCCGAGTGCCTTCGAGAGGGCGGCTTCTCGCTCCTCCTCTCGCACCTCCTCGACGACCTCTCGGCGACCTGCCACGTGTTCGACTTCATGGGGGCGAACACGCCGCCAATCGCCGCGTTCAAGCGGTCGTTCGGCGGCACCCTCGTGGCATACTGGGAGACCTCGCGCGCGACGCTCCCGGCGCGGGCCCTCCTCGCCGCGCGCTCGCTTGCCGCGCGAGCCCGCGCCGTGATCGGGCGCTCGCCCGCGCCGACGGACTGACGCTCGGCGCGGGCGCCACGGGAACCCGCTAACCGCTTACGATTCCACAACAACACACCTCGGGCCAAAACATCTCTTGACTGGCGAAGTGGATCATCTAAAATGCGGTTTAGTTGAACCTAAAACAGGCCGATAGACTGACGTACCGAACCGAGGGCTCGTGATGATCACGCAAGCCGTCCAAGACTACCTCAAGGCGATCTACATGCTCGGCCGCGGCGCGGGGCCGGTGAGCACGTCGGCCCTCGCCGACCGCCTCGGCGTCTCGGCCGCGTCTGTGACGAGCATGGTGAAGCGGCTTGCCGAGACGGGTTTCGCGACTCACACGCCGTACCAAGGCGTCGTCCTCACCGAGATCGGCGAAAAGGTGGCGCTCGAGGTGATCCGTCATCACCGGCTGCTCGAGCTCTACCTGCGCCGGGTACTCGGGTACTCGCTCGAGGAAGTGCACGCCGAGGCGGAGCGGCTCGAGCACGTGATCTCCGAGGAGTTCGAGGACCGCATCGACCGCGCCCTCGGGCATCCGACGCACGACCCGCACGGCGACCCGATCCCGACGAAAGCCGGCGAGGTCCCGCCCCACGCATGGCTCTCGCTCGCGGAAACGGAGGCGGGGCGCCGGGTCGTGATCCGTCGGATCGGCGACCAGGACCCCGATCGCATCCAGTACCTGCGCAGCCTCGGCCTCCTGCCGGACGTGGAGGTCGAGGTGCTCGAGAAGGCGCCGTTCGACGGGCCGCTCCGGCTCCTCGTGGCGAGCGACGAGCTCCACGTGGGGATCGAGGTGGCCCGCGGCGTGTTCGTCTCGCCGAGGGAGGCGCGCGATGCGACGTGATCGCACGGGCGCGGAGCGGCTCGCCGCGGAGACCCGCGACGCGGCGCGCGTCTCGCGGAGGGGATTCCTGCGCGCCGGCGCGCTCGGCCTCATCGGAACGGGGCTCGCCGCGGCGGGACGAGTGCTGACGCGGGGGGGAGGACGGGGGGGCGTCCCCGCGCTCGTTGGCGCCGGGTCCGCCTCGATCTCCGGGACGGCCGCGGCGGCCGCGACCGCAGCGACCGCCGCCGCGAGCGGCGACGCCGAGCCCGCCTCCCGGCGCGGCGCGCTCGACCCGCACGGCTTCCTCACGTCGTTCGACACAGGGCGCGTCTCGACGCTCCCCGACGGCCGCACGCTCCGCGAGTACGAGATCGTCGCCGTCGATCGCGAGATCGAGATCGCGCGCGGCGTGTACTACCCGGCGTGGACGTACAACGGCACGGTGCCTGGCCCGACGCTCCGCGCGACCGAGGGCGACCTTCTGCGCATCCACTTCCGGAACGAGGGCGCGATGCCGCACACGGTCCACTTCCACGGCTTCCACCCGGCGAACATGGACGGCGTCCTCGAGGTCGTCGGCCGCGGCAAGGAGTTCTTGTACGAATTCACGGCCGAGCCGTTCGGCCTCCACCTCTACCACTGCCACGTGATGCCGCTCCGGATGCACATCGAGCGCGGGCTCTACGGGACGTTCATCGTCGATCCGAAGACGCCGCGCCCGCCGATGCGCGAGTTGGTGATGGTGATGAACGGCTACGACACCGACTTCGACGGCGAGAACGAGTTCTACACCGTGAACGGCGTCGCGAACTGCTACGCCGAGAAGCCGATCCGCCTGCGCGTGAACGAGCCGGTCCGCGTGTACCTCGTCAACGTTCTCGAGCACGATCTCGTGAACTCGCTCCACATCCACGCGAACTTCTTCCACCTGTACCGGACGGGGACGTCGCTCACGCCGGGCGATTTCACCGACACCGTGATGCTCTGCCAGGGCGAGCGCGCGATCGTCGAGTTCGCGTACCGCCACCCGGGGAAGTTCATGTTCCACGCGCACCAAAGCGAGTTCGCCGAATTGGGCTGGATGGGATTCTTCGAGGTCGTGGAGGGCGAGGCGTGACGGCGAAGGCCATCGCGTCCCTTCTCGCGCCGCTCGTCGCGCTCGCGGCGCTCCTCGCGTATCTCCTCGGGGGCGGCGCCGCCTTCCTCGGCGAGCCGCCCGCGCCGATCGAGGAGATCTCCTTCGAGAGGACGGTCCTTCGGCCCGAGGAGATCTGCGTCATCGTGCGGAACACCGGCCCGCAGGAAGTCTCGATCGGGCAGATCCTCGTCAACGAGGCGATCTGGGACTTCTCGATTCGGCCGGGGACGCGCCTCGGCCGGTTCGAGAAGGGGACGATCACGATGGCGTATCCGTGGGAGCAGGGGCAGCCGCTCGCGATCACGCTCATCTCGAGCAGCGGGATCCGCTTCGAGAAGGAGATCGAGGTCGCGCGCGAGACGCCCGCCGCGGGCGCGCCCGCGTTCTTCTTCTACACGCTCCTCGGCGTCTACGCGGGCGTCGTGCCCGTCTTCCTGGGGCTCCTCTGGTACCCGTTCCTGCGCGGCCTCGGCGCGTCGGGCGTCCACTTCGTGCTCTCGCTCACGGTCGGTCTCCTGGTCTTCCTCGGCGTCGAGACGCTCGCCGAGGCCTTCGAGGTCGCGGAGCGCGTGCCCGGCGTCTACCAGGGCGTCGCGCTGATCCTGCTCGGCGTCGCGGGGACGCTCATCGCGCTCGCGGCGGCGGGGGCGCGCGAGCGCGGCGGCCGCGATCGCGCCGGCGCGTCGGGCGACGGCGGGACGTGGCGGCTCGCGTTCCTCATCTCGCTCGGGATCGGGCTCCACAACCTCGGGGAGGGGCTCGCGATCGGCGCCTCGTACGTGCTCGGCGAGGTCGCGCTCGGCGTCTTCCTCCTCGTCGGCTTCACGCTCCACAACACGACGGAGGGGCTCGCGATCCTCGCGCCGCTCCTTCGCGCCCGCGCGTCGCTCGGGCGCCTCGCGCTCCTCGGCCTCGTGGCCGGCGTCCCGACCGTCGTCGGCGCGTGGATCGGCGGGTTCGTCTATTCGGACGTCGCGTCGCTCCTCTTCCTCGCGGTGGGGGCGGGCGCGATCTTCCAGGTCGTCTATCAGGTGTTGCGATTCCAGTCCCGGGAGGCGGGCCTCGTGCCCGCGCTCGTCCGCCCGGCCGGTTCTCTCGGCCTCGCGACCGGGTTTCTCGTCATGTACGGAACGGGTCTCCTCGTCAGCCTCTAGGCCGCCGCGGAACCCAGGAAAGGGTGAGGGAGTTCATCATGAGCAGACAGAGACGCGTTCAGGTCTCGATCGCCGGCCTCGTGGTCCTCGCAGCGAGCGCGCTGTTCCTCTCGTTCAGTCGCGGGACGCGCGCCTCCGAGCCGCCGGATCGTGTTATCGTGCTGACGGCCTCGAAGTACGCGTTCCGCGCGAGCGGCGAGGCGGGCGGCGAGGGCGGCGCGGCCGGCGCGGCCGGCGCGGTGGGCGCCGAGAACCCTCCGCTTCGACTGCGAGCGGGGGAGCGGGTGCGCGTCGTGGTCCGAAACGCGGAAGAGGGAGACGTGGAGCACAACTTCAAGATTCCGGGGCTCGGCGTCCACTGCTCGAAGGGGATCGCGCCCGGCGAGGAGGAGGCGGTCGAGTTCACCGTGCCGAAGGACGGCATCTACACGTACACCTGCTGCAGTCACCCTGGAATGGGGGGAAGGGTGGAGATCGAGGGCGGAACGCGGTGATCCGCCGGATCGCGCGGATTCTCGCGTCCGCGTCGAGCGCCGCCTCGATGCTCGCCGCGTGCCCGGCGCTGGGCGGAACGGCCCCCGCCGATCCCCAACCACCCCACGGTCAGCACGCCGAACGCGCCGGGCACGTTCACGGCGCCGGGGAGGAGGCGCCGATCTCGAACGAGCACAAGTACACGGAGAACGACCGGCTCGACGACATCGTTCGCCAATTCGTCGCCGAATACGCCGCGTGGAGCCCCACGCAGGCGACCTACTTGGGGATTCACGATCGCGACGCGGTCCTCGAGGACCGCTCCCGCCACTCGATCGAGAACTGGGAGAGGGAGCTCAACGCCTACCGCCACGCCCTCCAGACGGTGATCGAGTCGAATCTGGACGCCGAGCACGAGACGGACCTCACCGCGTTCCGCCACCTGGTGCAGCGCGAGCTGTTCGAGTTGACCGAGATCCGCGCCTGGGAGAGAAATCCAATGTATTACACGGAGATCCTCTCGAGCGCCGTCTACGAGCTCGCCGCCAAGCGCTTCGCCCCGCCCGACGTGCGGCTGAAGAGCATCATCGCGCGCGAGGCGCAGTTCGAGCGGCTCATTGGCCAGGCGAAGGCCAACCTCGACAACCCGCCCGAGGTGTTCACGCGAAAGGCGATCGAGACGTCGCGCGGCGCGATGACCTACCTCGAGAAGCAACTCCCCGCGATCACGAACGAGGTCCTCGACGACTCGCTGTCGTACGTCTTCCGCGACCGGAACGCGCGCGCGATCGCCGCGCTCCGCGACTTCGTGGGGTTCCTCGAGGCGGACCTTCTCCCGCGCTCGCGCGCCGACTTCGCGCTCGGCCCCGAGCGCTTCGCGAAGCTCCTCCGCCTGGGCGGCCAATTCAACGCGGAGCCCGGCGCGCTGCTCGCGCGCGGCGAGAAGGAGCTCGAGCTCACGCTCAAGCGGTTCAAGGAAACGGCGAAGGCGATCCCCGCGAAAGGGAGCCCGATCGAGAAGCTCCGCGCGCTCGAGGCCGCGCGACCCGACCCCGACAGCGTCGTCGCGGTCGCCGAGGCGACGCTCGGGGCGCTCCGCGAGTTCATCGCCCGCGAGGACCTCGTGACGATTCCGGACGGGACGTGCCGCGTCGCGGCGATGCCCCCGTTCATGTGGGGATTCGCCGCGATGAACACGCCGGGCCCCTTCGAGACCGCCGAGACGGAGGCGTTCTACTTCGTGAGGATGTCCAACGGGAGTCCGGGGTCCGCGGACGAATTCCATCACCTCGGCCTCTTCAACCCGTGGAACCTGAGCGTGATCTCGATCCATGAGACGTACCCCGGGCATTTCGTGCAGGGAATCGTGATGCGGGGGATCCCGTCGTCGATCCGGAAGCTCGGCTGGGACTACGCGAACGCCGAGGGCTGGGCGCACTACACGGAGCAGATGATGCTCGACGAGGGGTTCGGGGCCGACGACCCGCGCTACCGCTTGTCGCAGCTCCGCGAGGCCCTGATCCGCCTCTGCCGTTACGTCGCCGCGATCCGGATGCACACCAAGGGGATGACCCTCGATCAGGCGACGAGGCTCTTCGAGAGGAAGGCGTTCCTCGAGCACGCGACGGCCCGCGAGGAGGCCGAGCGCGGCGCGTTCGATCCGGGGTACCTCAACTACACGCTCGGGAAGATGGCGATTCTCAAATTGCGCGAGGACTGGAAGGCCGCCCACCCGAACGACTACTCTCCGCGCGTGTTCCACGACCGGTTCCTCTCCTACGGTCCGATCCCGATCCCGATGATCCGCGCGGAGATGCTGGGCACTCAGACCGGCGCGATCTTCTGAACGCGGATCACGCGCCGCTTGCGGCCGCGAGGTCCGTCCCGCCATACTCGTGCGATGCCCGCCGAATCGCGCCCGACCGATGACGACCCGACGCCGCTGGACGAACCGGCTGGCGAGCGGGCGTCGTTGCGCTACGGGCCCATCGTGATGGACCACTTCCGCAGCCCGCGGAACGTCGGCCCGGTCGCGGGCACGAACGTCGAGATCACGGTGGGGAGCCCCGCCGACGGCGACACGCTGCGGCTCTACGCGCGCGTCGCGGGCGGCCGCGTCGAGGCGGCCGGCTTCCACACGTTCGGCTGCGTCGCGGCGATCGCCGCGTCGAGCCTCCTCACGGAGCTCCTCTCGGGGAGGACGCTCGACGAGGTGGAACGGATCGGCGACGCGGAGGTCGCGGCCGCGCTCGGCGGCCTCGCGCCGGACAAGGTCCACTGCTCGGTGCTCGCGGGGGAGGCGGTGCGCCGGCTCGTCGAGGCCGCGCGCCGCATGCCGCCGCTCGCGTGTTGAGCGGACGCCGAGGCGCGCATGAGAATCGTCCTGTGCGGAGTTCGCCACCCCGGAAACGTCGGGGCCGCGGCGCGGGCGATGAAGACGATGGGCCTCTCCGATCTCGCGCTCGTCGCGCCGGAGGGGGCTTGGCGGACGGAGGAGACCGAGTGGCTCGCGCACGGCGCGCACGACCTCCTCGACGCCGCACGTGTCCACGGCGACCTCGCGAGCGCCGTGGCGGACTGCGCGCTCGTCGTCGGGACGTCGTCGCGCCGCCGCCACCGCGACCTCCGCTTCCTCGCGCCCGAGGAGGCCGTCGCGCTCCTCCGCGGCGTCGCGGCGTCGGCGCCGGTGGCGCTCGTCTTCGGATCCGAGCGCACCGGCCTCACGAACGAGGAGCTCGCGCTCTGCCACCACGTCGCGCGGATCCCGACGGCCGTGCCGCAGCCTTCGGTGAACCTCGCGCAGAGCGTCATGCTCTTCGCGTACGCCTGGCACCGCGCCGGCGAGGCCGAGACGCGGCGGGCGGCGCGCGCCCCGGCGCTCGCCCGCTCCGAGAGCCTCGAGGCCATGTTCGCGCACCTCGAGGCGGCGATCGCGCTCCTCGACTTCCCGGACAACGTGCGCAAGGCCTTCCTCCTCTCTCTGAGGAACGTCCTCTCGCGAGGGCAGCTCCGCGAGCGGGAGGTCAACCTGTTCCGGACGCTCGCGTCTCAGATCGAGCGCCGCGTGGACGCCCCGGTCACGAAGCCTGCGCGCACGTCCCGCTAGTCTCTCCCGCGGGGCTCTTCCGCTAATCCTCTCGACGGCCGCTGCCGATACCTGCTCCATAGGGTCTCCGCCTCGCCTCGCATCCGCAGCTCACGGCCCTGAGGAGCAAGCCACTCATGGCCATGTCCGAGAGAGAAAGCCTCCCGCGCCGGGAAGACGCCGTCCCCTCGGCGGGAGCCTGCACTCACGGCGTCGAAGCAGCCATCCTCGATCGGATCAAGCGGGACGTCGAGCGCCGGCTCATCGCGGGCGCGCTCGAGGTTCCCGCCCTTCCGCTCGTCGCGGACAAGATCCTCCAGGTGTCGAACGATCCGGCGGCCGGCATGCAGGAGATCCAGCGGATCGTCCAGGGCGATCCGTTCCTCGCGGGGAAGATCCTCTCGCTCGTGAACTCCGCGTACTACGCCGGCCGTCAGCGCGTCACCTCGCTCCGGCAGGCGCTCGTCCTGCTCGGTGTGAAGACGCTCCAGGACATCGTCTTCAGCCTCTCGCTCCACCAGAAGGTGTTCACCGCGAAGCGCTACATGGAGATCCTGGAGGAGAACTGGCAGCACTCGATCGCGGCCGCGGCCGCCTGCGCCCTCGTCGCCGAGCACTTGCGGGTCGAGAGGGAGGACGCGTTCCTCTGCGGCCTGCTCCACGACATCGGCCGGCCGGTACTCTTGCAATCAGTCGCCCAGATCGAGGACACCACGCTGGGTGGGCGCGAGATCGGGACGGCCAGCGTGCGCGTCATCCTCGACGACCTCCACGAGCAGATCGGCGCCCACGTCGCGCGGAGGTGGAAGCTCGGGGCGAACGTGGTCGACGCAGTCGAGCATCACCACGATCCTGCCCGCGCGCGCGAGCACCGGACGCTCGCGTCGATCGTCTACTGCGGCGACCGTATGGCGCGGCACCTCGGCTTTGGCGGCGAGGCGCGCGAGTGCGGTTTCCGGCTCGACCCGGTCTTCGACGAGCTCCATCTCGTCGACGAGGATCTGTTGACGCGCTTGCTGGAAGCGGCGGGGGGGCAGGCCCGCTCGCTCCTCGACGCGTTCCGCTCCTAATCGGGACTCACGACCCGCGCGTCATCGCCCTCGACGCGCGGCCGGCGCCTCGTCGGATCGCCGCCCGACGCGCCGGCGAGGCTCTCGCGTTGACAGCTCCCATCGCGGTCGTTATGGTGGACGCTCACGTTTTTCACGAGGGCCTCCGCGTGCGTGAAGCGAAAGGAAGGCATTCGGGAGTCAAGTCCGTGCGCGACTCTTGCGTCGAGATGGTCGAGGTCGTCCTCCCGAACGACACGAACCCGCTCGGAAACATCCTCGGCGGCCGCGTCATGCACCTCATCGACATGGCCGGGGCGATCGCGGCGCACCGGCACTCGAGGCGCCACGTCGTCACCGCCTCGATGGACGAGCTCCACTTCCTCTCGCCGATCAAGGTCGGGCACCTCATCCTACTCAAGTCGAGCGTGAACCACGTCGCCCACTCCTCGATTGAGGTCGGCGTCAAGGTCCTCTCCGAGAACATCCTCACCGGCGAGGTGCGGCACACGAGCACGGCGTACCTCGTCTTCGTCGCGATCGACGAGAACGGGAAGCCGACGCCGGTCCCTCGGCTCGCGCTCGAGACGAAGGACGAGCGGCGCCGGTGGCGCGAGGCCGTCGCGCGACGGCGGGTGAGGCTCGCTCGGCGCGCGAAACTCCTCCGTCGGTCCTAGGGCGTGGACGCGACCTCGGCCCAGGCCTGGTTCAACCCCGCGAAGGCGAACCTCCTCGTTATCGCCGCGCTCGTCGTCGCCGCGATCGTCTGGTCGATCGCGCGCGCGCGCGGGGGAGCGCCGGTCAAGATCCGCCGCATCGCCGGGCTCGACGCCATCGAGGAGGCGGTCGGCCGCGCGACCGAGATGGGGCGGAGCGTGCTCTACGTGTGCGGCATGCGCGACATGGACAACGTGCAGACGATCGCCGGCGTGACGATCCTCGGGGCGATCGCGCGGAAGACCGCCGAGTACGACACGCGTCTCCTCGCCCCCACCTGCCGTTCCCTCGTGATGAGCACCGCGCGCGAGACGGTGCGCGCCTCGTACCTCGCGGCGGGGCGGCCCGACCTCTACTCCGACGACATGATCTACTACGTGACCGACGAGCAGTTCGGATACGTCGCTCACCTCGACGGCCTGATGGTGCGGCAGAAGCCGGCGACCTGCATCTACATGGGCCCCTTCTTCGCGGAGAGCCTCATCCTCGCGGAGACCGGGAACTCGATCGGGGCGATCCAGGTGGCCGGCACCGCGATGCCGACGCAGCTCCCGTTCTTCGTCGCGGCGTGCGACTACACGCTGATCGGCGAGGAGCTGTTCGCGGCGAGCGCGTACCTGTCGCGCGACCCCGGCATGATGGGGAGCCTCAAGGGCCAGGACTTCGGGAAGCTCATCGCGATGGGGGCGATCGCGATCGGCGTGCTCCTCGAGACGGCGCGCGTCCTCACTGGGAGTGGGGGGATCGCCTCGATCTCGACGGCGTTCATCCGGCTCTTCGCGCTCAATTTCTGAGATGGGGTCCCACCCGGGATGAAGACGAGCGTGCCCATCGCCGTCACGTTCCTCGTCGGCACGAGCCTCGTCCTCGCGATCTTCATCCCCCACACGCCGTTCAGTACGCTCGACGAGCACTTCTCGGTGTGGTTCAACATCCTCGCGTGCTTCGCGTTCACGCTCGGCGGCGGAAACCTCCTGAAGACCCATCTCACGAAGATCGGACGGCGGGAGCGGGACTGGCAGTACTCGGTCGTGACGGTGGGCGGATTCCTCGTCATGCTCGTCGCGGGGCTCTTCAAGTTGGGCGCGCCGTCGTGGGACTACGACTACATCGGGCGCGAGACGTGGTTCAAGCACATCTACGACGCCACGTTCACGCCGCTCCAGGCGACGATGTTCAGCCTCCTCGCGTTCTTCGTCGCCTCCGCCTCGTACCGCGCGTTCCGCGCGAAGACGCGCGAGGCGACGCTCCTCCTCATCGCGGCCGCGGTGATCCTCCTCGGGAGGACGCCGCTCGGCCACGTCCTCACGGCGTGGCTCCCGGAGCCCCTCGCGTTCTTGCAGATCTCGAACCTCTCGACCTGGATCCTCGGCGTCCCGAACCTCGCGGGGCAGCGCGCGATCCTGATCGGCATCGCGCTCGGGATCATCTCGAGCGCGATCAAACTGATCCTCGGCATCGAGCGCTCGCACCTCGGCGGAGGGCGCGACGCGTGAGCGCGCCCCTCCACCAGCGTCTCGCGCGCGTCGACCGCCGGCTCATCTTCCTCGCGATCGGGCTCTCGGTCGCGCTTCCCCTCATCCTGAACCTGCGACTCGCGGTCCGGCCGACCCCGATTGTCACGAAGATCTTCGACAAGATCGAGTCGCTGCCGCCCGGGTCGCGCGTCCTTTTCTCGTTCGACTACGGCCCATCGACGATGCCGGAGAACCAGCCGATGGCGGAGGCAACCCTCCGCCACGCGCTCGCCAAGGAGTGCCGCGTCTACCTCATGACGATCTGGGAGACCGGGCCACCGCAGATCGTCCGCGCGATCGACGAAGTCGTGAAGAAGGACTTCCCCGAGCGCGTCTACGGGAGGGACCACATCTACCTCGGCTTCAAGGCGGGGCAGCAGGGGGCGATCAACGCGCTCCTCGCGGACTTCAAAGGCCTCTTCACGACCGACGCGAACGGCGCGGAGATCAACTCGTTCGAGATCATGCAGGGCGTCGAGAGCATCCGGAACTTCGACCTCATCGTCGCGATCGGGTCGGGGCTTCCCGGCGTGAAGGAGTGGATCCAGTTCGGCGGCGACCCGGGGAACGTCCCGGTCGCGGCGGGCGTGACGGCGGTCGAGGCGCCGCTCCTCTATCCGTACTACCCGCGGCAGCTCCTCGGGCTCATGGGCGGGCTCCAGGGCGCCGCGGAGTACGAGACGGCGCTGATCGCGAAGTACCCGCACTACGAGACGCAGTCCTCGCAGGCGATCGTGATGATGGGGCCGCAGACCGTCGCGCACGTCGTGATCATCCTCTTCATCGTGCTCGGGAACGTCGCGTACTTCCTCGAGCGGCGCGCGCGGAAGAAGGAGGGCCGCTGAGCGTGGCGGACTCGATCGTCCTCTGGGTGGGCGCGCTCCTCACGCTCATGATCTTCTCGTTCCTCTACCGCGACAACCCGTTCTACAAGTTCGCCGAGCACCTCTTCGTCGGCGTCTCGGCGGCGTACTGGATGGTCGCGTCGTTCTGGTCGACGCTCATCCCAAACCTATTGGGGAGGCTCTACCCGAAGGGCCTCGGCGCGCTCCTTCCGTCCGTCGCGGAGGGTGAGCCGAACCTCTGGTACGCGATCCCCCTCTTCCTGGGGATACTCCTGCTCGCGCGCCTTAACGAGAAGACCGCGTGGATCTCGCGCTGGACGATGGCGTTCGTGATCGGCTTCGCGGCGGGGACGAACCTCACGCGCTACCTCCAGTCGGACTTCGTCGCGCAGATCAAGAGCACGATCCTCCCGATCGTGGGGGTCGGCGACGGGGGCCTCGACGTCGGGCTCACGATCCGGAACGTCGTGATCGTCGGCGGGACGCTGAGCGGGCTCGTCTACTTCTTCTTCTCGAAGGAGCACACGGGGGCGACCGGGCGCGTGGCCCGCGCGGGTATCTGGGTCCTCATGGTCACCTTCGGCGCGGCGTTCGGCTACACCGTGATGGGGCGCATCTCCCTCCTCGTCGGTCGACTGAACTTCCTCGGGCACTGGCTCGAGACGATCTTCTGACCGCCCGTCCGGATCGGGACGGCGAATTCCCTGCAACCTCCGGACCCCACCGGTGTGTCTCCATGACCGAAGGCCCCTGAAAGCAGACTCCGGAGCGAGGGCTGGATGCGGACCGAAGACGAGGCCGCCCGTTGGCGGCGCCTCATCGATCTCCTGGCGCCATTCCACGACGCGGCGCGTCGAACGGCGAGACGGCTCTGCCTCTCGCCGGACGCGGGGGATGACCTCTTCCAAGAGGCCGTGCTCCGCTCCTTCGAGAAGCTGCCGGCCCTGCGCGACGAAACCAGTTTCAGGTCCTGGTTCTACGCGGTGCTCCTCTCGATGCATCGATCGCGCTCGCGTCGGGGTTTCTGGCGGCGCTTCGTTTCCTTCGACGAAGGTGTCGAGAGGGACGGAGGACCGGCCGGCGAGAACGGCGCGGAGTGGGAGGAGGAACGGACGCGGGCGGAGCGGGCGTCCCGGGCGCTCGCCACGCTGCCCGCGGTGCAACGCGAGGCCGTCGTTCTCTTCGAGGAGGATGGCTTGAGCATCGAGGAGGTCTCGGCCGTGCAGAGGGTCTCGGTCTCGGCGGTGAAGTCGCGGCTCGCTCGCGGGCGGGCTCGCCTGCGCCGCCACTACGAGAGGCTTGGGTTCGGCGGGAACGGCGCGCGGTCGCGCGCCGCCGGCGGGCCTCTCACGGAAGGAGGCGTGCGATGAACGATGACCGCAACCGGACCCCTGGCATGGAGGGCGCGAGCCCGGGCCAGCCGGGCTCCGGCGCCGCGGACGACGCTCTCGCCGGCGACTTCCGTGCGCTGCGCGCGCGGAGCGCGCGAGACCTGCCGACGGTCCATCAAACGGCGCTCACGGCCCGATCCGGGCACGAGCGCGCAACCCGGGGAGGTATCGTGATGTCGATGATTCGCTCCATGAAGACGCGTCCGATGTTCTCGTCGATCGCCATCGGAGGAGTCGTCGCTCTGGCCCTGCTCGTGGTGCCGGTCTCGTACCAGAGGACGGTCGGGCAAGAGGTCGTGTTGACGCTTTCGTCGCCGGATCTCGACATGGCCGTCGTTCCGAAGGTCGCGAAGGAGTTTGGCGCCGCCCTCGGAGGCGGCGCCGTGCGGGTCGGGCTCGAGGAGACACGGGACGCGTCGGGCGCGGCGCGGCGCGCGTTCCGCCTCGAGGCGCGCGTCGACTCGAGGTCGCGCGGGGCGACCCAGCGCGTCGCGAACGCTTTCGCGGCGGCGCTCGCCGAGCGCGGGATCGTCGCCTCGGTCGCGGTCACCTCGCTCACCGAGCGAGTGTCGGGGAACGTCTACGCGGCGGCCGGCAACTCGATCATCAACCTCACGATCGACTGGAGGGGGAAGACGGCTCCCGAGATCGCGGCGTCGATCAAGTCGCAACTAGAAGCCGCGGGAATCCAGAACCCCGACGTGAACGTGACGCTCGACGGAAACCTCACGACCGTTCAGATCAAGGCCGACGACGCGCGCGGCGAGGGCGCGGGGAAGGACTGCGAGATCCAGCTCCGGGTCGACGGCGAGGGGGCCGGCGGCGTGGACCAAGTGACGCTTCACTGCGACCCGAACGCGACGTGCGACCAGATCCGCGCGCGCATCCAGGACGAATTGCGGGCGCGTGGGATCGACGCGGACGTCACCGTGACCGGCCAGTGCGGCGGCGGGACCTGCAGCGGCACCTGCGAGGTCGAGGTGAGGGTGGAGCGCCGGCGGTAGGGCGCCGGCGCGCGGCGCGTCCCGGCGCCCGTCAGGCGCGCCTCGCGATGAGGAGGCCGATCGCCGTGACGAACAGCGTCGCCACCGGCACCGCGAGGAGCCGGTAGACGCGGCGGAAGTCGGCCGCGAAGTACTCGCGCGTGAGCGAGAGGCAGAGGTGCGTCGGCGAGAGGAGGATCCCGAGGAAGCCGGAGACGTACGCGAACATGACGAGCGACATGTCGACGGTCGCCCCACCCATGAGCGGAAGGAGCATCGGGAACGTGATCGCCACGTACGCCTGGTTCACTCCCGTCAGGAGGCCGACGAGGAACGGCGCCGCGAAGAGAGGGACGAGCGGCGGGACGCCGGCCGCGCTCAGCGCTTCGGGGACGAGCGCGAGAGCGCCGGACGCCGTCAGCGCTTCCTTGAAGATCATCACCGCGAGGACGAGGAGGAGCGTGCGTGGCGCGACGCTCCGGCGAACCGCGTCGACGAGGCGGCGCGCCCCGAGCCGCGCGGCGAGGCCGACGGCGAGCGTCGTCGCGCAGAGCGCCACGAGGAGCGGGAGTCCGAGCGCGAGCACCCCGACGAGGATCGCGACGAACGGCCAGAGGCTCGCGGCGAGGAGGAGCGCCGCGCCGGCGCGCGCCCGCGGCCTCGCCTCGTCGGCGCGGTCGCGCGGGAGCGCCCGGTGCAGGAAGACGAGACCGACGAGCACCGCGACGAGCGTGAGCGGGTACTGCGCGAGCACGAACGCGCGCACCGGCGCGCCGATCAGCGCCGAGCCGATGAGAAGCCCCGGATAGAGCGGCCACACGTACTCCCACACGTGGCGGAACCAGTAGTTGATGAACGTGCGCGTCTCGGGAGGGATCGCCTTTCGTCCGGCCGCCTCGTTGACGAGCGGCGCTGAGACGAGAGCGCCCGCCGGCATCGGGATCAGTCCGACGAGCGCGGGGGGGACCGCGAGCACGAGGCGGTAATCTCGCAGGAGTTGACCGAGGGAGCCCGTCATCGCGCGCAGGTTCCCGGACTCGGCCAGCAGGCGTCCGAGCGCGATCGTCACGAACGTCACGCCGAGGAGGTTGAGGGTCGCGGGGCTCGTCGCGCCGCGCGCAACCGCCCGCGCGAACGCGCCGGGCGCGACCGGGAAGAGCGCCTCGACGGCGAGCGTGGCGACGAGAAGGACAACGCCCAGGTCGACGCCTCGCCGCAGGAGGACGAGGAAGAGTCCCAAGAGGATCGCGAGCTTCGCGGCGACGATCATGCGGCGCGGCGCGGAGGCGGGGGGATCGTCGGCACGGCGGCGAGTATACGCCGGCCGCCGCGACCCCTCAGCACTTTCGCCGCGCCCGCGCATCGTGATAGCCTTCCCCGATGAATCCCTCGATCCCCGGCGCCGCCCCAGCGCTCCTCACCACGCGCGAGACCGCCTGCCCGCTCGACTGCCCCGACGCGTGCAGCCTCGAGGTGACCCTCGAGGAGGGCCGGGTCGCGCGCGTCGACGGGACCCACCGGAACTCCCTCACGGCCGGCTTCATCTGCGCGAAGGTCCGGAACATCGCGGACCATCTCTACTGCCCCGAGCGGCTCCTCCATCCCGCCGTGAGGACGGGCGCGAAGGGCGAGGGGCGCTTCGCGCCCGTCACGTGGGACGAGGCGCTCGATCGGATCGTCGCGCGCATCGACGAGACCCGACGCCGCCACGGCGGCGAGGCGATCCTCCCGTACTGCTACGGCGGTTCGAACGGCTTGCTCACGCACGACGCGATCGACACGCGGTTCTTCCGCCGCATCGGCGCCTCGCGTCTCCTCCGCACGCTCTGCGCCGCGGCGACCGGGCGGGCCGCGCAAGGACTCTACGGGCGGATGGCCGGCGTCGCGCTCGAGGATTACGTCGACGCGGGTCTCATCGTGCTCTGGGGCGTCAACCCGTCCGCGTCGGGCATCCATCTCGTGCCGATCATCCGCGAGGCGCGGAAACGGGGCGCGCGGCTCGTCGTCGTCGACCCGCGCCGGATCCCGCTCGCGCGCGGCGCGGACCTCCACCTCGCGGTGCGCCCCGGCGCGGACCTCCCCCTCGCGCTCGCCGTCGTCCGCTGGCTCTTCGCGAACGGGGCCGCGGACGAGCGGTTCCTCGCGGCGCACGCGACGGGAGTCGACGAGATGCGGCGCCGCGCCGAGCCCTGGACGCCCGCGCGCGCCGCGGAGGCGACCGGCGTGGCGGCCGGCGAGATCGAGCGCTTCGCCCGCCTCTACGCCGAGACGCGCCCCGCGGTCGTCCGCTGCGGCTGGGGCCCGGAGCGAAACCGGAACGGAGGATCGGCGATCGCGGCGATCCTCGCGCTCCCCGCGGTCGCCGGCAAGTTCGGCGTCCGGGGCGGCGGCTACACGATGAGCAACTCGAAGGTGTGGGACCTCGGGACGGCGGTCGCCGATCCGGAGCCGCCGACGCGCGCGATCAACATGAACTTGCTCGGCGAGGAGCTCCTTCGCCGCTCCGACCCGCCGATCGAGGTCCTCTTCGTCTACGACGCGAACCCGCTCGCGTCGACGCCGAACCAGGAGCGGGTGCGCGCCGGTCTCTCGCGCGAGGACCTCTTCACGGTCGTCTTCGACCAGGTGATGACCGACACGGCGCGCTTCGCGGACGTCCTCCTTCCCGCGACGACGTTCCTCGAGCACCAGGATCTGGCGCGCGGCTACGGCGCGATGGTCCTCCAAGAGGTGCGCCCCGTGGCCGCGCGCGTCGGCGAGGCGCGCCCAAACCACGAGGTCTTCGCGGATCTGTGCCGCCGGATGGCGCTCTCGCGGCCCGGCGACGCGGAGACCGCGGCGGCGCTCGCGGAGGCGATGATCTCGGCGAGCCCGCGCGCGGCGGCGATCCGCGCCTCCCTCTCGGAGGCGGGCATCGCGTTCCCTCCCGCCGGCCCGCGCCCGATCCCGTTCGTCGACTTTCCGCCGCCGACGCCGGACGGCAAGGTCCATCTGGCGCCGGCCGACCTCGACGCGGAGACGCCCGAGGGGCTCTACCACTTCCGGCCCGACCCCGCGACGGCGGAGTTCCCGCTCGCGCTCATCTCGCCGGCGACGGAGCGAACGATCAGTTCGACGTTGGGGCAACTTCACCGTAAACTGGTCCCCGTGGAGATCCATCCCGACGACGCGGCGCCGCGCGGCATCCGGAACGGGGACGTCGTGCGCGTGTTCAACCGCGTCGGAGACGTTCGCTGCCCGGCTCGGATCAACGAGGACCTGCGCCCCGGGGTCGCGCTCCTCCCGAAAGGGCTCTGGAGCCACAACACGATGAGCGGTACGACCGCGACCGCTCTCGCCCCGGATTCGCTCACGGATCTCGGCGGTGGGGCCTGCTTCAACGACGCGCGCGTGCAGATCGAGCAAGCGGAATGACGGACGGCCGTCCCCTCCGGCGCTCGGTCGGGCTGATCCTCCTTCTCGTGACCGCGGTCGCGCCGGTCTTCTCGGCGCTGCACGAGGCGGGGCACGCCGTCCACGCTTCGCCGCTCGGCTACAGTTCGCACGACGACGCAGGGCATCATACCCACCGCGCCGTCGATGCGCATCGCGACTGCGCCGTCTGCGCGCACGCGAAGTCCCAGGTGGCGCTCGCGCCGAGCGGGCCGCTCTCCTCGGGCGTCGCTCCGGCGGCCCGGCTCGCGCGCCCGCCGGCCCCCACCATCCTCTCGCTCGGCCTCGGCGCCCTCCCGGCGCCCCGCGCTCCTCCCGTCTCCGCGTAGCGCCCGAATCGATCGTCACGAAGCGCGCGAGGTCCCAGGACCTCCGCGCTCCGACTCGACAGGCGTTCGCCTCACCGGACCCGCGTCTGGGTCCGCAGGGGAGACCAGATCGTGCGATCCAACCCGATTCGCGCGGGGCGCCATCATGGCGTTCGGCGTGTCATTCCGCGCGCCGCGGCGGCGTTCCTCGCCGCGCTGGCGCTCGCTCACGGCGTCCCGGAAGCGGTGGCGCAGCAGCCAACCGACGCGCCGGCGGCCCCGGCTTCCGGGCCGGTCCGGGGCAACCCGCTCAACCCCGACATCTCCGTCGTCGGGTGGATTCAGTACTCGACGGAGCACGAATCGGAGGAGGCGTGGGCCCCCGCGGAGGTGCGGGAGATGGAGCTCGGTCTCCAGTCAGCCGTCGATCCGTACAGTCGCGCCGACATCTTCATCGCCTTCTCGTCGGCCGAGGGCGCCGATGTCGAAGAAGCCTACCTGACGTTCTTGGCCCTTCCGAACGGATTCCTGGCGCGGCTCGGAAAGCACCGGAGCCTCGTCACGCGCTTCAACCGCGTTCACCCGCCCGAGACCGCATTCGCGACGCGCCCCCTCGTGAGCGAGACGTTCTTCGGCGAGGAAGGGCTCGCTGTCGTCGGCGCATCGCTCTCACGACTGATCCCGAACCCGTGGGACATCTACGTGAACCTCGACCTCGAGGTCTCGGACGCGCCGGACGAGTCGGGTGTCTTCCTCCCGGCGGACCGGGAAGACCTCCTCTACGGCGGGCGGCTGAACGCATTCGTCGATCTGTCGGAATCGGTGAACCTCGCGCTGGGGGGCGCGCTCTACACGGGCCCGTTCGGCTTCGACGCGACGGCCGAGGAGGCCCGGCGCTCGTGGGTCTCGGCCGCCGACGTCACGCTCCGCTGGAAGGACCCCCGCCGCGCGATCGACCGATCTTTCCTCTGGACGACGGAGGCTCTGCGGGCCTCGATCGATCCCGAGGACGCCGCCGCGGTCGGCGCCGAGGAGGACCGGCCCGTGGGCTTCTTCACGCACACGGAGTACCAGTTCGCGAGGCGCTGGCGTCTCGGCGGCCGCTACGACTGGACGGAGATTCCCGAGGGCGCGGAGGCGCACGAAGCGGGCGCCCTCGGCTACCTCACCTTCACGCCGTCCGAGTTCTCGCTCGTCTCGCTCCAAGGCGACACCCGACGCGACGCGGCCGGCGAGTGGGACGACCGGCTGTTCCTCAAGGTGACCTTCAACATGGGACCTCATGGCGCACACCCGTTCTGATCGCGGCGTCGGCGCCACCGAAGGAGTCCGGATCATGCTGTCTCGAATCGCTCTTCAGATCGCGCTCGTGGTCGTCATCGCCTTCTCACATGGCGCCGCGACCGCGGCGAGGCTCAACGTCGTCACGACCACGGAAGACCTCGCGGCGATCGCGCGCGAGGTGGGCGGCGATCTCGTCGAGGTGACGCCGCTCGCGCGCGGCTACCAGGACCCGCACTTCGTCGATGCGAAGCCGTCGTATCTCGTGAGGCTCTCGAAGGCGGATCTCTTCATCCTGGTCGGCCGGGAGCTCGAGGTCGCGTGGGCGCCCGCGCTCGTGAACAACGCGCGAAACGCACGAATTCTCCCCGGAAGCCGCGGTTACGTCGACGTGTCCAAGGGGATCGAGATGCTGGAGGTCCCCGACGTGGTGACTCGCGCCGCGGGTGACATCCACCCGTACGGGAATCCCCACTTCTGGCTCGATCCGTCGAATGGGGCGCGGATCGCCGAGACGTTGCGCGATGCGTTCTCCGATGCGCGGCCGGCGATGCGTGACACGTTCGCCGCTCGCTCCGCCGACTTCAAGGCGCGGCTCGAAGCGCGCCAGAGAGAATGGGAGTCGAGAGCCGGCGCGATGGGGCTCCGCGGTCTTCCCGTGGTGAGCTACCACCGGTCGTGGCCGTACTTCGCCCGTGCCTTCGGGCTCGAGGTGATCGACTTCGTGGAGCCGAAGCCCGGGGTGCCGCCGACGGCGAAACACATCCAGGAGCTCGAGGCCCGCATGAAGGAGCGATCGGTCCGCCTCCTCATGGTCGAGCCGTACTTCGACGCCAAGCTCCCGCAAAAGGTCGCGCGCGAGACGGGCGCGGCGCTCGTCGTCCTCCCACCCTCGGTCGGCGCCGAGCCCGAGATCCGCACGTACTTCGACCTCTTCGACCGCCAGCTCGCGCTGCTCGAGGAGGCGATCGGAAAGAAGGGGGGCTCCTGATGGAACCCCTCCGCTTCCTCGCCTGGCCGTTCGCGGCCTGCCTCGTCCTCACGGGGATCCACGCGTACCTCGGCCTCCACGTCGTCGAGCGCGGCGTCATCTTCGTCGACCTCTCGCTCGCCCAGATCGCCGCGCTCGGCACGACGATCGCGTTCCTCGCCGGGCACGACCTCCACAGCCAGGCCGCGTACTTCTACTCGCTCGGCTTCACGATCCTCGGCGCGCTCGTTTTCGCCACCCTCCGCGGCGGCTCGCGGCGGATCCCGCAGGAGGCGATCATCGGCATCGTCTACGCCGTCTGCGCGGCGCTTTCGATCCTCATCGTCGACCGCGCGCCGGAGGGGACCGAGCACCTGAAGTACATCCTCGTCGGAAACCTCCTCGCCGTGACGCCGCACGAGGTGGTCAAGATGGCGATCCTCTACAGCGCCGTCGGACTCCTCCACTGGATCTGGCGCCGCCCGTTCCTCGCGATCTCGACGGACCCGGCCGGCGCGCGCGCCGCCGGCCTGCACGTCCGGTTCTGGGACTTCCTCTTCTACGCGACGTTCGGCCTCGTCGTCACGTCCTCCGTCGCGATCGCCGGCGTCCTCCTCGTCTTCTCGTACCTCATCGTGCCCTCGGTCGCCGCGATGCTCCTCGCGAACGGCGTCGGGGCGCGGCTCGCGGTCGGGTGGGCGGTGGGGGCCGTCGTGAGCGTCGCCGGGATCGCTCTCTCGTACGTCCTGGACATGCCGACCGGCGCCACGGTCATCGCCACGTTCGGGCTCGTCCTGGGGATCGTGGCGGCGGGGAAGAGTGTGGTCGCTCGGATTCGTTGACGTCGCCCGGGCCCGGTGTTAGCGTCGCCGGGACTTGGGGTTGGGCGCGCGAGTGGCGTGGGGGCTTTGTGTTTGACACATTTTGTGGCCCTCTGCTAGACTCAGCCATTTCGTTAGCGCCCGCGCAGGCCCCTTCACCGGGTCGCGAGATCCGAGCGGGGGAGTGGGTGTCGATGCCGCTCTATATCAATTTGGATGCGTTCGAGCCGGGCGTTCATGCCCTCGACTTGCGGGAGGACGTGTCGTCGTTCGGCTTCTCGGGGAGCGACGTGGAGTTCGTGGAGCCACTCCACCTCGCCCTCCGGCTGGTGCGGGATGGGTCGACCGTGGTGGTGAGCGGGCAGGTGGAGGCGGAGGGCCGGCTGGCCTGTCACCGCTGCCTCCGGCCATTCACGGCCTCGCTCGAGGCGGAGCTGCACGAGATCTACCACCTCGTCGAGGGACACGCGCCGCTCAGGGCGGAAGACGACGAGGAGCTCCACTTCGTCAACCGGCGGGCCTCTCGCGTGGACATCGCTCCGGCGGTCCGGGAGCGAGTCCTGCTCGAGATCCCGATCAAGGTGCTCTGCGACGAGGGATGCCGCGGCCTCTGCCCCGTTTGCGGAGTGAACAGGAACGAGGAGACGTGCCGCTGCGAGCCGGAGCGCGCCAATCCCGGGTGGGGCGCGCTTCGCGGGCTCGCGGACCGCGCCTCCGAGCGGACCGATCCGCTCGAGGCGACGCAACGGAAGCCGAGATCGAATCGAAGAGAGGAGAAGTCCTGAATGGGTCTCCCCAAGAGACGTCAATCCAAGGCGCGGGGGCGGAAGCGCCGCACGCACGACAGCCTGTCCCTTCCCGCGCGTTCCCGGTGCCCGCACTGCAATCAGCCGAAGCTCCCGCACCGGATCTGTCCCCACTGCGGGTATTACGGCACCAAATCGAAGATCGGAGACGAGGCAGGCGCGCCGGGAAAGGCGCGCAAGACCGTGAAGCCCGCTCGGCGCGTCCTCGTCGTGAAGGAGGCGTAGCCGTCCGCGGCGCTGGCGAGGGCCGAAGCCCGTGCGCATAGCAATCGACGCGATGGGAGGGGACGCGGGGCCCGGCGTGATCGTCGAGGGCGCGCTCGACGCTCTCCGGAACGGGAATCGGGACCTCGAGCTCGTCCTCGTCGGTGACGAGGAGGCGCTCCGGCGCGAGATCGAGATCCGCGACGGGACGTCTCTCCCGGTCACGCTCATCCACGCCGACGAGGAGGTCTCAATGTCGGCGTCGCCGACCGAGGCGATCCGACGCAAGTCCTCCTCGATCGCCGTCGCGCTCTCCCTGCACAAGGAAGGGAAGACGCAGGCCTTCGTCTCCACGGGGAACACGGGGGCGGTCGTCGCCAACTCGCTCCTCTCGCTGGGGCGCCTGCGGAGCGTACGCCGCCCCGCCATCGCGACGTTCCTGCCGACGGCGGCCGAGGGGTGCGTCATGCTCGACGTCGGCGCGAACGCGACCGTGAAGGCGCAGAACCTCGTCGAGTTCGGCCGCATGGGCACCGTCTACGCGCGGCACATCCTCAAGCGCCCGAACCCGCGCGTCGGGCTCCTCAACATCGGCGAGGAGGAATCCAAGGGGAACGAGGTCGCGCAGGAAGCGTACCGCCTCCTCACGGCGTCTTCGCTCAACTTCGTCGGGAACGTCGAGGGGCGCGGCATCTTCCACGGCGACGTCGACGTCGTCGTCTGCGACGGGTTCGTCGGAAACATCCTCCTCAAGTTCATGGAGAGCGTCCTCGGCATGGTGAAGACCCTCGCGAAAAAGCAGATCGCGCGCGACAAGCGCGCGCGCTTCGGCGCGTTCCTGCTCAAGCCGCTCTTCGCGGGGCTCGCCGAGCAGTTGAACTACGAGGAGTACGGCGGAGCGCCCCTCCTCGGCGTGAACGGCGTCTGCATCATCTGCCACGGCTCCTCGTCGCCGCGCGCGATCCGGAACGCCATCCGCGTCGCGAGCGATTTCGTCCGGAACGGCCTCACCGAGGAGATCGACCGCGAGGCCGCCGGCGACACCGTGGTGACCGAGTGATCGCGGGCGGGGGCGGCGCGGGGAGGCGCCCCGGGCGCGCGGTCGGCATCCTCGGGACCGGGTCGTTCGCGCCGGATCGCGTGCTGACGAACGAAGACCTCGCGCGCATGGTCGACACGAGCGACGAGTGGATCACCGCGCGGACCGGAATCAAGACGCGGCGGATCGCGGACGACCAGACGGCGACCTCCGACCTCGCGGCGGAGGCCGGACGCCGCGCGATCGCCGACGCGAAGATCGACCCGGACGAGATCGACATGATCATCGTCGCGACGGCGACGCCGGACATGCTCTTCCCGGCGAGCGCGTGCTTCGTGCAGAGCGCGCTCGGCCTCAAGCGCGCGTGCGCGTTCGACGTCTCGGCCGCGTGCTCGGGCTTCCTCTACAGCCTCTCGATCGCGAACGCGCTCATCTCATGCGGGACGTACGGGAAGATCCTCGTGATCGGCGCCGAGACGCTCTCGAAGATCGTCGACTGGACCGACCGCAACACGTGCGTCCTCTTCGGCGACGGCGCGGGCGCGGCCGTGCTCGGCGAGGTCGAGGACGGTCGCGGCATCCGGTCCGTCCTCCTCGGCTCCGACGGCACCCTCTCGCACTGGCTCAACATGCCGGGCGGCGGGTCGCGCACGCCGATCTCGCACGAAGTCGTCGACCAGAAGCTCCACTACGTGAAGATGAACGGGAACAACGTGTTCAAATACGCCGTGAAGGCGATGGAGACGGCGGCGCTCGCGGCGCTCGACCAGGCGGGGGCGAGGCCGGAGGACGTCGACCTCCTCGTTCCGCACCAGGCGAACCTCCGCATCATCGAAGCGGTCTCGGAGCGGATCGGCGTGCCGATGACAAAGGTCTTCGTGAACCTCGACCGCTACGGCAACACGAGCGCGGCGTCGGTGCCGATCGCGTTCGACGAGGCGAAGCGGGAAGGCCGGCTCAATCGGGGCGACCTCGTCGAGGCGGTCGTCTTCGGCGGGGGGTTCACCTGGGGCGCGGCGGTGCTCCGGTGGTAGGGACGACGTCGGGGGTGTGGTGAGGGGAGGGGTTCGAGGATGAATCGTCTGGCGTTTCAATTCCCGGGACAGGGAACGCAGTACGTGGGGATGGGGCGGGCGCTCTGGGAGGCGTCTCCCCGCGCGCGGGAGATCTACGCGCTCGCCGACGAGGTCATGGGGATCTCGCTCTCGTCGATCTCGTTCGAGGGGCCCGAGGAGACGCTTCGCGAAACGCGCACCACGCAGCCGGCGATCCTCGCGCACTCGATCGCCGCGCTCGCGCTCCTCGAGGCCGAAGGGGTCCGGCCCGCGTTCGTCGCCGGGCACAGCCTGGGCGAGTTCAGCGCGCTCGTCGCGGCGGGGGTCCTCGGGGCGCGCGACGCCTTCGAGGCCGTGAAGGTCCGCGCGGACCTCATGTACCGCGCCGGCATCGACGAGCCCGGCGCGATGGCCGCGATCCTCGGCCTCCCCGAGGAGGAGGTCGCGCAGATCTGCCGCGAGCTCGAGAGCGAGGGAGTCGTGGTCCCCGCGAACCTGAACGGTCCCGGGCAGGTCGTCGTCTCCGGCGAGATCGCCGCGGTCGAGCGCGCGATGGCCCTGGCGACGGAACGAGGCGCCAAGCGCGCCGTCCGCCTCCCCGTCTCCGGCGCGTTCCACTCCCCGCTCATGAAATCGGCGAACGCGGGGCTCGCGGGGGTCCTCGACCGGGTCACCTACCGGGACGCGCGCGTGCCCGTGGTCGTGAACGTCTCCGCGCGGCCCCTTTCCGGGGCGGCGGAGCTTCGCGCGGCGTCGAAGGCGCAACTCCTCGGCGTGGTGCGCTGGGAGGCTTCGATGCGGCGGCTCCTCGACGACGGCGCCTCGGCGTTCGTCGAGATCGGTCCCGGAAAAGTCCTCCGCGGCCTCCTCAAGAAGATCGACGGCAAGGCCCCGTCCGCGAACATCGAGGGGCCGGACGACCTCGCCGGGGTCATCGCGATGGCCCGGGGCGCGGCCGTCATATGAAGAACCCCCTGGACGGCCAGACCGCGCTCGTCACGGGCGCGGGGCGGAACATCGGCCGAGCGATCGCGCTCCGGTTCGCCGAGGGTGGGGCCGACGTGGCCCTCGTCGGCCGCACCCGCGAACCCCTCGACGAGGTCGCCGGGGCGATCCGGACCCTCGGTCGGGGGGCGCTAACCTTCCCGTGCGACGTGACCGACGGCCTCCAGGTGGGGCAAACAACAGAGAAAGTTGTTGAGGAATTTGGACGTCTCGATATACTTGTGAACAATGCCGGGGTGACCAGGGACAAACTCCTCCTCCGGATGGACGAGTCCGACTGGGACGAGGTCCTCAACGTTAACCTGAAGGGAGCCTTTCACTTCGCTCGGGCGGCCGCTCGGCAGATGGTTCGTCAGAAGAGGGGTCGAATCCTCAACGTCACGTCGGTGATCGGCCTGATCGGGAACGCCGGGCAGTCGAACTACGCGGCCTCGAAGGCCGGCCTGATCGGCTTCACGAAGTCGCTCGCGAAGGAGTTGGCCCCCCGGGGGATCACCGTCAACGCGATCGCGCCGGGCTTCATCGACACCGCGATGACCCAGGTTCTCTCCCCGGAAGTGCGGGAGAGCCTTCTCCGCTCGATCCCTCTCGCGCGCCTCGGGACGCCCGAGGACGTGGCCGATGTCGCCCTCTTCTTGGCGTCCGAAAGCGCCGCCTACATCACCGGCCAAGTCATCAACGTCGACGGCGGCATGGTGACCTGAAGGCCCGAATCGAGAACCAACTTCTCAGGAGGTGATGAGAGATGTCCCATGAAGCTCGCGTGAAGGAGATCATCATGAAGCAGCTCGCGGTGAACCCGGAGCAGCTCACGCCGTCCGCGTCGTTCATCGACGACCTCGGCGCGGATTCGCTCGACACCGTGGAGCTGATCATGGCGCTCGAGGACGAGTTCTCCGTGAAGATCCCCGACGAAGACGCCGAGAAGATCGCCACGGTGCAGGACGCGATCAACTACATGAACCAGCGCGTGCCCGCTGGGTCGTAAGGGGGAGGGGCGCGCCGTCCGACCCGATCGAGGCCGGCGGACCTCTCCGGGCGCGCCGCGGGGGACGGGCTTCACCGCGGCTTGCGCGACGTGATCGGAAGCCCGAGTTTTGAGCCATGAGAGAACCCAACGGAAACAAGCGCGTCGTCATCACCGGCATGGGCGCCGTGACGCCCGTCGGGAACGACCTCAGGTCGTTCTGGGCCTCCCTGATCGAGGGACGCTCGGGCGTCGCCCCCATCACGCGCTTCGACGCCTCGGGTCACGAGGTCCGCTTCGCCGGCGAGGTGAAGGACTTCGACCCGTCGCGCTATCTCGAGCCGAAGGAGGTCCGCAAGACGGATCGCTTCGTGCAGTTCGGGATCGCCGCGGCGAAGATGGCGGTGGAGGACGCTCGCTTCGACGTCTCGCGGGTCAACCCGCACCGGTTCGGGGTCTACACCGGATCCGGGATCGGCGGGATGGAGACTTTCGAGCGCCAGTTCACGGTCCTGATGGAGAAGGGCCCGAGCCGCATCAGCCCGCACTTCATCCCGATGATGATCGTGAACATGGCGAGCGGGCAGATCTCGATCGCGCTGGGCGCGAAAGGCCCCAACTTCGCCTCTGTCTCCGCGTGCGCCTCGGGAGCGCATGCCGTCGGCGAGGCGTTCCGCGCGATCCAGCGTGGCGACTGCGACGTGATGCTCGCGGGGGGAAGCGAGGCCTCGATCACGCCGATGTCGATCGCCGGGTTCTCTGCGATGAGGGCCCTCTCCACACGCAACGACGAGCCGGAGCGCGCGAGCCGTCCATTCGACGCCGACCGCGACGGGTTCGTCATGGGGGAGGGGGCCGGTCTGGTGCTCCTGGAAAGCCTCGAATCTGCCGAGAAGAGGGGAGCACCCATTTACTGCGAGATGGCCGGTTACGGAACGACCGCCGACGCCTACCACGTGACGGCGCCGGCGCCGGAAGGCGAAGGGGCCGCGCGCGCCATGGAGATGGCCCTCCTGGACGCGGGGCTCGCCCCCGCGGAGGTTGATCACATCAACGCGCACGGCACCTCGACGCCTTTGAACGACAAGTTCGAGACCATGGCCATCAAGTCCATTTTCGGTTCCCATGCGAAGCGCCTCGCGGTTTCCTCGACCAAGTCGATGACCGGGCACCTACTCGGTGCCGCCGGCGGCGTCGAGATCATCGCCTGCGCGCTCGCCATCAAGGAGAGCACGGTCCCGCCGACCGTGAATTACGAGACCCCCGACCCGGATTGCGACCTCGATTACGTCCCGAACCGGGCGCGGCGTCAGGAAGTCCGAGCGGCCATCTCCAATTCCCTCGGCTTCGGCGGCCACAACGTGGCTCTCCTCGTGAGGAAATATCATTCTCTATGACACCCATCCAAAAGTTCATCTCTTCGCTCCGCCTCAAGAAAGACACTCGCTGGAAAGACATTCCGAACGATCGACGCAGCCTCCTCCACGAATTCGAACGGGAAATCGGAGTCCGGTTCAAGAACCCGGACCTCCTGAACCAGTCCCTCATGCACCGCTCCTACGTGCACGGGAAGTCCGCGGACCGCGGCCTGTCGAACGAGCGGATGGAGTTCCTCGGCGACTCGGTCCTCGGTCTCGTCGTGAACGAATACCTCTACAACCGATACCCGGACCGTGACGAGGGCGACCTGACGAAGATCAAGTCGCTCGTCGTCTCGCGGCAGGTCCTCGCGAAAAAGGCCGAGGAGATGGGGCTCGGGAAGTACCTCCTCCTCTCGGCCGGCGAAGTGGAGTCGGGGGGCCGCAAGCGTTCCTCGATCATCGCCGACGCGATGGAGGCGGTGATCGGCGCGATCTACCTGGACCGCGGCATCGAGGCGGCGCGCGAGTTCATCCGGCGCGAGATCCTCGTCGGCCTCCACGAGATCACGCGATCCGAGGAGCACACGAACTACAAGAGCCTCCTCCAGGAGCTCGTGCAGGGGTCGCGCAAGGTCCACCCCGTGTACCGCGTGCAGTCGGAGAGGGGCCCGGACCACGACAAGCAGTTCATCGTGGACGTCTCGATCTCCGGGAAGATGTACGGACGCGGCACTGGCAAGAGCAAGAAGGAAGCCGAGCAGTCGGCGGCGAAGGCGGCGCTCGAGAACCTCGCGGAGCGGGACAGCGCCGCGCGCGGCGCGCAGCGTGCGGGGCGCGACGCGGGGCGTGAGCGTGACGGCGGGCGGGACGGCGGCCGCGAGCGGGAGCGCGAACGCGCGCGGGGCAAGGAGCGCGAGCCGGAGCTCGAGCCCGCGCAGGAGGGGCAGCGCGCGCACCGCGAGGGGCATCGCGGGAGGCACCGCGAGCGCCACGGTCGGGTGCGTCAGACTGGGTAGCGGTCCTCCGAGCAGGTGGAATCCGGGCGGGGCGGCTTCGGCAGTCCCGCCCGATCCTTTTCGCTTGATCTCGCGGGCCGCCCGGGGGAACCTCCCAGCGTCCTGATGCCTTCGCGCCGTCGATCCATCGCCGGATCCATCGTCCCGCTCGCGTTCGCCGTCGCGCTCGTCGCCTCGCTCGCGCCGCGCGTCGCCCACGCCGCGGCGCCCTCCTTCTCCGGTGTCCTCTTCGGCGATGCCTTCTGGGTCGTTTCGCACAACGACAAGTCGATCCAGGATCGGACCGCCTTCTGGCTCCGTCGTGTCTACTTCACCATGGACCAGCCGCTCGACGAGGGGATGGACGCCCGGGTGCGGCTCGAGATGAACGACCCGGGCGACTTCACGTCACGCTCTCGCCTCACGCCGTACCTCAAGGAAGGGTGGGTGCAGTGGACGTGGGGCGACCACGCGCTCGTCGCCGGGCTCGGCCCGACGCCGACGTGGCACCAGGTCGAGGCGATCTGGGGCTATCGCTTCCTCGAGAAGACGCCACTCGACCTCCAGCGATTGGGGCAGCCGACCGACCTCGGCGTCGCGATGAACGGCGCATTCGGTCCGGAGAAGCGCGGGGTCTACCGCGTCATGCTCTCGAACGGAAGCGGGACCTCCTCGGAGCCGGACAAGGGGAAGAAAGTCATGGGGTCGGTTGGGCAGAGCCTCGCGTCCGGTCTCGTCATCGAGATCTACGGAGACATCGAGGCCCGCCCCGGCTCGACGAACCGCTCCACGGTCCAGTGCTTCGTCGGCCGCTCCGCGGAGACGATGCGCTGGGGCGTCCAGTTCGCGCGGCAGGTCCAGGAGCGCCCGGGCGCGAGCGACCTCGACATCGACCTCCTCTCCGCGTTCGCGACCTGGAAGGCGCGCGAGAACGTGTGGCTCATCGGGCGCTTCGACCGCCTGTTCGACCGGAACCCCGAGGCGGATGACATCCCCTACCTCGTGCTCGATCCGACCGCCGAGCAGACCGTCCTGATCGGCGGCATCGACTTCGTGTTGAGAGGGAAGGTCCACCTCGTTCCGAACATCGAGGCCGTGGTCTACTCGGTGGACGGCGGGACCGGCCCGGACGACGACATCCTGGCCCGACTCACGCTCTACGTCCCCTGGCCGTAGGTCGCGCCCTCGGGCGCGCGGGTCGGCTTCCTCGCGCGGTGGGCACGCTCCGCGGCCTCCCGGCCGCTCGCTCCCGCACGCTCCGCTGCCCGCTTCTCCGCGACGCTTTCGCGTCGCGTTCGGCGGGCGCCCGGCGGAGTCGTGAGGGACCCACCGAGCGAGGAAGACGACCCGCGCGCTGGTTGATGCTCAGCCGTGAGGCTTGACGCTCGTGCCCCTTCCCGATAGACTACCGCGTCGGCTGTCAACTCCCACCGGGAGGCCCCGAGCCTCCCCTTTCCGTCTCTAGGAGGTCAGAGTCCCAATGCCTATCCGCCTGGCGATCAACGGATTCGGGCGTATCGGACGGCTCGTCTACCGCCACGCCTGGAACGACCCCGCCTTCGACTTCGTCGCGGTGAACGACATCACCGACGCGAAGACCCTCGCGCATCTCCTCAAGTACGACTCGGTCCACGGCCGGCTCCAGGCGCCCGTGGAGGCTGGCGACGGGGAGATCCGCGTCGGCGCGAAGAGGCTCCGGATCATCGCGGAGAAGGACCCCTCGAAGCTCCCGTGGAAGGAGCTCGGCGTGGACGTCGCGATCGAGTCGACGGGGCTCTTCACCGATCGCGAGAAGGCGGAGATGCACCTGACGGCCGGCGCGAAGAAGGTGCTCATCTCGGCGCCCGCGAAGAACCCGGACATCACGATCGTGATGGGCGTGAACGACCACAAGTACGACCCGAAGGCGCATCGCATCATCTCGACCGCGTCGTGCACGACGAACTGCCTCGCGCCGGTCGCCAAGGTCCTCCACGAGACGTTCGGCATCGAGAAGGGGTTCATGACGACGATCCACGCCTACACGAACGACCAGAGGATCCTCGATCTCCCGCACAAGGATTTGCGGCGCGCGCGGGCCGCGTCCGCCTCGATGATCCCGACGTCGACGGGCGCCGCGCAGGCGGTCTCGCTCGTCCTGCCGGGGTTGGCCGGGCGCCTCACCGGCGTCGCCGTGCGCGTGCCGGTGACGGACGGCTCGGTCGTCGATCTCGTCGCCGAGATCAAGCGGAGCGCCAAGAAGGAAGACGTCAACGCGGCGTTCAAGGCCGCCTCCGAGAAGGCGCCGCTCAAGGGCTTCCTCGAGTACACGGAGGACCCGATCGTCTCGGCCGACATCATCGGGAACAAGGCGTCGTCGATCGTCGACGGCCTGCTCACGATGGTGCTCGGCGACAACATGGTGAAGGTCTTCGCGTGGTACGACAACGAGGTCGGCTACTCGAATCGCATGGTCGACATGGCGAAGCTCCTCGTGAAGGACCTCTAACCGTCCGCATGACGAAACGGACGATCCGCGAAGTCCCGATCGAGGGGAAGACCCTCCTTGCGCGCGTCGACTTCAACGTGCCGCTCGAGGGGGGCGAGGTCGCGGACGACACGCGGATCCGCGAGACGCTCCCGACGATCCGGTTCGCGCTCGACCGCGGCGCGAAGGTCGTGCTCATGTCGCACCTCGGGCGCCCGAAAGGGAAGGCGGACCCGAGGCTGTCGCTCGCGCCGGTCGCGCGGCGGCTCCGGACGATGCTCCCCGAGCCGGTCGTCCTCGCGCCCGACTGCGTCGGCGCCGAGGCGGAGCGCGTCGTTCGCGAGGCGCCCTCGCCGGGCGTCGTCCTCCTCGAGAACCTCCGCTTCCATCCTGAGGAGGAGGCGAACGACGAGGGCTTCGCGCGGGCGCTCGCCGCGCTCGGCGAGATCTGGGTGAACGACGCGTTCGGCAGCGCGCACCGCGCGCACGCGTCGACCGCCGGGATCGCGCGCTTCGTCGCGGCGCGCGTCGCGGGGCTCCTCATGGAGAAGGAGCTCCTCTACCTGGGCGGCGCGATGCGGAGCCCGGAGCGCCCGTTCGTCGCGATCCTCGGCGGCGCGAAGATTTCCGGCAAGATCGACGTCATCGCGAGCCTCCTCCCGCGCGTCGACCGGCTCCTCGTCGGCGGCGGGATGGCGTGCACGTTCTTCCGCGCGAAGGGCTGGGGCGTGGGGGAGTCGCTCGTCGAGGAGGACCGGGTGCCGCTCGCGGCGGATCTGTTCGCGCGACCGGAGAGCGCGAAGATCGTGCTCCCCGCGGACGGCGTCGTCGCCGAGGAGATCGACAACGACGCCGAGAGCCGCGTCGTGGAGGCGAGCGCGATCCCGGAGGGGACCCGCTATCTCGACATCGGGCCGCGGACGATCATCGATTTCGGCCGGCAGATGGAGAGCGCCCGCACGATCCTCTGGAACGGGCCGATGGGCGTCTTCGAGGTGCCGCAGTTCGCGCGCGGGACGCGGGGCGTGGCCGAGCGGCTCGCGAGCGCGACCGACCGCGGCGCGACGACGATCGTGGGCGGAGGCGACTCGGCGCGCGCGATCACCGAGATGCGGCTCGCGCACCGCGTGAGCCACGTCTCGACCGGCGGCGGGGCGTCGCTCGAGTTTCTCGAGGGGAAGGTCCTGCCCGGCGTGGCCGTCCTCGATGAGCGCTGATACGTCGATGCGCCAGCCGGCGCTCGCGCGGACCAACGCGGCCGTTGATCGCCACGGGTCGGTTTGCTAGAATGCCTCGATCGTTTTCGCAGAGGAGTGACGCGTGAGACGGCGGATCATCGCGGGCAACTGGAAGCTCAACATGCTGCGGGAGGACGCGGGCCGGCTCGCCTTCGCGATCCGCGAGGCGCTCGGCGGCGGCCAACTCGCCGCGGACGTCGTCCTCTGCCCGCCGTTCACGGCGCTCGAGGCGGTGCGCGCCGCGCTCGAGGGGAGCCGGATCAGCCTCGGCGCGCAGAACCTCTTCTGGGAGGCGTCGGGGGCCTGGACGGGCGAGGTCGCGGCGGAGATGATCGTCGACGCGGGCGCGAACTACGTCATCGTCGGCCACTCGGAGAGGCGGCAGCACTTCGGCGAGACGAACGAGACGGTGCGGCGGCGGCTCGCCGCGGCGCTGCGCGTGGGGCTCATCCCGATCCTCTGCGTCGGCGAGACGCAGGACGAGCGCGAGATCGGCGCGACGCGCGACATCGTGGAACGCCAGATCCTCGAGGCGCTGAACGGCCGCACCGCGGACGAGGTGCGGAAGATGGTGATCGCGTACGAGCCGGTATGGGCGATCGGCACCGGCAAGAACGCGACGCCGTACGACGCGAACGCCGTGCACAAGCACGTGCGGGCGGTCCTCAAGGGAAAGTTCGGCGACGGAGTCGGGGACGCCGTGCGGGTGCAGTACGGCGGGAGCGTCAAGCCCGACAACATCGGGGAGTTCTTGGCTCAGTCCGACATCGACGGCGCGCTCGTCGGTGGCGCGAGCCTGAGCGCGGACCAGTTCCTCCCGATCGTGCGGGCGGCCCTGTGAGCGGCGAGCCGGCGCGGCGGGATCACGAAAGGACGATCTAGGCGATGTACACGTTTCTCTCGTTCATTCACCTCTTCGACTGCGTGCTCCTCATCGTGGCGGTCCTCATGCAGTCGAGCAAGGGGGGAGGCCTCGCGGGCGCCTTCGGCGGGCAGAGCTCCCAGGCCGTCTTCGGCGGGCGCGGAGCCGGGACATTCCTCTCTCGCGCGACGACGGTGCTCGCGATCGTCTTCATGCTGACGTCGCTCGTCATGACGATGCACGGCGGCGGGCGCGCGCGGAAGTCCGCCCTCGCCACGCAGGCGCAGAAGGAAGGGGTCGCGGCGCCCTTCGTCCCGCAGGGCGCGGCGCCGCAGACGGGCGGCGAGGGCCAGGACGCGGCGACCACTCCGCTCGGCGCGGACGCGATCCCGGGGGGCGCGACGGAGACGCAGGAAGGCGCGCCGGCCGGCGAGATCCCGCCCGAAGCGACGACGGAGCAGGGGACGCCTCCACCGCCGGGGGGGAACTGATCGCGCGACGTCCTCACCGCGGACCACGACACGAGGCTTTGCCGGGGTGGTGAAATTGGCAGACACACCATCTTGAGGGGGTGGCGCCGCAAGGCATGCGGGTTCAAATCCCGCCCCCGGCACCATGACACGAAGGGCTCCCGGCGTCGCGCAGGCGGCGCCGGGAGTTTCGCACTCAGCGAAGGAGCGTGATCCGACCGGTCTCTCGCGTCCCGCCGCCCTCGAGTCGCACGAAATACGCGCCCGCCGCGAGGGGACGGCCGGCATCGTCGAGACCATCCCAGGCGACGATCCCGACGCGGGTCTCGCCGCCGGCGAGAAGCGAGCGGACCCGCCGCCCGGCGACGTCGTAGATCGCGAGATCGATCGGCGCTCCGGTCGGCGCGCGGAAGCCGATTCGCGCATCGCCCGCGCGCGCGGGGTTCGGCGCGAGGGAGAGGCCCAGGCCCATCGCCGCGGGCGCGCCGAACGCGACCGAGCCCTCGCTTCCGCTCTCGGGTCTCTCGCGGAGCGCGATGATCCCGGTGGCGTACCGGAACTCGTCGATGACGAACACCACACCGTTCGGCTCGACGTCCAGGAGCGCGTACGCGACCGTCCCGCCGCCGGTGGCGGTGACGGTCCTGCGCGCCCGCGGGTTCCCGGGGAAGCCGCACGTGCCATCTCCGGGAAGCGCGGTCTCGACCTTCGAGGCGACCAGGTAGCCGTAGTTGTTGTACAGAAGGATCCGGAGCGTCGACCCGCTGATCGTCTGGAACTGCGCCGAGACCTGGACCGGGCCCGTGAGGTAGGGGGAGAAGTTGGCGCGGATCGTGAAATCGGAGAGCCCGATCGCTCCGCTCCCAGCGGGCGCGCCCCCGAGTTTCTGGTTCGCGTCGGCCGGCTCGACGCAGGCGCTCGTCGCGCTGTTCTTGACGAGACCGACTTCGCCCGTCGTGATTCCCTGCGGCACCGCGACGAAGGAGACGCCCGGCGCGAAGTAGGGGCTGACGACCATTCGGTCGAGGCCGCCGAGCGAGGGCGTCTCGAAGTCGATCGTGACGGCCGAGGCGGGGGACGTCGCGATCACCAGCGCGATCGAAGCGAGCGCGACGATGAAGAAAGCGAACCGGGTCGGGGGGCGGCGGCACGTGGCGGGATGCATGGATGCCTCCTTCCGTGAGGTCGGGGGTCCGGGTCGGGAGCCGCCCGACCAGTGTACACCCGGCGGGCCGGCGGGCAAACCCCGTATCATTGGCTTGACGAGCGCGCCGCGCTCCCCGACAATCGCGCGGATGATCGGCCGAGAGCCACTCCGGTTCTGCCACGAGATCCTCGGCGAGGTCTCGCGGACGTTCGCGCTCACCATCCCGCAGCTTCCCTCGCGGCTCCGCGACGAGGTCTGCGTCGCGTACCTGCTCTGCCGCGTCGCCGACACCATCGAGGACCACGAGACGCTCGATGGGCGGACGCGCTCCCGACTCTTCCGACTCCTGCGGACGCTCCTCGCGAACCCGATGGACCGCGAGGCGTGGCGTCGCTTCCGCACGCTCTGGCCCGGGGTCACGCACAGCGGCGAGGATCGGCTCGTCGCCCATCTTCCGCTCGTCCTTCAGTCGTTCCTGGCGCTGCCGGGGCGGACCCGGACCCATATCCGCAATTGCGTCGGCGAGATGATGTTCGGGATGGCGCGGTTCGCAAGACCCGGAACGGCGCGAGACCCCAACTTCGTCTGCCGCGACCTCGACCAGCTCGAGAACTACTGCCACTACGTCGCGGCGACCGTGGGAGGGTTGCTCACGAGGCTCTTCCACCACGTCTTCTCGGGCGAGACCAGCGCCCCGCCCTCCGAGATCCTCGAGCGCGGCCGGCGGTTCGGCCTGGCGCTCCAGATGACGAACGTCCTCAAGGACCACCGGCGCGACCTCGGCCGCGGCGTGTCGTTCCTCCCTCCGGGCGTGCTCGAGCGCGACGGGAGCGAGTGGCGGCTGACCCCCGCGGGGCTCCGCTCGTACCTCGCGCGCGTCCTCGCGCACCTCGACGAGGCACACCGCTACGTGCTCTGGATCCCGTCCGCCCAGCGGGGCGTCCGCCTGTTCAGCCTCTGGGCGCTGCACCTCGCGCTCCGCACGCTCCTCCTCGCGGCGCGGCCGGGGGCGGCGGTGCTCCCGAAGGTCTCGCGCGAGGAGCTCGCGCGGATCATCGCGCGCGCCGAGGAGGCCGTCGCGGACGACGCGGCGCTCGAGCGACTCTACGAGGGCTACCGCGCCGACCTCATCGCGCTCCTCGAGGATCTCCCGGGGCGCGACGCCCTGGCTCTCCGCGCGCGGACGCTCGCTCCCTAGCGCCCCGCGAGGGATTCTCGCTGGGGCGGCCGCCTCTCGCAACCCTCCGGCCCATCCGCCTACCGAAAAACGCTGTGTCCGCCAACACACATAAAACAGATTAAAACACTAAGATAGTTGTTAAAACATGGGACAAACGGTAGAATCGCGGTCTAGCTGACCGATCCCCCAAAAGGGTTCCGAGAAGGGAGAGAGCCAATGACGACTGCCGCCCGCAGCCTCGACGCTACCTTCGCCCCGTCGGGCCGTTATGCCCGGTATCTCGCCACCGTGCTGAGCGATCGCGAGACGTTCTTCACCGAGGTCGCGGATGGCGTCGACCTCGCGAGGAAGCTCCGCTACTCCATCGCCACGATGGTCCTCCTCGCGGCCGCGTACGGTGCCGCCGCCGGGGCCTACGCCGGACCCCTCCAGGCCCTCTCCGCGGGGGTCAAGTTGCCGCTCCTCTTCCTCGCGACGCTCGTCATCTGTTTCCCGGGCTTCTTCGTCGTCCAGGTCCTCGTGGGCTCTCGCCTGCGGCTCATCCAGGTGCTGACGCTCGTCTCCGGCGCGCTCGCGCTCACCGCGGTCCTCCTCGCGGCCGTGATCCCCATCACCACGTTCTTCCTGCTCACCGGGGCGAACTACTACTTCCTCGAGCTCATGCACGTCGCGATTGTCCTCGGCAGCGGGCTCGTCGGGATGTGCGCGCTGCACGAGGGCCTTTCGCTCGTCTGCGAGAAGCGCGGCGTCTACCCGCGGAAGGCGATGACCATCATGCGCGTCTGGGCGCTCCTCTTCGCGTTCGTGGGCGTCCAGATGGCGTGGAACCTCCGTCCCTTCCTCGACGACCGGGGCCAACCGTTCCAGCTCCTCCGCCGCTACGAGGGGAACTTCTACGCGGCGATCCTCTACTCGGTGCAGCGGCTCGCCAGCGGCGAAGAGAAGGGGGCCCCATCCGCGGCGGGCGACGAGGCGGGAGCGCCCTCGAGGAGCCTGTTCGAGCGGGAGCCGAAGGCGGGGGCCGAACCCGGGACCGAGGAACGCCGATGAGCGAGCGAGAAGGATCCTCGGCCGAATCCGCCGACGGGCACGAGATCCTCACGCTCGAGGAGGTGGCGCGCTACCTCCGCCTCAAGCCGCAGACGATCTACAAGTGGGCGCAGGAGAAGCGGATCCCCGCGGTCAAGCTCGGGAAGGAGTGGCGCTTCCGGAAGAGCGTCATCGACCGGTGGCTCGACGAGCGGATGCTCGGGGAGGGATCGGGCTTCGGCCACCTGAGAGGCGACCCTCCTTGAGCGCGGGCCGGCCATCCCCTTCATGAGCGTGGGAGAGAACCGGCGGGAGGGGGCAGCGCGAGGAGGCGCTCCACTCCCTCGGCGAGGTCGTCCGGGCGTGTGAGGAGGCTCAACACGAGGTAAGCCTCATCGGCGAAGTCGTAGAAGTGTCCGGGGTGCACGAGGACGTCGCGCGCGAGGAGCGCGAGCGCCCACTCCTCTTCGGTTCGCGTGCGCGGCACGCGCACGACGGCGCTCCAGCCTCCTTCGACGCGGAGCATCTCGAGCTCGGGGCGCGCCCGGAGGCGCGCCGCGAGGAGGTCGCGGTTGGCGCGCAGGCGCGCGAGGGCGCACTCGCGATACGCGTGGCGTCCCGCGAGGAGCCGCGGGAGCGCGCGCATGGCCGGCGTCGAGACGGAGAGGAACGCGTCCGCGATCCAGTCGAGACGGGTGAGCGCCCCGTCGGCGAGCGCGGCGGGGCCCGCGACGACGATCCACGCGAGCTTGATCTGCGGGAGACCCGCCGCCTTCGAGAGGCCGGAGAGGACGAAGGTGAGGGCGCGCGTCGCGTCGACGAACGAGGCGCGGCGCGGGGCGGCGTCGCCCGCGCTGCCGCCGGCGTCCCCGATCACGAAGTCGCCGAACACCTCGTCCGCGACGAGGGCGATGCCGCGCTCCGAGCAGAGCGCCTCGAGCGCGTCGGCCTCATCCGCGCGCACGAAGGACCCCGTCGGGTTGTTCGGATGAACGACGATCACGGCGCGCGTCCGCGGCCCGACGAGGCGCGCGACCTCCGCGGGATCGAGCGTCCAGCGGCCGTCGTAGCGGAGCGCGTACGGAACGAGGCGCGCGCACTCGAGCGCGGCGAGCGGCTCGAACAGCGGGTAACTCGGGCGCGGGACGAGGAACTCGTCGCCCGGGTCACCGAGGAGCCGGAAGAGGTGCGCGTACGCCTCGCTCGTGCTGGTGGTGAGGACGACGCGGTCGGGAGCGATGGCGAGCCCGCGCTCCGCGTAGTACGCGGCGACCGCCTCGCGCGCCGAGAGGAGGCCGCGCGGGTCGGGGTCGTGGCGGGCGTTCGCGGGGTCGGCGAGGGCCGCCGCGATCTCCTCCCCCGGGGGCGCGAGCCCGACCCGCGTCGGGTTCGACTCGGTGAGGTCGATGAGGCGCGCCCCCGCGCGCCGCTTCTCCTCGAGGAGAAGCGCGAGAGCGTTCGGATCGAAGCGTCCGGGGAGCCGCCGCGAGAACATGCGCGGATTCTAACCGATCCGGCGCGCGACTCTCTCACGACTCCCTCTTGACTCCCTCTTGACTCCCGGGTTGACGCCCGCCCAGGTGACGGGCGATTCTTGGGAGCGAATCGATGAAGGCGACCCGCTCCACCACCGAGCCACGGCGTAACGTCCAGATCGTCCTCCGCGTGAACGGCGAGGAGACCGAGGTTTCGTTCGCGCCCTACAAGACGCTCCTCGAGGTGCTCCGCGAGGACCTCGCGCTCACCGGCACCAAGCACGGCTGCGAGTTGGGGGAGTGCGGCGCGTGTGGTGTGCTCCTCGACGGGGAACCGGTCCTCTCGTGCCTGGTCCTCGGCGTCGAGTGCGGCGATCGCGAGGTCGTCACCGTCGAGGGGCTCGCCTCCGACGGGAAGCTCCACCCATTACAAGAGTCGTTCGCGGACCTCGGCGCCGCGCAATGCGGCTACTGCACGCCCGCGATCCTCGTCACGGCGAAGGCGCTCCTCGACGCGAACCCGCATCCGACGCGTGACGAGATCCGCGAGGCGCTCGCCGGCGTGCTGTGCCGTTGCACTGGATACCAGCAGATCTTCGAGGCGGTCGAGGACGCGATCGCGCGCGCCGCGGGCGGCGGGTGGCGCGAGCCGGAGCCCTCGACCGGCGCGCAGCGAGGCGCTGAGACGAACCGCGAGACGCGTGAGACGGTCGGTCCGAGCGAGCACCGGGCCGAGGTGGCGAGCGACAGGACCCGCCGCCGACGAGCCGAGAAGAAGCCGTGAGCGCGCGCCCGCTCCGGATCATCGGCGTCCCGCGCCGCCGCGTCGACGGGCGCGCGAAGGTCACGGGACAGACGCGATTCGCGGACGACATCGTACTGCCGCGGATGCTCCACTGCAAGCTGCTCCGCGCCACGGTCCCGCACGCGCGGATCGCGCGCGTCGACGCGTCGCGCGCGCTCGCGCACCCTGGCGTGCGCCTCGTCCTCACGGGGCGCGACGTTCCGATCCCGTACGGCATCCTCCCCGTGAGCCAGGACGAACACGCTCTCTGCGTCGACAAGGTCCGCTTCGTCGGCGACCCGGTCGCCGCGGTCGTTGCGCGCGACGAGCTGACGGCGACGGACGCGCTCGACCTCATCGACGTCGCGTACGAGCCGCTCGCGACGATCGCGGACTCCGAGGAGGCGCTCGCGACACCCGAGCCGCGCATCCACGACTACGGCGACGAGGGGAACGTGCACAAGCGCGTCGCCCTCGCGTTCGGAGACGTCGAGGCCGGCTTCGCCGAGGCGGACCGCGTCTTCGAGGACCTCTTCTTCTACGAGGGGAACACGCACCTGGCGATCGAGCAGCACGCGGCGGTCGCGGCGGTCGACCCCGATGGGAAGATCACGCTCTGGTCGAGCACGCAAACGCCGCACTACGTGCACCGCGCGCTCGCGAAGGTGCTCGGCATCCCGGCCGCGCACATCCGCGTGATCGCGACCCCGAACGGCGGCGGCTTCGGCGGGAAGAGCGACCCGTTCCACCACGAGATCGTCGTCGCGAAGGCGGCGCTCCTCCTCGACCGGCCGGTCAAGATCTGCCTCACGCGCGAGGAGGTTTTCTACTGCCACCGCGGGCGGCACCCCGTCCTCATGTCCTTCAAGACGGGCGTGAAGAAGGACGGGACGATCACGGCGATGCATCTCCGCACGCTCATCGACGGCGGGGCGTACGGCTCGTACGGCGTCGCGAGCACGTTCTACACGGGGGCGCTCCAGACGGTGACGTACCGCGTGCCGCGCTACCGCTTCGAGGGGTGCCGCGTCTTCACGAACAAGCCGCCGTGCGGGCCGAAGCGCGGCCACGGGACGCCGCAGCCGCGCTTCGGGCAGGAAGTGCAACTCGACAAGATTGCCGAGGCGCTCGCGATCGACCCGGCGGAATTGCGGCTCCGCATCGTCGAGCAACCGAACACCGTCACCGCGAACTACCTGAGCATCGGGACGATCGGGCTCGCCGAGTGCGTCCGGCGCGTCGTGGCGATCTCCGGCTGGAAGGAGAAGTTCCGGAAGATGCCGGACGGGCGCGGCGTCGGGCTCGCGTGCTCGGCGTACCTCTCGGGCGCGGGGCTCCCGATCTACTGGAACGCGATGCCGCACTCCGGCGTCCAACTCAAGCTCGACCGCGGCGGCGGCGTGACGGCGTTCTGCGGCGCGACGGAGATCGGGCAGGGGTCGGACGATGTGCTCGTCGCGTGCATCGCGGAGGTGCTCGGCGTCGAGCCGTTCGACATCCGCGCGGTGACGGGCGACACGGACCTCACGCCAGTCGATCTCGGGTCGTACTCGAGCCGGGTGACTCTCATGATGGGGAACGCGGCGATCCAGGCTGCGGAGAGGGCGCGGGAGATGCTCGCCGTCGCGGTCGCGAAGCATCTCGAGATCCCGAAGGATCGCCTCGCGTTCGCGGAGCGCCGCGTTTTCGACGTCGAGGAGCCGGCGAAGGGCGTCGCGTTCCACGAGGCGGTCTGCCTCGCGGAGGCGCTCTTCGGCACGGTGGGGACGGTCGGGTCGTACACGCCGCCGGCGTCGGTCGCGCGCTACAAGGGCGCCGGCGTCGGGCCGTCGCCGACCTACTCGTACACCGCGGCGGTCGTTGAGGCGGAAGTCGATCGCGCGACCGGTTGGGTCTCGGTGCCGCGGGTCTGGATCGTCCACGACATCGGGAAGGCGATCAACCCGACGCTCGCACGCGGGCAGGTCGAGGGGAGCGTCTACATGGCGCTTGGCGAGGCGCTCATGGAGGAGCAGGCGTTCCGGCGGCTGCCGCCGCGGCTCTCGGGCGCGCTCGTCCACAAGTTTCCCTCGATGCTCGAGTACAAGAGCCCGACGGCGCTCGACATGCCGGAGGTGATCACCGAGTTGGTCGAGGAACCGGACCCGCGCGGTCCGTTCGGCGCGAAGGAAGTGGGGCAGGGCCCGCTTCTTCCGATGATGCCGGCGCTCGCGAACGCGGTGCACGACGCGGTCGGCGTGCGGATCGACGAGGTGCCGATCACGCCGGAGAAAGTGCTCAAGGCGCTCGAGGAGAAGGCGGCGGGCCGGCCGGGGCGGTACGGGCCCACGCGCTTCCCCGAGATCGCGTGGCCAGCGGCGCTCGTCGTGCCGCCGCCGTGGGAGGGGGGCGACGGGCGCGCCGTGAACGAGGCGGCGCGGAGCACGCGCGAGACGGCGCGCGCGGCGAAGGCGATCCGCACGTGAGCCGGGCGACGCGCCCATGATGCGGCTTCCGTACTTTCGCTACCGCGCGCCGCGGACGATCGCCGAGGCGGCGGCGTTCCTCGCGGAGGACCCGCGCGAGTCGATGCTCCTCGCGGGCGGCACCGATCTCTTGCCGAACATGAAGCGCCGCCAGCAGACGCCGAAGACGCTCATCGGATTGCGCGGCGTGGCGGAATTGCGCGACGTTCGCGAGGTCGATGGGAACGGCGGCGGCGCGCACGGTTTCGGTCTCGGCGCCGGGCTCCGCCTCTCCGAGATCGAGCGCGACGAGCGCGTGCGCGCGCGCTACCCCGCCCTCTGGCAGGCGGTCGCGCAGATCGCGACGCCGCACCTCCGCAACATGGGGACGCTCGGCGGGAACCTCTGCCTCGACACGCGCTGCAACTACTACGATCAGAACTACGAGTGGAGGAAGGCGATCGACTTCTGCATGAAGAAGGACGGCGAGATCTGTTGGGTCGCGACGTCGAGTCCGAAGTGCCTCGCGGTCTCGTCGACGGACGCCGCGCCCGCGCTCGTCGCGCTCGGGGCGCGCGCGCGGCTCGTATCGGCGCGCGCCGAGCGCGTCGTGCCCCTCGCGGACTTCTACCGGAACGACGGGATCGCGTACCTCACGCGCGGTCCGGACGAGATCCTCGCCGAGGTGTTGCTCGGGCCGGCCGACGGGTGGCGGAGCGCGTACTGGAAGCTCCGCCGGCGCGGCTCGTTCGACTTTCCGATCCTGTCGGTCGCGGCCGCCGCGCGGATCGATCGCGGCGGCGTCGTCGAGGAGGCGCGCGTCGTGCTCGGCGCGGTCGCGTCGCGCCCGCTCGAGGCGCCGGATGCGGCCGCGTTCCTTGTGGGGAAGCGCCTCGGAGACGACGACGTCGTCGCGGAGGCGGCGTCGCTCGCGGCGCGCGTCGCGAAGCCGATGGACAACACCGATTTCGCGCTCGGCTGGCGCAAGAAGGTCGCGCGCGCGTTCGTCGTCTGCGCGCTGCGCGAGATCCGGGGCGACGACGTGCGCGCCGAGCGGCTGCGCTACGCGCGGATGGCGCTCGGCGTGGGGGACTGACGGCGGATCCGGACCGCACGCCCCCGGAGCCTGGATCCGCGGGTCCGCGTCCCCGAATCGCCGTCTGCACCCCGGCCGCGGGCGCCGGGACCCGCATGGGCTCCCCCAAGGCGCTCCATCCCATCGCGGGGACGACGTTCCTCGAGATGATCCTCGCGTCGATGAGAGATGCCGGCGTCGCTCCACACTTTGTCGTCGCGCGCGCGGCCGACGACGGCCCGCCGATGCGCGCGGCCTGCGCGCGCCATGACGCGCGGCTCCTCGTGAACCCTGATCCCGATCGGGGCATGCTCTCGTCGATCCACGTCTGTCTCGACGAGATCGCGCGCGCGGAGGCCGCATCGTCCGCCGCGCCGCGCCTCGACGCGCTCTTCGTCGCGCCGGTCGATTGCCCGCGCGTCCGCGCGGCGACGATCGCGCGGCTCGCCGAGTCGTTCGCGGCGACGCGCGCCCCGATCGTCGTCCCCCGATTCGGCGACCGCCGCGGCCACCCCACCCTCTTCGCGCGCGCCCTCTTCGCCGAGTTGCGCGCGGCCCCTCTCGACGTCGGCGCGCGCGCCGTCGTGCGCGCCCACGCCGCGGACCGCCTCGAGGTCACCGTGGACGACCCCGCGGTCCTGGAGGACTTCGACCAACCTCGCGGGAGAGATCCGCTCCACGGCTAGCGCACCCGCACATCCCACGCGCAGGGCACCCGACACGTGGTCGGGTTCGGGGGAGGGCACGGGGCGCCGGCGACGCCATCGTGACAACGAGGTTCGATCATTGGGGGCCCAGCGGCGTCAAGGAGACACCCGGCCGCCGCCGCCGGCCCGGTCGTTCGCTCCTCGACCTGGCTCGCCCTGCGCGATCGGGTAGTGCGTGACGATGAAGCCGGCGAGGGACTTCCCGATGAGGTCAGACCCACGGTCGTCGAAATGGTCCGCCGTGTTCTCGGGCTCGTACCCGTAATCTCCCATGTCCAATCCATCGAAGATCTGCGAGAAGGACTTCACCGCGAATCCCGACTCTTCGTAGAGACCCGCATCCCGCTCTTCGATGAATCCCGTCGCGATGGCCGGGATGCGCTTCCCACGGCAGATCGCTCCGAAGGCTCTCACGTCGCGCTCCAAGTGTTCCCGGCCGATGACGTCATGATACCGGGCCGGCACCTGATCCTTCCCTCTCGGCGGATGGGGGGCGTGAGCGGGGTTCTTCTCGCGCGCTCTTGGCGTGCCCACCAGGCCCGGAGAATCGAGAAGCAGGTCAGGCACGTAGCGCTCCACCAAGGGCAAGACATGCTTCCGACCAAAGCCCGAGTACAGCGCCTTCTTCCACGCCCGCGACAGGAACACGCTCGCGTGGATCGAGCGATTCAGCCAGGGCCAGCGTGGCTGGACGTAGTTCGAGATGTGCTCGTCATTGATGCAGTACTGGAGAATGACCAAATCGGGCGCCCATTGCAGGGCCTTGGTGCGGAGGACCTCGAGTTCTTGAGACATGTTGTAACCAGGCACTCCGAGATTGAGGACCCTCACCTTCTTGCAGGTGAGCGATCTTAGGTGAGACTCCAATCGGGCTGGGAACGCAGCCTCGGCCGCCGACGAGCCTACCGAATACGCATGCGAGTCACCGATGACGGCGATGACGAAGTGCTCGGACAGGCTGGAGGGTTCGAAGTCGGCATCACGCATTCCGAGGGAATTGATTTGGGGGTACAGCGGATTCAATTCGAAGATCAATCGCGGGTTCCGGCTCGCGATGGACTGCGAAGGAGGCCGCGGAAGAACGCGTCTGGCGAGAAGCTCGATGCAAAGGAAGGGGATCCCGATGCCGAGGACGCAGAACAAAAGAACGCTCTTGGACGTCGCGATCCGATGCGGTCGCGGCGAACGCGCTACCTTAGGACGACCAGCCGACGAGAGGCACTCCACGTCGGTCCCCACAGACTGCACAGGTAAACGCTCGCCGAGACCCGTCGGCCCGCCGCGTCGCGGCCGTCCCACACCGCCTGGCCAGGGCCCGCGGGCAGGACATCGGCGGAGCTCCTTTCAAGCGACTGTTCGTCTTGCCGATTGTCATACGGGTTGCGCGATGATACCGCGCGCCGGGCCAAACCGTCCACCGGGCCCCGTCGGAACCGAATCGTGCTATGCTCCCGACCTCACGCCGCGCGAGCGCGGGACCCTCGGACGTCGGCGCAGGAAAGGAGAGCAGCCATGCATCTCGCCACGGAACGCCCCACTCTCTTGACCCGCGAAGGAATCGGCTGGAGAAATCTGGACGCGAGGACCCTCCGCATCGAGATCGACGTCGAAAACCTGCTCGACGTCGCGATCCCGGCGGATACGCTCGTGATCGAGGCGGCGCCATTCGGCGCGTTCGTCCCGTGGAGGCCGCTCACGCAGGTCGGCGTCCCGCCGCTCGTCCCCGGCGAGAGGCGGCGACTCACCGCCGACGTGCCGATGGGCGACCTGCCCGAGGACTCGCCCGTGACGAGGCGGCCTCACGTCCACTGGGCCGGAAACCTCAACGTCTGGTTCTCGAAGCGTCCCGAGGAGGCGGTCGAGCGCCACCGGATCTTCGATCTCGTCGTCCCGCGAGGAAGCCACACTCTCGTTTCCCTGTTCCTGGAGGCTGGTGCGAAGTACTCGCTCGAGATCCATGGCTTGATCCCTGAGTGGTCCGCTTCGATCCGGCCGTGGGTGCAGGACAGCGCGAGCCTGTCGGCGTTCCTCGTCGAGCTGGAGAAGAAGGGGGAGACCCTCTCGGCCGGCCTGGTCAAAGCACTGATGGCCGTAGACCTCCCGGAGGGCGGAACCCTCGAAGTGCGAGCGCCAATGCGGCCCTCGCGGTGCCATCTCGAGGTGCACGTGAGACGAGAGACCGACGGCCAGGTGGTCCCCGTTGAGTTCAGCTTCGCGGCCGCGGATGAGAGCGCGACGAGTCTGGGCTGCGTGGACGTCGGGTGAGCGGGCGCGCTTGAGCTAGAGCATCTTCCGGTACGATCCACCGCGCTCCTCGGCGCGCCCTTCCTCGACCAACTTCTCGAGGCCCGCGAGGAGGGAGCGCCGCGCGAGGGCGCGCGGGGCCGGTGCGGCGTCGTCGTACGCGCGCGCGAGGACCTCGTCGAGCGGTCGGAAGTCGTCGCCGAGCGCGGCGAGCACCTTCTCCTCGCGCCGCGCGCGGTGTTCGAGGTACGCGTCGAGCACGGCGCGGCTGTCGCGCTTCGCGGGTCCGTGCGCGGGGTAGAGCGTCGCGCCCGGCAGCGCGCGGAGCCGCCGGAGCGACGCGAGGTACGTCGCCATGTGCCCCTCGGGCGGGGAGATGACGATCGTCGAGACTGTCGAGACGAGGTCGCCGACGACGAGCGCGCCGTAGCGCGACTCGCGGAAGGCGAGGTGACCCGGCGCGTGCCCCGGCGTGTGGAAGACAGCGAGCGCCCAATCCGCCCGCCCGTCGGGGCTCGCGCCGAGCGGGATCGCCTCCTCGTCCTCGAGTGCCCGCGCGACCGCGATCCGCCCGTCGAGCGCGCGCGCCGTTTCGCGATGCGCCCACACCGCGAGCCCGAGCCGCGCGGCCACCGCCGGCACCGCGCCGACGTGGTCGGGATGGTGGTGCGTGAGGAGGATCGCCGCGAACCGGCGCCCCTGCGCCGTCACGTCCTCGATCGCCTCGAAGAGCTTCTCCTGCTCTTCGGGCCCGTCCGTGCCGGGGTCGACGATGAAGACCGTTTCCTCGCCGATGAAGTACGCGTTCGTGTGGTTCGCCGGAGGGTGCGTGCTCGTGAGGAGCGAGACGATCTGGATCCCGGGCGAGAAGTAGACCTGGTGGATCTTTCCGCGCGCGTACTGGTCGGACAGCCGCCGCGCGGAGTCGAGGAAGCGGCGCGTGACGTCGTCGTGGCTCGTCTCGGCGGCGCGCGCTTCGGCGAGGAGTCGGAGGAGGATGACCGCGGGCGGCACGAGGAGCAAATCCCCCGCGCGCCACGACGCGAGGGCGTCGCGGGCCGAGACGAACGCGCCGCGCGTGAGCTCCGCCTCGAGGACCGAGGGCTCCTCGGCGGAGAGGAGATCGACGACGAAGAAGGCGGTGTCGTAGCGCGCCGGGGAGAAGGGGGGCGTGATCATCCGGCAGAGCGGTGCGATGCGTTCGGCGTCGACCGCGAGGCCCGCGCCGGCGAGGAAGTCGCCGAAGCCGAGCGCGCCGCTCACGATCCGATCGCGGGCGGCCGCGCGCTCGCCGGCGTCGGGGACGCGCCCCCCGCGCACGCCGCGCGCGACGAGGATCCCCGTCTCCTCGAAGAGCTCGCGGGCGGCGGCCGCGATCCATCGCGGCTCGATCGCCGGCTCGCCGCGCGCCGCCGCCGCCGCGAGCGGCGACGGACCGCCGGCGATCGGCACGCGTTCGTCCTCCGATTCGACGACGCCTCCGGGAAAGGCGTGGTAGCCTCCGAAGAAGGCGAGCTCGGGGCGGCGCTCGACGAGGTACACCCCCTCGGGAGATCGGGCGCGCCGCAGGAGGATTCCCGCGGCTGGGCGAAGTCTGTCGCGGTCGCTCACGGCGACATCTTATCCGAACGGCACGACACGAGTGGACGGAATGACGGGGGAGACCGACGTGGATCTCGGCCACTGGAACGAGGGCTCGACGTATGGCGATCGCGTGGACGCGAGCGCGGCCGGCTCGAGCGTCCTCTCGTTCTACGCGGCGCGCTACCGCCACACGAGCGAGGCGGGATGGCGCGCGGCGATCCTCGGAGAGCGCGTCACGAGGAACGGCGCCTCCGTCGCGCCGGAGACGACGCTCGCCGCCGGCGACCGCCTCGAGTTCCGCCGGCCGCCGTGGCGCGAGCCGCCCGCGCCCCGCGCGTTCGACGTCCTCCACGAGGGCGACGACGTGATCGCCGTCGCGAAACCATCCGGCCTCCCCGTTCTCCCCGGAGGCGGCTTCCTCGAATCGACGCTCCTCCACCTCGTGCGCGCGAGCGACGCCGCGCGGCGCGGCGCCTCACCCGTGCACCGCCTCGGGCGCGGCACCTCCGGGATCGTCCTCTTCGGGAGGACGCGCGCCGCCTGCGACGCGCTCGCCGAGGAATTCCGGCGGCGGCGCGCGGTCAAGCTCTACCTCGCCGTCGCGCGCGGCGTGGAGATGCCGGATCGATTCGACGCGCGACATCCGATCGGCCTCGTCGACGTCCCGCCGATCGGGCCTGTCCACGCGGCGACGCCCAGCGGGAAGCCCGCGGAGACGCGGTTCCGCGTGATCGCGCGCGACCGGCGCGCCGGGCGCTCGCTCCTCCTCGCGCGCATCATCACGGGACGCCCGCACCAGATCCGCATCCACCTCTCGGCGTCGGGCTTTCCGCTCGAAGGAGACCCGTTCTACGTCGTGGGCGGCGTGCCGCGCCCGACGCGGCCCGCCGAACCGCCTCCGCGCGTCGGCGATTGCGGCTACAGACTCCACGCGTGGGCGGTTCGCCTGCGGCACCCCGCGGGCCGCGGCCTCCTCGCCGTCCGCGCGCCGCTGCCGGACGGGTTTCTCGACGGGCTCGGCCCCGCCGATGCCGTGGCCGCGGCCGAGGCGTTGCGCTAGGGAAGGATCCCCTTCGGGACGAGCCAGGGGTGGATCTCGATGAGGAGCCGCCCCGCCTCGACGGCGGGATCCGTGTCGGCGAGCGCCTTCGCTTCCTCGATCGACCCGACCTTGAAGACGAAGACCCCGCGCAACGCGCCGCCGTCCGTGAATGGCCCCGCGAGGACCAACTTCCCCTCGTCGCCGAGCCGCCGGATGTTCGCCATGTGCGCCTCCTGCAGGTGCTCGACCTCGGGCGTGACCTCCGGCGTCCACTTCGGACCGCGCGACAGGAGGCCCATGTAGTACGTCACCATCTCCGTGCGCCTGCGCTTGTGCTCCTCGCGGGCCTGTCCCGCGTCTCCGCTCGTGTCCGCGGCCCCTGGCCGCACGGCGTCCTCCGCGAACGCGTGAGCGGGTAGGAGAAGCGCCAGAACGAGCGTTGCCGAAGCGGTGCGAGCGAGCATGGCGGACCTCCGAGTCGTGGATTCTTTTGTTGATTCCCGAGTTGGGGCGCTCACGCGAGGATCGCGCCGCGGAGAATGGTCACGGCGCCTCCCGAGAGGAACACGCGGTCTCCCTCGAGCCGGCCGTGGACGACGCCGCCGCGCGCGGACGCCTGGTAGCCGACGATCTCGCTCTTCCCGAGCCGCCGCGACCAGAAGGGGACGAGCGAGCAGTGCGCGACGCCCGTCACCGGGTCCTCGTCGATCCCCCAGGAGGCGGCGAAGTAACGCGACACGATATCGTGCTCGCCCGCGGCCGCGCGCGCCGTCACGATGACGGCCGGAGGCACCTCGCGCCGGAGCACGCCGAAGTCGGGGCGCACGGCGCGCACGGCGTCCTCCGACGCGAGGACGAGGAGGTAATCGTGGTCGCCGAGGCCTCGCTCGGGCGTGCGGAACGCCTCGACCGGCGCGACGCCGAGCGCGCGCACGACCGGCTCCGGAGCTGTCACCGGCGCGGTTGGAATCGCTGGGAGGTCGATCTCGACGCGCCCGCCGCGCCGGTGCGCGCGCAGGACGCCGCTCCGAGTGTGGAATCGCGCGATCTCCTCGGGCCCGAGGACACCCGTCTCCCACAGGATGTGCGCGCTCGCGAGCGTGGCGTGTCCGCAGAGCGGCACCTCGGTCGTCGGCGTGAACCAACGCAGATCGAAGCCGTCCGCCGCGCGCGCGAGGAACGCGGTCTCCGCGACGTTCATCTCCGCGGCGACCGCCTGCATCCACGCGTCGGGGCGCGGCTCGTCGAGCCAGCAGACCCCCGCGGGGTTCCCGCGGAAAGCCTCCTCCGCGAAGGCGTCGACCTGGTAGATCCTCGTCTCCCTCGGCGCCTCTTTCGACATCACGCGGCGATTATACGACTCCGCGTCGCGGCGCGGCAGGGCCGCTCGCGGGCGCCGGTCGAGGCCCGGTCGTGGCGCGTGTGGTGCGCTGCTCGCGCCACCCGCTGATCGAGAGCCGCACGAGGTCACGCCCATTGCGGAGCGTCGTACGGAGAAAACCGTCGCGCTCCCACCGCCGCGCGGAGGTCGTCACGCAGTCGTCGAGGAGCAGGAGCGGCCCCAGGCGCTTCATCCGGCGGACCAGGTCGAGGTCCTCGCCGACCGGAAAGTCCCGGAACCCGGCGAGCGCCTCGAATGACGCGCGGCGCAGGAACAGCCCCTGGTCGCCGTAGGGGAGACGGAGGTACCGGCAGCGGCGCGCGACACCCCACTCGACGACGCGATAGCGGCGCCGCGGCGAGTCGAGCCGGAATCGGAACGCGCCGCCGACCGCGTCGGGGCGCGCCGCGAGCGCCGCGGGGAGGCGAGCGACCGCATCGCGCTCGACGACCGAGTCCGCGTGGAGGAAGAGGAGGATGCGGCCTCGCGCCGCCGCGGCGCCGGCGTTCATCTGGCCCGCGCGCCCGCGCGCGCCCACGATCCGCCGCGCCCACGGAAAGAGCGCGAGCCGCTCCCACGTCGCGTCGGTGCTCCCCCCGTCGCAGACGATCACTTCGATTTCGCCGCTCGCGCCGGGAGCCGTCGAGCGCGCGTGCAGGCCCCCGCCGCGCGGCGGCGCGAGCGCCTCGAGCGTCCGCTCGACCGTTCCCGCCTCGTTCCAGGTCGGGATGATGACGGAGACGCCCGCCCCCTCACTTGCGCTCATTGAGGCTCCAGTCGTACTCGGAATGGCTGACCCGGAGGCCCGGCTCGAGGAGGAACGCGCTGTCGGCGGCGCTCGGCGCGAAGCGCGCGACGAAGGCCAGCCGCGACCGTTCGTCCGTCCCGAAGTCCCCGCCGAACCAGTCGAGGATCCGCGAGAGGCGGACGCGCCGCGCGCGGCGGTCGATCGCGAGGGCGTCGGCCCGAGCTAAGAACACGCGGGCGTCCTCGTCGAGCTGCTCCTCGAGGCGCTCGGCGCGATACGCCTCCATGCGAAGGCGCGGACACCCGAGCGACGCGCAGACGATGGCGAAGTGGATGCGCGGCTCGCCCATCTTGCGGAGTATCTCGTGCTCGATGTCGTTCAGCGAGCGCTCTTCCGTTCCCACGTACATCCGAACGTCGTCCCACACGTTGAATCCGAGCGGCGAGACCTTCTCCTTGATGCTCTTCAGCGGGTAGAAGATGAGGATAGCCCGAACCGTGAGCGCGTTGTAGACGTTGATCCAATACGCGAGCGCTTCGGAGCGCACGAGCGAATCGACGGGGACGGACCTCATCGTGTACAAGTAATCGTCGAGGTCCCGCTCCGCTTCGCGCTTCCACGCCGCGTACCGCACGAGCCCGCGGTCATCGACGTAGGTCGACAGGAGGCGTTCCCACGTCGCGTGGTTCACGTGGCCCTCTCTCATGGGCATCAGACCTGGCGGGGGGACTTGCCCGACAAGGATCGGCACCCTGCCCGCCGCGGCGGTGTCGACGATCGGCCCCAGGGTGAACGTGGCCGATGCGAGCGCTGCGAGGACACGGCCGAGCGTGGCCCGCGGGGAGTTCATACGTCCTGCGCCGCCACCTGGAGCACCATGACCGTGATGTCGTCCTGGGGCTCCACGTCGCCGAGGAAGTCGCGCAGCCCGTCGAGGACGCGGCCCGAGACCTGCTCGGACGTCAACTCGCCCGGTAGCCCGGCCACGAGATCGCAGAGCCGCTCCTCGCCGAACTCCTCGCCGCGCTCGTTCACCGCCTCGCTCACGCCGTCCGTGTAGAAGAGGACTCGGTCGCCCGCCAGGAGCGGAACGGCGTCCTCCTCGAACGCCGCCTCCTCAAGGATGCCGAGGAGGACCCCGCCGCGGTCGAGGTTGATCCGCTCGCCGCCCGCGCGCAACACGACCGGGAAATTGTGCCCCGCGTTCGAGAACGAGATCCGGAGGTTCTCCTCGTCGACGTGCGCGAGGAAGAAGGTCGCGAACTGCTCGGGCGTCGTGCTCTGGTAGACGAGCGTATTGATGTTCCGAACGATCGTCGAGACCGAGCGCACCGACGCCGCCTGCGTGCGGAGCGAGGCCTGGAGCATCGAGGAGAGGAGCGCGGCGGGCACGCCCTTCCCCGAGACGTCCGCGATCGCGAGGAAGAACGCGCCGTCCCCGAGGTGAACGAGGTCGTAGAGGTCTCCGCCCACCTCCTTCGACGGGATGTTGATCGCGTGGACGTCGAGCCGCGGCGTCCTCGGGAAGACCGACGGCAGGAACGTCCGCTGAATCCTCCGGGCGAGGGAAAGCTCCTCCTCCATGCGCGCCATCGCGACGCGGTCCCTCAGCAAGAGGCCGTTCTGGAGCGACACCGACATCTGGTCGGCGAGCATCGAGAGGAGCGACGCGTCCTCGGCGGTGTAGTCGGTGCCGGTCACCTTCTCGCCGAGGAGGAGCGCCCCCACCGTCTCGCCTCGCGATCGGAGCGGCACGACGAGCGCCGCGCCGAGCCGCTCGGCGAGGAACGCGCGATCGGCCGCGTCGAGGCGCGAGCCGGGCTGCGTGAGGCGGATCGGCTCGGACGTCCTGGGGAGGCGCGCGAGGACCTCCGCGAGGCGCTGGAGGTCCGGCCGCGCGATCGGTTCCCCGGCGCCCGAGTGCACGAGCGCCCCCTCGCGCGGCAGCGCCACGATGTGCGCCGAGCGCAGCATGAGCGCCTCGGCGATCGTCCGGATCGAACTCGAGAGGAGGACGTCGAGCTCGATCGTCGTCATGAGTTCGCGGCCCAGATTTCGCAAGACATTCCGGTAGTCGGTCGGGTCGCGGAGGAACATCGCCTCGAGGCGACGCTCGAGCCATGAGATCGCGGGCTGGAAGAGGACGAGCGCGATGATGAGGAAGACCGGCTCGAGCACGCGCGCGTCGACGCCGGTGAGGCGAGTGATCCACTGCGTCGCCTGAACGAGCACGAGGAGGTAGAATCCGACAAGCGCCGCGGAGGCGACGGCGTACAGGATCGCCCGGCGCGCGAGGATCTTCGCGTCGAGGAACTTGTAGCGCACGATCGAGTACGCGATCGCGCCCGAGCCGACCGTGAGCGCCGCGGTCGTGAGGAGCGACCGCGCCCAGTCGGGGATCGCGACGTCGAGGAGGGTCGGCGCCGGCGAGGCGAGGCTGTAGAGGGCGAGGCACCCCGTGAGCCCGAAGCCGATGACGCGCAACTGCTCCTTCAGGCGCGTCACCTGCGCGCGGCGGTAACTATCGATCAACAAGATTGCCGTCGCGCCGCCGTACGCGAGGTTGACGAACGAGAAGAACCCTTTGTGGAACCGGAGGAAGAGGTCGAACGCGATGCCGCCGAGGCTCACGAGGACGCCGCGCCAACCGGTCGCGGCGAGGTGGGGGAGCGGGATCCGCTCCTGGAAGACGGTGACGCCGAGGAGGAGAAGGAAGTGCGCGACGTGCGGCGCGAAGACGACCGCCCCGAAACTCCGCACCCGGCGCGCGAACGGCCGCTCTTCGGGGAAGACCGCGGCGAAGAGGAAGAGCGTCGGGAAGAAGAACTCCCAGAGGTACGCGAAGTGCTGGAAGATCCCCGCCGGGGGGGTCGGCCCGAAGACGGGACCCGCTCCCGCCGCCGCCGGGCGCGCCGCCAGGAAACCGAGCGCCCCGAGGATCGAACCGACGCCGCCGAAGAAGAGCGTGAACGCGACGACGCGGTTCAGACGGTGCCGCGCGTTCTCGCGCAGGACCAAGAAGCCGAGGAGGAAGGCCAGCCCCCCGACGCAGAGATTCAGGCTCGCGAGGACGAGGTAGAGGTTCATTCGGCTGGGTCGGCTCCGCTCCCGGTCGGTGGGTAGGATGGGCGAGGGGACATCGGCCTACCTACGAAGCCCGCGGGCCGGCGGTTCCGTCCGGGGGCGTCGACTCGCGCATTGTAGGGACCGGAGGAGCGAGCCGTCCAGCCCGGCGGCGCCGGCCTCGGCCGCCTGGCGCCGCCCGCGCGCGCTTCGACGACGCGTCACCGAGTCCGGGGAGGAGTCCGGGGGGTGGATTGACACCGACGGCCTTCCGGGCATAGCCTCTCTCGCCGGCTCGACCGAACTCCCGCCGGCCGCTTGCCACGACGGACCGGCAGGCCGAACCGTTCATCCCAACTCAAGGAGGGGAAAGCGATGTCCCGTAGTCTCCGAACCGCCATCCTCGCTCTCTGTTGCGCCGCGCCGATCGTGTGGGGCGTGAACGCGATGGCGGGCGACGAACATCCCAAGAAGGCCGAACACCCGACCGGCAAGGCCGAGCACCCGACGAAGGCCGAGCATCCGACCGGCAAGTCGGAGCATCCGACGAACGCCGCCGACATGGCCGCCATGATGCCGAAGCCGGGCCCGATGCACGCCTATCTCCAGAAGATGGTCGGCAAGTGGACGTACAAGAACACGATGAAGATGGACCCGAGCGCCCCGGCGATGGTCGCGGATGGAACCGAAGAAAACACGAGCGTCTGCGGCGGCCTGTACATTCTGACGACGAGCACCTCCCGCGGCCCCATGCCGTTCGAGGGGCACGGCATCATGGGGTACGACGAGTCGAAGAAGATGTTCACGGGCGCGTGGGTGGACAACATGGGCACGGCGATCTACCTGATGGAGGGGACGCCGAACGCGGATGGGACGGTGATCAACTACACGATGACCGGCCCGGACCCGCAGACCGGCGGGACGATGAACTGCGCGATGGTCTGCGAAATGAAGAGCGCGAACGCGCGGTCGTTCAAGATGTGGCACGGCCCGAAGCCCGAGGGTGAGCCGATGATGGTCATCGACTACGCGAAGGCGGGAGTGCAGGTCGGCGGCCGATAGGCGGTCGACCGGCGGCCGGCGGGCCGTGGGGCGCACGAGACGCGGGGCGGTCGTCGCCGCCGCGCTCTCGTGCGCCCTCGTCGCTTGTTCCGGCCTCTCGGATCTCAGCGAGGAGACCCTTGCCGCCGCCGAATCGCGTTGGCGCGCGGCGGGGGTCGATTCGTATCGGATGGCGCTCGACGTCCAGGGTGATCGCGTCGAGCGCGAGCGCTACGTCGTGGTCGTGCGGAGCGGCGCGGTCGATACGCTCCTCCGCGACAGATCGCCCGTGACTTCCGGGAGCCCCGAGGACTACTCCGTTCCCGGGCTCTTCGAGATTCTGCGCCGCGAGCGCGAACTGGCGGAGCGGCCGAGCCTCCTCGGCGCGCCGGCCGGCTACCGCGCGTACCTGAAGGCGCGCTTCGACCCGCGGACCGGCCGGCTCGTCGAGTACGACCGGAGCGTCGGCGGGGCGTCGAACCGGATCCGGATCGTCGTGCGCGAGTTCGCGCCGATCTCTCCGCGGGGAGGTTGAGTGGCGTGGGCGATCCGCGTTCCTGCCGATGCGACGTCCTGACGGGGACGGGCGAGATCAGCGTGAGGCGGCTTCCCGCTCCCGAGGTCTCCTACGAGGCGGTCTGCGCGTCGTGCGGCACGGCGTATTGGCTCTCCGCCGCCGAGGCGGAGGGGAGGCTCGCGCCCGAGATCCTCGCGAAGGGGCGGGGCGCGCTCGCGGAGATGACCACGCGGTACGCGGCCCCCACGGCGGTCGCCGATCGCCGCGCCCGCGAGCGGTTCGCGTTCCTCCGTCCGGTCCGGGACGCCGCGGTTCTTTTCCTCCGCCGCATCCGAGGCGGAAAGAAGTCTCGTTGACGCCTCCCGCTCGAACCGATAGGCTCCTCGAATTCGCGCGCCGTCGCGTCCGGCGGCGCCGCCATCGAGGGGACGACGCAGGCTTGAACCGCGCGGCTGCCTTCACGACGGACCTCATCACGACGCGCTCTCCCTCCGCCGGACACGGGGGAGGCATCCCGGCCGAACCCTGACACGCCCGCCCCGCCAGACCGTCGCGCCCGCCGTCCGCAGCGTCCCCGAGCGCGCGGAGATCGACCCCCGCTACGCGTGGCGGCTGACCGACATCTATCCGGACGACGCGCGCTGGGAGGCGGAGTTCCGGCGGGCCGAGTCGCTGATCGGCGAGGCGCCGGTGTTCCGCGGCCGCCTCGGCGAGTCGGGCTCGACGGTCCTCGCCTTCCTCGCGCTGCGCGACCGGATCGGCGACCTCATCGAGCGCCTCGTGGCGTACGCGTGCCTCTCGCGCGATCAAGACACTCGCGTCTCGGGATACCAGGCGATGGCGGGGCGCGCGACGACCCTCTCGGTGAGGGCCGGCGAAGCGCTCTCCTTCGCGGATCCCGAACTCCTCGCGCTCCCGGAGGGGCGGCTCGCGGCGCTGGCCGCCGAGGAGGCGGGGCTCGCCCAGTACGCGCACGCCCTCGACGACGTCGTCCGCATGCGCCCTCACACGCTGCCGGAGGGCGAGGAGCGCCTCCTCGCGATGTCCGCCGACTTCGGCGCGACGCCGAGCGTCGTCTACAACATGTTCCACAACGCGGACCTCCGCTTCGGCTCCGTCCACGACGACGAGGGGAACGAGGTCGAGCTCACGCACGCGCGCTACGCGGCCTACCAGAAGTCACGGTCGCGCTCCGTGCGCGAGGAAGCGTGGCGCACGCTCCACGCGGGCTACCAGCGCTTCGAGAACACGCTCGCGGCGAACCTCGCCGGAAACGTCAAGCGGCACGTCTTCGCGGCGCGCGCGCGCCGATACGCCTCCGCCCTCGAGGCCGCGCTCGACGCGGAGAGCATCCCGACGGAGGTCTACCGAAACCTCGTCCGCACCGTGCGGGAGCGGATCGCGCCGCTCCACCGCTACATGGAGATCCGCAAAAAAGCGCTCGGCCTCCCCGCTCTCTCGCCGTGGGACATCGCCGCGCCCCTCACGCCCGAGGCGATCCGCAAGTATCCGTTCGACGAGGCGGTCGAGATCGTGCGCGAGGGGCTCGCGCCGCTCGGCGCCGACTACCGCGCCGCCTTCGACGAGGGGATCGGCGGCGGCTGGATCGACGTCTACGAGAGCCGCGGCAAGAGGAGCGGGGCGTACTCGTGGGGCGCCTACTCGACGAAGCCGTACCTCCTGCTCAACTACAATGACACGCTCGACGACCTGTTCACGCTCGCCCACGAGATGGGGCATTCGATCCACTCGCTCTTCACGCGGCGGGCGCAGCCGTACGTCTACGGCGGCTACTCGATCTTCGTGGGGGAGGTCGCCTCGACGACGAACGAGGCGCTCCTCATCGAGCGGTTGCTCGCGCGCGCCGGGGGTCGGGTCGAGGAGGCGACGCTCCTCAACCACTATCTCGACCAGATCCGCGGGACGTTTTTCGTGCAGACGATGTTCGCGGACTTCGAATTGGCGATCCACGAGGCGGTGGAGGCGGGGGAGACGCTCACCGCGACGTTTCTCGGCGACCTCTTCCGGAAGACGTACGAGGTCTACCACGGGCCCGGCTTCTCGCCGGACCCGCTCCTCGCCGCCGGATGGGCGAGGATTCCACACTTCTACTACAACTTCTACGTGTACCAGTACACGACGTCTTACGCGGCGGCGACCGCCCTCGCGTCGCGCATCCTCGCGGGTGACCGGGAGACGGGGGCGCGCTACATGACGCTCCTCGAGTCGGGGTCGAGCGACTACCCGGTGCGGCTCCTCGCGCGCGCGGGCGTCGACCTCACGAGGCCGGAGCCGATCCTCGACACGATCGCGCGATTCGGCGCGCTCCTCGACCGATTCGAGCCGCTCATCCTCGAGAGGGGCTCGGCCGCCCGGCCGGGGGCGGCGGGCGCGGCGCCCACACGCTGACGGTCGCTCCGCTCCGCACCATCTCCTCCGTGATTCCGACGATCGGGATCGTCGCGCCGCCGAGATCGATCTCGCAGCGGGCGGCGCGCGCGCGCCCCGGCGCGGCGTCGGTCGGGTACGGGAAGGGGACCTCGATCGCGCCGGCCGTGTCCGCGCGGAGGCGCGCGACGTACGGGAACGCGCGCCCGCGCGGCGAGCGGACCGTCGCGAGGAGGAGCGCCTCGGCGCCGGGCGAGAGGCCATCGACGCGCACGCGCGCCCCCGGGACAATCTCGTAGAGCTTCACGAAGGGGACCACGGGCGCGTCGGGGAGCGTCTCGACGCTCTCCGCGACGAGCGCGAGGTGCGCGAGCGGCGGGACGTAGCCGAACTCCCCCTCCTCGACGCCGCCCCCGTTCCGCAGCGTGAGACGATAGAGGAGCGTCGGGAGGATCTCCTCCGTGAAGCGCATCTCGCCGAGCCCCGGCTCAACGAGCCGCGACTGCGCGAGGAAGCGCCGGATGATCGACGCGTCCGGGATCATCCCCGCGAACGTCGAGGGGAGGTCCGCGACGAGAACGTAGCGGGCGCCGACGGACTCCGCGAACGCGAGGGCGCGCGCCTCGTCCGTCTCGAGGAAGAACGCGCGCACCTTCGTGGGGTCGCCGACGTGGGAGCCGAAGTTGTCGACGATGGCTGGGTGACGGCCGTGGTACTGGATGAAGTGGCCATACGACCACTCCGCGAGGATGCCCGGCGGGAGGGGCGCGGCGGGCGCAGCCGGGTCGTCGGGCGTGTTCGCGGCGGGCGCGTTCGCGGCGGGCGCGGCCATCGCGAGGTAGTCGAGGAGCGGGCGCGCGCGGTCGAACGCGATCGCGGCCTCGTCGCGCGCGCTCCAGAGCCGCCGCGCGGGGGCGAGCGCGAGGAGGATCGTGCAGGCGACGGCGGCCGCGCGCGCGCGGCCCGGGCCGCCCGCCGCGCCCGCGCCGCCGCGCGCCACGAGTGGCGCGACGGCCGTCGCGGCGGCGAGGCCGACGAACAGCGAGAGATGGGCGAGGAACCGCGCCTGAAGGACGGCGATCGCCCCGAACTGGAGGAGCGCGGCGAGGAGGAGCGCGCGGCGCGCGTCGCCGCGGAGCGCGTCGCGGGCGAGGAGGAGCGCCGCGACGGGCAGGAGGAAGCCAAGGCACGAGAGGGTCCGCGCGACCTCTTGCGCCGCGGCGCGCCACCCGCCGGAGAGGAGCGGGCGGCTTTCGGCGATCGACTCCTGCCACGGGGCGAACGTCCGCGTCGCGTAGGAGACGCCGCTCACGAATTCCGGCGCGTGGATGGCGGCGAGCCCGGCGGCGGCGAGCCACGCCGCGGCGGCGAGCGCCGCGCGGGGAACGCGGCTCGGGACGGGCGCCGCGGCGGCGCGCAGCCCCGCCGCGACGAACAGGGCGAGCGCGAGGAGCCCGGGCTGGAAGAGGCCGAAGCGGTAGTGCGCGTACGGGACGCCGGCGACGTGATACACGATGCCCCAAGGGAGGACGAGCGCGAGCGCGACGAGCGCGGCGGTCGCGGCGGTCTCCAGCGCGCGCGGGCGCTCGGCGCGCGAGGCGAAGAGCGCGGGCGCGAAGAGGAGTGGGATCAGAACGACGAGCGTGAGCTGCACGAGGAGCGCCGCCGCGAGGGCCGCACCCGCCGGCGCGCCGCTCCACCGTCCGGTCCGCGCGCCCGCCGCCGCGTCCCCGAGCGCGAGGAGGAACAGAGCGACGCAGAGCAGCTCGGCTGCATGGTGGTCGAGTTGCCCGAGCGTCGTGTAGGGCGCGTTCGCCGGCAGGAGCGACGGGGCGCCCGCGGCGAGCAGCGCGACCCATACGCGCCCCGGCCAGAGCCGCCGCGCGATCGCGAACAGCGCGAGCGCGGTCGCGGCGAAAAGGAGCGGGGGCAGGAGCGCCGCGGGCGCGCCGGGGCCCGGTAGCGCCGCGCTCGATGGGAAGACCGTGACGATCCCAGCGAGGACGAGATCGAAAAGCGGCGGCCAGATGATCCACCCGCCCTCGGGAGCATTGACGTAATTGTCCCGGAGCGCGAGGCCCGGGAACTCCGCCGCGATCCGCTCGGCTCGGCGCAGGTGATAGCAGGCGTCCGGGTCGCGGACGAGCGCGCGGCCTCCTTCGACGACATGGGACCACCGCGGCGCGACGCGCGGGACGATCGCGAGGAGGACGATGCAGAGCGCCGCGGCGGCGACCGCGGCGCGAGAGACCCCACGCTCTCCTCCCGACGGCATCGCGGGGATATTACAACAGCGAAGGGGGGATCGGATCGATCCCCCCTCTTTCGGGTGGGCCCTCGCGTGGAAGCCGAGCGCCCCTTGCCCCTGGACCCCGAATCCCTATCGCACGAACGTGATCCGCTGCGTGAACGTCCCCTCGTGCGTCGCGAGCTTCAGGAAGTAGAGCCCCGACGGGACCCGGTCCCCGGAACCGTCCCTCCCGTCCCACGAGCGCTCCCACGTCCCCGCCGGCATCGCGCCCGACGCGAGACGCCGGATCATCCGCCCCTCGACGCTGTAGACCGCGAGATCGACCGTCGTCGCCCTCGGGAGCCCGAACCGGACGAGCGCCTCGTCGCGGAACGGCTCGGGGATGCTGGGCGCGAGGAAGAGGCGGTCTGGGAGGCTCGCGGGCGGCGACACGCCGGTCACTCCCAGCACGATCGTGAAGTCCGCGTCGCTCGTCTCCGAGTCCGTCTGGAAGTTCGCGTCCTTCGCGGTCGCGCGGATTCGCGCTTGCGTCGTGGACACGTCCTCGACCGACCACGTGTACGCGCCGTCGTTCGTCTCGTTCGTCGCGATCACGATCGGGTACGTCGCGCCGCCGTCGAGCGAGAGTTCGAGATCGACGCCCGTCACGGCGAGGTCGTCCGTCGCGTTCCACGTGATCGCGGCCGTCGCCGTCGCGTCGAGCACCTCGCCGCCATTCGGTCCGATGAACGTCATCTCGGGCGCCGCGGAGGGGGGCGGGCCGATCGTGAAGTTCGCGTCGCTCACGTCCTCGCCGCTCAGGAGGCCCGGATCGTGCGCGACGACCTTGATGCGCGCGTTCGGCGTCGCGGCCTGGACCACGGACCACGAGAACGAGCCGTCGTTGGGCTCGTTCGAGGCGAGCGTTTCGTTGAAGTTGCCCCCGCCGTCGTTCGAGAAGAGGATGTCGACGCCGGTCACGCCGCTCTGGTCCGTCGCCGTCCACGTGATGTCGTGGTTCGAGCCGACGACGATGGCCTCGCCTCCGTTCGGCGACGTCACGGTGACGACCGGTGGAAGCGTGTCCGTGGCCGTCTGGCAGGCGAGAATGTAAATCTCGTCGACGCCTCCCTCGACGAGGTCTCCGACGGTCGCCCCGTCCGCCGCCTGGACGCGGATTCGAACTTGGTTGGTGAGCGCGATCACCGACTCGACGTCCACATCCAGAGACCTCCACGTCGCCGCGGAATTCGCGTCGCCGGTCGCGACGAGGTTCACCGGGTACGATGTCCCGCCGTCGTTCGAGAGCGAGATCCGGAAGAAGTCGCCCGCGGGGTCGCCCCCGGTGTCCCGCTGCCCGTGGAAGTACTTCATCGAAAGGCGCGCGCCGGTGTATGCGGAAAGGTCGAGCACGGGCGAGCGGGTCGCGGCGACGCCGTTGTCCACGTCGTCCACGCCGTCCGAGGTGTTCTGCGCCGTGATCCATCCGAAGACGCCCGGCGGCGGCGAGGCGTCGTCCGCCGGCTGGAAGGACGTCGCGTTCGGATCGATCCGGACGAACGCCCCGGTCGTCGCCGTGTGCGTCGGGTCCTGCGTCCAATCGCTCGCGGCCTCGAAGTTCTGGGAGTAGGCGAGAGTGCTCCCGACGAAGAAGGCGTGCGTCGCGGCCGGCGCCGTCGCGGGGTCCGTCTTCCGGTTGGCGAGGACGTCCTCGGCGACGATGAAGTAGTCGACGTCCGTCCCGCACGGCTGGGCGGGGATGAGCGCGTGGTACTCGTTGGGGTTCCCCGTCGCCGTCATCGTGACGTCCGTGTACGCGCCCACGCCGTTCAGCCTATAGCGCACGATGAGCGAGTCCGGGTTGAGCGCCCCCGCGGTCGAGGTGATCGTCGCCACGACGTCGTACGGCGTCGCCGTGTTCGTCGTGTTCCCGAGGGGCGCGTGCGAGATCAGGACGCCGGTGAGGATCGGCGGGCAGGTGAAGCCGTGCGCCGTCGCCGCGCCGCAGATCTCTGTGTGGTCCGGCGTACCGTTGTCGAGGTTCCCGTCGTTGTCGTTGACCACGAAATAGTCGTTGACCTGGTCCGGCTGGTCGTAGCCGGAGTTCCCGAACATCTGCCGGCTGAAGTGCCACAACTCGGCGCACTTCTGCTTGCCGAGCGCCGCGCCGTACTTCGCTTCGAGGGCCTGCCGCGTGTCCCAGTTGAACCCGCAGATCACCCGACCGGCGCTGTGGATCGGCTGCCCGATGACGTTGGCCGGGTACTGGAGCGTGTTCTCGCACGTGCGGCACCCCGAGCCGGGGCAGGAGAGGCCGTCCACGCAGTTCCCCTCGGTGAACCCGATCCCGATCACGGGCCCGTCGATGATGAACGTCCCGGCGATGTCGGAGTTCCCCTCGCCCATACCATTTGGGCCCTGCGAGCCGCCCAGGAGACTCGACTGAATGCAGTGCCCGAACTCGTGGGCCATCACGTCGCCGATCTCGCCCGTGTTGTGGCAGCCCCCGCCCGTCCGGAAGAAGTTCAGAATCGTCCCGCCCCAGTTCGCGTTGCAGGTGGCGTTGACGTTCACGTTCGCGGTCACCTTGGGGTAGGTCCACGTCGGGTCGATCGACTGGATGTAGTCGCGCGTCTTGTTGATGAAGTAGAAGCAGTCCCGCTCGTCGGCGCGGTAGGTTCCCGAGGGGAAGGTGATCGCGAGCGGCGTATCCGCGGCGATCGGGCCGGTCGCCGTGGCGTCGCCGCCCGCGCACCCGGAGCAGTTCACGTTGACGACGGGGCCGTCGAACTGCGCCGTGTACGTCTGCGTGCCCGCGCTCCCGCCGATCGAGAAGTTCCCGCCCGCGTCGGTCTCCGCCGTCCCGACGTTCGTGATGACCACGTTCATGTGCGCGAACGGCGTGTTCGCGGTGTTCCCAGCGCAGTAGCCAGGGATCTCGACGTCGCCCTTCGACGTCCCGCTGTAGAGGTTCTCGACCTGGTTCTCACGGCGGAGGACCTCGCCGGTCGTCGCGTCCACGTACGTCGCGTAGAGGCCGTACGGCTCGCTCGTGGGCACCTCGGTGCGGTGAGCGAGGCGGAACGTCATCCGCCGCTCGTCGCCCACGTCCACGAGCATCGGGAGGACGACCGTGCGATCGGCGTTGATCGGCGTCAATTCGGAGTCCTCGTCGAACGGCACCGCCGCCCGGGCGATCGCGACGGCGCTCTCGCGAGCGAGGGCCGGCGCCAGCGGAATCGAGAGGTCGTGGTAGAAGTTGGCTCCGAACGCGTAGAGGCGGCCGGAGTCGGTGAAGACGAGGTTGCCGTACGCGTCCTCGACCGCGTATCCGCGCTCGATCTGCTGGAACTGGATGGCCCACTTTCCGAGAGCGTGGGTGATGCGGTACGTGGCCAACGCGCTCTCATCGATCCCGAAGAAATGGGCATGGGTGGCGATGAACTCCCGAGCCACCTGCTCGACCTGTGCCTCGGAGTGGAGGCCGCCGGGGGCCAGCTCGATGCCGGAGCCGACGACCCGGCGCGGCGTGTCCGAATACTGGTTCCAGCGCGCGACGGTCCAGTTGCCGTTCAACTCGCGGCTGATCTCCCGCCCCATGGCCGCCGCGGCGGGGTGAGCTTGGGTCTCGTCCACCAGGTAGTACTGATCGGGGGGCGGAAGGATCTCGAAGGGGTCCTCCTCGCCGACGCTCGCCTGGAACGCGAGCGACGGCGCGACGCAGAAGGCGCCCAGCAGCGCGGCGAGAGATGTTGCAAGACGCATCCGAGTCAGAGACATTGACGACCCTCCGGAAATCGGTCCAGTAGGTGCCGAGGGATGCGGTGGCGCGGGGCGTTGCGCACAGCCCTTTCCCGAAACCAAAACACTCACGTGAGTCTAACACGACCAAGTTACTTGTTTCAAGCCAAAAGGTTGCGGCCACGGGGCAATTCCGCGTCTTTGCATCACAAAGACGTGCTGGGGGAGATCGTGTCCGCTGCGAGCCGGCCCGGCCCGACGGATCGCGGGTGGCCGGCCCGTGGAGTCGTTCCGCGGAGTCGTTCCGTTGACAGGCGTCGGGCGCGCTCCTAGAATGCCCGCACCTCACCCATGCCGAGTCCCACCGCGAAGGTCACGATCTTCATCGTCTCCGCGCCCTCGGGCGCCGGCAAGACGACCCTGATCGAGATGGTCCGCAAGGCCCTTCCCGACCTGTACTACCCGGTCACGATGACGACGCGCTCCATCCGCAAGGGCGAGCGCGAGGGCGTCGACTACTACTTCGTCGACGAGGCGGAGTTCCGCCGCCGCGTCGCGGCGGGGGATCTCGTCGAGTGGACGACCGTTTACGGCCGTCTCTACGGCGTCCCCGGCTGGGAGATCGAGCGGCCGCTCGCCGACGGGAAGGACCTCCTCTTCGACATTGACACGCAGGGGCGCGAGACGCTCGTCGGGAAGTACGACAACACGGTGAGCATCTTCGTCGCGCCGCCCACCCTCGCGGCACTCGAGGCGCGGCTCAGGAAGCGCGGTGCGAACGAGCCGCGCGACCTCGAGCGGCGGCTCGCCGAGGCGGAGGCGGAGATGGCGAAGGCGGACCGCTACGACTACGTCGTCGTGAACGCCGACGTGGATCGCGCCTTCGAGGAATTGAAAGAGATTCTTCTCACCGAGCGGGCGCGGAGACGGGGCCGTGTGGAGGGGGGGTAGGCATCCGCTCGGCCGCGCCCTCCACGCGGCGGGCCTTCGAGTCGACGACTTCGAGGTCCCCGGCCGGCTCTATCTCCTCTCGCACTTCCACTCGGACCACACGCGCGGGCTGAGCCGCCGCGACCCCGGCGCGCCGGTCGTCACGTCCCCCGAGACGGCGCTCCTCGCGGCCCGCCTGCACCGCGTTCCCGAGGAGCGATTCCTCCTCATCCGCGGCGGCGAGACGATCGACCTCGAATCCCCGACGAGGCTCCGCGTCACGGCGATCGACGCGAACCACTGCCCCGGCGCGCTCATGTTCCTCGTCGAGTCCGAGTGGGGGCGGCTCCTCTACACGGGCGACTTCCGCCTCGACGAGACGATGCGGGCCGCGGTGCGCGCCCTCCCCCCGGTCGACCTCCTGGTGGCCGACAACACGTACGACCACCCCCGCTACCGCTTCCCCCGGCAGGAGGTGGCGATCGACGAGGTCGTCGCGATCGCGGAGCGGCACGTCCGGGAGCGGCAAGTCGCGATCGCCGTCTACACGATCGGCAAGACGCGCATCCTCCGGGCCCTCCGGGAACGGCTCGGGCTCCCCACCTACGTTGGGGAGCCGACGGCCCGCGCCTACGGGGTCCTCGGCCTCGCCGACATCGTGACGCGCGACCGGGATTCGACGCCCCTGCGCGGCTATGCGCGCGGCTACTTCGAGAGGTACTTCAAGATGCGGCGGGAGTACCGCGAGGGCCGCACCATTGCGATCATCCCGACCGGCTGGGCCGTCGATGTCCTCCGCCCCGAGTGGAACTTCCACTACGTCCCCTACTCGGAACACTGCGACTTCCACGAGCGCGAAGAGTTCGTCGCGTCCGTGCGGCCGGCGGCGGTCGAGGACCTCCTCGAGCCGGCCGGCGCCGGGAGGCGACACACTGGCGCCCCGAGCGCCCCCTCGGGCACTCCAGCGATTTTTTGAGATTTTTCGCATTTTCCCTATGGAGATGCTTGATCTTCCCGCCCAGACCTGTATGCTAGCGGCAACCGCTCACAGAGCCCGCCTTCATGCGGGCCGCGCTGGGAACTCCATTGTGCCCCAGCAAAGGGAGGAACCGATGGCAGCGAAGAAGAAGTCAGGAAGGAAGACGGCACGGAAGGGCGCGAAGAGGACGGCGGGGCGGGCGTCCGCCCGTCGCACGACCACGAAGAAGCGCACGGCGCGGAAGCCGAACGCGGCCTTCATGGCGCCCCTCACGCCGAGCAGCGAGCTCGCGATGGTCGTGGGCGCGTCGGCGATTCCGCGCACCGAGGTCACGAAGAAGATCTGGGCCTACATCAAGCGGAACGGGCTCCAGGACAAGACGAACAGGAGGATGGTCAACGCGGATGACAAACTGCGGGCCGTCTTCGGCGGGAAGCGGCAGGTCAGCATGTTCGAGATGACCAAGCTCGTCTCCCGTCACCTGAAGTCCGCAAGGTAGCGCGCTCACCGAGCGGACGCGCACGCGCGTCCGCCGCGACACGGCGGGGCGGAGATCGACTCTCCGCCCCGCGCTCTTTTCCGGTGGGGGTGCGTCCCCGGCTTGTCGCGCGGGTCGGCACGCTCGCCCCGCGGGCACGCTCCGCGGCCTCCCGGCCGCTCGCTCCCGCACGCTTCGCCGCCCGCGACTCCGCGACGCTGCGCGTCGCGGTTGGCGGGCACCCGGCGAAGTCGTGAGGGACCCGCGGGGCGACGTGCGCGACCCGCGCTCACGATCGCGAGTTCTCGCGGGCCCTCACGACGGCGAGGAGGGTGGCGAGCGTCAGGACCCGCCGAGAGGAGTCGCCGGCGTCAGTAGCGCGGCATCGTCGGGTCGACGTCGCGCGCCCACGCGTCGATTCCGCCGCGAAGGTTGAGCACGCTGCGGAAACCGCGGTCCTTGAGGAACGCCGCCGCCCGCTCGCTCCGCTGACCCGTCCGGCAGTGCACCACGATCTCCTGGGCCGGATCGAGCTCGTCGACGCGGGACGGGACCTCGCGGAGCGGGATGAGACGCGCGCCGGCGATCCGGCAGATCTGGGCCTCGTACGGCTCGCGCACGTCGACGAGGACCACGCTCTCCCCGCGGTCGAGACGCGCCTTGAGCTCGATCACCGAGATCTCCCCTTCGCTCGCCGGTGCCGCCGCCGCCGTGGGGACGCCGCAGAACTCCTCGTAGTCGATGAGGCCGGTGATCGTCGGGTTCGTCCCGCAGACGGGGCACTCCGGGCTCCGCCGCACGCGGAACTCGCGGAACCGCATCTTGAGCGCGTCGAAGAGGAGGAGCCTTCCGATCAGCGGCTCGCCCTTCCCGATGATGAGCTTGATCGCCTCGTTCGCCTGGATGGTCCCCACGATCCCCGGGAGAACGCCGAGCACCCCCCCCTCGGCGCACGACGGGACGAGCCCCGGCGGCGGCGGCTCTGGGTAGAGGCAGCGGTAGCAGGGCCCCTCGCCGGTCGCGAAGACGGACGCCTGCCCCTCGAAGCGGAAGATCGAGCCGTACACGTTCGGCTTCTCGAGCAGGACGCACGCGTCGTTCACGAGGTAGCGCGTCGGGAAGTTGTCCGTGCCGTCGATCACGATGTCGTAGTCTGCGACGATGTCGAGCGCGTTCTCCGAGGAGAGGCGCGTCTCGTACGTCGTGACGGCGACGTTCGGGTTCACGTCCTCGATCCGCTCCCTCGCCGACGCGAGCTTCGAGCGGCCGACGTCCTTCGTCCCGTGGATGATCTGCCGCTGGAGGTTCGACGAGTCGACGACGTCGAAGTCGACGAGGCCGAGCCGGCCGACCCCGGCCGCGGCGAGGTAGAGCCCGAGCGGCGAACCGAGCCCGCCCGCGCCGATCAGGAGCACCTTCGCCGCCTTGAGCCGCTTCTGCCCGTCGACGCCGACCTCCGGGAGCATGAGGTGCCGGCTGTAGCGGAGGAGCTCCTCCTGCGAGAGGTCCGGGGCGGGCGCATCATCGGCACCGCCCGCGATCGACGGGATGATCGAGAGCGTGTCGCCTTCCTTGAGCGCGGTCCGCTCGCCGTCGCCGTAGCGGATGTCCTCGTCGTTCAAATAAACGTTCACGAACGAGCGGAGGCGACCGTCGTCGCCGTAGAGGTGCTTCTTGAGCGGCGCGTGCGCGTGGACGAGCCTCGCGAGCGCCTCTCCGACCGTGGCGGCCTCGACGGCGACCGCGTCGCTCCCGCCGGCGTACTGCCGGAGGGCGGTGGGGATGAAGATCTTGATGGCCATCGACCGCGCGTCTCCTTTCCCTCGGTGTTCCTTCAGGTTTTCCCTCGAGCGATCGCTCTAGTTCTCCGCGTCGAGGATCGGCTCTTCGTTCATCGCGGATCGGTCCTCGGCGAGCGTCCACGAGCGCATGCCGTCGATCGCCCCTCCCTTCACGCACAGGATGACGTACGAGAGCGCGGGCCACGTCGCCTCGCGGAGGTCCGTCGCGGACGGCACGGCGGGGACGTCGGGGTGCGAGTGGTAGAACCCGATGACCTCCGTTCCCACGCGCCGCGCTTCCTTCTCGGCCTCGAGCATGTCGCGAGCCGAGATGGTGTAGCGCCGGCGGCGCGACGCGCCCTCCTCGGCGTTTCGGATCGCGATCGTCGAGCGGACGACCTTCCGCTCGGCCGCCGCGCTCCCGAGGAGGATACCGCAGCACTCCTCGGGATAGGTCTCGCGGGCGTGGGCTTCCATCGCCTCGCGCTCGCCGCGTCCGATCGCGATGCCGCGACGACCCTCGCCGCTCATCGCCGGATTCCTCGTCTCACAACGCATCCCAGAACCGCTCGGAGAGGTACTTCGAGCCGCCGTCCGGGAAGACCGTGACGAAGACTCCCCGCTTTTCGCGCTCGGCGATCCGGAGCGTCGCCGCCGCAGCCGCGCCCGCCGAGACGCCGACGAGATAGCCCTCCTCGCGCGCGAGGCGCCTCACCATCGCGTACGCCTCGTCCGTCGAGACCTCGACGTTCTCGTCGGCGAGCGAGTCGTCGTAGATCTCGGGACGGATCGCGGTCTCCATGTGCTTCAAGCCCTCGAGCCCGTTGAGAGGCGAGTCGGGCTGGAACGAGATCGAGCGGATCCGCGGGTTCCGCTGGCGCAGGTAGCGCGTCGTCCCGACGAACGTCCCGCTCGTCCCGAGCCCCGCGACGAAGTGCGTCACGCGCCCGCCCGTCTCCTCGAAGATCTCGGGCCCCGTCGTCCGGTAGTGCGCGGCCGGGTTCTCCGGGTTCGCGTACTGGTCCGGGTAAAAGTAGCGCGCGGGCTCGGAGGCCGCCATGTCGCGCGCGGCGCGGATCGCGCCGTCGGAGCCCGCGAGCGGATCGGTCAAGACGACGTCGACGCCGAACGCGCGCAGGATCCGCTTCCGTTCCGGGCTCGCGTTCGAGGGGAGCGCGAGCCGCACCGGGAAGTCGCGGACCGCGCCGATCATCGCATACGCGATCCCCGTGTTGCCCGAGGTGGCGTCGAGGAGGATCCGCCCGTCGCGGAGGAGGCCGCGCCGCTCTCCGTCGAGGACCATCGCGAGGGCCGGTCGGTCCTTCACGGACCCGCCCGGGTTCGCCCACTCCGCCTTCGCGTGGATCTCCACGCCGGGGAGGTGCCGCGCGATCCGCTCGAGGCGGAGGAGCGGCGTCTTCCCGATGCGGCGGAGGATCGGCTCGAGGAGGGGTGTCATGACGCCGGATATCTAGCCCGAACCGCGGAGGAGGTCAAGGCAGGCGGCGGAGCGCGCGCAGCACTTCCTCCGCGGTCGCCTCGTGGATCGCGACCGTGTCGTCGAGCCGCGCCGCGTAGCCGCCCGCGAGCGTGACGGCGACCGGAATGCCGCGCTCGCGGCACCACGCGAGGACGCGCCGGTCGCGCTCGCGGAGGCCCGCCTTCGTGAGCGCGAGCCCGCCGAGCTGGTCTTCGACGTAGGGGTCCGCGCCCGCGAGGTAGAAGACCACGTTCGGGCGCTCCCGGTCGAGGATCCGCGGGACCTCACGGTCGAGGTGCGCGAGGTACTCGGCGTCCCCGACGCCGTCCTCGAGGCCGATATCCAGGTCGCTCTGCTCCTTGACTGGATAGTTCCATTCCTGATGGATCGAGAACGTGAAGACCGTCGCGTCCTCCGCGAAGATACGGGCGGTGCCGTTCCCTTGGTGGACGTCGCAGTCGATCACGGCGGCGCGCGCCGCGCGGCCCTCGGCGAGGAGGGCGTGCGCCGCCACCGCGACGTCGTTCACGTAGCAGAACCCCTCGGCGCGGTCCGCGAAGGCGTGGTGGAGCCCGCCGCCGAGGTGGAGCGCCGCGCCGGACTCGAGCGCGTTCCGCGCGGCGAGGAGCGTGCCCCCCGCGGCCAGCGTGAACCCCTCGACGATCGCCCGCGTCAGCGGGAGCTCGCTGTAGATCGTGCGCCACGTCGGCCGAAGGTGGCGCAGGTCGTCGAGATACTCCGCGGCGTGCGCCCGCCGAAGGTCCACCTCGCTCGGCATCGGCGGCTCGGCGAAGTCTTCCGGCCGCGCGAGCCCGCGCGCGAGGAGCCGCTCGCGCACGAGCCGGTACTTCGCGGTCGGGAAGACGTGCGGGCCGATATCGACCTCGTAGCGCGCCGACGCGACGAAGGGCGGGGTCACGGCGCAGCAAGCGTGTCGACGAAGAAGATGGAATCGACGAGGACGCCCGTCGTGTCCCAGTCGTTCGCGAGTTGGGCGTGAACGAACGCGTAGTGGCCGCGCGCGGTGTCGGCGAGTGCCCATCCCTCGAGCACGCCGTCGAACGCTTGAAACCCGACGAAGGCGCACGCGGGGGGCGCCTCGTTCTCCAGGCAGATCGCGAGCGCCACGCCCCCGACGGAGTGGACGTTAACGGTTGGAGCGCTCGTCTGCGCCGCCCCCGCATTCAGCGCGATCGTCGCGGCCCCGAGCGAGTCGGCGTTCACGACCGCGAGGGCCGTGTCCTCGATCGCGAAGTCGTTCTTCACGCGGACGCGGAGAGTCTGCCGTCCGGGCGCGGGGATCGACTCCGAGAACGCCGCGGCGAACGGGATCCAGGGTCCGGCAAACGTGGAATCAAACGTCGCCTCGAGGGATTCCGCGCCCGCGGCCTCGACGATCGCGACGGAGACCGCACGCCGCCCCGTCGTCACGAGGCTGTCGGCCCGCCCGTCGACCAGCATCTCGAGCCCGATCGCCGCCACGGAGATCGCGTCGAACGCGATCGGCGAGAGCCCTCCGTCCGCGCGGCGGATCGTTCCGTAGACGCCCTTCCGGGCGCCGGAGGCCCCGCCCGCGGGGAGGAGCCACGGATGCCCCGCCGCGTCCGGCGCGAAGGGGACCGGGTCTCTCAGCCCGACGGCGTTCTGCGCGTCAAGCGTGTCCGCCAGGTAGATCGACTCGGCGCGCGACGAGAAGAAGTGGACCGTGACCGCGCGCACGGAGGTCGTGTCGAGGCCGGATCCCTCCTCGTTGATGACGAGGAGGGGCGGCACGTCGACCGAGTCGGGGACGAGCGCCGCGCCGTCCGGCTCCGCGCCGTCCGCGGAGAGGACGGTCACGAGGTACGCGACCACCGCGTCGCGCGGGGGCGCGCTGTCGCGCGTGGAGGTCACGCTCGAGCCGACCGTTTCGAGCGCGACGAAGGCCGTGTCGCTCGGCGTCCGCCGGTAGACGCGATATCCCGACCGCCCGGCGATCTCGACCGCGTTCCACGAGATCTCCACCACGCGGCCCACGGCCTCGGCGCGCACCGCGATCGGGTCGCCCACGGCGTCCGAGTTCGCGGGGTCGAAGGGGTTCGTGCGCGCGGGCGGGGCGGGCCGCTCGGTGCAGCCGGGCGCGAGCAGCCAGCCGCCGACGGCGAGCGCGACGACGATCCCGATCGATCGGACGATCGCGCGCAGGGGGGAGTTGAAAACCACAAGGCTCATCGCGCGAGCGACGTCTTCGTGGGGCCCGCGGGGAGGATGTCGACGAGGACGGAGGCGACGGCGGTCGAGCCCGAGTCGTCCGTCGCGTGGGCTGAGAGCACGATCTGGCCGACCGCGCCGCTCACCGTCCAGTCGCGGCGCCAGACAACGTCCACGCTGTCGCTCGCGGCAGCCGGCTCGAGAGTCGCCGCCCCGATCGTGTCGTCGCCCGCGAGCACCAAGACGCTCCGGACCGCGGGACCGCACGTGCCCGCGCGCGCGACGCCGGCGAGCGTCGTGTCGGCGCCGAGCACGTATCCGGTGGTGAAGGGGTCGGGTGAGGTGAAGGCGACGGAGAGCGTGTCGCTCCGCACGAGGATTTCGTCGGAGAGAACCTCGCCCCCTTCGGGCCGCCACTCGTTCGCGAGGATCGCGTAGACGCGGACCGTGGTGTCGGCGCCGACGGAGCTCAATCGCAATGCCCATCCCGCGCGGAATCCGGACAGGTCTTCGAACGCGGCGCACGGGGGGACCGGGACGTTGGACAGGCAGATGCGGGTCGCTTGAGCGCCTCTCACGTGCACGTTGACGCGGCAGAGCCCCGTGGAGGTGGCGTCCACGGGAAACCCGCTGTTGTTGACGAGGATCGTGGCGCCGAGGAGCGAGTCGCCCCGGACGGAGACGGAGTCGCGCGCCTCGAGGCCGAAGTCGTTCTTCACGCGGGCGTGGAGCGTGTCGAGCGCCGCGTCGGCGAGCGCGAGCGCGGTGTCCGGCGTGAACGGCGTCCAGTTCCCCGGAGGCGGCGAGTCGAGCCACACCTCGAGCGACTCGGCGCCCGCGGGCGGCTGCGAGTCGGTCGGCGCGCGTCGGAACGCGAGCGCGACCGTGCGCCGTCCCGTCGTGACCGGCCCCTCGGAGAGCCCATCCACGGTGAGGTGCAGCGTGATTGGCGTCACCGCGATCGTGTCGGATTCGATCGCCGTGAAGGAGCCGTCCACGTGGCGGACCCGGCCATGCACGGCCTTCGAGGTCTCGTCTTGCGATGCGCTCGCGGGGAGAGTCCAGGCGATCGGGGTCCCGGTGTACGGGAACGAGACCGCGCCCACGAGGGCGGTCGTGTCTCGCGCGCTCGCGAGGTGCACCGAGTCCGCGTCCTCGGCCAGGACGAGCACCTCGACGAGGCGGCGGTCGGTCGTCGCGCAGGAGACGCAGCCGGGGACGCGCACGACGACGAGCGGCGGAAGATCGAGCCGCACTCCGGCCGCGACCGAACGGAGAGACTCCTCGCCGCGGGCGTTCCGCACTGTCACCACGTAGTAACTCGACGCGGCGTGGATGGGGGTCGCGTCGCTGAATGTGGTCGCCCCCAGCGAGTCGGCGAGCGTGTCGGGCGCGGTCGCGAGCGATTCCGCCGCGCGGCTCCGGTAGACGGAGTAACCGACGCTCCCCGCGATCGGGACCTCGTCCCACGTGAGGACGACGACGCCGCGCTCCGCGCGCGCCGCGAGGTGGAACGGGTCGCCGCCGGTCGCGGGGTTCTCGGGATCGAGGGGGTTGTCGCGCCCGGGCGCCGAGGGCCTCTTCGCGCACGAGCCCGCGATGAGCGCCGCGACAACGAGTGCTGCGGCGGGCGCGGCGCGACCGCTGCCGTTCACGGCGCGGCCCGCGCGAGCGGGATCCGCGCGAGCACGAGCCGGAATGCGGCGCCGCCGCCGGACGCGCCGCCGTCCGACCGCTCGATCGCCGCCGCGCCCGAGTGGTCGAACGGGTAGAAGAAGACCGCCTCGGCGAGCGAGACGGCGTACGCGCCGGCGAGCGCGATCAGGAACGCGTTCCGCGTCTCTCGGGCGCCCTCGACCCGGTCGAACGCCGCCTCGGAATCGCGTCGCGCGGCCTCGATCTCCGCGGCGGTCACGGCCCCGAGATACGCCTCGCGCTTCGACTCGTACTCGTCGATGCGGTCCGACATCTCGGCATCGAACGCGAGCGCGGCCACGGCGCTCCCGACGCCGGCGACGGCGAGGATCCGCGCGCGGCGCGACCGGTCCATGTAGCGCGAGCCGAGACCGGGGAGGACGGCCGCGCGGAGGAGCGCGCCGACCCGCGTCTTCGGCGTGAGCGGGGCGAAGAGCGTCCGCCCCTCGCCTTCTCCGAGGCGGATCGTCTCGGCGCGGCTCATGAAGCCTCGGAGCCTGAGCCGGACCTCGTGGGTTCCCGGCGAGAGCGGGATCGCTGCGAGCGGGCCGGACGGCACGGGGGTCCACTCCCCGCTCTCGTCGATCTCGACGAGCGCGTCGCGAGGCGCCGCCTCGATGCGGAGGAACGCTCCGTCGGTTCCTCCCGCCGGGCGAAGCGCGGGGCGGACCGATTCCTCCTCCGCCGCGTGCGCGGCGCCCATCGGGGGAGCGGCGGACGAACCGATGAGCGTCATCCACAGCGCGAGGGACGAGGCGGCGGTCACGGAGCGCGGCGATCGGTGGATCACGTCCGCATCATATCGACCGCCCTCGCGCACCGTCAAGGAACGCGCCGTTCATTCTTGACGCCTGAAAACGGCGCGTGCTAGCCTCCCGAACCGTACCGGCAAGGTGCCGCCGAAGCCGCGCGGAAACCGCGTCCGTTTCCCCTCCCAAACCGAGGTCGACCGTGCGCTCCATCGTCTGCGTGAAGCGCGTCCCCGAGACGCCGACGTTCGAGATCGTCCCGCCCACCGGGCTTCGGTTCCGCGAGGGGACGAACTTCGCGATGAACGCCTTCGACGAGTTCGCGGTCGAGGAGGCGCTCCAGCAGAAAGACAAGCACGGCGGCGAGGTCGTGGCGCTCTCCCTCGGGCCGGCCGAGAACGAGAAGATCCTGAAGGACTGCCTGGCGATGGGCGCGACGGGCGCGTTCCGCCTGTGGGATCCCGAGTTCGGAGGCGGCGATCCGTTCGCGACGGCGTATCTGCTCTCGCTCGCCATTCGCAAACTCGGCGACTTCGACCTCGTCTTCTGCGGCCGCGAGGCGATCGACGGGCAATCCGGCCTCGTGGGCCCGCTCCTCGCGCGCGCCCTCGGCGCGACGCCGATCACGTACCTCGCGAAGATCCGCGAGATCGATCTGTCGGGCCGCACCCTCGTCGTCGAGCGGCAGCTCGAGGGAGGTCGCGAGGTCCTCAAGGCGAGGCTCCCCGCCGTCCTCTGCTGCACGAAGGACATCAACCACCCGCGCTATCCGTCGCTCCTCGGCATCCGCAAGGCGGCGAAGGTCGAGGTGCCGGTGTGGGGCGTCGCCGAATTGGGAGCCGACGCCGCGCGCATCGGCGCCGCGGGCGCGCGCCTGCGCGTCGAGTCGGTCGCCCCGCCCCCCGCGCGCGCGGGCGGCGAGCTCCTCGCCGGGGACGCCGAGCAGGTCACCGACGCGCTCGTCGAGCGCATCCTGGGGCTCAAGATCCTGTGAGCCGGATCGCGCGAGTCTGGGTCGTCGTCGAGTACGCGAAGGCGGGCATCCTCGGCACGTCGTTCGAGGCGCTCGGCATCGCGCGCGATCTCTGCGCCGACGGCGGCGTCACGGCCGTCGTTCTCGGCGAGAAGGTCGCGCACCTCGCGCCGCGGTTCTTCCCGTACGGCGCCGACCGCGTCCTCGCGGTCGAGGACGCGCGCCTCAAGGTCTACCGAACCGAGCCCTACGCGTCGGCCCTCGCCGCGCTCGCTCGCGCCCGCGGTCCGCAACTCGTCCTCTTCCCGGGCTCGACGCGCGGTCGCGACGCCAGCGCGGCGCTCGCCGCCGAACTCGGCGCGCCGCTCGTCGTCGACGCGAGCGACATCCGCGTCGAGGACGGCGAACCCGTCTTCACGCGGCCGTCGTTCGGCGGAAACCTCTTCTCGACGATCCGGGCGGTGGGCGTGGGGCCTCGGCTCGCCACCGTCCGCGCGCGCGCGTTCCCGATGCCGACCGCGACCGACGGCCGCTCGGGCGATGTCGAGACGGTCGCCCCCACCATCGACGACGCGGCGATCCGCACCGAGGTGCTCGGCTTCGAGGCCGAGACCGGAAGCGTCGTGAACCTCGTCGACGCGAACGTGATCGTCTCGGGGGGGCGCGGGCTCGGGAAGCCCGAGAACTTCAGCTTGGTCCGCGATCTCGCCGACGCGGTCGGCGGCGCGGTCGGCGCGTCGCGCGCGGTCGTCGACGCCGGCTGGATCCCGTACGTCCACCAGGTCGGGCAGACCGGCCGCACCGTGAAGCCCAAACTCTACATCGCCTGCGGCATCTCCGGCGCGATCCAGCACCTCGCGGGGATGCGCACGTCCGACACGATCATCGCGATCAACAAGGACGCGAGCGCGCCGATCTTCAAGGTCGCCACGTGGGGCGTCGTCGGCGACCTCTTCGAGATCGTCCCTCTCCTCACGAAGAAGATCCGCGCGCGGCTCGGGAAATAGGCGTCGGCGGGCCGCCGGGTCCGGGATCGTCGCCCGGCCCGATGAAATAGCGGGCCCTAGCGAAGGGGCTCGACGAGGATCTTCGCGGCGGCGCTGAAGCTCAGGCTCGCCGGTCGGTTCCCTTCGGCGCGAATCACGAGCGTCTCGGCCGCATCCTCACGCCGCTCCACCCGGAGCCGTCTCCCTGGGAGAACGCCGTGGCGTTCCATCAGCCGGAGGAAGCTCGTCCCCTGGTCCATCACGCGGGCGACGCGGTGCGACTTCTTCGGCTCGCAGCCGAGGAGGCTCGTGTAATCGGTCTGGGGCACGACCCCCCGTGCGGTGGGGATGGGGTCCCCGTGGGGATCGTTGGCCGGCCGGCCGAGCATCTCGTCCATCTGCTCGATCAGGCGATCGGAGACAGCGTGCTCGAGGAGCTCCGCGTCCTCGTGGACCTCGCTCCAGTTCATCCCCATGACCTGCACGAGGAAGAGCTCGACGATGCGGTGGCGGCGCAGCACGTGGGTCGCGAGGCGGGCCCCCCCGGGCGTAAGCCTCGCCCCGCTGTAGGGCGCGTACGTGACGAGCCCCGCCTCGGAGAGCGCCTTCACCATGGCCGTGGCGGTTCCCGGCGCGACGTGGAGGTGCGCCGCGACCTGGCCCGTCGAAACAGGCTCTCCGGCGCCGCGTTCCTTCCCGATGACGTAGATGCACTTCAGGTAGTCCTCGACGGTGCTCGTCGGCATCGCCCTTGAGAGTATTCTCGTCTTGACATTTCGTCCAGCCAGCCTCAGAATTTTGACCGCTCAAAATGCCTGCCCCTGGCCACCCTGCCGCGGCGGGAGAAAGGGAGGACCGTCACGATGCACCGGATCCGCGCCGCGGCCGTCGCGGTCTCGCTCGCCACCCTCGGCCTGGCGTCCGGCTGCGGCGACCTCCTCACGGAGACGCCGCCGGTCGGGGATGACTTCGAGAGCCCCTTCGAGGGGCTTCCCCAAGAATTGAACGCGATGTTCGCCGAGGGGGACGCGAACTTCGACCGCGTCTTCACCGTCGACGAAGGCCTCGGGCCGATTCTCAACCAGCCGGCGTGCGGGAGCTGCCACCCGGGCGACGGGCGTGGGACGCCCGAGGAGGCCCTCGTCCGCTTCAGCCGCGGTGCCGACGTCGTCCTTGGCGAGGGAGGACCGCAACTCCAGGACAAGGCGATACCCGGCGTCACCGCGGAGACGCTCCCTCTGGGCGTCGACACGTCGGTCCGGCTCCCGCCCCCGGTCTTCGGGGTGGGGCTCATCGAGAGCATCCCCGCCGAGTCGATTCTCGCGAGGGCCGACCCCGGCGACGCCGACGGCGACGGCATCTCCGGCCGGCCGAACCTCGTCTACGCGGCTTCCTACGTCCCCGAGGAAATGGTGGGGGGTGGGGTCGGGATTCTTCTCGGGCGATTCGGCCGGAAGGCGAGCGTCACCTCCCTGCTGCAACAGGTCGTTGCCGCGTACCACCAGGACATGGGGATCACGACAGACTTCCTTCCCGTCGAGAATCCCCATCCGCAGGCGGGGGGCGTCGCGCTGGGGGACCGGGCGGCGGACCCGGAGATCCCGGCGTCGGAGGTCCTGGAGACCATGGTCTACATCCGACTCCTCGCGCCGCCGGCGCGCGGCGCGATCACACCGCGCGTCCTGCAAGGAGAGGCGCTATTCGAGCAGCTCCGCTGCTCGGGCTGCCATGTTCCCTCGCTTCGCACGGGTCCGAACGCCGTCGCGCCACTGGACCGAGTGTCGGTCACCATCTATTCCGACCTGCTCCTCCACGACATGGGGCCCGGGCTCGCGGACAACCGGCCCGACGGGGATGCGACGGGGACGGAATGGCGCACGGCGCCTCTCTGGGGGACGCGACTCGTCCGCCAATTCCTCGGCGGCCGGGCGTTCTTCCTCCACGATGGCCGCGCGACCACGCTCGACGAGGCGATCCGGCTCCATGGCGGCGAGGCGGAGGCCCCGAGGGACGGGTACGTCGAACTGGATTCCGCCGGGCGCGACGCGCTGATCGCCTTCCTCGAATCGCTGTAGCGGTGGCATGGGGCCTCTCCGCATGACTCGACGCGCGTTCTGCTGGAAGGTGGGGCTCGCGGTCGCGGCGCTCCCGGTCGCGGGGCTCGGCTGCGCGGCGGCCCCCGTGTTCCGGGGCGCGCTGTCGGGGGGGAGGCTCGCCATCCCGCGCGCGAGCCTCGTTCGCGACGAGGAGGATCTCGAGGTGCTCGTCGTGCGCGTGGCCGACGCCACGGACCCGATCCTCCTCGTCCGCCGCGGGCCGGGGGCGTTCGTCGCGCTCTCCGCTCGCTGCACTCACCAGGGATGTCACGTGCGGCCATCGCGCGGTTTTCTCGTCTGCCCCTGCCACGGGTCCACGTTCGGCTCCGATGGGGAGGTCGTCCGGGGGCCGGCTCAGGCTCCGCTCGCCCGATATCCGGTCGAGGTCACCGACCGCGGCATCGAGATCGTGGTCCAGTAGAAGGGGGCGCCGTGTCGAGAGAGACGGAGAGAAAGTCGAGATGGCGGGCACCCGCCGCGCTCTTGGCCGCCGCGCTCGCCGCGGGGGCCGCCCCGGGCGGGGCCCGCGCGGCGGAGCCCGCGCCGCTTCCCCCGCGCCCCTTCGTGCGCGGTGGGATCTACGACCGCCCCTTCATCGCGCGGGAGATCGGGCGGACCCGGTTCGGGGGGTACGCCGAGACCGCGTTCCGGTACGAGCGCGAGGAGGGCGTGAAGGAGGAGCTCTCGTTCGGCGTGGAGCGCTTCAACCTCTTCGCCTTCGCGCCGGTCTCCGAACGGGTCCGCCTCGTGAGCGAGATCGAGTTCGAGGAAGGCGGTGAGGAAGTGAAGATCGAGCTGGCGATCATCGACTTCGAGATCCACACGGCGCTCGTGTTCCGGGGCGGGATCCTCCTCTCCCCGCTCGGCCGGTTCAACATCGCGCACGACAGCCCCGCGAACGAGGTCAACGACCGGCCGCTCGTCAGCACGCAGATCATTCCGACGACGCTCTCGGAGGCGGGGATGGGATTCTACGGGGCGCTCTATCCGGGCGCCCGCTCGCGCGTCACCTACGAGGTCTACGCGGTGAATGGCTTCCACGAGGGCCTCATCGAGGAGAGCCCGGACGGGACGCGGATCGCCCTCGGGAAGTCGAACTTCGAGGACAACAACGCGCATCCCTCGATCGTCGGGCGGGTCGCGGCGAGCCCCACACCCGCACTCGAGATCGGGCTCTCGGCCCACGCGGGTCCCTACAACGTCTACCGGGTAGAGGGTCTCGACGTCGACGAGCGCAGAGACCTTACGATCCTCGCGGCGGACGTGGACTGGACGTGGAGGCGCTTCGGGTTCCTCGGCGAGTACGCCGAGGCCTCGATCGACGTGCCGGCGGCGAGCGGCGGCCTCTTTGCCCGGAACCAGCGGGGGTTCTACCTCCAGGGGAGGGCCCGGTTTCTCGAGGACGCGTTCACCACGCTCCCAGGCTCCTGGTTCACCGCAGTCACCCGCTACGACCTCGTCGACTTCGACGCGGATCGGCGCGGCGATAGCGCGAGGCGGCTCACCCTCGGTCTTAATCTCCGCCCCACGAGCGAGACGGTCTTCAAGCTCGACTACTTCCACCAGTGGGTGCGGGACCGCTTCGACGTCGAGACGCGGGGAGCGGGGATCATCCTCGGGGCGGCGTCCTACTTCTGACCGCGGGGGAAGACGACCATGAGACGGTGTGTGTCCTCGAGGGCCGGAATGAATTGAGGCCCGCGCGCCCTATCGGATTGACTCGGCGGGACCTCCGAGCCAGAAAATCCGAGGAGGAAATAGCACGCGGGCCGTGAGTCCTTCGCTCTCTCGAACCTGCGCCCGCATACTAGGTCCGCAAAGCGCGAGATGTCAAGCGCAATGAGCCATGATAATAAGTGATGCAATAACAGCCTGTTGTGTGCGACACATCAAGTCATCCGGCAGGGCGCCGCCGAGGCGTTTCCCGCGCCGCTACTGGAGGTAACCCATCGCGCGGAGCTTCTCCCGGGTCTCCGCGTCGACATCCGACAGGGCGCTCTCGCTCGACTCGCGGTCCTTCGCGAGAAACTCGTCGAGCGACTTCTCGAGCTCGCGCGCCTCGGCGAGCTGCGACGCGAACACGTTCGTCGTTTCGGCCGGATCGATCGCGAGGTCGTAGAGCTCGAGCCCGCGCGCGCCGTTCGGCTGGGGGGAGAGGATGAGCTTCCAGCAGTCGGTCCGAATCGATCGGAGTTTCCCCTCGATCCCTGGGAGGTGGCGGTGCGGGTTGAATGGCCCGAGCAGGTTCTCGCCGCTCTCCGCGAAGAACGGAGGCGCCTCGGTCGTCCCGCCCGCGACGGCGCGCGCGCCCTCCGGCCCTGCGGCCCGCGCCATCACCGGCCCGAGGTCGCGCCCCTCGCCGTCGACGGGCCACGCGACGCCGCCGAGGCGCGCGATCGTCGGCGCGAGATCGAGGAGCGCCACCTGCTCCCGCACGCGCGCCGCCGGAACCCCCGGCCCGGCGATGACGAGCGGGACCTGGAGGCTCGAGTCGTAGAGGAGGTCGCCGTGGTCGAAGTAATACCCGTGGTCGGAGAGCCCCTCGCCGTGATCCGAGGTGACGACGACGACGGTCTTGTCGAGGACGCCACGCTTCTCGACGTCCCGCACGAGGCGACGGACCTCGCGGTCGACGTAGCGGATCTCGCCGTCGTAGAGGGCGATCGCCTGCGCGACGTCGGCCGGTCCGATGAGCCCCAAGTGGTTGTAGACCATGATCTCCTTCGTCGGCCAGAAGACGCACGCCTCGCGGAAGACGCCGCCGTACGCCGGGTCGGCGAAGGCGCGGTCCTCGGCGGGCGGGTTGTACGGCATGTGCGGGTCGCGGTAGTGGAGCCACAGGAAGAACGGCTTCCGGTCGCCGCGCGCCGCGTCGCGCCGCGTCCCGACGGCGCGCGAGAGCCATCGGATTGCGCGGTTCGTGAGGTGCTCGGCGCGGTCGGAGCTCGCCGCGGTGCTCTCGTACGCGTCGAAGCCCTGGGAGAGGCCCCGCTTCTCGTCCAGGAACGTCGTCGTCCAGAACCCCGCGGTCGCGTACCCGGCGTCGCGGAACAACTCGGCGAGCGTGAGGCGCTCGCGGCCGAGGTTCCCCCAGAGCGTGCGGACGCCGTGCGTCTGCGGGTAGAGGGACGTCATGATCGACGCGATCGCCTGCGTCGTTCGCGGGGATGGCGTCATCGCGCGCTCGAAGAGCGCGCCGCGCGCCGCGAGCGAGTCGAGGAAGGGGGAGGTCGCCCGCGGGTAGCCGTACGCGGAGAGGTGGTCGGCGCGGAGCGTGTCGATCGTGATGAGCAGGACGTTCGGGCCGCGGGGGCGGCCGGTGCGCGCCGCGACGGCATGGAGCACGCCGGGGGCGAGGGCGGCCACGACGGCGAGCGTGACGGGAAGCGCGAGCGGGGAGCGACGCGCGTTCGCGAGCGCGCGGAGGATGACTCGGAGCGGGAGAAGCGCGAGGATCGCCACCGCGACGAGGGCGGCGCCGTGGCGGGCGTGCTCCGGAACGAGCGCTCCGAGCGGCCCGAAGAGGCGCACGATGCGCTCCGGGTCCGACGCCGTCGCGCGGCGCGCCAGGTCGTGGAGCGGGAGGAGCGCGAGCGGAAGCGCCGCCGCCGCGAAGCTCCGCTCGCGGAAGAAGCCGTAGAGGAGCGCGGGAACGCCGACGAAGAGCGCCGCGGCGAACGCCCAGGAGATGGCGCGCGAGGCCTCCGACGTCGCCGTGAGGAGCGCCATCCGCTGGAGCCCGGTCCCGAGGTAGCCGTGCGCCTGGACGAGCAGGAATCCGCGCGCGAGCCCGACCGCGAATCCCGCGAGGAGCACGACGGCGAGGAAACGGAGGAACGCCTGGACGGCGTCGGGGCCCGCGTCCGCCGGCCCGCGCTCGCGAGGGCTCACCTCGCGCCGTCCGTGAATGGATTCGCGCTCATCACCGGGCGGAGTCTAGCACACGCTACTTGATGTAGCCGAGGCTCCGCAACTCCTCGCGCGTCGCCGCGTCGATCTCGGGCGACTCGGCGCTCTCGGCGCGCGCGCGGAGCCGCTCCCGGAACCGCGCGAGCGCGTCGGCGAGCTCGGCGGCGCGCTCCGGTCGGCTCGCGGCGAGGTCGCGCTCCTCGCCCGGGTCCTCCGTGAGGTCGTACAGCTCGCGCCGCCCATCCGACCCTTCGATCAGTTTCATCGCGCCTGCCGAGAGCGAGGCGAGGTCGCGCCGGAAGGGTGACGTGTCGAACGTGGGGAAACGCTCGGGATAGCGGTCGAGGTAGTTGTCGGGCCGCTGGTACTCGGCGATCGCGAAGCCGCGCTCCTCCGCGGCGACGAGGCTTCGGCCCGAGATCTTCGGGAGGAGATCCGCCGCGCCCGGCTCGACGAGGTCGACGATGGTGGGGAGGAGGTCGGTGAGCTGGACGGGGCGCGCGTCGATCGTGCCGCGCGGGAAGCGCGCGGGGTAGCGCACCACGAGCGGCACGCGCAGCAGCGTCTCGTAGACGCAGAGGACGTGTCCCATGAGCGCGTGGTCGGCGATGTTCTCGCCGTGGTCCGAGGTGACGATCACGAGGGTGCGGTCGAGCGCGCCGGTCTCCTCCAAGGCGCCGACGATGCGCCCGATCTGACGGTCGAGGTACGCGATCTCGCCGGCGTAGAGCGCCCGGAGGACGTCGACGTCGTCCGGCGAGAGGCGCACCTCTCCGGCGATGTAGACCATCGGGTCGAGGTTCGCGAGGAGCGCCTCGTCCCGTGGCATCGTGCCGGCGAAGCGAAGCCAGTACGGCCGCGGCGGCAGGAAGGGGAGGTGCGCCTCGTTGAAGTTCGCGAACAGGAAGAAGGGCGCGCGGTCGTCGCGGCGCTCGCGCGCGCGGAGCCAATCGGCGGCGGCGGACGCGATCTCGTGGCCGCCGGCGTCGCCGTGGCGCTCGACGCGGCCGCGGCGCGCCTCGCGGGCGCTCGCGGCGAGCCGCGCGAGGAGGAGCCGCCGCCGAGGCTCGGGGAGTCGGAAATCGCGGTAGCGCTCGAATCCCTGGGTCGTGCCCATGCCGCGCGACAGCCACGTCTTCTTCGAGAACCCGACGGTGCGGTAGCCGAGCGTCGCGAGGAGCTCGGCCATCGTCGTGGCGTCGCGGTCGAGGTGGAGGTGGCCGTAGTGCGCGCCGTGCTCGCTCGGGTAGAGCCCCGTGAAGAGCGACGCGTGCGCGGGGAGCGTCCACGGCGCGGGGGTCGTCGCCTCGCTGAACGTCGTCCCCTCGCGGGCGAGGCGGTCGATCTCGGGGGTCGCGTCCTCCGGGAAGCCGTAGCAGGAGATCCGGTCGGCGCGCACCGTGTCGAGCACGATGAGGAGGATGTTCGGCGGGTCGGCGAGGCGCGCGAGGCGCGCCGCGCGCTCGGTGCGGTCGCGGAGGCTCGTGAGCGTGGGGGGGCCCGCGACGGAGGCGAGGGCCGCGAGCGCGGCGAGCGCAGCGGCGGCGGCGACGGAGCGCGCGCCCGGGAAGGTCGGCGCCAGGCGGCGCACGAGCGCGCGGAGGGCGAGCGCGAGCGCGGGCGCCCCGACGAGGAGCACCGCGGCGGCGCGCAGGAGGATGGGCACGAGGACGCCTGCGGGCGGCGGGCCGGGCCGGAGGTCGAGCGCCTCGAATCCGCGAAGCCAGACCTCGGAGGCGACGAGCGCGGCGAGACCGGCTGCGAGGAGCGTCGGGAACGCGCCGGCTCCGCGCGCCGGGGACCCTCCATCTTCCGCGCGATCCGCTCGGGACGCGCGGGTGAAGCGCGAGAGCGCCCGATCCGCGATGCTCGTCGCGATCATCGCGGTCGCGAGCGCGGCGAGGAGGACGGTGCACGCCTCCGCGAGCGCGCGCGGGAAGAGGGGCGCCGCGGCGGCGAGCGACTCGTCGCGCGCGATCGCGCGGACGTCGAGGGCCGCGCGCGCCGCGCCGAGCGCGAGGGCAACGAGCGCCACCGACCGCGCGGTCGCGTGGCGCGTGTCGGAGCCGGGCGTCATCGGGCGCGGTCCGGCGGCAGGCCGGAGCCCGGCCCGTGGACGATGAATCGCGCGTTCTCGTGCGCCACGCGAAACGGGAGCCGCGGCCGCCGCGCGTCGCAGACGACGTAGCGCGCCGCGCCCGAATCGAGGAGGCGCGCGAAGCCGTCCGCGTCGTGGGTCGCGTAGAGCCGCACGGTCTCGCGGAACCGCTCGTTCCAGAGGCGGGCGTAGCGCTCGGAGAAGAGGATCACGCCGCCGTCCTTCCACGTGACGTACGCGCCGCGGAGCGCGTGCGAGCGGAAATGGTCGAGCCCAACCGGCGGGAGGAGGAAGACGGCGTCGGGCGCCGTCCGCTCCCGCGCGAACCGCGCGAGATCGAGGAACTCCGCGCGGCCCCATCCCGGATCGACCGCGCCCGCGGCCATCACCTCGCGCATCGTCTCCGGAGCCGTCTGGAGGAAGAAGTTCGTGGGCCTCTCCCCGAGGCCGACAGCCGCGGCGACGCGCCCGAGCGCGGAGATGGGGACCGCCGGCTCGACGAGGAGGAGGACCGCGAGCGTGGCGGCGACGACGGCGCCCGGGCGCCGCGCATGCGCCGCCCGCGCGACGAGCGCGCCGACTCCGACGAGGAGCGGCAGGTAGACGTACTGCGCGGCGCGGATCGGCTCGAACGGCAGGAGCGCGGGGAGGGTCGCCGTGAGCGCGCCGAGGAGGGCCGCGGCGAGCGCGGCCCCGAGGATCGCGAGGAGCGCGCGGCGCGCGCCGGACGCGAGGCGGCCGGCGGCGAGCCCGATCGTGCCAGCGACCGCCGGCGCGAGCGCGAGCACGAGCGCGAAGCGGGCGACGTCGCGTGGCGGCGGCGGGAGCGCGTACGGCATGCGGAACCGCACGAGGTCGATCGGCGGGGGCGTGAGGTCGTGGAGCCGCGCGAGCGCCACGAGATAGGGCGCGGCGCCCAGCGCGAGAAGAAGCGCGCCGCCGGCCGCCTCGCGCGCGAGCGCCCCGCCCCCCGCGCCCTCGCGGCTCCGCGCCACCAGCCCCCACGCGAGCAGGAGGACGGCGATCTGCGGCGCCGAGACCGGGTGGATCGCCGCGAGGAGCCCGGCGAGGAGGTAGGGGAGACGCCGCGAGCCGGACCCCCTCAGGAGGAGGAGCCACGGGAGAATCGCGGTCGTCACGTCGCGCGGGTAGAGCCTTCCCGGCTGAATACCAAACCCCACGAGAAACGGCGTCGGCCAGACGCGGGACGCCATCACCGCCACCGCGATCCCCGCGAGGCGCGATCCGGTGAGCCGCGCGGCGAGCGCGTGCATCCCGAGGAGGAAAATCACGAGGAGAATCGCCGGCGCCCAGCGGAGCACGGCTTCCTCCGAGCCGAGCACGCGGAGCGCGACGTCGACGATCGCGAGGTAGGGCACCGGGAACGCGCCGCGAAACTCCTGGAAGAGCGTGTCGCCCGCGAACAGGCCCGGCTCACGCAACGCACGTGCGAGCGGAAAGAAGTAGGTCTCGTCGTGCGTCCAGTCGACGAAGGGGGGCGCGGCGAGCGACAGCCCGCGGAAGAGGGCGAGCCCGAGGACGGCGAGCGGGGCGAGCCAGCGCATCGCGACGAAGATAGGCGCGCGGCTCGGAAAAGGGAAGCCGCAACGCGTTCCGCGCGTCCTTGACACGCTCCGCGCATCATGCCAGAATGACGCGACTTACGAATCCCGGAGGAGCCGCTCCCCAGTGCCCGAGTCGACGACCAAGACCGCGACCAAGTACCTGAACTTCATCGACGGCGAGTGGGTCCCCGCGAAGTCCGGGGACTTCTTCGAGAACCGGAACCCCGCGCACGCGAACCAAGTGATCGGCCTCTTCCCGAAGGGCGGGAAGGCGGACGTCGAGGCCGCGGTCGGCGCGGCGCGCTCCGCGTTCGACGCGTGGCGGAAGACGCCCGCGCCGGTCCGCGGCGAGATCCTCAAGCGCGTCGGCGATCTCCTCCTCGAGCGGAAGGAGACGATCGCGCGCGACATGACGCGCGAGATGGGGAAGGTCCTCGCGGAGACGCGCGGCGACGTCCAGGAGGGGATCGACACCGCGTACTACGCGATGGGCGAGGGTCGCCGCCTCTTCGGCGAGACGGTCCCGTCGGAATTGCCGAACAAGTTCGCGATGGTCGTGCGCGAGCCGCTCGGCGTCGCCGGCATCATCACGCCGTGGAACTTCCCGCTCGCGATCCCCACGTGGAAGATCTTCCCCGCGCTCCTCGCCGGGAACACGATCGTCTTCAAGCCGGCCTCCGACGTTCCGCTCACCGCAAACCACTTCGTCGAGGCGCTCGTCGACGGGGGGGTGCCGCCGAAAGTCGTGAACCTCGTGCACGGCGGCGGCGGCGAGGTCGGAAACGCGATCGTCGAGCACCGCGACGTCCCGGTCGTCTCGTTCACCGGCTCGACCGCCGTCGGACGCGGCCTCGCCGAGCGTTGTGGGCGCGCCCTCAAGCGGCTCTCGCTCGAGCTGGGCGGCAAGAACGCGCAGATCGTGATGGACGACGCGGACCTCGACCTCGCGCTCGATGGCGCGCTCTGGGGCGCGTTCGGCACGACCGGCCAGCGCTGCACGGCGACGTCGCGCCTCATCCTGCACGAGGCGATCCACGACCGCTTCGTCGACCGGCTCGTCGAGCGCGCCGAGCGGCTCGTCCTCGGCGACGGGCTCGACCCGAAGTCGCAGGTCGGGCCGCTCGTGAACGAGAAGCAGCTCGAGGCGGTCGCGCAGTACGTCGAGATCGGGAGGGCGGGGGGCGCGCGCCTCGCGTGCGGCGGCGGGCGGGCGACGGCCGGCGCCCTCGCGGAGGGCTGGTTCTTCGAGCCGACCGTCTTCGTGGGCGTGACGCCGAGCATGCGGATCGCGCGCGAGGAGATCTTCGGCCCGGTCCTCTCGGTCCTCCGCGTGAAGGACCTCGACGAGGCGATCGCGATGCTCAACGACACGGACTACGGGCTCTCGTCCTCGCTCTACACGCGCGACGTGAACGCCGCGTTCCGCGCGATGCGCGACATCCAGGCCGGCATCACGTACATCAACGGCCCGACGATCGGCGCAGAGGCGCACCTCCCGTTCGGCGGCGTGAAGGAGACCGGGAACGGCCACCGCGAGGGCGGCTGGACAGCGTACGAGATCTTCACGGAGCAGAAGACGATCTACGTCGATTACTCCGGGCGCCTGCAGCGCGCGCAGATCGACAACCGGTGAGACGATGAACCCGCTCGACACCCGCGCATCGACGCAGGCGCAATCGGGGACGGCCGCGCGCTCCGGCCGCGCGGTCGTCGCCGTCCTGAAAACGCGCCCAGAGACCGTCCTCGAGGACTACGGCCGCCTCATGCGGCTCGCCGGCTACCAGAAGACGCTCTCGACCGATAACGACCTCCTCATCAAACTGAATCTCTCCTGGACGAAGTACTTCCCGGCGTGCTCGTCGCAGCCGTGGCAGTTGGAGGGCGTCCTCAAGACGCTCGCGGACGACGGCTTCTCGAGGAAGCGCCTCTTCCCCGTGGAGAACAAGACCGTCGTCACGAACCCGGTGAAGGGTTGCCGCGCGAACCGCTGGTACCCAGTTCTCATGAAATACGGCCTCGAGTTCACGCCGCTCCCCGACGTGAAGTGGATCACCTACCAGTTCCGCCAGCCGATGCTCATGCTCGACCGCGTCTTCCCGAAGGGGATCGAGATCCCGGAGATGTTCCTCGGGAAGAGCGTGCTGCACCTGCCGACCGTGAAGACGCACGGCCACTCGACGACGACCGGCGCCGTGAAGAACGCGTTCGGCGGCCTCCTCAAGGAGGTGCGCCATTACGCGCACAAGCACATCCACGAGGTCCTCGTCGATCTCCTCATCATGCAGAAGGAGATCCACCCGGGCATCTTCGCCGTGATGGACGGGACGGTCTGCGGCGACGGCGCGGGCCCGCGCACGATGGTCCCGAAGATCCACAACTACATCCTCGCGAGCGCCGACTCCGTCGCGATCGACGCGATCGCCGCGAAGATGATGGGCTACGAGCCGATGTCGATTCCCTACATCCGGATGGCGACGGAGATGGGGCTCGGCAACGGGAACGTCTCCGAGATCGAGGTGCTCGGCGAGGACATCTCCGGCGTGAACTTCCACTTCACGACGAAGAAGTCTCTCGTGATCTGGGGGGACCAACTCATCCGGAAGGGGTTCCTCCGGCCGTTCGAGCGGATCCTCCTCCACTCGCCGCTCGTCGTGTGGGCGCCGTTCGCCTCGAACGTGTACCACGACTCCCTCTGGTACCCGATCATCGGGCGGCGGATCATCAACGGCTTCATGAAGACCGAGTGGGGGAGGCTCTTCCAGACCTACCGGGAAGGCTGAGCCGCCCGCCAAAGCCCTGCTTCCGTGGCCGTCGCCCGTGACGGGCGGTTGGCCCCGGATCGGGCTTTTTCCTTGCGCCCCTTCGGGACGGTGGCTAAGATTCGTCGCCGGTTTCCGGCCGCCGGCGCTCGGGCGTCCCTGGCCGGTACCCTTGATGGACACCGCCATCCTCGTCATCTACGGAGCCGCCCTCGCCCTTCTGGCCGGCTTCGGGGTTCACCGGTACTTCCTCCTGTACCTCTACGTTCGCCACCGGGCCGAGACGCCGCGCGCGCGCGCCCTCCCGTCGCCGGCGCCGCGCGTCACGGTCCAACTCCCGGTCTACAACGAGATGTACGTCGTGGAGCGGCTGATCCGCGCGGCCTGCGCGATCGACTACCCGGCGGACCGGCTCGAAATCCAGGTGATCGACGACTCGACCGACGAGACGAGCGAGATCGTTCGGCGCCTGTGCGAGGAGGAACGGGTCCGCGGGCGTGACGTCGTGCACATCCGGCGCGGGGCGCGGGACGGGTTCAAGGCGGGCGCGCTCGCCGCGGGGCTCGAGCGCGCGCGCGGGGAATACGTTGCGATCTTCGACGCCGACTTCGTGCCGCCTCCCGGGATCCTCCGAGCGGTGGTCCCGTACTTCGAGGACGAGCGGCTCGGCATGGCGCAGGTCCGCTGGGGCCACCTCAACCGCTCGTATTCGCTCCTCACGCAGCTCCAGTCGATCTTCCTCGACGGCCACTTCGTCATCGAGCAGACCGCGCGCAACCGCTCGGGACGCTTCTTCAACTTCAATGGGACGGCCGGGATCTGGCGGCGGCGGGCGATCGAGGATGCCGGCGGCTGGCAGCACGACACGCTCACGGAGGACCTCGACCTCTCGTACCGGGCGCAGCTCCGCGGGTGGCGTTTCCTCTACCTCCCGCACCTCGTCGCGCCGGCCGAGCTTCCCGTCGAGATGCGCGCGTTCAAGACGCAGCAGCATCGGTGGGTGAAGGGCTCCATCCAGACCGCGCGCAAGCTCCTCCCGCGCATCCTCCTGAGCCCGATCCCGTGGCGCGTGAAGCTCGAGTCGGTCCTCCATCTCTCGAATAACCTCGCCTACGTCGCGATGATCGCGCCGTCGGTCCTGATCCTTCCCGTCCTCGCCGTCGGCCGGCGACTTCAGATCGACTGGCACCTCCTCGCTTTCGGATACTTCGTCCTCTTCTTCTCCGCGACGGCCTCGGTCGCCTCCTTCTACGTCGTCGCGCAGCGCGAGATCCTTCCCGACTGGCGCGCGCGGATCCGATACCTCCCGCCGCTCATGGCGCTCGGCGTCGGTCTCTCGGTCAACAACGCGCGCGCGGTCCTCGAGGGCCTCTTCGAGCGCGGGCGCGAGTTCGTGCGAACGCCGAAGTACGCCATCGTCTCGCAACGGGACGGCTGGCGCGACAAGCGGTACGTGAACCGCGTCGATCCTCTCGGGGTCGTCGAGGTCCTCCTCGCCGCCTACTTCATCGTGGTCCTCGTGTACACGCTCCGGCACGGGCTCCTCCTCTTCGTCCCGTTCGCCGTCCTCTTCCTCTGTGGATTCCTCTACGTGGGGGGTCTCTCCCTCTTCGAGCATCTGGGCCGCCCCGCGCTGCGAGGCGGGAGGGTGGCGCCGTCGCCGTGACAGAAGACAACTCGAGGTGGTTCCTCCATCCGTACGTCGAGACGCTCTTCGGCGGGACGTTCCATCCCGGAGGGCTCGCGCTCTCCGAGACGCTCGCGATGCGGGCCGAGGTGAGAGCCGGCGAGCGCGTTCTCGACGTGGGGTGCGGCACCGGCGCGACGGCGGTCCGTCTCGCGCACCGGGTCGGTTGCCGCGTCGACGGCATCGACCGGAGCGCGGCGCTGATCCCCGCGGCGACCGCGCGCGCCGAGCGGGGTGGGCTCGCGGGGCAGGTCTCGTTCGTCGCGGGCGCCGCGGAGACGCTCCCGTGGGCCGACGGCACGTTCCACGTCGTCCTCATGGAATCGACGTTCATCTTCCTCGACGACCCGGCGCGGGCCCTCGCCGAGGCGCACCGCGTGCTCGGCGGGTCGGGGCGCATCGGGATCCTCGAGGTCGCGGTCGCCTCCGGCGAGGCCTCCGCGGAGAGGGAGCGCCTCGTCCGCTGGATCGGCGCGGGGCTCCATCCCGCGACGGAGGCGGTTTACCGCAAGGCGGTGCTCGCCGCCGGGTTCGCGCGCGCCGAGTGGACCGACGAGGGGGCGACGCTCGTCCGGTTCCTCAGGGAACTCCGCAGCAAACTCTCGCTCGCGAAGATGGTCCTCCCCGCGCTCCCCGCCGAATTGCGCGCGATCGACCTCGCCGCCGTGCAGCAGTCGCTCGACCTTGGCGTCGCGCTGGTCGAGCGGGGCGAGGTGACGCTCGGCACGCTCGTGGGCTGGAAGGTGAGAAAGCCCTGAGGTGACCGTGTCGGTCGTGATCCCGGCTCTTGACGAGGAGGCCGCGATCGCACGCGTCGTCGCCGAAATCCCCGCGGGGCTCGCGCGCGAGGTCGTCGTCGTGGACAACGGCTCGACCGACGGAACCGCGGAGGCGGCTCGTCGCGCGGGCGCGCGCGTCGTGTCGGAGCCGCGGCGCGGCTACGGCCGCGCGTGCCTCGCGGGGATCGCCGCACTCGCTGCGGACCCGCCCGAGGTCGTCGTCTTCCTCGACGCGGACGGGAGCGACGCGCCGGTGGAGATGCGGCTCCTCCTCGCGCGGATCGAGGAAGGATGCGATCTCGTGATCGGCTCGCGCGTCCTCGGCAACGCCGAGCGGGGGGCGCTCGCGCCGCAGGCCCGCCATGGGAACCGGCTCGCGTGCCTCCTCTTGCGAATCCTCTTCGGGGCGCGCTTCACCGACCTCGGGCCCTTCCGCGCGATCCGCTACCCGGCGCTCCGCGACCTCGGCATGCGCGACACGAACTACGGCTGGACCGTCGAGATGCAGATCCGCGCCGCGCGGGCCGGCCTCGCGTGCGGCGAGGTCCCCGTCTCGTACCGCCGGCGCGTCGGCCGCTCGAAGATCACGGGGACGGTCCGCGGGACGGTCGGGGCGGGGGCGAAGATCCTCTGGACGGTGTTCCGTCATGCGCTCGCGCCCGGGCGGCGTTGAGGCGCACCGCGTCGCGCGCGACGAGCGCGAACAGCGGGACATACTGCGCGGCGCGCACCCAGACCGGCTCGCGCCAGACGCCGGTCGCCTGGTGGAGCGCGTGCGTCGCGTACGAGAGGAAGACGAGGAGGCTGAACGCGATCCACGGCGTCGAGCGCCGCGCCGCCGCGAACGGGAGGATCCAGATCATGTACCACGGATGGACCTGCGAGCCGACGACGACGAGCGCGCCGAGCGTGAGGAAGAGCGCGCGCGGGAGGTCGCGGCCGGCGGTGCGGAAGAGGAAGGGCTGCGCGGCGATCACGCCGAGCGGGAGGAGGCTCGGGAGCGCGTCGTGCAGCGCGTACGGCGCGCCCGCGCGCGTGAGGAGCGAGCGCGCGATCGCGTGGACGCTCGAGTTGAACTCGAGACGGAAGGCATACGCGCGGAGACCGCCGACGAGCCCGTCGCCGGCGCGCGCGAACGGGAGGTAGCCGAGGAGGAGCGTCGCGGCGAGGCTCGCGGCGAAGGGGAGCGCGCGCCGGCGGCCGAGGGCGAGCGCGAAGAGCGGCGCGAGGAGGAGCGGGAGCGTCTTCGCGCCCGCCGCGAGGCCGAGGAGCGCCCCCGCGAGGCCGGCGCGCTCGCGGTGCGCGGCGCCGACGGCGGCAAGGAGGAGGAGCACCGCGAGCGGGTCGTTGTGGCCGCTCCCCGCGGACTCGATGACGAGAAGCGGATGCCACGCGAGGAGGACGAGCGCGGGGAGCCAATCCGCCGCCTCGGGACGGAGCCACACGACCGCCGCGAGCGGGAGGACGAGGCTCACCAGACCGAAAAGGATCTTCATCCCGAGCGGGCCGGGTGCGATCGCCGCCGCGACGCGGAACACCGCCTGCGAGACGGGCGGGTAGATCGTGGAGATCTCGGAGTGGTTGATCTTGTCGGTGTCGGCGTCCCGGAGGAACGCGACCTCCGGCGCGTTCGGCGCGTGCGCGAAGGGGTTGATCCCGGCCGCCTGGGCGCGCGCGTCCCACACGTAGCGATGGACGTCGCCCGAGAGCGCGGGTGGGGTCGGAAGGAAGAAGGCGCGGAAGATCGCGCCGACGGCGATCACGAACAGGAGCGTGCCGGCGGTGAGCGCGCCGAGGCCGGCCGTGCGGGCCGCGCGCGCGGCGAGGACGCACGCGCCAAAGGCGCCGCCGTAGAGCCCGAGGAAGAGCGGGAGGTGCGCGAGCGGATCTCGGAGAGACGCCGCGGCGAAGAGAAGCGCCCCCTCGATCAGGGCGAGGAGGCTCAGCGCGAGCATGCGGCGACGCTACCACGCCGCGTCGCGGAGAGGATAGGATGGCGGCGTGCGTGAGCGAGGTCCAGCACGATGCGCGATGAGGCGGCGCGAAGCGTGACGGCCCGCCGGGCGATACCGGTCGGCGTGGTGCTCGCCGGCGGAGGGAGTCGCCGGATGGGCCGTTCGAAGGCGAACCTCCCGTTCGGGAACGGCACGCTCCTCGAGTGGATGGTGCGTCTCGTCGGCGAGGCGCTCGACGATGTGTGGGTCTCCGTGCCTCCCGCGGGGGCCGCCGTCGGCGGCGAAGTGGTCCGCGTTCCGGTGACCGCGATCGGCGCGCTCCCGGACGACTCCGCGCTCGGCGGCCCCCTCGCGGCGCTCCGCGTCGCACTCTCTCGCCTCGACCGGCCGGTCCTCCTCGTGGCGTGCGACCTTCCGTTCCTCGCGGCGAAAGACCTCCGCGCGCTGGCGAGCGCATCCCCTGAGCCGGAGGCGGCCCTCCTCGCGGAGGCGGAGGGCCCGCAGCCTCTCGCGGCGCTCTACCGGCCGTCCCTCCTCCCGACGATCGAGACGATGCTCGCCCGCGGCCGGCTCGCGATGCGCGACCTCCTCGGCGAGATCGGGTTCCGCACGCTCCCGGCCACGACCGCGCACGTCGGTTGCCCGCCCCTCGCGAACCTCAACACGCCGGAGGAGTACGCGGCGGCCGTCGCGCGCGCGGCCGCCGCGCGGCTCATCTAGCCCGCATTTCTCACCGTGCGCGACGTCGTACGCGCGGGAGTGGTTTTTCCCGGCGCGCGAGAGGTTCCCGCGTCACGCGACGGCCGTCCGCTGTGGTTGGTTGTCGGTTGGAGCGATTTTCAG